>ERZ778017.847-NODE-847-length-36078-cov-6.607584_pt1 | contig 36078 bp, 27 predicted proteins | sample MGYA00375747_ERZ778017 | MGnify/ENA primary metagenome ERZ778017 (study PRJEB29350, sample SAMN05509838) | bioreactor metagenome | biome: bioreactor; material: wastewater | place: South Africa: University of Cape Town | collected 2014-03-17 ...
ATGTTGCACAAGTGATTATTAGTGGCTACAGTAGAGAGAACCTATTCCGAAGAACTCCGAAAAGCCACCACCACGACTGGCTCACAGATACACACTGTACGAACGTACACCGTCGCACCCCGGCACCGCACCGCAACACTACTGACTATTTGCTACTATTTAGTGTGCCTTTAACTTCCGCACTTTAGCAACACACTAGCAGCTTATTGTTATGACGAATTCCTGCCTTTACGGCCCATTCTTCCACCACTTCCACCTCTGACTCATTTGCTTCGCTAAAGTTCCCAACTCTATTCTGACACTAGCTCTGCTACCACCACTACAGGACCATCTCTCCCTACACTTCCGCACTGTCGCATCAACGCCCGGTGTATTCTGGTGCGACAAGGGTGGTGCGATCTTGGATGGTGGGGCCGTGTTGGGCCCCCCCACGACGTGCACACAGTTAATATTTATAGATAACTCCGACCCCACAAATGATTTTTGATCTTTAACTTTATACCACCATGGACTTGTTACTATCGACTCAAGAAAATGGTAGTATAAAAGGTTTGTAGTGCGATCATACGTTGACGGTACCACGACCACCGAGTTTTGTCGTTTTCCGGCGATGCGGTGGAGTGTTTCCGTCATGGCATTGTTGCCTGGGGTTTGTACTAACGTCAAGTGATAAACATAAACAAGTTTCACAGCCATGTCCAGGTTTCTTTCAAACACGAGTTTTTGTTCAGTAATCACCATATCACGAAGTTTCTTATTGGCCACTATAATGGCAAAACGTATCTTGTTCTAGCCAGAACTAACGGCTTGATTCAGTTGTACGAGAAGTGCAAGTACGATGAAAATGACGGCGATAGCGACCTCTACGACGACGACTGCGATCTCTACGACGATGCTTACGGCTCGTACTACGCTGTCGATGACGAAAATGACGACTACAGTGCCTACAATGACGAAAAGTACCACTACCACCCTGACTCCCATTACCATCACCACCCCCACGAAAATCCTTATCACCACCCGCACGACGATCGCCACGAAAATCACCACCTAAACCACCACGGAGCTCACTACCAAAACCCCAGAAATCACTACCAAAACCACCACGAAAACCTCCACGCGAATGAAGAACAAATCCGTTCCCGTAGCAAAGATCACTCCAAATCCAGATACCAGCTCTTTAAAGAATGGAAAAATAGTGGTATCGGCGAAAATGACGAAATCATGTCCATAGGGTTTATCGACAACCGGTACTTGTACAGTTGCTCGATTCAAGGCAAGTTAATCATTCGGGATTTGATTAACGATGATGCGAACCAGTCATACAAGGTGTATTTTGTTGCTAACCCGATTTCGGCCATCGAAATAGCCCTTGTAGATCACCATTTTGTCTTTGCAATTTCAGGATACAACAATAGTCTTAAATGGTACAGCGTAAATTCACGAAACGAATTACAGTGTCTTACATTTGCGAATTTGTTGAAGTCGACATCGCTATCTCCACTTTGGACTGTGGATGATAGCGATTTTATTATTCTGATAAAGTTTGTCAGGAACTTCATCTTCTGTGGAACCAAATTTGGCAAATTGCTTGTTTATAATAAAGATACTCACGCAAAGGTGTTTTCGCTGAAATTATCCCAGTTTCAGCTTGATTTATTTGTCTTTGGAGATTACGTTGTGTACTGCGATTCAGTCTCGAAAATCGGTATCATCAACAGTGAAACATTTGAGATTGTATCGACGTTTTCAAAATTGAAATTGGGCCCGGTTTCTGATATTCAGTTCTTCTGGAACAGCATTGCCGATCCCATTTACTTCGTAGTCACCACCTTGGACAAACATTTGAGGATATTCAAGCTAGAAAACCAGACAAGCGAATTGATTGTAGAGTTGCCCAAAATGAACAGTGCTATACCAAGCTTTTGTGTTTTGAGCAACTATCAGTATCATTTGTTTGATAAAGTTTTCGGTAACGGCAGCTTCAAACACCCACCAAAAAGAAGGTTATCGCTACCAGCACCAGTTAAGAAGAAGAAGATTGTTATTGATCATAAGGATGAGGAGCGTAATGAGGACGCAATCATTGCCAACGACATTATAAAGAATGTATGAGGACTCGTACACCATGTGAGGAATTACTGACTTTAGTTTACTACAGGCGATAGTAACACCAACAAATAATGATTTAACGAATATAACGAATTGAATTCTGTTACAAGGACAAACAGCCCGAGGTTGTGACGACCGAACAGCTACCAGAAACACCAAGCTTATGAAGAGACGAAGAAACGAACTATAATCCAGTCGACAACATACGACGACAATTGGCGAGATTTGAACAGATAATCTCCGTTTATGTAGCACGATGTTTCCAGCCGATTGTTTGTGATGGCGCAAAGTACCCGTTTGTGGGGATTAGTCGATAGTTGGGCCATTTTGATAGGAAATCACCGAGAAAATGATCCTGGAACCACGAATATTGCAGAAGAAATGCTCCCAACCGAGCATCATGCTGTGACTATATAGAACATGATAACTGACACGATTTTACGCACACTTTCACCTCAATTTCTTGTAAAACCTCATCTTCAACCAAACCTCAATTTGTGAGTACATGTAGGAACCAAAATGGCAAATCTCAAAGTGAAAAATCAACCTCACCAGTTGCTTGTGAGATTAATACTACAACATGTACAAATTAAGCCGGAGATTAGTTGGCCACGAACAGGACGTTCGTGGTGTTGTGTCTCCCGAAAATGGTAAAATTATCTCCAGTTCTCGTGACGGTACCACCAGATCGTGGGACTTTGGTACCGAAGGCAATGTTACCTCGACGATCAAATTCCATTCTCCGTCCAATAGTTTCATCAATGCCGTGGAGTATATTCCAGACAGATCGTTAGTAGCAAGTGGTGGACAGGATGCCATGATCTACTTATCGGAATATCATTCTTTTGACACCGACTCTCAGTTCCAATTAATAGGCCACCAGGGCAATGTGTGTAGTTTGCACTATTCCAACGGGGAATTGGCGTCAGGATCGTGGGATTGTACTGGGAAAGTATGGGATTTGGACCAATTTTGCGTCAAGTTCGACTTGGTTGGCCATGAATACTCCGTTTGGGATATCAAGGTATTAGGTGGTAATAAGTACTTGACGTGTTCTGCTGACAAAACCATCAGATTATGGGATGGCCACCACGAGGTACGCAAGTACGTTGGCCACACCGACGTGGTGAGAAAATTGGCCATTTTGTCCCCAGATAAGTTTGCTTCTTGCTCCAACGATGGTACCATAAAGATATGGAGTATTGAAGGAAACTTGATGACAACATTACACGGACACGAGTCGTTTGTGTACGACTTGGCTGTCCACCACGATACATTGATTTCTGTCGGCGAAGACCGTACTGCCAGAATCTGGAAACTAGACAGCAATTTCACCAGTGGTCAAATCCACCAAGTCATCACCATTCCAGCTATTTCTGTATGGTGTGTTGATACTTTGCCAAATGGCGATTTTGTTGCTGGCAGTTCGGATAACAAATTGTATGTATTTACGCAATCGAGTGGCCGTGTGGCTTCAGAAGCAGAATTGAATGCGTTCAAGTCTGAAGTGGAACTGTCGTCGATTTCAGAACAATCATTGGACCAATTGAACCGTACAGATATCCCAAGCTACGATGCGTTGAAAAATCCTGGTAAAACTGAAGGGTCTGTGATTATGGTCAAAAATGCTGCTGGGGTTATAGAAGCCCATCAGTGGTCTGGTGGGGAATGGGTCAAGATTGGAGATGTTGTTGGCGGTACTCAGTCTAAAACAAAGCAGGAATTTGATGGCCAACAATGGGATTATGTTTTTGACGTAGATATTGAAGATGGAGCTCCACCGTTGAAATTGCCTTATAATATTAATGAAAACCCTTACGTAGCCGCAGAAAGATTCTTGTCGAAGAATGAGTTGCCAAGCAGTTACACTGAGGAGGTTGTGAGATTCATCAACAAGAACACTGAGGGTTTCAAGCTCGACCAGAATGCTGGCCCAGTGGAAAATCCTTACGCCGATAGACCAGTTCCTAGTGAACCATCATTAGAGCAACAGCAAGCATTATCAATTATCCCCGAGAAAACATATATATTGTTCAAGGATTTCAAAGTTGAGCCGTTGATTAAAGGTCTCAACAAGTTCAATGACCAGCAAATTGAGGCCAAGTTTGCTGGTGAGGAAATTGCCATGATTCAGTCTTATTTGAACAACTTAACTTCGAAGAATGCAATTGAGTTGATTAACGGATACATCGTGCGTATTGTTGACTCATGGGGCGGAGATTCCAGGTTGTTGGCGTACGATTTGTTGCGTTGTTGTATTCCTAAGATAGTATTAGTTGACCTAATCAATTCTACGGAGACAGCAGAAAATGTATTGAAAATTATCAAGTCTGCAGTGGAATCGCCAGCTATTGCATCGACAATGATGATATTGAGATGCATCAGTAATATCATAGACACGACGTTGTTTATTCAATTATTTATCGATCCTAACGATGCTGGAAAGTACGAGTTTAGTCAACTTTTCGTCGACTTCTTAACCCCTATCAGCAAGTTCGTTTCTAGCTGTAACAAGCAAGATAAGTTATACGGAAATTTGATGACTAGTTTGGCGACTATGATCTACAATGTTTCTGCGTACTTTTTGAAGAATATTAATACGTTTGCTAGTGTTGATCCAATAATCGAATTTGCTGAGCAAGTCGGGCAAACCATCACTGAAGCATCAAGCGAGGCCAGCTACCGGTTATTTGTTGCCTACGGAAACTTTAAGTACGGCAAGAAGTTCTCGAAAGCACCACAATGGGCAGGTAATTTCGCTAACTACGACGAGGACAGATTCAAAAAGGTACAAGCAGACATCCAAAGCCTCGAGTAAAATTTTGAATTGAGGGAACTGGATTGTATTTCTAGTCCGTTTTAGTACTAGAGTAGTTCATTTTAGACCTTGCGTATCGACTGACTTTGACTTTGCACTGCTCACTAACAAAATGCTCGCTTATGTTACAATTACACTCTGTATACACAGCCAGATATAGAAATACTACGACGCTATGAAATATAACGATTTGTATTATTGATAAAGTATTTACCAATACAACTAGTATACAAACGGCTCCGCTCTCCAGCTAAAAGCCTCGCGAAATATATAAACGAACCCATTTTGGAAGTCTTAAACCCAAAAATTGATTGAATTACCGCACTAATCGGGTTTTTATAGCGAAATTTACGGTTCCTATGTTTAACCATGGAATAGTTCTGGCACCTTATGAACATAACTAACCAATTTCTTTGCCACTTCCATGTTTACGTTATCAGAAAGCTCAATAACCGAGTAGACATTGACACTGTTGTTGCTGGTACTGACTTTTCCGATAATTTCGTAGTTTTTGCCTACTAGTAACGAATCGTTCTGTAATGTCAATTTGATGGGGCCATTGCTGTTAAGAACACCGCTTTCGGACGAGGAGTCGTACGATTCACATACTCCAATTATCCGTACAAGCTTTCCTTGGTGTGTTGCCAACAACGACGCGTCGATACGGATGTTAGCTGTGTCCATTGTGTGCTACTGGTGCTAGTGATGTAATGAACTATTCTGTTGCGCGTTTTGGTGATTTAGTCAAGATGGGTGTCGCAGAACCAAAGCGTCACGTGACATTGTCGTTCAAATGCGACAAATGCCGCGATTTAGCGACAAGTTCCCAATACAGCGACGGTCGAAAAAATACGTCAATGTTGCGGCAGTCTATTTTTTACGACACTTCCATTCATATACGTTATCTACAGACTCTATTAACAGTTACATAAATCCGGCAAGAACTTGGAAAGAGTATTGTTTGCCTGTGCTTTCATCAAGCTTTCTCCGATCAAAAACCCGTCGACGTTTTGCGACTTGTAGTTCTTCACATCATCAACCGTGGTGATACCTGATAAGGCCAATATGAGCACGTCACCAGCTCTTCCACTGGATTTGGCACCATCGACGAGCGAGGTTGTGGTGTTCAAGTCGACGTTAAAGTTGGTCAAGTTTCTGTTGTTGACCCCCAAGATCAATGGTTCCTTGGTATCGTTGTTGTACTGGAGTTTGATGGCTACTTGTAATTCTTCATCGTTATTTATCTCCACCAATGGCACCATTCCCAACGAAAGTGAGTACTCGTACAATTCCTGGAGCAAGCCGGCATCCTTGAGCATCTTTACAATCAATAAAACCGTGTCTGCTCCTGCTAATCTTGCTTCCAAAATCTGGTACTTGTTGAAAATAAACTCTTTTCTCAACACCGCTGGCCGAGAGTAGTTTGCTACCCCGTCTACGGTATCAATACCTCTACGGATCAATGCTAGGTCCTCAAGAGATCCTTTAAACCATTTTGGTTCGGTCAATACCGAAATAGTAGATGCACCATATTTGGCATAATCAATAGCCTGTTGGGCAGGATGGGCCTGGGCATTAATGATTCCCTTGGATGGTGAAGCTCGTTTAAATTCAGCAAGAATGGGTGTTTGGTTCTGCTTCTTGGTTTGCACTAATCTATCGTAAAAGTTAATCAATGGTGGTGCTAATCCCAATGAGTAGGACAATTGCAATTGCTCAAATGTCTTGCCAGGCAATTGTTCTATTTGTTGGTAATCTAATCTCCGTTGCTTGTAGATCTTTTGTAAAATGTCTTCAGAGGGCGAGAATTTCGTGCTGTTCTGTTTGTTTTGTTCCCAGGTACCACCACTGACCTTCAATATGTTGTCTATCATGATTCTACCAGATTCCGTCAAAATCGATTCTGGGTGAAACTGCACTCCCTCGATGGTGTATTCTTTGTGTCTGACTCCCATGATGATTTCTGGCGACGTTTCGGTGGATGCTGTCACTTCCAAACAGTCAGGTAAGGTCTGGTGAGTACCAGCTAAAGAATGGTATCTGGTCACAGCAACCGATTGTGGAACGTTGGAAAACATTCCTTTTCCATCATGTTTGATTGTTGTGGTCTTCCCGTGGACAATTTCCCCAGCGTACGACACATCACCACCAAATACATCAAAAATACACTGTTGTCCCATGCAAACACCAAAGATAGGTAACTTACCTTTGAAGTGATTGATGACGTCTCTACTGATCCCTGAGTCGGTGTGTGGGTGGCCAGGGCCAGGAGAAATCACAATTACGTCTGGCTTCAACTCATTTTCAATTGTAGATATGTCAATCTTGTCGTTTCTGAAAACATCAACTTTCCCACAGTATGGTGATTGGCACAAGTATTGGTACAAGTTCCACGTAAACGAGTCGTAGTTGTCGATCATCACGACATATTTGCTATCTATGCTCTCCACAGTCATTTTGTCGCTTCAAACACTCGATTCCGTCAGCAATTCGTGTAGTTGAGGGGGGTTGGTTTTTAAGATCAAAATTTTTCACATTTTTAATTTGTCCTGAGTCATCTCTACAAATGTGATGGAAAACGTTTTTTCTCGATAAAGGAAATATTTGTTAGCGACGAGGGGGAAATGGTGGGATATTAAGGGCTTTTGTGACTGTAGCAATGTAGGGCTTTTTTTCTGTGAATTTTAGGCGTTGTTTTCGGCACTTTTGCCTGGTCTTGTTTTCTTCTATGTCTAGAGTGAGATATGCTTATTAGGGCGAATAATTAATGAGTGTTTACTTCGATGTCGCTGGAGCCACATCAGTGCAACTTCATCAAGAGAGAGATATAGCAATTTAGAGTTTTGTGGAGAATTCGTAGAGTGCTCAGAACACCCATTTACCCGTTGGTTTCTGTTCTGTTCTCAACTATGGTATTTATTGAACTGTCTATATTTTTCTATTCTAATCCGTTTTTCTGGACCGACGTCTCACTCTCGCACTTATGGGTTCGTCGTCTTCCTTTGGTGTTTCCTCCTCGATTTCTACTCCTCGTAAAATTATCGAACTAACAAATTCTAAAATCAACATGAACAAGGATGACAAAATTGCCAAACAGTAGTTAGAAATACTAACACCAATATCAAGCCATGATCCTTCTGTCCTGACAAGGAAGAAGAAGTTAAGGGATAAGAAATCACTAGTGGAAATAATCAAGGTGGAAATAGTAAACTTTTTGATTTGTAACTGATGGTTCATGATTCCTAAACATGTAGACAATAAAACATACGGAATAATCAATTTTAACATCAATAACGCACCCATAGGGAATGGATCAAAGATTGGAATTAATCTGTAGACCGAGTCTAACGAGAATGATGAAATGGATGCAACATTACCGGTACCAAAAAATGCTAATTGTAAGAAGAAAAACCCAATAATGGTGATTCTGATGACTTGTAACCAGTATCCTTTAGGCAATTGTCCCTGGTTGTGCTTTTGGTACTTTTCAATTTCTGCTTTTGAGAATTTAAGTTTTTGTTCAATATTCAACCATGATAAAAGCACGAATGAGTATCCCACGTAGAATAAAAGTTCAAAAGAAATGGTCAATATGATAAATGTGGGCACGAATGTAAGATAGATGTTTAATAGTCTTAGTTTGAAGTCTTTTGATGGGTTGAAAGAGTGCAAAATTGGCAAAACAATCAAGGAAACTACGAGTGTTACCCATCCAAGCACTTGTGAATGCAATGGCAACCCATCTCTTGCTTGTAACGATTCAACAGAAACAGTAGTCGCATACAACATTGTTGGAATCAATGCTAACTGAATCAATACCAATCCTCTTTGGGTTGCACTGATGCCGTTTTGGAAGACTTTGTAGGCTCCATAAATGGCGAAAATGGCCGATGCAACTGTACCTAATATGATTTGGTTCAAGTCTTCAACCTTCACGGGATCCTGTCTTGGGAAAATTCCCATAAGGACACATGCTACGAACCACGAAAGTTTGCTTAGTATTCCAATCTTGCGTGATCCAGAGACTAAAAATGGATATAATCCAACAAGGACCAAAATAAACGAAAACATATCTCTGTTGAAGAATCCGTATGCGATACCTTCATACATCCCAATGAAAGTGAACACAATAAGCACTCTGGTTGTTGAAGAAATCCCATATAAAAATTGACTTATCCCATTGATCAAGTACTGTCTTTCATTGATAATTGTGTACCAGAAGTATATTGGGAATGCTGCGTAAGCATAGTAGTTGAATGGAGAATCCTGGTAGTACAAAACATAGTTAATTGATGCAAAGATGGCAGCAAATGTTCCACTTAAAACGATAGAGTTTGATGGCTTGGTTTCTTCGTTATCTTTCAATACAAACAATTTCAAAAAGATATTGAAGGAGTACACAATCCATCCAAAGAATCCCAAGGTAACAATTGTCCGTAATAATAACCAGTTGTACGTTTGGAGGTAAGTTAACCCATTCAAGGCAGTTTTCATCAACTCTTCTGATAACTGGATAGCCTGGTTCTCTAAAGCTGGCGCATTTTCTGGCTTTTCTTGTAATTGGGAGATCAACTGCTCAATTTCTGCTTTATATTGGTCTATTGATTTTTCTTCAAATGGGGTATAAGGTTTAAATTTGAATTGGTGGTTGAGCACTTCGTCATGTTTCACCAAGTACTGTTCAACTATGGCCAACGCATTGGCATATAAACCGTTGATTTTTGACGTCGAGTCAGCATTAAGGTAGTTTAATGGTAATTCCCCCACCGAATTGGCTGGGTAATTGGTCCCTACTAAATATGCCATTAACGATGCGATATCGGCCTGGTTAACGTCGTTTCTCACCAAATGGTCCAATTCCCACGTATCAAAATAGTCAGCTTCGTAGCCACTATTTACTGGGTCCTGTTTTGCAATTTGTGCTTCTACATCGGCCACACTGGATAATTTCACTGGCTTGTTTATACCCGCACCCCAGGCAATTAATGGCGTTCTAGTATTGTTAGGATGCCCGTCACCGTGACTACCAAAATCAGACATACCATGGTCTGCAGTGAAGATGAATGCGGTCTCTTCGTCACCAAAAAAATCGTGGATTCGTGGGATCAATTTCGATAATTTTTCATCAATGTATTCGATATTTTCGTAGTATTCTGCCGAGTATGGTCTGTAGGCATGTCCTGCTGTATCTGGGCCCAACAAGTGCAAGAAAAACACATTTCCGTCCTGGTGTAATTCTTCGTGCAACGTGGTGTTTGTGGTACTGTTGGCCATCAATTCGTCAAAATGGTTAAACACAAACGAGTCCAATTCAATAGACGATTGGGTGAAATCTTCAAACTCGTGGCCGTACATGCAAACGTCGATTCTTCCGGGGACAACCCCGTCCCCGTAGGCAAACATGGGCAAGATATCGGGGGAACCAAACGAGTAAGTGTGTTTGGATTGGTTGAAGAAGGAATCAAAGTCCACCGGGTTTTCTTTCCAACCTTTCGTCACGGCAGAAACGTCTTCGTAGAACCCAGCAATCATGGCGACGTGGCCCGGCCGGGACTCGGTGGGCATTCTCGTGTTGGAAATGCCCCAAGTACCGTGGTTCAACGCAATATCACGTAAGTATGGAGCGAGGTACTTTTCTTGTCCTGATCTAGGATGGGTCAATTTCTGGAATGTCTTGTCAGCTCTCAAGCCGTCACCAACAATCAAGAACAACCGTTTGGCTGGTGGTGTCCATGTTGACTTGTGATGGTCCATGCCGTGAACTAATGGCAGGACGAAATAGATGTCGAAAATCGACCATAGGTAAAAGAAGTGGAACACCACTCCGACTATGATCAAAAGTTGACGGTTTCGACTCATAATAAAGATGGTGGTTAGAAAGAGAAGGAAATAAAATCGGAGTAAATTGCGAACCACGATGCGATGTAAACACGTACTGTGATAGTTACGAGATACGCGACTGGAATATAGGAGTGAGAAAACAAAGCGAGAAAGTGAGAAAACGGTGAGAAAGTGAGAAAGTGAGAGAGTGGGAAGTGGTGAGAGAATGTGCGAGGACGAGCAGTGTAGTGAGAGTGATGGTTGTAGGCAGAGTCGGGGACGTGTTAGAGGTATACTGTCCGTCGAGAGGTGAAATAAGAGTTCAATGGGATGATAGAAATAGGGACTACGGCATAGAAACAGTTATAGAGAGACGGGTGTAGTAGAGACAATTATAGAGAGACAGTCATAGTAGATACAATTATAGAGAGACAGTTATAGGCAGTTATAGTAGAGACTACGAAACTACAACATTTTGACATAATATTGACACTCATTGCTAAGGCCATGTTACTAAAATTCCTACGATTCCTAAGGAACCACATCACATCTTCTGAACCGTCACCGAAACTGGGCAATCGCATGTTGTTGACTCTTATTTCGTGACTTGTGTCTCACTATGTTACTTCGGGCCATATTGCCTTTAACCATTGTTCCATTGCTTACATTTGTTCGAGGTACTGGTCATTATATTGGTTGATCATTATATTAGTTGTTCTATAAATTGCCTGGTGTAGTCATTCGAGTCATTACCACTGGTCACCCCTTCGCGTCGAGCTGATCCAGTTTCTGTTCTGTTGGTAGATATTCATGAGATTGGTGTAGATTCGTAACTGGTCAACATAGTCCTGCTGGACCTTAAGATCTCGCTGTAACGACTCCTGGTACACCTTTAAATTGTTGGGAGAAGTGTTAATCTCACTGAAAAGATCGGCATCACGCTTCGTTCTCTCCACCTGATACTGAACAATGATCTGCTTGTACTGGAGAAATGCCTTTTCGTAATTCTCAATGTTGATCACATACTGCTGCCACTCGTTTTCTTCGATATTGGCGTCGATTGTTGCTTCTGGGGGCTCTGGTGGCCGGCAATTCAATATCGCCGGCGACGCATGGAGATCAAGCGCCGTGAGCCCACCAGGATGTCCCTTCACACTGTTTTTGTTCACCGGCGTATGAAGAGTGTCTGCTTTGGTCGTTCCATTGGTGTACTGGGTTGTCTTTGGTCGTTTCGAGTGGTTTGCAATCGAAACACTGGGCTTCCTTCGAGTTCCTTCGTTGGGCAAACTGTTGAGCATATCACTAAAATCGACATCGTCAATATCTACTCCCAAGTTTTCCTGGAACCCATTAAACGTAAATGGGTCCTTTTTTGCCCGTTTGGTTCGATTCAAGTTGGTTTTTGGACGTGGTTCTGTGTGAACAGGCCGACGTGGTGACACAGACCGTCTGCTCCGCATGAAATTTGGCTCTTGCCTTGGTCGTATCTTGATGGAAGGATCAACTAGGTTGTTTAATCGCTCAGCTCTATCCTTTTCTTGTGTGTTGGGCTTCACTGGATCACCAGTCGGTTCTTCGTGGTCTCGGTTCTGGTCTCTTTCCGGCGTGTGTGGCTGGTCTGCGTCGTTTCCTGGTGTTTTTCCATCTCCTTTACTATTGTCGTTCTTCGAGTCCACGTTTTCGTGCTCATTCTTTACTTCTTGCTCTCCATTGTCCTCGTGCACCGAATAGAACGATTCGCCATTCTCGTCATCATCAGATAACACGATGGGGTCGGAAGAATTCGTTCCATGAGTAGTGTTGGCCCGTTCTTGATACGATTGATTCTGCGTTCGTCCACTCTGAGTCGACTGCGTCTGTCTGTACTGACGGTCAAATTGATCTTCTGCTCGCACGTTCAGCGTACGGTTAGCTCGATTGTACGCAGCCTGTTTGGCCCGCTCATAAGCATCTCTCAGGCTGGTATAGTCTCGTAATGGCTCACTATCCACTGGCTCCTCGTCCTGAGTGGTGGCATTGTCGTTTGGTGCTGAGGCTTCCCTGCGTTGTTTCTCTTGCTGTCTAAGATACTCCAGTAATTTTTCCTTTTGTGCTTTCATTCGCCTCATTTGCTCCTTCATATTCTGTTCCTTCAACTCTTGCTGTTTGCGCAACAATTCCTCTGCTAGCCTCGCTGCCTCAAATGCTTTTCTACGATCTCGCTCAAATCGAGCCTTCTCCTGTTCTGCTTGCCTCAAATGATCATCTTCTCGCCGGTAGTACGACTGATAGAATCCATAGTACCCTCCCGAAGTCGTGGTGGTGGTGGTTCTTCTGTATGTGTACTCGTGAACATTTGTCGCTGGTGCGCGCGCACTCGTACTACCACCCGCGCTGACACCAAGTTTTCTATCGTATTGACGTTTCGTTTCTGGTGACTTGAGCACTTCGTATGCTTCATTGATTTTTAAGAACAACTCGTGATGTGCCTTGTCGTCGGTCTTGTCAGGGTGGTACATCAAGGATAGTTTCCTGAACGCTTTCTTGATGTCTGCCAGCAGCGCATCGCGATTCAACCCCAACAACTGATAGTAGTCTTGCGTAGGCATCAATTGTTTCTGGTGCTGTTTGGTTTGTAATTGAATTCGTTTGATTTCCTTGATTCGCAAGTTCGCACTATATACAAAAATTCCTACATTTGTGTAACCTACAGTAAACCTTGTCCAGAACGGCACGTTTGGGAGGCAAGCTGGGTTTTGATGCGCTCGTTGTAATGGTGTCGTGGGCTTTGTCTGGGAGATGATTTTTTCAGCAATTTTTGCTGAATTTTTTCGACAATTTTTGGTGATTTTTGCTACTTTTGGGTCTGGATTATATATGCATTTAAAACAATAGTATACGAGTGGTTCGTCCTAGTCTAGTATGTAGAAGTGAATTAGTATCTGATGATAACGACTCTAATATCCATGAAATGAGTGACTGTAAATTAATGAACTTTGTCAAAAAGTGATGGTTGGAAAGTTAGTTTTTCTTTTTGCCAACAACCTTATAGTTGTCCAGCTCTTCATACTTGGTTCCAATCAATCTCTTGCTGGCGTCTACGAGGTCAATTCTCTTCAAGTAGTCCAACTCCACCAATTTCGGCCAGTTGACAAACTGGTACCCCGATGAGTTGATGTACAAGAAAGCTCTTACATTGAACAAAAGACACCCTCCAATGACAATCAAGTTTCTAATGTCAAATATGCTTCCTCTTGGATAGTTGAGTATGGCAAGCAAAAGCAAAAATGACGTTCCCATCAAATATGGCAACAATTGGTCGTACGGTGGTCTTCTATCAGTGAATGGAGAATTGACCGAGTCTTGGTATGGCTTGAAGAATCCCAAGAACAAGTCGTACGAGTCTTGACGTTTGCCGTCTTTGAGGTTGTTTCGGTAGTATCTAGTGATGGAGTTTTGCAAGTCTTTAAGCGCACCTTGCTTGGTCCGTTTACCGGTTCGGGTGAAGTCGGTCTTTAATGCCCCAGTTCCAGAGTAGGCACACGAAACAGCATCGGCATTGTCGGCCCAGAAATTCTGGTAGAAGAAATTGAACTGTTTATCAAGCACTTCCCACGGGGTGGTGTTGTTGGGAGGCAAGTACCCTGCGTTGGTGAACTGGTTCTGTAACACCCATCTGGCGATGGTCGATTGAACCACGTTGGTTCTGTCCAAACAGTCCATACAGTTAGTTCTGACCACCTTATCTTGAGTGGAAACGACTTTTCTTGCTTGTAAATCGTAGTGGAAGTAGTTATCGGAAGTGTATCCCAAATCCGTCAACCGGTCCAACAACAAGCTGATTCTGTCCCATCTCATCTTGCTACATTCGTGGTGGAAGTCAAAGTAGATGTAGTTGACGTGTTGTTTGAGGTTAGCAGGCAAGTTGTCTACAGCAGCCTGGTAGGCATTCTTCATTGGAAGCTCGTATCCCAGTTGGTTGACCAAGCTGACGCAGTAATTGTCCCCGTAGAGGTCGACCTGCTGGGAAAAGTGTTTGGCAGTAGCGTCCAACGACGACTGGGACGACACCACGAGGTTGGGCTTATACTTCAAGTTGTTGATCTCGGCCCAGTACACGGGAATGGATCCTCTCGTCTGTAAGAACGAGTAGATCTGGTTGGTGTGGGAGGTAAACACCTGTTCTGTTTCGTTGAAGTTTGCCACGTTACCGGAGCTGTCGATACCCCTACGGAAGTATCTTGTTCCCGCTCTGTAGATGGATCTTCTCGTGATCAAGGCAAAGTCAAGCGACTGGTTGCCGTTGAACGTGGCGGAATGGGACTTGAAGTACCCGTAAATCATGGGAGTAATGAAGGAATGAACGTTGGCCTTCAACAACGGTTGGCACAAGTAGTAGTTCCACCAGAACCGCACGTCGTAGCTGGGGGCCGACGCCGTGAACTGTCTCTGTAACGAGTTGGTCAAGTCATATTTATTGCCGACTGAGAAATACAACGTGGCATTGTCCAAGTGTTGTTTCAACAAGTCGATGTACTGCGATTCCTCGCTGGAATTTGACGCAGACTGGGACTGCGTCAACGGAAGGATCTTGTAGCTGTCGACTCTGGCGACCGGGTGGCTCAAGATCGACCCGGTGACAACGTGTTTATCGGCGATGATCAAGTATGAGTTGAACTTCAACTGGATGGTACCAATGATACAGGAAATGGGCGAAAGGTTACCAGAGTCGGCCACGGAATCAGATGCCGTGATTCCTGACGACGAAATCGTCAAGTATTTCGACGTGGTGGCATCATAAATTATATGGGCTCCAGAAGACGTAACTCCATGAGAATACGACATAGTTGTGCAATTGGCGGTGAGAAAAGACGGCGGAGAAAAGTGCCAGAGGTGTTGCCAGAAAAGAGATGGAAATTTGGCAGAAAAATCTCACTTGTGCAACCAGGTTTATCTAGCGATCGACTTTATACAGGTGGAGGCATTGTGTTCATATGATTTCTTCACCATATTGGGAAATAAGAGAGGGCTGCAAGTAGCGGCAGTAGGAGATTACGCGGTGCGCAGGTGGTGGGGTGGTGGGCAGAGTGGGTTCGTTGGGGAGAGGATGTTAGGAGAGAGTGTTAGGAGAGAAGTGTTAGGAGAGAGAGACGTAAGGACAGATGAATGTCAGTGGTAGTGGTGGAACTAGACGACGACTACCGTGGTGGGTGAAGCAGGGTCTACAGCGGCGGAAGTGAGATCTACGGTGTACATGGGGATTTGCGGCGCGGTGACATACCCCAGTTATGCCAGTGGTGCTAAACTATTTCACACCCGGGATTATTTTGGCCCAGTGTGAAACTGCCAGTCCTCGGTGCAAATCGTGGACGGTTTGTTGCATGTCATTGTTGCGATGTCGCCGCTTATCCGGATCTGTGCCAGCAGCTGGAGTGGGCTTGGTGTAGTGGTAATGCCAGACGCATCCGGTGGGAAACCGGTGCAGCCTAAATCTCAGCTCGTAGTAAAACCACCAGAACTGTTGTACTGCGCCAGAACTCTTCTGCTGGAACTCTTCCTACGCACTCTCCTGGCGTTGCTTCCACAATGCTGTGGCCGTCTGGACGTCTAAAGCATGAAAACTCGATATAGGTAACATGCTGGCTGTGTACACTACTGGAACCATTATCCGTTTTAAAACGCAGGGTGAACTACGCGGTGGACGGACGCGAAGCACCAAACGGCCGTCGTGACAGGGAACGGCGGTGGTTGGGTTTCCAATTGGCGGTAATCGTAATTTTACCAGTTGTGTGGTTGTACCTCGTGGCCGTAGCCATTGGCAACTAGTCGAGGCTCGAGGTGAAAAGGGTGCTGAACAGCAACGCACTGCACGGCCAAACCGCACTTTTGCGACGTACGCATTGCACTTTCTGCTGACGTACACATTGCACTTTCTGCTGACGTACACATTGCACTTTCTGCTGTACTTTCTTCTGTTGCATACTAAATGCACCAGGCGAGGTATGGTCAGAGCATAGCAAAAAAATACAGCAACCAAACAGATTCAACCACGTCAGTTACGTCCAACACACTGCTGCCTGCCCACCTACACCACCAGCACGCTTCTCTGCTTGGCCAGAGCGGGTTTGGTTCGTCTGGTGGTGGTGGTGTTTTCTGCAGTACTCGTGGTCAAGGTTTTTTCGACACAAATGAAGAATTTCAATGTTAGCATATCATCCTTCTACAATGTCAGACTCACTCTTAGAAAAGTCATTGGACGACATCATAGGCGAGACCAAAAAGCCATTCAAGAGAGGCGGAAAGCAACATGCCCCAAAAAGACAAGGAAGCAAGTTCGGTTCCAGAATTAATAAACCTTCAAGACCGCACCCAGTTAATATCAGACGATCAGGGCCAATTCCTCCGTCAGCAAGATTGCCCAGAGATATAGTGAACATCGCAAGGGGAAGACCTGTGTTACGAGTCAAAAACATCCATCCTGACTTGAACGGAGAAGATTTGTCCAAGTTGTTTGGGTCGATTTCTCCGGTGGATTTTGTCAAGTTCGACAATAAAGATGACACCATGGCATATGTTTGCTTCCACAGCGACAACCAGAGATCAAACGGCGAGTCTGTGGCGAAATTCGACGGGAAAAAGGCCATGGGTAACCGATTGGTGGTGGAAGTGGCCACGTCTTTGGCCGATAGAATCCAAGTGCAAAGCATACATCGGGACCAGCAGCGAAATCCAAAGCATGACCCACGTAAGTCCCAGAAACCAAAGCCCAAGCACGCGAAAAAGCCAAAACCAGAGAAAAAAAGCTTGGACATGTTGGACGAGGAACTAAATGCGTACATGAACCAGAGTGGTAATGACACCGGTGACCAAGCCGACCAACCACAGCAAAATGAGCCCCAGGCCGACCAGCAGGTCGAGCAGCAACCAGGTGGACAGGGACAGACCGAACAAGAAAACGACGATATGAACCTCGATTGATTTACTCAAGAAATGCATGTATTCTATAGCTGTGTAATTATATAATCTATGTGTATTGACACGGAATCACCACTAGTCCATACTTTGAGTCGATTCAACCAACTCAATGTAAAGATTTCTCGTCTTCTTTCTCCACGATTTCCCCCAGATCAACGTGGGAATGATAACCGCAATTGTCACGAAATCAATCACCGCTAATGCAATATAAGTGTTTGTTGTTCCTGATGCGTCCAACCAGTACGAACAGACAAACGTGAAGATACTCCCAAGAGTATTGTTGATAATCGACACTCCCACCATTCCTTGAATAACTATTTCGGGGTAGCTATCCATAAGATACGACATGGCGGTGTCACCGATCGAACCCCATCCAAACCCAATAAAACCTAACCCTACGTAGATGACTTGCCATGGCCATGTTTTATCGGCACCAACACCAAACATAATCAACCCCACGGGCGAAATAATCAAGGTGATAAACAATAACCATAATCTGTATTCTGGCTCCATCACCCCATTGTTCCGTTTGGCAATCCAAAGAACATGTTTATCGGAAATGATACCTGCTAGGAAGCACCCAATGATTGCTCCGATGGTGGTGGCGACGTTCATAACTGCCACGCCGGTTTCGCTTTTGTTCCATGGATCGTCGTAAAAAAACGTATCTTGTGTGGTCAAGAAGAACGTCATGTAGGAGTCTTGTAATCCCCATAGCAATCCTGAGATCCATACTGCCGGCAACGTGAACACTTTGAAGTAGATGAAGAACCTTTGGACGTACTGTTTGAATCCGTATCCCACAATGTATGGTGAAGGTGTGATGAGAGCAATCCGTTTCCAGTATGGGTGTTTTAATTCGACGTGGGCTTCTGGATCAACCACTTGGGTTGTTTCCACGGCTTGCACAACGGGTTCTTCACCAACAGAATCTTTCTTTTCCTTGTCTTCTGTGTACTCTTCATTAATGGAGTTGGCTTCAAACACTTGACCATACTTCTCTCTAGGAAAAACCGTTTCTTCGCAAGTAAACAACACCACTATAAGAGTACTACCGCAGAAGATGGCACCCCACCAGCCTACCCATCTGAAGGTCTGTGCTTCTGCAATTAAATGGGCAATTAACGGTCCCAAGAACGACCCTACCGACGTTGCTAAGATATAAACGGTCAACACCGAACCAAGCTGATGTTGGAAAAAAATGTCAGCTAACGATTGCTGGACTTGTGCCTCGGCACAAGCTTCCGACATTCCAACGAATGCTTGCGACCAAATTGTGTCTGACGTCTTGTTCGACACCGCAAACCAAACGCTGCCCAAAGTCCCAGCCAATAAACAGATGATGTAGGTAATTCTTCTTCCGTACAACGACGAAGCAGGAGCAAAAAAGATACAAGACCACCCAATAAATAAGAACAACACCCCAGCTCCTGTGTTCATAGAATCATAGGAGATGCCGTAGATTTCGTTTAAACTATCCTGGGCTGCCCCAGCATCATTTGACGTAGCTGCTGTTAATGCAGTAATGAAAGAGAGCAAAGCAAAGTGCCAGAACTTTCTCCCAAAACTCCAGTTAAGCGGGTCATTTGGCGAGTCAGACGGTTGTGGCATCAAAATAATACCATCTTTTGATCTCTTTAACGGCTTGATAGAGTCGTTAGACGATTGAGAATGCAAAACATTAATTGTACCTGGTATAAAATTTTCATCATAATGAATGCTTTTCAAGTTTACATCCGTCATCGGTACAAAATGAAGCGTAAAACCGAGTCAGTAGTGTTGGTAGGAATGATGAAAGTATGGGGGGACAGCTGCAAGCACCAAAAACGAATACTGGTAGCAAAACGCAGATGAATAGATTTATAAAATTTTCGAGATATTTCAGATATTTTGTTCTTCTGCATAAGTCCACTACAGATCAAATTCGGAGAAATTTTCCGCTAAGCGGGATGGCGAAAACAATGCCGCTATCAGCAGCAGAGCACCATTGAACGGGGTTGACGTTTGCTGTAAACACTACGGTTCTATATAATTGGGTTCTCGTCGTCAAGTTCACCATTTCCGTATTTGGTAACTCATCGCAAGACAATGCGAAATGAATCTTACGACAGCAAAGTGAGCAAAACTCGAATCTACACCTGCAGTTATCATTGTATCCTGGCCAGAAATTGGCATGGATATGAAAATGCACTGCTGCGTGTGTGTAGTTGATTTATACCGCTTTTCGTAAACTACTAACTTCTGACTGTAGACGCAAGGTGAAAAATTTCGTGCTTCAGCCGTGTGGCTGCCGTTGTTGGTAGTTTCCGTAGGACGACGATATTCTCTGTTTGTGGACGCTTGGGAGGTGAAGGGACAGTGTTATTTTCAGGATAAAATTTGTAGCGTGTTGCATTTTTTGCTTCTTTTTCGCTTCTGCGCTCCATTGCTCGCTTAACTTTATGTCACATTTGACAGATTTTCACTTTAGCGTTTAGTAATCGTTACATAAGTAATCACCTAAAACGATAACCGTGACACAAAGAAATGCTGTAGACTACACAAATTAAGCAATGTTAAAGTGAAATGCACCCCTTGAGCCATTGCAAAGATTAGACGGGTAGCTTGTAGTGATCTGTACAATTAAACTGTGTTTTTGCACCAGGCTGTACATTTACATTTTGCATATTCAAGAAGTTCCTGTATAGTGCTGAGAGATAGGTGCTAAAAGGATTCAGTAACACCATGGTGGACTGATGGTGACAAAGAAACGTACTTGGAGTTCTTCCTTGAATCCGGCTACTTGCTCAGACTACAGCTTTTTTGATAAAATTGTAATTTTTCTAAGATGTTGCTCTTGTTTAAAATCCAGTGTACTCAGCCAGGGCGCATTCAATTGAAGAATAAAACTTATCCCCAGCCTGTAAAAACCCTTGAATGTATTTGTTACTGTTACACTGTCGTTGACAAGTAGCAGCTCACCGCTTCTGCAATCAGCATGAAGTCGTCTTTACAAGCACCGCGCTACCATGTACCACATTTGGCAAGTTTTCAACTCTTAGCAATTTCAACTCCTGCACTTCCCCCGACTTTTACGACATTGGTTGCGACATTATCCATCATGAGACATTGAACTACCACAAATAAATTAAATAAACCCTAGCACAGTGAACTGAACAGTATGAGCGATATAGACAAGGCAACGCTATTGAACTTGTGCGACGAGTTGCATCAGGTGCGCGGTAACATCTCTCAGTTACAAGCAACACTAAATCTGGTGCTCCTGAAAGCACCTAATGTTGACGAGTACGAAGAGTTGGTGAAAATCACCAACAGCGAAACCGTGACAATCGAAAATGCAGAATTGAACTCGATCTACGATCGTGCAAAAACTTATATCAACTCGTCGCAAGTCAAAGTTGCAGTTAGGTTGAAATATCTCTACAATCAAGGGTACTTACCCTTGTTACTTGCATTAGCGAAAATTAACTTTAAATCTCTCAATAATGATAAATTCGTAGGGTATTTCTTGGACTATACTCCTACACCTGCTGTGGATATTCCGGACTCGCTACGGAACGCAGTTTCTCCCACAAAAATAAAAGTAGATTCGTCTTATCCTCCAACGCTACCACCAATTTCCAACCCATTGTTGATCCAAGTGTTGACTGATAAGACGTACCGTCAGCCGTCGGACTTTATCGAGCTGTCGAAATACAATGATTTTTCCAGGTCGCACAATGGAAAATTGTATGTCAAGGGTAAGCATTTGATGAATTTGATCTTGACTCAGATTATCGACGATAAGTATGCCAACATCGACGAGGATGACATGATATATATGCTATCTAGGTACTTGGATCCACTAATTTTAACCAAGTTTGCATTTGGGTACAATTTAATTGACCCATTCAGGTACAATTTATCGAATGAAATCAGTGTTGAAAAGAAATTGAACCTATTCAAGAAACTCTTTTTAGCATATGTTGGTGGGTTAGATAGTGAGGGATATTCTACGCAAGAAATATCGATTTGGATCAAAAAATTGTACCTGCCAATTCTCACGGGTCTCGAGCCACCAAACCTCTACAATGAATCAATCAACCAATTGCGGTTCTTTTTGAAATCGTTTGATAGAGCAGAAGAGATGGCATTAACATTTGACCAGATCGATCTGGAGCCATTTGTTGCACAACTATCCATCAATGGAGAAAGTATGTCTGTTGGTACCGATAGTACGTCGTACGACATTGCTAAATCTAAGGCCGCTTACAACTTGTTGAATAACGAAACTTACAAAGAGAAATTACTATCAATTTTATACAACCAGTACTCGCCTAGTTACGAAGAAGTGGTTGCTCCGGTGCTGTCTGGAGCAGAGGTTTCGTACGACCACACTAACATACTATCGATGCCACCTGAAGCCCAACTTAACTATTTGCATGTACTATTGGCCCAGCACAGAACGTTTGCCAGATACGTTATACGAAGAGTAGCAAGCGAATTCACCTGCAACATATATATAAAGGACATCGAGATAGGTACAGGGACGGATATCAGCAAGAAGGCTGCACAAGAGAAGGCGACAGTCAATGCATTGAGCAACGAAGCGGTGTTGAAAGCAGTGGGAATTTCCAAACCGTAGAAGGGGTCTTTCACAACTCGTCAACGAGTTCACAAAATGGTGACAACAAGTTTCAAACAGGATGTAGGCAAGTATATACCATTACTAACACAATGGGTCAGAACCATGATTGTACAAAATAAACGGGCCAAGACTATACTAATGCGTGGTTTGTGGCTTTTCATCCATAATAATTGTTACAATGGGAACAAGGCTTTGTAACAAATCGACTGAAGCAATAGCGAGAGCAAAGCACTTCGAAACTGGGTGTGTAGCACGAACAACGGTCAAACACCAAGGTCAATGATCCAGCCGTTGATGTAGACTCTGAATACGGCATAATGGAGAATTTTGTCTGTGCAACCAAAAGAACCAAATGGGACCAAAAGGGTAAAGTCCGGAGTGGTGGCGTTTTGAAGCACTGACTCGTACCCAGATCCCATTACCCGATTCGTGACGATATAGTGCTACAATAGTGCTTCTGGGGCGTATAGAAGACGGTTACTCGGAGTTTACGGGGTACATCATTGCGGTAGTCCGAGAACTAGTCCAACTGCCTGCATCACTACGTAATCACAACCGGTCAAGTGCATAGCAGGGTCAACTTGCACCAACCATGGTAACATAGTGCTAGCCAAGGATATCGAACCCATTCTACATTACAACTTGGCCCAAGCACCAAGATGTCGTCCACCCACGCGGCGTGGTCAAGACTCGACCACCACCGTGCAAGTCGGCCGGAACAATCCAGCAATCCTGTGCAAACGACGGTTCCAGTGTGCCTAGGCAATGGAACAGCCAAAACAGGTGAAACAGCGGTGGATTCGCCGCCACGTGCAACAATCGGTACAGCCAAGTATAAGATCTTGGTGGCGACCAGTTGACACACACCGCATGACCGTTTCATCACCACATCATTCTTGCCATTTCTTCTTCCCGTCCACCGTTGTGCAAGCCTTAAATAACGTCCGTCGCGATGAGATGCATACCTTACACAAAACGGCCCCGGTATACTGAACGACTCCACCACCACCAAAACCACGGTTTATCCCCCACAACGGCAGCACCACCTCATCAACACCGTCACCGTGCCGTGGTGTCGACCCCAAGAACCGGCGGTGGGTGGCGGCCAGGTTGGTGGTGAAAAACTCTTGTCCCGGCCAATCATAAACGGTAAATGGTTGATCCGACATTAGCCGAGGCGAAAAGAAATTTTTTGAAAAAAAATTCAACAACTATTTATATGGAAATTTGATTACAGGAATTAATTGTTTTTGGTTTTTTCCTAACAAGTCCCGTACTTATTTATTCAGTTCTTCACATTTGTTCGACATGGCTGCCAATCAACAAAAATTACCTGAATTCTCCATTGGTGATTACGCTTCCTTCGCCTTGGCCGGTGCCATGGGTTGTGGTGTTACCCACGGTGCCATGACACCAATTGATGTTGTCAAGACCAGAATTCAATTAGAACCAACCGTCTACAACAAGGGTATGTTTGGTTCCTTCAGACAAGTCATTTCCAGCGAAGGTGCCGGTGCTTTGTTGACCGGTTTAGGACCAACCGTGTTGGGTTACTCTTTACAAGGTGCCTTCAAGTTCGGTGGTTACGAATTTTTCAAAAAGACTTTTATCGAACAATTAGGGTTCGACAAGGCTAGACAATACAAGGATGCTGTTTACATTGCTTCTGCTGCTTCTGCCGAATTCATTGCCGATATTGCTTTGTGTCCATTGGAAGCTACCAGAATTAGATTGGTTTCGCAACCAACCTTTGCCAACGGGTTAGTTGGTGCTTTCGGTAGAATCTTGAAGGAAGAAGGTGTTGGATCTTTCTACAACGGTTTCACCCCAATCTTGTTCAAACAAATTCCTTACAACATCGCCAAGTTCTTGGTTTTCGAAAGAGCTGCTGAACAAATCTACAACGCCATCCCAACCCCAAGAGCCGAATTATCTTCTTCTGCCAACACCGGTGTCTCTTTATTGGCCGGTGTTATTGCTGGATGTGCTGCTGCTGTCGTTTCTCAACCTGCTGATACCTTATTGTCTAAAGTCAACAAGACCAAGAAGGCTCCAGGTCAATCTACTGTCGGTTTATTAGTTCAATTGGCTGGTCAATTAGGTGTTAAGGGTTCTTTCGCCGGTTTACCAACCAGATTGGTTATGGTTGGTACCTTAACCTCATTACAATTCGCCTTATACGGTACTATTAAGAGTGCCTTAGGTACCCCACCAGCCGTTGCTTTATAAGCAATTCATATTTAAGTTGGTTTCGATGGATAATTATATATTAATCTCTCAATGTAAATATATAACATACATTTAAAGACACCTCTGTAGTACACCACCACAATGTCGGTTCACGGGTTCCAGAAAAACACGTCGTCAACGCCATCCATGTTGATTCGTATGGTCGAGTCGAAAGTCGCCTACGCCACGTGTAGTCCTGTGACTTTACCATCGGCAGTCAGGTGTGTGGCCAAATAGCATGTTGACTCATGCAAGGTCCCATTTACGAGATGCACTACAAAACTGAACTATGAGAATCGAACTTGACTCGGTTCTGCCAGGATTAGGGAACATGTGCCCTTGTGTAAGTTTTTGATGGTTCCGGTTGACTGTGTTGCCTTGTGTGACTCGGAAACAAATACAATAATGGTCACAAACACTCGATAAAAACCAATTTGTGTATTTATACTGTACAATTAAATAGAAGCGAAGTTAGAGATGGTACCGATCTTTCTCGGATTCGATGTGAAATTGTTCAACGTGCTGCACGGCAGATTCTCGTTGTTTAGACCAGTAGAAACTCAAAATGTAGATCAGAGCGGAGATGAACTCCATCAGGGTGCCGAGCACGTATTCGTAGATAACAATGTCTCTGTTCATTCCGGCACTAGTGTAGTTTTGCGTGTTGAAGTAATTCATGGACTTGACGTAGATAGACAAGACCCCGAAGAGAGAACGCACAAACATGAATGGAGCTGCCAAAAACACACAGTTGATGAGAACAGACCGTCTGACATTTTCCACAAATCTGACGTACACGGCCAAGGCAATTGACAACACGGTAGCTGCTAAGAAAATGCTCGACCCAACAGTTCTGTAGATTTTAGCAGAGTGGATGGTGGATGCTGGTAAAGAGGAAGGGTCTTCCCCAGCAATCGACGCAGTACCGTAGATGTTTAGGATGTTCCCCACCATCATCACAAGGCGAACCAATTTAGCAGGGCCAAATTTCAGCAACAAATTGGCCTTGTCGTCCTTTACGGTGTCATTCTGAACAGGATTCAACCACGATGACCCGTGGGCTTCCAATTGGGCCTTAGCAACAAACTGGAAAAGCGTCAACACCAACATGAAAAATCCCACCACACTCAATACCAAATAGGCAATTAACCAGTTCCAGTGGGCCATTCCCACGGCAGCAAGAACAATCCCGCAAATCTGTCCGGCAAACTTTAGCACCCCGTATATCGCCAACATGGTGAACCTGGTTTTAATTCCGACTTGGCGGACTACATTGCCTGCAAACAAGATGTACACCAAGAAGACCACTAAAAACACAATACCAGCGATGGCAGAATCGTTATTCTCAAAAGCAGACATTTTAAACACTGAATTCACTGATGATATCGAGATCCATTGCAATAATACCAGCCATCGATGGTCTTAAATAGTGACCGTGGCTTTGGTCTGAAGATTGAAACTGCGCAGTGTTTTTGCACCCATCACCATTTGATATACTTTTGTTAGTAGCGATTATATAAGCGAGCATATAAATTACATAAGCGAGGATATCTTTGGATTTACGGGCATTTGCCTCACATATTTGCGGCGAGGTACAGGAAAGTGTACAGCCCGTTACAGAAGGATGTACGGCAATCACTTCAAAAGTAATTTTTCCGTGATGTGACAGGAACAGCGGGGTTTCATTCGAGGCTTCTATGCATCGAGTTGTTGTGCGTGCAATGAGTTGTTCCGAGATTACGGTTCTGGTTCTGGTTGTGGTCCAATTGGGGAGCAAGAGAAATTTACATGTATGGCCCAATTGAGGTTTAAAGCTGAGCTTTAGTTTTGGTCCGATTTAAAGCATTGGGCTGAATATTGTATGTTTAAGCTCATGCTACACAAGTTCATAAAGTGCTTACAAGCGAGTTTCCCGTTGTACGTATATGGCTACTTAGAATGATGCTCTTGCACCAGAGTGTATAAATGCGTTTACCAGCATGTTTGTAGTCTATAAAACCAGAGTCTCACTAAGCAACCAAAAAGAAATCATGAACACTTGCACTACATTTGGCGTGCAACTTGTCTCCACTAATGGAAAGGTTTTCTTCATTGAACATCGTTAAAAAGCAACAACGTACATCCTCTGTCGCAATGTCGTTTGTTATTTCTCATAGTACACCTTCTTGAATTCCAAACTTTTTTAATTCCATTCTTGCGTTTGGACTTCAGTACTTTTGTGATGTATTCCTTTTTCCGTAGAATCTTCGATATTGATTTGGCAGTCCTGTGGATCACTTTCGGCAGCTTCTCTGCGTCTGTGCCAATAGAATCCGAAAATCAAAATTGCCCCAGATATGAACTCCATGGTTGTACCTAGTACATACTCGTATGTGACGAATTGAGAACTCAAGCCCAGTGCAGTGTAATTACTGGAATCATAATAATTCATCGAGCTTATGTAGATCGAGAGAATACCAAATATCCCTCTGATAGTCAAGAATGGTGACACCATAAAGATGGCGGTCAAATGAACCAGATTTTTGATTTGCTCCACAAAGTATACATACATAGCCATGACGACAATGAAAAGTGTTTCTCCTAAAAAGAGTGCTTGTCCAACTGTACGAAGGATTCTCGACTTAGTAATGATACTGGGGTCATCAGCTATTTCTTGAGTGGTTTTTCCCGCTGTCGATGTACCACCATAAATGATGCAAACGTTGGCAGGAATCAAAAGTAAATGGAAAATTTCAAAAATTGAAATGTATCCCGCGAGTCTCTTCAAAAAGAAACTGTGCTTCTGACTTTTCAACTTGGCTTTTTCTTCCTTGGTGGGCCGCAACCAGGACCAGCCAAAGTACTTTTTCTGTGCTTGTATCAAATAGTGAAACGTGAACAAAACTAACACAAAGTAACCTTCTGCTCCTAAAACTAAGTATGCGATCAACCATTGCCAATGTGCAAGGCCCAATGCCGCAAACACCACACCGCATAGCTGACCACCGAATCGAATAACTCCATACAACGTCAAAAAACTATATCGACTTCTGCAGCCCTTGAGCCTAATAATATTGACAGCAGCTATTGTATAGAACAAATACAAAATTAAAAACACCAATGCAGCCGCAGCTGCCTTAGGTGACTCGAATGTGCTCATATAGAAGAAAGGAACAAGACCTTAGATTCCTTCTCTGCGGTTAGTTCCATGATTTCGGTTCCTTATATAGAAACGTTCCAGTTCGTGCATAAAAATATTTTTATCGTAAATAAACCATGGTGTATATGAATACGGAATTAGCACCGGTTTGGTGGAGTTTTCTACAAATGACAGTTGTACCTAGCGCGGTTGCAGGGCTCCGCCATAGACGTGCAAAATTTTCAAAATTGTCGAGACGGTTTCACGTACGGCACTATCTGTTCTAATTCTGTCATGACTGCATCTGTGTGCATCACTGCACCCAGCTCCACTGTAGAAAACCATCCCAAAACGAAGCCAACTCGGTTGGTCAACAGCTCACCACTATCAAGGTTCTACTTTTGATCTCGACAGTATCTTATTGTACCGTCAATGTTTTCAATTGTCGGGATCGTAAATGTGTTGAGGCACAAATTGGGCGTAGTTGACACGCATAGTTCCATACAGTATATGGCTAAGTCGCGTAGAACCGAAATTCAGTGCGGCTGTGGGGAGGCAGAACAATGATAAGACGCAAGGCTTGTTGTTCGTGGTTGTGGAATGTATGACCTCATTGATCGCACACACAAGGCTATCGAGGGACCCCAACCACAGATGACTGTAATGATAACGATTGCGCACTGTGGGGGGATGCGTCTGGTAGAACCATTAAGGTTTCCGAGAAATGTCCCTGCCTGACTAGGTCCATGCGTGGTGAGGTCATGGTCTGGTACAAACTGTTTCAGCATTCATCATGGTGCTAGAACAATGCCAATCGTAATAGAACAATACGAATCCATTTGATATCTAGAACTGACATGGTCATTGGTGACCTGTCATTCCCACTTACCATCTTTTATCTAAGCATTATTGTGATTTTCTGAGTATTAGGTACTGGCCATGATGGAGGCACGTTGTTGACAGGCCCGATTTGGCCAAATTCATCGCCTAGGCAGGTAATTTTTCCGGTGACAATTATCTATGGCAGACTGCCTGGGATCAGAGGCTTGGTCTACATGTTGACTTGCGGGATGTGACATACGAGCGTGTATCCCATGGTTCGATTTACGTTGCCAATTCAGTCCATAATTACGTTGCCAATTCAGTCCATAATTCCGTGGGGCATTATACCGTACTCAGTTAAACCCGTTCAGAAAATCTACCACTTGACCACTCCGTTATTGCGTTACTGCATTCATCTGATTACTTCACTTCGTATCTTCTTTGTAACACAAACCGTGCATTTTCACGTTCTGACTCGTAATCTGCGCAAATAAGCTGTTATTTCGTTCCAGATTGTTCTGCTCAATTCGATGCATAGTAAAATGGATTTCCTCTATGCTTCACTAGTGCGAATCAAACTGTCCTGGTGTGTTCTGGCGGATGTAAGGGCTCAATTTCCCTGATTTTCACAGCATTGGTTAGTCTTAAATTAACATGTGTAGTACTGACACAAATCTAGTTTTCTTTATGTACGAGTTCTCCTGGAATGGAGGCATACATCGCTCTTAAAGTCACCAATTCGCTCGAACATGTGGCTATTGCCCATCGTGGTTGCAATGATTTTTCTTGCAATAAATCTCTGAAAATCTTTTTTTTGACGAAAACTTTAATTACTCTGAAAATCTTACTACCGTTTGAACATGTAACCGAACGATTCTCAAGGACCTTGGTTTGATCATTCATACGCTTTTCATGTTTTTAATTGCGCTTCTAATTGGTCCATGTCGATCTACTTGGCCAATTAGTCACCTAAGAAAATGCAGGCCACTCCATTGTTTTTGTTTATGGCTGCGAAAAATATAATAAACAAAAGGCAACAATAGATTTCTTAAATTTGCATTATATCTGCTATTGTGACAAGAAAATTATCGACAACTCATGTGCACATTTCTCTTTATTCAAAGTAATTTTTGGAAGGATTTCCCATGGATTATGGTTGGACCAATAATGCCAATTTATGACAGAACATGTTCACGATAATGAGTATTCGAACTTAAATCGAACTAGATAGATAATTCAGCGTACAGCACGATCTCGTCGACTTCCTCAATTGGAAAAGTTATACACTACAAAAATTTTTATTTTTTGTATAGCACTACTATTCAAATAAATTAAGTTTCGACAATCTAAACATGCAGCAGAGCTTTCAATGGTATAATTGTATTAGCAAATCTCGGGGCACCAGGCACCAAGATACGGTACAAGCTTATTAGAACGAACCCTTGGCTTGTTGAGGAGTGTATTTTTGCGAATAAATCGAAGAATGAGAATCTTCTCTTTGGACTTCTTCCTCGGTCAAAAATGGCTCTTCGTGTCCGAGATTGATACCTTCCAATAAACAGCAGTAACTCCACATTGATAAGAACACAGCAAGGTATTCCATGGCAACCCCCATTGGGTATTCATACACTACAAAAGAACTTGTACTAGTGTAAATCGACATCTTGTCGATGAAGCAGCCCATGACACCGTAAATTCCTCTAACAACCAAAATTAATGAGATTAAAAATGTAGTGATGATACTAAAAGTTAAATCCATGTTTTTGTTAGTGGAAATAGTGTAAGTAGTCATAATAAATGTAGTCGATAATTGAAATAAGAAGAAGCATTGGCCAATAGCTCTCAAGATTTTAGATGCATTGTAACTAGAAGAATTGAGGTCCAATTCAAGAACATTATCCTTAGCAATAACAGCTACACCAATAATAGTACAAACAACAGCAGCACCGGTGGTTACACAAACCATGATTTTCAAGAGAAGAAAGAATGTGTGCTTTCTAGGGTTCTTTATTTTATTGATCTTTTCAGCAGGACCAATTTGACCGTTGGATTTAAACAAGAAACGGTATCCTGCCATAATAAGAGGAATGATAGCAAGACTGTTAAAAACGGTGTAACAAGCAACCATGCTTGGTTTGAAGCCGTTTTTAGCAATCACCACCCCAAAGATCTGTCCAATAATCTTCAAAACAGAGTGGACTTGGGTAAACATCATAAGTCTGGTGAAAACAAACCCACCGTTCAAGAAGTTTACGCATATGAATATCACATAGAGACCAATGAAAATTGAACTGGCGATACCCAAGTCTTGTACCTGAAATCCTGACATGATGAATAGTGTTGAATCTTGGACAACTTCAGATCAAGTGAAGGAAACCCGGATGTTTATATACAAATAGGAATTATTATTCTTCAATTGGGTACATAATTCTCGACATTGATCACCATGGTTATCGCAAATATTTTGTGAGTCTTCAATGCATAATTTAGATCCTTTGTTACCTACATTTGAAAAATATGGCCAACCACTACAGATCACCATGGCAACAGACACAATTGTGACGTATTTGCAGGAAAGGGGACGCATCTTATTTTTAATGTTGACTTCATTTTCGTCCGTTAATTGACAGATAAAAACGTTCACCACCGCCAAACATTTGGTGTTTCGATATGACCAAGAGGTATTTGGATTATTCTGAGGAGTCAGCCAAAGAGTCTGTTGGTGATTCAGATATTTTGGGTATGGAAACCACCGTTCGTGCCATCAATTGGACATGCAGTCGTGTTGAATAAGGGTTATTTTGTTGTGATGTATCAACTTATATTTCCTAATCGAGAATAATTAAATTTTCACTCACTTTATACAAGACGATGAGCACACGCGAACCTCCAGGATTTATGCTATCGGTTCCGAGCTTGCGGGACATGACAGCACTTCTGCCGCTCAATTGTGTACACAACAAACTTGACACTGCGCCCTAAAAGAAAGCATCGGGCACAACACCAACTTTCATGTCACAACATGGTATTTCAACTTAGTCAATACATTGTCGTATAGTGGATCTCCCACTACAGTGGTACTACTGTACTGTGAAAAATGTACCTTGCATCAAAGGTAAAGTCACACCCGCTGCCGCCTTGATCAGATTCAAATTTCTATTGTCCTTTAGTCTGACGTATCTGTAGGCACCACACTAAATCTATCAAACAACGAAGTAATTCACAGTATCAACACCGCAGTTTCAACAGAACAATAGTCCCTTTATCCTATGTGAGTAATTTAACCCAATTCGGAAGGCCGTTCGTGGTGTTGATTTCTCGTCCGGCACTGGGCCAACAATTGCCATGCCAACCCAATTGTTCATTACTACCACTCCGATTACAATGCCGGAAAAATGTACAATTAGCCGCACTGAATACTTTGGTGCCATTGTATTCTCAAGCATTCTGTATCCCCCAAAAGGTTGGGTCTTGACATCATGTATGTTTGATTGTCCTGGATCTGCTGTTAGGCTAAACCTTCACTTACTGATGCGTACAAAATGCGCTCTGCCCCTGTGTACCTCAATCGGGAAAAAATTTTGCTTCTACTGGCATCTACAATGGTGTGCGATTGACCAATGATACGTCCACCCAATTTCACGTTGTGGATTGCCGTCACTGGCCCTTTTTCTGTGGGCACAAATCAAGGTGCCATCACATTTGGTTTTTCGCAGAAGAAATCCGCATTTTAGATCCGACACTTGGTGCCGACGACATTGATAAAACTGCGACATTGCTAGGACTGCGACATTGATAAAACTGCGACATTTCTAGGACTGCGACATTCGACAATACAGCGACATTTTGCTTTTGTGGATATTGCATCACGTGACTAAAACATTTTCAAGATGAGCATTGAAAGTTGGATTTGATGAGATAAACCTGAGAGACTTTGCAGTGAAAATGGCCAAATTTAAATCAAACGAGTATGTCAACGACTCGGACTCGGACTCGGATACTGGCGAGTTTCAGCCACCCAAGCATTTCTCGAAAATGGAGAAAATTGCCAAGTTTCCCCAATTGAACAACAAGGAAGTGTGGTTGATCAAAGTACCAAAGAAGTTTCCTGTGAGCAAGTTGTCGAAATTACCGGTCTCCTTCACTTCCACAAGCATTGCAAATGGGCCCAAGCCGTTTGAATTGAAGCACACAAAATATCAAGTCAACGAAGAGTTGTTGAACGTCGAAGACAACTCGAGCACCAAGTACAACATCTTGGTGAATCAAGGAAAATACAAGAAGCTACAAGCACCAATTTCCCGGTTTTACAATATTAGACAGTCGATAGAAATCCCCGATATTGACTACGACAAGCTGGTGATTGGGAGAAAAGACGTCGACAAAGTCGCCAACTTGAGAATGAGACACTTTCCTACCGGGTACGGAGCCAATGACTACGAAGAAGCCCGGGCAAGTGAAGAACGGCCACCGAAAAGACAAAAATTGTCCGACGAAAAAATGCTAGAAAAGAAGGAAAAGAAGGAAAAGAAGGACAAAAAAGACAAGAAGGACAGAAAAGAAAAGAAAGACAAAAAGGAAAAGAAGGACAAAAAGGACAAACCGTAATTTGGCCCCGCGACTGACGTAATCGATTGTAGATCATGACCATGCACTCCGGACGACCTGGGCTAGCACCACCAGGCAGTCTGAACGTCGTTATCCCACCGTTGTGCGATAGCACAAGACGGCACCACTAGCATTACAATCGGTGGTAATTGTATATTAGCGATAGTCTTTTTGCATAATAAATAGTATTGAGTATGTGCTCCGAAACAAAAAAAAAGTAGATACACAACACAAGAGCGAGAGCGATACAAAATGGGTAATGCCGGGTCCAAGCAACGGCAGTTAGCGAAGACGATCTCCGAAGGGTCGAGCCAGGCGATAACCCGAACGAAGAACTTGAAGCAGCTCCCACCGCAGGAGTTGCGAGACAAGTTTGAAGCATCATCGTATCATGACCCTGTCAAGCTCGATGTTACAAAGTTGAAAAACAAGCTTGAGAAGAGGAATGTTCCCGAGGGAAAGGACGGTCTCGACCCCCAGGTCGAAGGAACGTCGACGTACGACACCGACTTTGTCACGTCTGTTAACAAGCTCGGCCGGCAGATCAACAGTTTTGAGATGAAGCAGAACTTTAACGAGAATGCCTTGCCACTCAAGCAATTGAAATTCCGTAAGCAGTTGTACCAGGCAGGCGAGACCAACAAGTTGGACGACGCCGTGAACGTCAGCGTCCATCCGCAGACGTTGGCGTCGGTTATTAACGACTTACATGATTCGCGGGTCAGTGACGACACCATCGTGAAGAACTACAACGTTTCGCCCGGGTTCCTCGAGAAGTTGGCACGGTTCAAAGTGGCCAAGAACGTGGTTGTTTTGGAGGAAAAGACCAAGCCTGATGAAATCGGCCACAAAGTGAGTAGTGGTAGAATGACCCACACTGAGGACAGTGCTGGTGAGGACTACATCGACAGGAAGAAGCTAGCCAAACTCAAGGGAAGACTCAGTTTGGACGATTAGGCGCACAGGACGTAGCCGTTGTACATAGCCCGCCAATATAGGTATCGTCGCCAGTATAGGTATCGTCGCCAGTATAGGTATCGTCGCCAGTATAGGTATCGTCGCCAATATAGGTATCTACGATAGCAAGTAGCATTTCCCACACAAGGACCAAGTGGCCCACGAGCGCAGTTTTGGCGTAGGTGACCCAGCCAAACGGACGTAGCACCGGTTCACGTCCGGAATCGGACCACCGCAAAACATCCCTAGCCTTCTATTTAACCACCACCTTCTATTTAACCACTCGGTAAATTGCGAACAAGACATTACCTTCTTCTTCACCATGACAAGAACCAAGGTTTTAACCACGAAAGAAATCACCCAATTCTTGAGCAAGTTTACTCCCTGCGACGTTTCCGATGCGTTGAACAAGCACGGGGTGGCAGACGGAGGGTTTATCCCAAACCTCCAAATGCGGTCGCCGGTTATCGGCCGAGCATCAGCAGTGGGTAAGGCCTACACCGTATTGTACGCTCCCAAGTCTGATCCCAGGCCCAGCGTAGCACAAGCATACATCGATTCTGTTCCCGAAGACAGTGTAGTTGTTATCGGGCTCCCACTTAGTTGTCAGACCACGGCTGCGCCGTATGTAACTGTTAACAATGCGCTCTATGGTGGATTGATGTCGACTAGAGCACAGTACAGAAAGGCCAACGGGTCGGTTATTCTCGGTCGAATTAGAGACTTGGACGAGCACAACAATTTACAGTACCCAGTGTGGTCTTACGGTGTAGGCACCAGTGCGCCAGGGCCATTGGTCAAGGTAGTGGGTGTTAATGTTCCCCTCGAGGTGAAAGTGTGTGGAATTGAAGGAGAGTCCACCGTGACAATCAATCCTGGTGATTACATGGTTGGAGATAAGAACGGGGTAGTTAGAGTTGCTGATGACGAAACGTTGCACAGTGTGTTGGAGTATATTCCAAAACGTGTAGATGCCGACAGTAAGGTGAGTGAAGATATCAAGAACGGGAAACCTGCTGCCGAGGCACAGAAGTACTGGCGGAGTCGGATCTGATGCGGTGAGACAAGACTGTTAGATTTACGTTAGATTTAGATTAGATTTGTTGTTTAGATTAACGTTTATGTTATTTAGTGAATTTATGATATTTAGTTGAATTTGTGATATTTAGCTGAATATGTGATATTTAGTTGAATTTATGTTGGATTAGTTGAATTTATGTTATATTTACGTCGGATGCTGAAGCTAGAGAATCCGGATGTAGATTTGTTAGATTTAGATTATTAGATTGTTAGATTGTTAGATTTATTATATTTGTGAGATTAGTGAGATTTAGATTGTTTGTGAGATTTGTGATATTTGTGAGATTTAGATTGTTAGATTTAGATAATTAAATTTGCGAGATTTAGACTGTTAGATTGTTAAATTTGTTAGATTGGTAGATTTGTTAGATTGGTAGATTTGTTAGATTTAGATTTAGATTGTTAGATTTGTGAGATTTATCAGATTTAGGTTGTTAGATTTGTGAGATTTATCAGATTTAGATTGTTAGATTTGTGAGATTTATCAGATTTAGATTGTTAGATTTGTGAAAGTTGTGAGATTTGTTAGATTTGAATTTAGATTGTTAGATTTGTTAGGTTTAGATTGTTAGCTTTGTACTATGTGTTAGATTTAGAATATTAGATTTAGATTGTTGGATTTAGACTGTTATATTTAATTGTTTGATTGTTAGATTTAGATTTGATTTGTGAGATTTGTTAGATTTATTAGATTTAGATTTAGATTTAGATTGTCAGATTTGTGAGATTTGTGAGATTTGTTAGATTTAGACTGTTGTATTTAATTGTTTGGTTGTTAGATTTAGATTGTTAGATTTGTGAGATTTAGAATTTAAGATTATTAGATTGTTATATTTGTGAGATTTGTGAGATTCGTGAGATTTGTAAGATTTGTGAGATTTAGATTGTTAGCTTTGTACTATGTGTTAGATTTAGAATATTAGATTTAGATTG
>ERZ778017.852-NODE-852-length-35958-cov-6.183244_pt1 | contig 35958 bp, 14 predicted proteins | sample MGYA00375747_ERZ778017 | MGnify/ENA primary metagenome ERZ778017 (study PRJEB29350, sample SAMN05509838) | bioreactor metagenome | biome: bioreactor; material: wastewater | place: South Africa: University of Cape Town | collected 2014-03-17 ...
TACGAGATATTGGCGTGACTGGAGTTCAGACGTGTGCTCTTCCGATCTAAGAAAAGCCAGAAAAGGTTGTTTTCCACCCAGCAAGGTACTCCTTGCGGATTTTGTTTATTTCCGCCATTCTCTTCATCGCAACCATGTCGTTCCAGCCCCACAAAGAATGGAGATTCATCATCTACACTATCCCGGTGTTGACTTTACAAGCTGCTAACGGATTGAGCAATATTTCCATGAAATGGGGATTCTCGTTTTCGACAAAAATCTTGCTGATAATCATCGTGGCCAATGTGTTTATTGCAACGTTCCTTTCGTTGTTCATGGGTTACGTATCGAGCTACAATTACCCTGGTGGCGAGGCGCTTCAGTTTGTCAACTCGTTTGTACAATCCAGCTACGAAAACCGCCCTGTCACAATCCACATGGATGTAGCCACTTGTATGACTGGGGCCAACAGATTTGTACAATTGCACAATAACTTGACAACCTACGATAAAACAGAAACTACAAAGGAATTGTTTGACCTCTGGAACAGTTTCGATATTTTGATCACCGACGCTGATATGAACATTCCTAGTCAAGATCCTGTTAAATCGAGCTTATTGGATTCTTCCAGCTGGAAAAAAATAAAGTCGATTAAAGCGTTCAAGACGGTGACCATTGCTCCTTTGATTAAAATAGTTCAGGAAGCAAAACAAGACCCATCCACAGTCTTGACTCTTGCTAACATCGTTAAGAACGATCTTTTTAACCGTCAAGCAACTGGTGTTAAAGACATTTTAACCTCAGCAATTGTTTTGGAGGATTACCTTTATGTTTATGAAAGGGTAGCTGAAGATAAGGATTTGAAATCGAAGTATGAAACATTAATCACCCAATACAAGCTTAATGCCGAGGATGAAGCTCCAGAAGTTGAACATGCTGATCCAATTGCTTTTGACGAAGTGAAAGAAGACATTAATGAAGAAATTGATGAGTTGGAAGATAAGATTGAAAGTCAATTGCAAGATCAGTTAGAGAATCAATTAAATAATCAGTAGGTTATATATTACACTATTATACATAATTAATATTAATGTACACATACCACTTGTAATGCAAGGGTTAATCAAATATTCCAGAACTCTCGTGTTTTGGAACAGTATTCTGCAAATTGTTCCTGAGCCTTTCTTTCAACTTTCCAACTGGAGAAAATTTGGGCAAATTTACATCCTCCTCAGTTGGAAATATAATTGGAGTGATTTTTCGAAGTCTCTTAGCTGAATCTACTGTTGCAGCTTCAGAATCTGAATTCTCGGCTTTAGTGATTCTCAGTGTATCATCACTGTCTGGTGATACGCTACTTCGATTCAAATAAAAATTTGGAGGATTAGGCGGTATCATATTGGTGTAAGACCTTGGCTTTGGTGGCAGTAATTCAATATGATTTTCCATTAAACTTTTGAGCTTTGGTGGTGATATACGTGTTACTGTGCTTGGATTCGGTTTTCTGGCTGGAGTAGAAGTTGTCGGTCCTTTGGCTCGTTGCAAATACCTTCGAAGTGCATCCGTTCTCTCGTATTTCAATCTTTGAGTTGTTTCTTGTAACTTCGTTGGGCTTGGTCTTGATGGACCAGGAGTAAATATATTTGACATAGAAACTTGCTCTTTGATAGGTGTACTTAAATAGCTCGAATCATTTTCATTAGATCTTCGCAGCCTTTGTACTCTTTGTGCTAACGGAGAATTACTCATGTGGCTGATATCGCTAACATCATATTCATACAGCTGATCCAATCTTTCTTTACACCTGAGTATCCAAAGTCCAAATATAGCCTTTAGTTTCAAATTCTGCCACCTATCCATAAACAAATCACAGCTTTCTTGATTCCTCTTCATTTTATTTATAATTTTCATAGACCACGTATTCACGATTTCCTCTAGTTTTCTGATCTCTTTTTTGGCAATATACAAATCGGCTTTTTCATTCAATTGAGCAACTCTGTTGAAACATTGATCAAACCAGACTATAAGGAGTTTTTTTGTTAGCACGTTTGTTTCAAACATATCAGCCTCCATGCAAGTTTTTTCGAACTGTTTTATTCGTTGATTCCACAAATTGAACATAAATTTCTTAGTCACCGAAACTTTGAGATATTCATTGCACATTTCTTCCAATTGTAGTTTCCTCGTCTGCTCTTTATTATACTTTTTAACCCATTGTCTAAATTTCTGGGAAAGCAAGTTACTAGACACATAATTCAAATTAAAATTTTCAATCTTTGAATTTGCAGACTCTTCAAACCAAACACGATAGCGGTCATTCCATATTCTCAATGCAAATTTCTTTGTAATTTTATCCCTAAAATTATTCGTCATCATCTTCTCTGCTAAAGATTTCAATTGACGGCTATAAAGAAAATGCATTCGATTTAAATGATTGAAATATTTTCTTTGAATATTCAAATCAGCAGTATGTGCCATTTCGTTCACATCATTAACATTATCAACCCACTTAAGTAAGCCTCGACTCATTGTACTTTTCGAATAAAATTCCTCACTTTTCGTATCCATTTCACTGACATGTTGATACTTATGAATCCATTCCTTGAATGCTATCGAAGCTTTTGTTTTGCCTGAAACATGAAGAAAATGACTAGATAAAGAACGCAAATATATTTTATTCCAGTATGACTTCAAAACAGAATAATCATCAAGGACAATAGAGGGTATTGTGTGCTTGAACTTAACTTCAGTTAATTCTATTTTCCAGCGTTTCAAGGCGTGTCTGAGTAGATTTTTCGTATACACCGAGTCTGCAAGGGTTCGATGTTCAAGCTGTTCAACCCACATCTCAAAGATTTTCTGCCTCAACTTTTTGTGTCGTGAAACAATTAGCTCATTTGAGTGATAGACTAACGTGTACTTTTTCATCCACAAATCATTTAAAATACATTGCAACAACTTTAAATTATTTTCCTTTTGAGCTTTGTTAATTAACTTGGACAAATGTGTCATTTTCTTCCATTTCTTGAAGTGTTTCTCTTTAACGAACTGAGTTTCAATTAGCCTCAATTTTGCTAGTTTTTCAGTGAGGTTGACAATCGTGTTCAATTTGAGTAACGGCACAGATGCGTCTTCAAACGGTTTAACATCCATTCGGTAGAACAATTTATTCCAATAAAATTCCTTTAGCAATTCATCTTGTTTCATTGTATTTGTTTTGAGAATATTCTCTGACTTATGTTGCAACGATAACAAATTTTGATATTTCATCATGTAAAGCTGTAAAGTATCCTTCTTAGAACTATACAGACAGAATTCATCTGCACGAGATTCTAGATCTCTGATTTCTTGAAACTTGCTATGCCATATGTTCCAGAATTTCAAAGTACATATATATCCAGATTTTAAGTTCAAATCAAAAACTTTCAAAGTATTCGAATTCCATTTGCAGAAAAACTTATACTTTAGGTGAGTTTGGTAGTAGCTCATTGTTTCCAATTCTATGTTCTTGATTCTTTGATTTTGATCAAACCACTTCTTAAGAGATGCACTTTTTGTCAAAAACGCTCTTTTTGAGTTCCATGTTCTTAATGTAGATTGAAGAATGTGCACATTGTTCAATCTGGTCTGCCATCTCCTTATTACCAGTTGGCATAGTTTGAAATCGTCATAAAATTGAAAGTTAGCGTAACGCATAAGTATACTCGAATTTGGGTTTTCTCTATTAGTCAATTTTAAGTGCAAGTCATTAAAGTCAAAAACTACCTGTCTTATGTCAAAATTTAAATTGTCTTCTTCGTTTTCAAAATCAACAATCATATTGACAGTCCGTATTATATCATTCACAAACATTAAATCTTCAGATCCCGAACTAGACGGGAGAACATCGTATAGCAATTTCAAATAGTACCGGAATAGAAATGGAAATTTAGGGTCGAAATTTAAATCAAATTCATTCAAAAGTGGAACGATATGAATCAATGTTTGGAACAATTTTACTTGATCTTCTCTAGAACAAAGAATGACTGGAACAGCTGAATCTGTTGGTGTGTAGGACGGCACCTCTTTTGACCTATCAAGCTGATGATCATTTGGAAGCTGACGGGATTGTTTTTGTTCAAGTTCGATATTGGTCGTCCTTGACAACAAGTCTGCATCCCCAAGCACTTGTTCATTTATTATCCGGAATTTGTGGGGTAAGATCGATGAGTTTTCCCCAATAAAGAAATCAACAATGCATTTAAGTTTAGTCTCTTTGAACAGAAATTCGTTTACTTCAAAGTAATCAATGTTTGCATGTTTTTTGAACACATTAATCAAGATCCGCACGTATTTGTCTACTTCAATCATGACGTTTTTCCTTGCTACGATTTGCAAGAATAAGTTATAAATTAGTTTGAAATCACTGTTGTTGGAATGAAACCCCAATTGAATATCGCTTTGAGAAGTGTCATTTTCGTAACTAAATATCGAATCATTATCATCAGCAGTATTCAGATGATAGCTTGCAACAACAGAATCTAAGAATTCTGCCAATTGTTGTGTATCCTGATCGTTCAAGTTCATTTCCATGTCCAACTTATTCTGAAGGTTACTGTAGAATCGTGATTCATAAACCATGCAATTGGTTAAATACTGATGTAGTTTCAGTTCCGCTTGATTGTGAAAACGGATAAAGAATTGCACTAAATGAGACAATTTCAAGATAATAATATTATATCGATCTTTTAATTTCAAAGGATGTTTTTCGTCTGCCCATGATGTGCTAGCCAACAACGACACCAATTGATTGAGCACGCCATTATCTTCCGGTGAATACGATGCCACCAAGCTCATGATATCGTTGCTGGAAATATGATTAAAGATGTTCAAATTGTTGATGCCATTGTGACGAGAATAACACATCAAGTCCAAATCTCCAATTTGCGAATTCTTCACAGAAAGTTGTAGCAGAAATGGCTCTTCCGACCCAAAATTGAGTAGCTGTAACACCTGCGATATTGTACGTTTCAAAAGATCCTCATAGTCGTCGTCTCTACCTATAAAGGTACTAAGAGAATGGAGATTTTTCACCACAGTATGAAGTAAGTCATTGATCGAATGGTCTGCCATGACCCATTTTTAATCAAGCTTACACCAACTAAACACCGCAGATACTCGTATAAACAATTACACCGACTACACAATTATTCACACGGTAGTAAAAGAAGGTTGTTATTTATTTTGGTTTTCTATATTTTCCAGTAGTGCGTATTTATTGAATATAGTTATAAATAGCAAAGGAAGAAACCATTGTGGGTAGTGGTAAGTCTGGAGGCGTGGTATCCAATTGTTAGGCCAAACGTGTTGTGTGTGAGTGTGAGGTTTGGTTTATTAAATAAAAATGCCTGGTTCCAACGATCTAGCCCCCCCTGATAAGAAGGATCATAGACGGTCAGTAAGCTATGACACTCAGCGTATCCGCCTTCCGTTCACATCCAGTTCCAGTAAACCAGCGAATAACGATGGTCGAGTGGTCTCAGATAGTGCTGTTCCGTCAAATCGGTACCGGAAGCCTCGACCTTTAAGTACTGCCAATATTCCTTCTACCAGTCTCAATTCAAACACCTACATTGGTGGTGTACCCACGTTTTTGATTCCATCCAATGTTCTTACGGCGACCGATTCAAATACGTCACAAGCAGAAGCAAATGAAGCTAATAAATCTCTGTCTAGTGTCCTGTCTTCCAGTACAATTTACCCATCTGTGTCCAAAATTCCTCTGTACGAATCTCGGAGACCAGACAACTTGCTCGTCAACACGGACGAGGCAATGTCGTTCAGTTTTTCTGAACAGAACGACTCAATGAACCAGTTTGAGGTCAGTCCGGCCCATGAAGTTGGGTATTCTGGTATTGCTAATGAGGGAACTTATGTTAGTCCTGTGATTGAAGATGTAGACGAAAATAAATCCGACAAATCTGTTCCTCACTCCAATAATTCAAATTCAAATAGTATTGGTCTGATTATTGGTGGGTATAATTACAGTAAAAGCTCGGTGGAATTGCCGATTTCAAAACAAGAGTCCAAGCCGAGTACACTCGTTGAATCCAAAAACATTTCACCAACAACAAACGAGCATTTCAGCGATGACACAACTACTGTCGATTCGAGGAGAATACATACGAGAAACGGGTCTGATTCATCTACTATATCTACGGGGTTTGCTCCATCTTTGTTGTCTCCAGAAGATAAAGTTCTGAGAGATAAGCGATTTGTTATGTATGCCATGAATATCCAATCTCCTCTGATCAATCCTACGAAAAAGTGGAACATGGATAATGTGCTCAAATGGCTAGATTCTCACAATTTCAATCAATCATGGAAAGGGATTTTTCGTAAAAATGAAATCTCTGGAAATAGGTTTTTGGAGTTGGCCAATTTTGACAAAGACTCGATGGTTTGGAGACAATTCAGTCAATTCCTTGTTCTAGACGATGAAAATAATTCAATTCAAAGATTTATTGCTCTTCTTCGACTAGAGTTGAACATTGAACAGGAAGAGTTACTTTTACAACAACAGTCCAGAAAGAGCTCAAATGATTCTCTGTCGTCACTAAATCACAATAAACTAGAAAACAGAATGTCAACACCCATTTTTAACAAGTATAGAATGGGATTTTCCAATACGAACTCGTCATATCCAGTAAATCAACCAAACGTGCCCTTACGTCCATTTTCCTATGTCGATCCAGGAACGAAGAGTGGAAAATACAGCATATCACCATCACATCATAAATTTTTTAGGAAGCATCACAGAAGTTCGTCAAGTGAGAACCTGATCTCGAAAGAAATACACAGTGCACCCCCTTCATCTATCCAAGGATCAACCCAACTACCAGCTGGAAAGAAATCAACCAAATCCAGCTCCTTTAGTGATGATTTATATTCAGCGAAGTACAAAATAAAACTGACGAGCACTTCATCTAGTTTGAAATCAGATCCTTCCTCATCGAAAAGAGGTGGTATATTTGGCATACTACGGAAAAATGGCGATAAACCGACACCAACAAACCATTTAAACAAGAAATCTACCACCCCAGGACCTTCCAAAGATTTTGCAACGAGAGATATGAATTATGGCTACAAGCCTGAAGATGTACTGCTGCAACCTCCACAACGAATATCTTTTGATTCTGGGTTAGAAACTACTCAAGAAAATGATGTTGACCTATTGGCAGTGAGCTCAGAAGATTTTAAAGGTGTCGAATCTGAGCAGGAATTAGAACTTTCACCAATTCCTTCAGAAGTAAGGGCACCTTTGTCTGGAATAGATGACATTGAAGATAGATTTGCTCCAAAGAAAAATTCAGATTCAGTAACAAATACTTGTGTCCTAGTTAGTAAAGACAACAAATTTTTCACACCAGTGTCTTTAACGGTGGAGGATACAAAAGTGTTGAGCTCATTTAAACTCAAAGTTGCAGAAGCCCTTGAACTACTCGACCCAGATACAATCAGTTTTCATCTCACCGATTTTCTTGCTGAAGAAGGAGATCCCCTTCCAAGTTGGTTATTACTTAATGTGATAAAGAATGGAAGAGCTATAAAGTTGTTTGTAAGTCAGGAACTGAGGTCTCCTTCTGTTCATACTTATTCGACTACATCGTCCGACTCCAAATCATTTGAATGGAAGTTAGACAACAGTAACGAAAGATGCTATCCGAGTACTCCGCAATATTTGTTGCAAAAACACAATGACAACAAAACGGACTATTACAATTTCAAGGAATCGTTAGGAAATGAACGAATGCCCGTCCAAGAAAAGATTATTGAAGAAAAGTCGAAGCAACCAGGAGGAGCTCACTATTTCCCATTAAGATTACCGATTGCACCCAAAAAAGGATCCAATACAGCTCAATCTGTAAAACCACCAACGCTTCTGGTAAATACAAACCAATTTAAAGATACTCCGAGTACCACCGATTCAAATTTATCTGCTAAAAGTGGTGGAGCAAACTCGTTTCGCGTTATTAGACGAGAAGGAAACGAAATCGATTTTGATGTTCGAAGAAAATCACCGTACGAAAGCAAAGCACCAAAACTTATTCCAAATATTTACTCATCATCAGTATCAGATGTACTACGTTCTCCAGTTTCTGCTACCACAGTTTCAACACTAAAGGATGATAATAATTCCACCAAGACGAGTCCGACAACTCAAACTACAGGTAAAAACCAATTGTCTAATTCTAATGCAACAATTACAAAGTCATTTAGTACCGGATCCTCCAACAGCGATAAGAATGGCATTGTTGCTAAACGAGCAGCACCACCACCACCAAGCTCTAGAGCTAATTCTTTATTGCGAATGAAGTCAAGTCGAGTTACAAGCCTTCTGTCTAGGTTATCAGGGCTGTCGACATCTGACAACTCTCTTAGAAAAGCAAGCAGAACCTCAAGTAAGAGATCTAATTTATCCAAGGAAGTTGATTTCAAAGAAGTTCCGATATCGTTTGCAGATGTACCGGCATTTGAAGTGACTGCTGATGACAGTGAAGACGAATTTTTCACTAAGCCTTTGGCTTCTAAACAAAAGCCAGAATCAACCAATACTCGAGATGACAATTCAGATGACGAATTTTTCATGAAACCTTTTAAACCAAAGAAAAAAGTGATGAATGTTCGTCCCCCAGTTGAAGAAGTTTATAATAACCTTGAAAAATATTTCCCCAACACGAATCTTGACAAGCCAATTTTGGACGATTCGCTTGCGACGTCGGATGACAAGATCAATAAATCGGGGGTGGTTTTGAAACGAAAGCCTACAATTTCCCGAACCTTTTCGAATGCAAATATTTCTCCAGTTGCACCTACCAATGATTCCAATGATGAGATATTTTATGGTGAACCAAAGGAGAATAATTTAAGTCGTAGGAGAATGAAAACCATTAGAGTGGTAGCCAATGAAGCCCGTCGAAAGATACTTGAAAGGAAACAAGTATCGCCACCCAATACTTTCAATTCAAATGCCAAAACAAATGGACTTGCAAGATCCAATACAAAGATGTGGGGTCAAAAGGTTATGGAGGTTACATCTTCAGAAATTGAAAAAGGCTTTGTAAGCAGTTTACGAGGCAAGGATGGTAATTTTGAAGAATTTGTATGGATTAAGGGTGAATTGATTGGACGAGGATCTTTTGGAGCAGTATATTTGGGATTAAATGTTACAACAGGGGAGATGTTGGCAGTGAAACAAGTTGTTGTGTCCATGGATTACAAGAGAAATAAGACCAATAGTGGCGGTATTGACGCCCTTCATAAAGAAGTTGAAACAATGAAGGACTTAGATCATGTAAATATTGTTCAGTATCTTGGTTTTGAACAAAAGAGCAACATATACAGCTTATTTTTGGAATATGTTGCTGGTGGTTCTATTGCATCATGTTTGAAATCGTTTGGGAAATTTGACGAGGAATTAATTAGCTTTTTAACAAGGCAAATTCTCCTTGGACTTGAATATCTCCACTCCAATGGTATTTTACATCGTGACTTAAAAGCAGACAATTTATTGCTTGAGATTGATGGTACATGTAAGATCTCCGATTTTGGTATTTCAAAGAGATCTCAAGACATATATGAGAATAATGCCGAGATGTCTATGCAAGGAACTATTTTCTGGATGGCACCAGAAGTTATAGATAGCATCGTTGAAGATAAGAGACAGGGTTACAGTGCCAAAGTGGACATATGGTCGTTAGGTTGCGTTGTCTTGGAAATGTTTGCTGGTAAGCGTCCATGGTCAAATGAAGCTGTTGTAAGTGCCATATACAAGATTGGAAAAACGAAATTGGCACCACCTATACCTGAAGACTTGAAGGACAGTATATCCACAGGAGCAAAGGACTTCATTGAGAAATGTTTCATAATCAACCCAGAAGAAAGGCCCACTGCCAAAGAATTGCTCCAACATGAATTTGTTTCCTATTCGCCAGACTTCAATTTCGAAACCACAAAATTGGCTGCTATGATCAGAAGCTCCAGGAAACGGTTTTAAAAGCGTGAAATCACAGGAAACTAACTCGTTGCATGCGCACCCATTGGTTTACATAATGACTTCACAAGACTTTGACAAATACATGGTCTACAGTAGGAACGTAGTCAAACGCACAGTAGAATTCGGGCCGGTAACAGATGATTCTCCCTGCCGTCTACAATGGTATAAGTTGAAACAGATAAATTAATATATACAAGACTATTTGAGTTTCAATTCATTAATCGTTAATACAGTTTGGTATGGCTCTACAGGGAATGTCTTCAATCTTCTGCATCTCTGTTTCTTTCGATAAACCTCGTAGTATGGCTCTCTGGTGATCTCGGTGACTGATGCCTTCAAATCAAAAAGACTACTGTCAATACCGTTGTCGTCGTTGTATGTGTAATCTGGAGATCCCAAAGTGACGACGTCGTTCAAAACTAATGTGTCTCCCACAGCAGCCTTGTTCAACTTGAATGGAAGATACACCTTGTCCCCTTTGGTTACCATATATGGCATATTATGGAGTTTGAAAATGGCATATAGGTGGTTGGACCCATTGGAATTGAGCTTCAACCGGCTTAAGTCCGCCAATCCACGACGAAAAACAACACTAGAACTCTTGAACATGTGTGCTATCCGTTATGTTCTACAATATCGTGGTGTAATGTCGCAATAACCTTGGAAAAATCACGGTTCCATCATCGTCCTAACAGTAAAATGAAAATTCTTTATACTTTATCTGTGTGCAGGCGGGCCAAAAAAAATTGTTCGACAACACTAACAAATAAAAATGCGAATTTCGCGGGTAACATTAGCACCACCATCAGGACAAGTTTTCTTACTAGAGTGGTGAAATTGTATTGTGTCTGGGTAGTTTCAATCCATCGGGGGCGTTCATTGTTTTGATTTGGTGTATTGCTGGTTCAGAATTGTGTTAACGTCATTTTCTGTTGTTTTATGGCTAGTATAAGTTCTCGTGGGAATTAATCGATTGTTCACTTGGAACCTGGTTTAAACAATAAGACGTTGTTTGGATAGCTATTTTGTGCGGTTGGCATCCCAGTTGTTATATTTGTGGCCACAGAATACAGTTTGTGCTTGTTGGTGCTTGCAGTGAGTTTTTCGTCCATCTCCGTATCGCTCTATTTGACACATTTCTATTGTGGATAGACAGTCGTTTTCGTGATCACGTTAGTTACTTGTATCGTACATCTAGTCCTACTTTCTCGCATTTCAGTTGGGCGTAAATAGTCGATTTACGTGGTATATTTGTTATAGTGTATCTTTTGATCATTTTGCATAATGTCAGGGTCGTTTTGGAAATTTAGCAACGGCTTCACATCGTTGTCCAATATATCTACGTTGTTGGAGAACTACAACATCAATTTCCAATCGGGTGATGATACCGAGGGGTTCGAGGTTTTGTTGAAATTGTTGGATGAAAATGACTTGTTACAAGAATTACTTTCCAATAATCCCATGTTGTTGGAATTCCTCAGAGATGACACCGTGTTAAGAATGTTGGTTGACTTGATAATATCAGAAGGAGAGGTCCTGTCGTCCCACGTAGCATCTGATGTAAAAGGGACAAATCCCAATGACAGCGAGTCAGATGAGACTCCTGAAGAAAAGAAGGATACTGCAACTGAAAGTGCAGATAATAGCTTGGAGAAATCCGACCAAGAAGATGCTGAAGAGGACGAAGAAGAGACCGAACCTCAAGAAACCCCAGAAGAAATCGCATCTCGGAGAGCATCCATTGCAGCAGAAATCCTTTCTGCTGACGTATGGTCTTTGACCGACACAGTCATGGAATCTATTTCCAATCTTGATAAATTGTGGTCGATTTTAGACTCTAAGGAACCATTATCGATCGAATTATCAAACTACTTTATGAAAATAATGGAGCATTTGTTAGACATGAAATGTGATGAAATGATATCGTATCTTATTGATCATCAATCAAACTTAGTTGAAAAGTTTATGAACCATTTATCAAATCCTCCATTAATGGACTTTTTATTGAAATTAATTTCCACAGACAAACCGGATAACTCAACCGGGATTATCGATTTCTTGCAACGGCAAAATTTAATAACCCGTTTGATAAATGCATTGGATATTTCCGAGAATGATTGTGACACTTCTGGTAGCACTGAAAATAAAGAGATAGATGAAGATGATAACTACATGTCGGTTGTGAGACAATCATCAGCTGCTGATTTCTTGAAGGCATTAATTACTATTTCAGCCAATTCAACCACAGATAATTCAACAATTGGTCCAAATGAATTAACAAGGGAATTAGTTTCCCTTGAACAAATGAACAGGCTATGCGATATCATGTTGAAAGGGGGTTATGCTTTAGCAAATGGTGTGGGAATAATAATAGAAATTATTCGTAAGAATAACTCTGACTATGATATTCTTCCAGTATTGTATATCACACTTGAAAGTCATCCACCGACAGGAAGAGATCCTATATATTTGGGACATTTATTGAAAGTATTTGGATCTAAAATTAAGGATTTTAATGAAATTTTGATAAATAGGCATACGACTAATGGTGAAGCAAATACCTTGAAAACACCGTTCGGGGAGATTGAACCATTAGGTTTTGAGAGATTCAAGATTTGTGAGTTAATTGCTGAATTATTGCATTGTTCGAACATGGCACTTCTTAATGATAACAAGGGATTTGATGTTGTTAAAGAACGAGACGAATTAAGAAATAAAATTAAAGAATTTGATCCCGTGAGCTTTAAATACAATGAAGTTGTCGTGTTACCTGACCAGAAACAAGGTGAGGATGGTAAAGACGATGATGATTATGCCAACGATACTATTGATTCATTCAATAAAAATGATTCAGTGGTGAAAAACGAACCAGATGAAGATGAACCACATGCGAATGCCAACTTAACAGAAGAACAAATTAGGGCCAACCCAGTAGTTGGTGATTATTTGAAAATTTCGTTATTTGATACCCAAATTATTTCAAATATTTTGTCCATGTTCTTCAAATTCCCTTGGAATAACTTTTTGCACAACGTTGTATTTGACATTGTTCAACAAGTATTGAATGGATCTATGGATATTGGTTTTAACAAGTTTTTAGCAATTGACTTGTTTCACTTGGGTGATATAACTAACAAAATCATTGAAGGACAAAGATTATGCACTGAATACGAAGAAACTCATAACGGTTTGAGATTAGGATTTATGGGCCATTTGACATTAATTGCAGAAGAAGTCGTTAAGTTCATCCAATTGTACCCAACGTCCACCTTAAGTGAGTTAATTGACGTCAAAATTGAAGACGAAGTTTGGGATGAATACGTTAATCATGTTTTATACGACACCAGGGAAAAGTATAATGCGATCCTTGGAGGCGATGAAGAAGATGACGACGAGGAAGACGATGACGAGGAAAACAATACCTTTGACGAGGGTCTAGGCGACATTATCGAAGAGGTGAAAACAGGACTCGTATTCGATTCCAATGTTGATCACGACATTGTAGGCAGTGGCTTCCAAGACATAGAAAACAGAAGAGATGACGAGGACGACAACAACCCACCAAATGCTAGTGATGACTCTGAATCGGATGATGACGAACACTTTAGAAACTACATGTCCCAACAACTAACCAACACTGCATCTACTGAAATTGTATCATCAGTTGAAGTAGCGAAAATACAAAGTATCTCCCATGAATTCTTACAAGAAAAGTTTGAAAACGAAGACAATGAAGCCGGTGATGATGAGTATATTGATCCGAATGACGATGGATGTTCGTACAAAAAGCAACATCCTTTGTACGATGCTACTGGTTCATTGTTACAACACAAGGTTGATGACGATGATTTATTTAGCGAAGACTCCAGTTCGAGCTCTTCAGATAATGATGATGAACTTGCAGAAGAAGACAAAGAGGAAGCAAATGTGACTAATAAGTTAACGAGAGCTGCAAGTAAAAGTTAATGCTTAATGAAATTGTAATTTTTAATTTTCATATGACTTACCTATAAATAAGTAAACACTATAATACACTCGTTCAGTATATAAATATACACCCACTCTAATATACACTGTGATGAATACACAAAACTGGAATTATGCTAAAACCTCTCCATTAGAAACCGACGACGGTTCTCTTCCTTCTCTTGCCAAAGGAGGTACATTTGCTACTGTCTCGTCAAGTCCGTTGTCGTCCTCGTTCTTCAAATGAGGTACACCACCTATAAGACCCTTCGACATTGCAAGGTCTGATGATCTTTCCAACTCTGTGTAGAATTCGTCGAGAATTGGGTACACCAATACGGTATTGTTCTTCGATATGGTAATGATAGTATTTGATGGAACACACATCCAGTCACCTCTTTCAAATGTTAATGGTTCTGATGCAACAAAAATCACGTCTTGAGAACGGTTTAAACGTTCCATTTTAAATAACCCTGGCTCATATTCGAAGAATCGTGATCCGGTAGAGAAATGTAATGATGCAGCCTCTTCAGAAACAGAGGTAATGTAACGACAAACTACCACCGATTCACCGTCAGTCACAGCAAAGTTAAGTAATGATGGTTCTGATGTGACCTCTACTTGCCAGTTTTTTATTATTTCCAACGTCTTCAACATTGCTGATTTCAAAATGGTGTGACTGAAAACGGTATTTGGGTCTTCTGGATCATATCCCATTTTGTATAAAGTATCCAAGTATAAAGCAAAACAACATTCTGAATCTGTAGAGCCTTGAATAGAAATGAAGAACTTGTTTTCGATGTGCAAGACAAATTTACGTTTTATCAAACTGAAACCCGCAATTCCCCCATTATGCATAAACATAACCTTTCCATAAGCAAAAGGATGACAATTCGATTCCGCTAATACACCCTGAGTCGATGCCCGGACATGACCAAATACTAGATTGGAAGTAGTACATTCTGACAAACTATTCAAATTAACATTATTCCATGCTGGGGTAATGGCCTTGAAAATGCACGGTTGGTTTGTTGACGAGTAGTATCCAACACCAAACCCATCACCATTGATGGGGTTTCTCATATCCAACCGTAATCGAGAATCAAATGACTGATTAATGATGGAGTGTGCCGGTCTTGTCAAAAGATCAGAAAGAAGCATGGGCTCGCGGCCCTTATATATCATAAAACGGCACATAATATCGTGTGGAAACGATGGTTGCACAAGTTAATTAATGTATGAGAACCACGGAAAAGTTAATGGAATTCAATTATGGTCAGACTCACTCTAAAATAATGATTTGGCGTAGTGGGGCTTTAGGTGATTTCATGTCACGTGAAAACATCGAATTGAAGAGTCAAAGTAGATGGAGAAGCAATGGACGGAGTTGATTCATCGTATACACAGACAGGAGTCTGGCAGAATGTGGTGACCGGATGTTGATTAATGGTTCAACCTTTGTGTAGACATGGACACTTCTGGTGTAAAAATCGTGGTTGATAAAATTTCCAGTACATTTTAAGGGGAACTTCAGGAACGATAAGATAACGAGACTTTCGGATCGTTGAAAAACTTGCAATACCAACTGACAAGTATTAATGTCAGGAATGATTTCTATGTCAATGAAAACTCAAAGTTATATCATTGTGAATGAAAAAACATCTCTCCCGGCACCATATTAAATCAAAACATCTCACAGGAAAATCTGTTTGTAGTTATTCCTAGCCTATTGTACGAGAAATAAGAACGCAGTTTTGCCTACCTAATGAAATGCATTTCAATACAATTGTGATATGAGGGAACCATTCCCGTATACGCAATACTGTAATGTGGTTGACCAAAACTAAATTAAAGAGATAAACACATCATACCAGTAGACATGGACAGGCACCTGATTTTGTGTATATTGCCGAATAGCACCAAGTTTTGGGAACTCGTCCACCCAGCTTTGAAAAAGTCGGCGTTACTAACCAAATAATGAGTCCTTCGTTGAACATTAGTTTGTTCTGAAATGTTGAATTATTTGGGGACAAGGTGACAACAGATAACAAACACAAAAAACCTTCAACCTTATGTTTTAAAATGGAAAGGATATCATGTAATGGGACAAAGATCATTATGGATCAATTAGAGATATTCAGCTCGTGGTGAGAAGACTAGAATAAACAGAACCGAAAGTCGCCAATAAAAAAAGATCTACTTTCTGTGAGCTTTTATTTCTTACTAGACTTGTAATAATACTATCACGAAAACAAGACCTTTCTTCATTAGTTACAAAAGAAAGCGACCATATTGCTAATGAGTATTCCAAAGTTGAATTTAGGGGTATTTTCAAAACACCCCTTAACAGTGATCACAAAAGATAGCACGTTAATGATTTACACGAACTGTAACAAAAGGCAATTGTGACGGTAAAACCGTGCTGTTTTATATTATTGATGCTATACAATGTCAATTATTGTAGTTGCATCGAAGTACACTGTTTCATAGCCAGAATGTATCCAGACAGTTTCAGGCCCTGTCACAGCAATTTTAACCTACAGACAAGTCCCAAAACAATATAATCCTTAAACCCGCAACAATATTCATAATTATACAAACCTGGCTCTCATCTCTACCACAATATCACCAATTGCCAGGCATTATCACCCAATGGTACGACTCAAGCATTCACTCTCCACTAGCTTATCACGCGAGATACAGTTAGATCCGTACACAGACACTATACAGTACTCTTCCACACCAAAAGGGTTTGTACATTTTCAGCCACAAGATTTATGGAAACCCTTAGAACTGTAGTTCTTCCCGGTTTCGGACAAATCTACCTGCCCCAATGCAATCGTAACACACGTCGTGGTCCTCGGCATTCGGAAAAACTCACATGGACAGACACTGTAAATGTCGCAGGAAATGTCACACCCCTCTGGGGTCGCGACATTGCTTGCCCCGCGAGCAAATAGTAAAGTGACAACAAACATAACTTTACCAACGTGGTGACTTCTAGCAACAAGAATGTCTGATTCCATAGGTATGTTACTACGATTTGAGGTGCTTGTGCCACACGAGGCAGAAACCGTAAAATTGCCGTGAGATTCGGTATGTTCGTGGTTGGTTAACTTACTGTTTACCTGGGACGATTTAGCCGTGGAAATCTACATTGATACTCTATCGACTTAGATATCGGTTTTATAATGATGGTTTAGGCTCTAACGACTTGATTGCGGTCAAGCGTTCAATTCTTTGAAAATCGAAAAAACCGACGAAATCGAGTTTCTCCAACAACCATTGTGCCTCGTTTCCATAACCACAGTACTTGTGACAATACTAACATCCAGATCGTGTATTTTTCAAGGCCATTACTACTATCCGTGCATTATCTTCCAGATCAAACTACGGTACGCTTCCGCGACCTCCAGCTGAAAATAGAATCAAACTATATGGGTTATACAAACAGGCCACCGAAGGTGACGTTGACGGTGTAATGCCGAGACCGGTAGGGTTTACTCCTGAAGACGAAGGAGCAAAGAAAAAATGGGATGCGTGGAAACGTGAACAAGGGTTGTCAAAGACTGAGGCCAAAAGAAGATACATTCAGTACCTTATTGAGACCATGAAAATCTATGCTAGTGGAACTCAAGAAGCGAGAGAATTATTGAACGAATTGGAGTATCTTTGGGATCAGATCAAAAATGTTCCATATGACGACAATGATAACCATACTGTGGAGTATCCTGTGCCTACGATGTCACCGCTGGTTTCTGATAGATATTCTGTTGCAACTCCAGTGCCAAATCAGCAGTATAGAAACAGTTTGCAAAAGATATACTCTCATAGTAGAAGATCCACAGTAGACCACGGAAACCAACCTGGTGTTGGCCCACCAAGTGTCTACTCTTTACCAGAAAGAAAAATGAACTTTGCCCGTCCACCACAGAATCCGCAAGCTATCGATGAGTTCAAGTCGTGGCAATCGGAAATTAACTTGATTGTAAACAAACTAACTCGGGACAACTTAAATACAAAGAGAAGTATTAACGGTTTAAACACCGTGGGAAATAATGCAAATAACGGCTATGCTCAATCTGATGAAGATGAACTCGACCCCAACGTTATTTTGAAACGGAGAATTATGGCGATTGCCAAAATTGTGGGGAAAAACGTGTTGAAGTTTTTCAAAAGCTTCTCCATCAGTGTGCTTGCGCTTTTATTCCTCGTGTGGTGTATCAAACGTAATGTGGTAGTGAACAGAACAATAGTCAAGCAACAAGACGGTAAAAAGGAGTTGGTGGTGAATATGTTCCTCAATACAAACGAAAACAAATGGTTCATCAGATTATTGAACTTGATCGATACCTTTGTGGGATTCACAAAATGATACCTGGTAGTTTTATAGGTAAACCGGTCAGAGCAACAGGACGATAATGCCCTGTCGAAATACAAACTTGCCCACTTCTACCATGAATATACCCAATTCACCTACCCTACATCTACAGCTTCATATACGGTGAATCTTCACAAATCCTATAGATTTCCATATATCTACCATAGAGTATAATGAATTGACGATTTCGAACTAAAAAAAAAAACTACAGAAATCACCCTTCATCGTAACAGTACCGTATTACTCTCTAAACTAAGGTTGAACTCATCGTACTCACTAAAATCCTCTACCCCAAAAACCTCTCTTTTCCTCATGGTGAAAACACGAGAAATGGAAATTTGAAAAATTGTCGCGCTACCATACACTAACGAAAAAATCGATGAGATGAGATTTTTCAAATAAACGGTTATCAAACGTACAATGGGACCAGGAACTATGGATATTCATCGGTGTAGGTTTGTAGACTATACACCACATACTATTACTGCCACTGCGTTCTCGCAAGGTTCGTCGTTGCTGAAAAACGCTCATGAATTACGTCTAGCTGTTGGTAGAAGCAACGGTGATATTGAGATTTGGAATCCCAAGTACAATTGGACCCACGAGTTGACATTACCAGGGTCTCGCGGATGTTCCATCGAAGGCTTGTGTTGGGCTAGTGGCGACGAAGACTCATTTCCTCGTCTATTTTCCATTGGAGGGTCTACTTTCATCACCGAATGGAACTTGACCACGGGAAAGCCAGTCACCAACTATGACTGTAATGCCGGGATTATTTGGTCTATTGATACCAACAGTAATAATGATAAGTTGACTGTGGGGTGCGATGACGGGTCAGTTGTGATTGTTGATATTTCCGGTGGTTTTGGAAGTTTAGAGCACGAGATGATCTGCCAAAGACAAGATGCTAGAGTGTTAAGCTTGAAGTGGAACAACAATGATTCTGTGGTTGGAGGATGTGCTGATGGGAGGATAAGAGTATGGTCTGCTTCCGGACAGACGAAAGGAAGAATAATTGCTACCATGAGAGCTGATAAGTCTAAGACTGAATCCACTTTAGTATGGTCGATCTGTATTTTACCTACACAACGACAAATTGTCAGTGGTGATTCTACCGGATCTGTCAAATTCTGGGACTTGGATCATCATTCCTTATTGCAAAGTTTCACTATTCACGATGCCGATGTGTTGAGTCTCGTTGCTGACGTTTCTCAAGAAATGGTATTTTCTGCTGGGGTCGATAGAAAAATCCATCAGTTCAACTTAATATCCAATAAAACCACCTCGAAATGGGTCCACAATTACAACAGATTGTTGCATTCAAACGATATCAGATCCATGTGCATTCACGAGTCAAAAGGGTACAACTTTTTGATAAGTGGTGGTGTGGAAAGATCCATTGTAATACAATCAGTGAACAATTTCCATGATGGGAAATATAAGAAACTTTCAATTAATCAACAGAAGTCCAATATTGTCATCAATGAATTGCATAAACTCGTGATATTATGGCAAGATCAAACAATTAAAGTGTGGAAAATTATTGACGGGAAACATAAATTAGTTTCTAAATTGACGTTGGCTGAAGACGAAAACATTACTAGCGTTGATGTCAATGAAGATGCCAGTTTATTGGCTGTTTCACGTATAACGTCTGTCAAAGTATTTAAATTGATTCACTCTCAACAAAATAAAATCAAGGTTGTCAAGATTAGAGATGCTAGTTTTGATGAAGTCAATGATGGAGCCAAAATTGTGAAATTGTATGATTCAAACAAGTTGCTCATTTTGACTCCAGATGATGAAGTGTATAAATTCGTTGTTGACGAGGAAGACCAGACCATCAAATTAGATGACGAAATTGAATTATTGTCATCAACCAATAAATCCAAACTAAGCTACAGTCAAACTATCAACAATTTGGTTATTTCTCCAGATGAACAATCGATGATTTTGTCTCGATTTAACGGTAGTATTGAAAAATACTCCTTGACCAACTCCCATGAACCATTCAAATTGACAAAATTGTCTAGTTATGCCAACATTATCAAATGTGTGGGAAATGATAAATTGGTTGTTTTGACTTCAGAAAACAAACTTTATGAATTTTACATTGATGAAAATAGCAACTCAAGTTTATTAAGTCCATGGTCAAAGAGAAATAGTGAGTTCTTACCACATCAATTTTTAACATTGGACGACAAACCACAAGATTTATTCTTAAAAGACCAAAAGGTATGGATCTTTGGATCAACTTGGATAGTCTATTTCGACTTGACAATGAATATTCCAATTTGCAAATACTATAAAAACACCTCCAATTCTAAGAAGAGAAATAGAGACGGATTAACCATAAATGAAGATAATGACGATCAAGATGAACAAGAGGATGATGACCAGGTGGAAATTTTGGAGCTCTCGTTGAAACAAAGCCAAATCAACAGATTAAGACAGCAAATTCAGGATGATGAAATGACTAGCATTGGGGACTCTACAAACAACAAAAAACCATTCTGGATAACGACAAAATATCGTCCAATATTGAAAGTCGACAGTTTTGGTGACAATGAAATTATTGTTATCGAAAGACCTCAATTTAGTTTACCTACAACCCCAGCTTTCAATTTACCAAAATTGAAAATTTAGCATGGTTAGCTATTCTATAGTTAATTAACTACTTGTATTCTATAACAAATGCATTACATTCAATTTCTGATTAATTTGATTACTTAAGTAGGTGAAGCGATTGCAAAATTAAATGTTTATTGTACAATCCGTAAATTATGAAGTAAATCTATGACTATCCCAATTAATCCTTAGCGGTTTCTGGTTTTCTAACGACGTATAACATCATTGGGGTAAATAATTTTTGTCTACCACCTTCGACTAAATTGACTGCGGCATCTTCCAATGCGAAAGTGACTTGTTTCGAACCTTTTGGAGCAATACCAACTTTTTCCATGAAACCAACGGCTTCGGTGGTGAGGAATCTACCGAATCTCGAGGTTCTGAACCAGGTGTAGTAATCACCAAAAGTTTGAACGTATTTCAATTCACCGGATAATGGGTAGTACCATGGAATTTCATCATCGACGTCGGCCAAATCTTTTTGGTATTCGATTTCAAAACCAACGTTTTTCAATGCTTCTTCAGCAACGGTTCTCGAGTACATCTTTGGAATACCATCACCAACTTCAATACCGTAAGCAATCTTTCTGTGTTCTGGGTTAGTTTCGTCGTATTTATCAGTCATGACCCATTCGTAAACCCCAAAAACACCACCTGGTTTCAAGACTTTGTAGATTTCGGAATAGACACCTTCCAACACTGGGGCATGGACAGTGGCCTCGATAGCGTAAACAGCATCGAAAGATTCTGGTTCAAAGTCCATTTGCATGAAATCACCCTTGACGTAAGAAAGTTTGTGGTCTAACTTGTATTTTTTAGCGTAATGGTTGGCTCTTTCAATTTGGTAATCGTTGTTGTTTAATCCAACAATTTCACAATCGGTGAATCTGGTGATTTCTCTACCTGGACCACCAACACCACATCCAACATCCAAAACCTTCATGTTTTCGTGAAGATTCATTTTGTGTGCCAAATAATGTTCGTGTCTAGCAGTAGCTTGTCTGAAAGCCTCCCCTTTGTAGTATCTAGAGAAGTGGAAAGATGAACCCCAACCGTACTCATAAAAGTCAGTAACCAAGTTGTAGTAGTGGTGGGTCAACTGAGAGTAGTCACCTAATCTCTTCTTTTCGTCGTTTTCAGTGACACCACCATCCCAGTGCTTGAAGTATCCTTCAGCAGCAACATTACTAGCATCTTTAGACTTGGCCATCAAGGCAGAAAGCCCGGTTTTTTTGTATGATTCTCCGTGTAAAGCCTTGGTGAATTCGGAGTCTCTTTGGAAATCCTTTTCGTTTAACTCGATAGACATGTCTGATAGTATTGGTAAATAACGGTAAAAACAAGATGGTAAAATTTATCAGTATATATATAAATGAAAATTTCCAGTATTTTTTACGTATATCGTATAGTACGTGTCGCAAATATCGTCGTACCACCGCGCCTGGTATCTGGATCCTATACGACCGTCGGCTCCCGGTGATTTCTCCTTACCGTCCCGTGCTATACGACCACCTAACCCAGTAGACACGGTGCCTCGTTCTGTTCTGGTGGCCTGGATCTGTGGTGCCGGCTATGTTACTGAGGGCAGTACAGGCGTAGATGTTGCGAAATTTTTTAGTGTTGCAGTTCTAGCAAGTTTCTACAAATATAGTCCACAGCCCGCAACTATCCGCAACAAGTGGACCACTGGCTCTTTCACGATAGGAGCACCACGCTTGAGTCGAGACGGCTGAAAATAGTGGCCCTTGTACGAGTAAACAGTAATTACACGGACACTAGATGTATTTGGTAGCGCTCTCGTCTAATTTATTGACACGACGGTGTCGTATACAGCAAAATGTGCCACGTTTGCGGTCGTATTGTGGTGCCAAAGTCACTTTCCAAGTCGTCCCCGTATTGGGGCCACATGCGTGAAACATTTATATATAGTACGCCCACGGTAACTGTTCTATTTTATGATGCTATCCGGTTATTATATCTATTGCTGCGTCTTTTGTACTGTATGTCTCTTCCTCGTCGTATAATGCCGGTCGTCTCGTTTACACGAGATGCACCATGCAGTGCCAGTTGTAGAAACAGAGAATGTTGCATATACACACATGTTGCATACTATTCAGTAGCAATACCAAACTGGCAATGTGGGCTTGTGGGGTCAGTATCGTTTAATAGAAGACATACAGCTTTACGGGTGGTAGGTAAATATGTGGTACGATTTTGAGATTTCTGTAGCTCTTCATATATAAAATGGCACAATATGTCGTGGTTCAGGGACTTGACACAAAAGTGAATTGAGATATGGGACCATTTGAGATGGAGGGATCGAAGTATATCTTGTATGGACTCGTACATGACAAATGTTGAAACTGTTACCGGCTTCTTCCGTTTCTCGTTTGGGTATTAGTTGTCCAGTTATATAAAAGATCTTGGGTGTACAAATAACGAGAAGTATAATCCGAAAAGTTGCAGAAGTTCGTTACATTTTGTTTTAGAACTCCAAAGATTGTGTCGTTGAGGTACTTTATACTTTTGTGCCATAGCTTCGGAGACTGTTACTGGAGTATGGAGAATCTGCTCCGCTGATCACAACAGCCAAGTGCAATGCCATTGTTCCATGTTCTATACAGAGCCAAACATCGTAAGTGGCCAGGAATACGTCATTAGTAATTAAAGTGGAGCCAATTGGTAGCGTATCTATTTTGCTTAAGCATTAGTGATTGAGAGAACCAATTGGTCACAAGTCTAATCCTTTCCTCCATATGAAAAATATCCGTATTTTCCAACTCCTGCCTCTGCAAGAACTCGATGCCGGGTTGGCACTATTCAAATTAAGTGATTCTAGACATCAAAGAGATTCGTATTTATTAAGCGAACCCTGCGTGCTTTCTATCGATCAGATACATGCGGCTTCAAAATAGAGAGTCATTCCATGCGTTGTTTACGGGGCCCTGCAGGGATATTACATCACTGTTCCGGTGCCAGTATATAAACTAGAAATTTCGCTATTTTGTAATAAAGCACTTTTTCTCTATTAAAATGGCTGGTATAAAATTGCTTGCTTGTGGAACTCCCAATGGTAAAAAAATTGGATTGTTTCTTCGGTTATTAAATTTAGATTATGATTTGCAATTGATCAGTCTTGCAAAAAAAGAGCAAAAACTGCCCGAGTTTTTGAAGTTGAATCCTAATGGAAGAATTCCAACATTAGTTGATTCAAACACCGGCATCACGATTTCTCAATCGGGGCCTGTTTTAGCGTATCTTGCAGAAAACTATGACAAAGACTATAAATTCTCATATCGCCAAGGGACTCCTGAGTATTATAAACAATTAGAGATTTTGGCCTTTCAAATTTCTGAGAATGGCCCAATACAAGGACAGGCTGAACATTTCATCACATTTGCCCCAGAAAAAATCCCATATGGTATTACAAGATATACAAATGAGACCAAGAGAATTTATCTGGTTTTCGAAGAATATCTCAATCGTAACAAAGACAATGGACCCTACTTAGTTGGTGATCACTATTCAATTGCTGATGTCGCACTCTATCCATGGGCCAATGGTCTTGGTAGACTTGGAATTGACATCAATGAATGGCCTTTATTGTCTAAATGGTTTTCTGAATTTGGAAAATTTCCAGGTGTCAAGGAAGGTATGGATTTTGACAAATTAAAAGTATGAATAGTTAGGTGCGTAGTAAATAGCTAAAAAATGCAACGTTAACCGTATATATTGACGGTGGTTTATCTCTACGTAGATTTGAATATTTCGGTGTATAGCACCACACTTCCGGATTTACTCGAAATGTACTACAGGACCGGACAAAGTAACAACAACAGTCGACGTAGAAGCTAAAGACCCTACTTTCAAGTGGGACAATAGTTAGGGACAAAAATATATGATTCCAATGAGGATCGAACTCATGACCTTTTCAGTACTCGAATATCAAGTGAATGAAATGTGATACCACTACACCATAGAACCATTTTCGAAATACAACTTTTGAAACAGTGATTGTTACGTTCTAAATCACAGCATTCTTTCCTGGCTACGTTTGGGTGATTTAAACAGCTTTTTTAATATTTCCATGATTTTATTTATATCTAATGGTGTGTGATGGCTAATTTTTGAATCTTTCAAACTATTTAAACGGCAAATACATCAAATTGTACTCTCAATGGTATATTTTTCTCTTTTTTTGGTTGTTAATCATTCTTTTGAAACTTTAGATTTCATTTCGTATACTTCTTGTTTGTTGCATGGATCTCTCTAGTTTTGGGGCTTGTTTTTTTGGGGCTTGTTTGATTTATTTTACTTCTCTGTATCTCCACCTGGATAATAAAATCATAAAACTTTTAAGTTGACCAGGGCAGTTGGTGTAGTGGTTAACATATCTGCCTTCCAAGCAGGTGTCACGGGTTCGATTCCCGTACTGCTCATTTCTTTTTAGATTTTTAATAGATCATTTACATACACACCCATCTTCTATTTTTGTTTATATTTGAAACACGATCAACCAAGATTACAAACTAAACATATAGTACGTGTTAAACGTGAACTTCCTTACAATGGACAAGCCGACAAAAAAGTCCGTATCAAAGATTCGGAGCGGCGATGAGATAGTTTTGACCATGAGTCATATTTTTCAAGATGCACAGTTAAGTTTATCTGGCCATCGAAAGTTGGTGATCATCTTACAAGCGGTCTTTGAGAAGTCCACTCAGTTAGACGAAACTAGCAATTTCTGCCTCACATTTACACGACTCGTCAACAAGGTGTTGGTTTTGAAGAAAGGTGAAAAGGTGGCCGACAGAATCATCAAGTTCTGTACGTCCTTTGTAGCTGTATTGGTAAGGCAACACGACGAGGACCACGCTGATAATGAAGAAAATGATGGTGACGATCTGGATGATAACGAAAGTCCAACAAATGAATTTATAAAACATCTTATAAACCATCTACTTCGTGGAGTAGATGCCAAAGACAAAACTGTTCGATATAGAGTGGTACAAATGCTTGCGTCTTTGGTGCATTATATTGGTGAAATTGATAATGATACATTTGAAGCATTGTACACGTCACTTACCAAACGGATTCATGATCGTGAACCTTCGGTGAGAATTCAAGCAGTGGTTGCATTGTCGAGATTTCAGGCATTTGATTTCGACTTTGATGCTGACGATTTTAATATAGCAATTGATAAAAACCAAATTATAGAGAGAATCGCCACATCACTTGAGTCTGATGAAAGTGCAGAGGTGAGACGGGCTGCTTTACTAAACTTAACTAAAAACAAATACACCGTACCATTGCTTCTAGAGCGTGCTAGAGATATGAACAATATAAACAGAAGGTTGGTTTATAGTAGAATTTCACGAGAATTGGGAGATTTCAAAAAATTGACTCGTGCTCAATCAGAAAACTTATTGAAATGGGGATTAAATGATCGTGATGAAACCGTGCGAGAAGCTGCTATTAAAATGTTTACCACGTTTTGGTACAACTCAGTTGATGAAGATTTATTGGAACTTATTGAGGGATTACGACTTGCAAATTTGAAGGTAGCTGACCTAGCGATGAATATATTTTTCAGTGCTAAACCAGATGCTTTATCGAAAATCAAAATCGATATTGAGTTTTGGAAATCGTTGACCGCAGACAAATCCTTTTTAATGAGAGCATTTTATTATTACTGTAATGATAACAAACTTTATGATCTAATTGATTCGAATTTCCCTGAAGCGATTGAGCTAGCTGGAATATTGCAGAAGTACTTTGAACTTCGGAACAAGTTTTTGTCAAAGAATGATTTGGTTGCGAAGAAAAAAAAGAGATATGAGGATAAGATTGAGTCCATAAACGATCAACTTTTCGTTGTTGAAAATTTGCTCATCAAGACAAGTCATGACGTTGAGCATAGGTCTAGAGTTTTATCGAATGAAGAGGAGAAAGTTGAGTACTTTACTGGTCTCAACGAAATAATACTTAAAAAGGTTGACGGCGAATCAATTGACGACGATGATATCGATGAAGAAGTATTGAAAGAATTGAATGCTATGAGTGATGATCAACTTTACGATAAAATGCAAGAAAATGAAAAGCTCATAAAGAAAACGAAGGCAGGACTTAAGTCTCATGTGGCAGCACTTAGTGAATCAGAATCAGAATTCCAGTCAGCAACAGCACAATATGAGAAACTTGCTAAGGATAAGGTGAACTTGGTAGGTTCTCAAGCTCAAGATCACGACGATGTTGTTTCATTCACTGATGAATTAAAGGACTTGGAGTTTATTATAGAACAGGTATTATTAGTTGCAAAGGAGTTTGATTTCAGTGACGAGATCAGTAGAAGAAAAATGCTACAAATCATCAGAAGTTCACTAACAGACGACAAATTATCACCAGCATTAATTGAAGTTTCATTGAAATTGTTAAAGAAACTTTCTATTAACGAAAAAGACTTTGTTTCCATGGCAACAGAAATCATTACAGATATAAGAGACTCCTATGAGGATGACGAAACCTTTCATTCAGCGTTTTCTGCACTTGATGATAATGAAAATCAAGATGAACAATATTCAGTCCCAGAAGGTGGTAATGACGACGATAGTACTTTAGGATCAGAAAAATTATCGAGCCCGCAGCATAAAAAACAAAAGATAGAGGCCAAGCTACCTCCTGATGATATTGTGATTCATTGTTTAACTATTACGCAACATGTTTTAGAGCTAATGGAAGAACCATTGGAGAACAATTTATCCTTAGGGTCGATTTATTCTGGTCTAGTCAACTATGCACTTAGCTGTATAGAAAAGTTTTCGCTTCATCTTTTGGGACTTAAATGTTTGGGTTTATTTGCCTTGATTGATAAAGAAACTGCTAAGGCTGCACTTGGTACATTTTACAAAGAGATGAAATCATGTGGTGAACAGGTGAGAATCATATCTACGAAAGCAATTGTTGATATATTATCTACATATGGAGTATCCATTATTGGTAGTCAAGGATTGTTTCATTATGCTCGTCTATTGTACAAATCCTTGAACACCTTTGAAATGCCCAAATTACAATGCATTGTTGCGGAAGGGTTGTGCAAGTTATTTTTGGCTGATATATTCAATGGTCCAAGTGATAATTTTGATGATAAAGAAGCAGAATTTGAATCTGAAAAACAATTGTTTGAATCATTAATATTGTGTTATTTCAATCCCTTGACCAAGAAGAATCCCGAGTTAAGCCAGGTTTTAGCATTTTGTTTACCGGTTTATGCTTTTAGTCACGTCAACCATCAGTTCAGAATAGCTTCAGTTAGTGGAGATTGTGTCTATAGAATGTTCAGTCATGACAATGCACTCGTCAAGGGTAATACCAAGTTAACCCCCAACACTGTGGTTCAACAATTGCTACATTGGTGTGATCCAAATAATTTGATTAACTTTAACCAGGTTCAAATCAAACGTCAAACTTCGCATGTATGGCAATCTGTTCATTTCTTACAGGCTGTTGAACAAGGTACACCAAAAGCTGTGAAAAAAGCGATAATAAATAACTTGAATAAATTATCTATTACTGAGGAGATTGAATCTAAAGTATTAAATGGTTTGGTTGATGCTATTCAAGGAACTCGAGAATTTTTAGAACTGAAAGGTAATGAGCCTGAATTCACATTCGATAAGCTAACCATGAAGAATTTTGACAACTTTGTGGTCCATATCGAAGAAAAATTGGAACAAGCGTTAGAAAGAGAAAAGAAAGAGGCGCATCCAAGTTCGGTAAGCTCTTCGAGGATTCCAAGTAGATCCAATTCAATTCTAGGTGATATGGATATTCGGGATGCTGATATGGAAGACGTGGATGAAATTTCTAATTCCACCCGAATCAAAGAGGAACCTGAAAATGATATCGAAACTCAAGATAAGACTGCAGAAGATAAGCAACGAGAAATCAACGACACTTTGGAAAAGATTGATCAAATTCTAGCTGAAGAGGACAAGGTTGAATACGACATTTCTATGGAAGATTGAACTATATATTTAATATAGCTGATGACAACTTGTAATTCTACAAAGTCACTTGCGGTAAAAGACCTGTATTAATGCTTTATTAAAAAATAAGTGTAGTGTTTTTGTCTATGCTAATTTTTCTTTTCCACGGAAATAATTGGGAAATAATCGTGGTGTCCACGGTTGAACTTTAATTCGTAGTTTTGTGATGTTATCTGTTCAAGTTTATTTTGATTGATCAAATCAAGCAATTTGTTGACTTCATCAGAATAATGCATGCTAGTTTTAATTAATCCATCGATCCATGTTTCAAGGTGGTTAGATGTAGACAGTAAAAATTGACTGTTGACCTGAGAATTCTCATGTATTGATTTCAAAAGCGATTGATGTACTTCGGAACTGGATGTAAGTTTTCTTTGAATTATAGACAACAAGGTCTTAATTTTCTTCGATCTCTCATCCATACTTGGAGTCTGCAAATATTTCATGTTTAGCGAAAGCTTATACTGATTGAAAGTAGGTAACCTTGGTGATCCAATACTTGACCAAGGTTTCATTCTTAAATTGAACAAAGTTTCGAACGTGGTCAAAGAATTCGGTGTTGACTTCAAAAAGTCAATCAACTTGAATGATGATGCAATGATCAAAAATGTTTTGACTGCCTCGATTAACTCTGCCATACCATGAAACGATGGGATCACATAATCAGCTTGGTACAGTAAAATGCCTCTTAATCTAGGTAATACTTCATTTTGATTGTAAGTAATCTGCTCTTTCAACTGCTGTTTTTTGGGGCCCGCTTTGAGCTTTTTTAATCTCTTTGGCAAGGTTTTTTCAATAAAATTAATTTTGCTTAACAAAATTGCTTGGATTCTTCCTTGTAATAATTCAACAATTGATCTAATCAAATACACCGAAAACCAGTAAACCAAATAAATTTCATAAGGTTTGTATAATTCCAAATCGATTCCCCTTAATAACAATTCATTCATCAATGACATTTTAACAAAAAATATGTAGGAGCTCACAGTCAATGCTAAACTTCCATCCACAAGTTCGTCGCCCACTTTGAACTGAGCATACATTTCTGATTCAAATGATTCCCAGGTTACTTGTAATGTATCCCATAGTAACAATCCTTTCGAAATTAGCTGTTGTTGACGACATGGATTGTTACCATATAAAGATAATGTATGATATGTCGCAGACTCCAATTCCAGAGTTAATTGGTCAATACTTGAAATGACATCTTGTAACATTTCCTGTTTAATACCCCAATTTTGTATTTGATTGAATTGTAATATTGATGTGTTTTCACCTACTAAATTTTCAATCAAACTAGTAACACAAGTTGCGAGACTCACATTTTTGGAACCAAAAATCGATTTGTCGTCTCTAATGAGATGCAATTGAAAAATACCCCGACTTAGTACGTTGAATGATTTGATATTTTTCGAAATATCAAAATGCAAGTAATTTAAGAGTTGATTATAGTTTTGAATTTGTTGAGAATTTCTCATAAATTCAAGAATAGATGAGAATATCCCCAACAAATTGTCAAAAGCAGTAGCGGAATCTATTTCATATAAGTCTATTGGGATGTTCTTATTATCCAAATCTAATTGAATAAATTTTGAAAACGTTCCTGGAGGAATTGAGTTATACTTCAAATCGCCCAAATCATTCAATGCAGCAATTCCATTAGTTAAATAATCAAGATTCAAGTCGTTTGGTTTATATCCATTCAATACTGACAAGGATGTCTGGAAAATTGATTGTATTTTGTTTAATTGTAACACAACAGATAATTGATTGACAGCATTTTTAACGTCTTTTACGTTATTAGTGTCTTGATTAGATTTCAACCACGATATCGAATTCTCAAGTTCTTCGACTACCACTTCAGTCGGTACTGCTAATAAAAAATCCAAATTCATATTTCTTGTTGTCAAATCTTCTTCTTCGTAGAGAATATTCATTGCCACATTCAAACAAAATCCGATAAATTTACACAACCCCATGATAAAACTTTTTAAAACAGTGTGTACCATCTTCGACTCGAATGATTCTTGAGGAGAATGTAGGTTTGGTAAACGATAATCGGTCAACGAGCATTTTTCCACTAGAGACAAATTAGGGTTTAAGGCAGATTTTGTATAGTTGACTAAAAGAGTCTGTACGTACCTGCAACTTAAAACGGTTACAGGAAGATTTGAATTATTGAGCCATGAAATAAGCAATATTAATAATTTACTCTGGATGCCAATAATTGCTTCAATAGATTGAGGTTTACTAGTATCGAATTGGAGGTCGTCTAATGACAATTCAATCAACCCCGTGTCTAATTTTGGGTTAGACACCTCCACTGCTTGTGTTCCTTCGAGTAAGTTAAAAAATGGCGATTGTACTACTTTAAAATCGGTTATAGACGATAAACTATCAAAGAGTTCCTTAGTGATGTCCACCATTAGAGGCGATTTGACCATGACTTCGTCTAAATCAAGTTTTGAGGGATTATCTTCATTTTTCTCTATATTTGTTAGTATTATGCTTCACAAAATACAATCATTACCCTCTACATACCCATTATAACTTCTCCAATCTATAGTACAGTGGTACCATCTTTGGTGAAAAAGTTTAGATTGTACAAAATGTAGGATATTTGGTCACGTGAAAACCTTTAAAACCGAACTTAGATGATAATGTAGGCAAAAGTACCAAGAAAACGGATAATGTAAGGTTGACGGTGTGGTGTATCAGTAATCTGCTTATTGCAAGGTTGGAGAAGGAAGAAGGTACAGTCCTCAATGTTGTATGAAAAAAAAAATGACAACTGTGAACCGAGAGAGTTGTAGTTAGGAACACTGCTGGAAAGACAAATGTAGAACTTCGGTGTTAAGGTCAAGGAAGAAATCAAAGGCTATCCTAGGTTGATATTGCGGTAAATGTAATATCGTGGCTGTTGTTGATGATGAAATGAACATGCTCAATCAGGCATATAGGTGCCTCAACATAGTTTAGGTTGGGCCGTCATTTAATAATTGAGGATTCTCACTAACGTCTATTGTAATCGTCTTTCCTGATAGTAAGGTCAAAAATAATGTCATGTATTATTCTTTAATCCTAATTCCAGAAGCATGAATCCTTTCGAATAAACAATTTGTCGTAAAGTTTTACGCACGGAGAAAGAGATCGAAGTGGATCAATTAAAATGTCAAACAATAAGGTATTGGAGGATTACGACAGAATCAATGTCGAACTAAATATGAACTAGAATGCTAACGTAATATCTAATTTATAATGTATTCATTTTTCCGAAACCCGTCATTATTGTTCGGGTTAATATTTGCATAAATTCACCTAAATATTTTTCTAATTTTGCAACCAATTTGGAAAGCACAAAAAAAATGTCAAATTCAATCAAGTAGTAAAAGAATGTAGTAAAACAAATCAAAAATAATACATTCGACTTATAGAGACAGGAAGTAGAACCCCAAAGTAAAAGAATCTGTAAGAGTAATTAGGTCGACCAACAGACTTCCTAACAGAGGGGTAGTTACGATGGACCAATTTTTGTATTAAGCGATTACCTAACATAACTTGGCAAATACGATAAAAATACACAGAATTCTGTTGAACAATAGACTCGAGAAGTTGCATTTTAAGTTTCTCCAGATTGGAAAATTTCCATCCCGCCAGAAGTTCGGAGTTTGCTTCTTCTGGAACCGCTTTGTTCTTGTCAAATGCACCTCTTTAATAATTCATTGTTGTTCTGCGCAAGAGGTTTTCTCCGCAAGGTGTCCACATCGTATTCTATCAATTCACCGTCGCATCGCACACTGTTTCTATACGCCTTTGGGTCCTTTCATCTCATAGTGAGCTACACCAAACAGTTGAGGTGGCACTTTGAGGTGTGCAGACAACCTTTACAGTATTTCTGTAACCAATGCAACAACAGATTAATACCATGTCACATAAAAGAGCGCACCCTACCCACATTGCATTAGATAGATGCGTACTAGACGAATCAGCCTTATACGGCTGTGTCTGACAATGCCAAGGTCGTTCTAGCCCTCTTGTAGTGTACCCTGGTGCATTTCGTGACAGCAAGGAAGTCACCCCACTTCAAGCAAAATGGCCGTTATCACGAAATACCACATGGAAAACGCAGCAATTGCAATTCGCATACATGATTATCGATACCCCTTTTATCAGAAGTACAACTGAATGTAGCCCAACTCTGTAGAATTTCCAGGTTACTTATCGTGAACGTATCTTGTGCAGGAGCAAACGTTCGGGGTTTATGAGTAACCACTGTGAACAAGTTTCCCAGGTGAAACAGAGACCCTACTGTAGGTGCAACGCTAATTCCAGTTCCGAGTCGGAGATTTGAGGGGTATCTCACCGAAATATTCCCTACGGATTAAACATGGTTACGGCTACACCTTCGGAGACCGGATTGGAATGCGGTCCGGTATCTACACAGTAATTCTTCCATATAAGCGAAAAGAAATTAAGCAGTTCCCTAAGTATATTAGTAATCTGGTGGCGTCCTAATTATACTGCTTTTTTATAAACTGATACTCAATTTACTACTATTGAAACATACTGGTCTTTTTTGTGGATACTAGTAGGATTTGATAGTGTTGCCGATAGTTGGTGTTTTTATTAACTCTTTTTTCTAAAGCTTGATATTTGCAGTAAACGGCACCGTCACAAACTAAGTGTTCGTGGTAACCGTTTGTTCGACCTGGTTGTTTCTGAGACTACAGACGTTTGTGTGTAGCGTGATAATCTTGCTCGAAGAGTTTGTGATAGTCTGGACGCGGGTTTCAAGTTTCCTGACCAAACATTGAGTTTGTATATTCGGTTTTCTTATTACTATTAGGAAATAGCGTGATAGATTTTGGCTTTATTCGAGCTCGTTTGGTGTCTAACCCATTGATCATAAAATCCATTCCTTCCCGTACACAGATTTAAATTTTACGAGTCTGGTTTTATACCCCTATTTTTTACTGAATCTGTAACTGAAGGTTCACTTGCCCCGTTCAATTTCATTTATTCAACTTTTACATCGTCGCATCAGTCTTTGGTACACGTCTGATCTATACAATGACTGAAGTTAAACGTAATATCTCACAGGTGGGTGGAACGGATCTGCCAAGCAATGATGGTAAGAAATTACACTCAAAGCCAGGTAGAAAACCTGTGGATACCGAACCCAAATCGAAAAGAACAGCCCAGAATCGGGCTGCTCAGAGAGCATATCGTGAACGTAAAGAACGTAAAATGCAAGATCTAGAGGATAAGGTCAAGATGTTGGAGGACGAAAACTTAAAGGCTGCCACGGAAACAGATTTCTTGCGAGCACAAGTTGAAATCTTGAAAGTTGAGTTGGCGCGTTACAGGAGTGAACACAACAGTTCTGATCTCATGTTGCCAACAAAAGTGGGTAAGTTGTCCAAACCAGTAACGGGTGGATATGTGCCCAATTTTGAATATTCTACTTCGTCAAGTTCATCCAATAAATCTGATAGATTGTCACTTTCCGGGTCAATCGATAATCAGAGCAATACTTCACCTCGTGACAACCTTACTGCGGATTTTCCTTGGTACCAAAAAAATCTTGCCCAACAAATGACCGTAAATTCATCGTCAAATGATTCATCAACCTCAAATACCACGTCTCCATTGAATGACAACTTATTGGTATCACCTGATAGTTCAGTAGGGGTTAGTGTGGGTGTACCACCTCAAAATTCAATTGACAACCAATTGGATTTTACGTCATTTGAAGAACAAGTTGATCCATTTTGCATGAAATTGAATGAGGCTTGTGGTACAAAGGAATGTCCTATTCCTAAAAGTAAGCAAGACAGTTTCTCCAATACAAGTGATTTTAATTTTAGAAAATCAGGTGTATTGAATGAATATCCTAAAGAAAATGTTGATATCCAACAATACTCATCTCCATTCTCAAACTTGGTGAGTCCCAACTCTGGTAATACAAATTTTGTAAATGACCCATTCTTCATTGAAAACTCAGAAGATCCATTGAAATTTTTAAATGACACCAATTTTGATGTTGATTTGGCATTTTCGAATAAGGCAGTGGATGTACCCAAACAAAATGAATTCGATCCAATCTCATTGCTAACCACTGAAGAATCGATTTACGACCCAACAAAGAATGAGGATGTAGATGTGAATTTCAATTTCAACGAGTTTGTCAAGTCAAGTTTGGAAGAACCAAACCAACAAGACAAATCAAAGGAAGATGAAGATGTCGTACCTGCTCCTCCACGTGTAATGAAATGTTCAGAAATTTGGGACAGGATATCAAGCCATCCAAGATACTCAGAGATTGATATTGATGGTTTGTGTAATGAGTTGAAATCAAAAGCTAAGTGTAGCGAGAAGGGTGTGGTTATAAACAGTTCCGATGTGAACTTTTTAATAGAACAAAGTGCCATTCTTAAAAGTGAGAATTAAGTTTGGTGGTTCTATGTACCTGTAAATTAGTCTTTTTTTATTCATTCCACAATTTTACTGTTGTGAGGACTAATTTTTAAGCAACTGTTGTTTGAGAAAGTTGAAAAACCAGGTTATAGAAATACAATGTATTTATTTGTGATTCAAAGGATACAGAGATTTTTCGACTCTCAAGTGACACTTGCTCGTGATTAAGGTTATATTCTGTAGCAATGAAAAACGATAATGAATAGTGTAAGAATTAATTTGTAACAATTGACCAATTCTCTAGGCATAAGAAGAGTACAACGACGGAAGTATATTTAGGTCGACCTTGCCTCAAGGTTTGTTCAAGTTTAGTACCATCTGGAGACGAGACATGGTAGCGTGTAAAATTTCGACTGCGAAAGCGTACTTATTGTATGCAGTATTAAAGTGATAACTTACACGTGATCTTCTTCCAATCAAGAGGTTTTTTTTCAAAATTATAGAAG
>ERZ778017.855-NODE-855-length-35864-cov-10.007317_pt1 | contig 35864 bp, 33 predicted proteins | sample MGYA00375747_ERZ778017 | MGnify/ENA primary metagenome ERZ778017 (study PRJEB29350, sample SAMN05509838) | bioreactor metagenome | biome: bioreactor; material: wastewater | place: South Africa: University of Cape Town | collected 2014-03-17 ...
GCACCTGCTGCCCAACGGCTTCAGCTACCCCACCACCAGCACCATGGCGTTCTTCCGCAGCGCCTATCCGGTCGCGTATGTACCCATCAAGGCGGCCGAGCGCGTGGGCAAAAGCCACATCCGGCCACTGCGGGACGGCGTGCGGTTCCTGCTGATCATCTTCAAGATCGCGACCCTGTACGCGCCGCTGAAATTGTTCGCGCCGACCGCCGTGGCGTTCTTCGTGCTCGGCTGGGCTTATTGGGCCTACACCTTCATCGGATTCCATCGTCTCAGCCTGATCAGCGCAGCACTGTGGAGCGCCTCCGTGATCATCTTCCTGATCGGACTGGTGTCCGAACAGATCACCTCGCTGACCTACCGGCGCGACGGTTGAGCAGAGGCTGTGATTTGACTTGGTCCACCAAGTGGACTAACTTGGGCGTCATGCCCGAAGTCATCAACGTCCACGAAGCCAAGACCCATCTTTCCCGCCTGCTCGACAAGGCCCACGCCGGCGAGGAAATCGTGCTGGGCAAGGCCGGCAAACCCTATGCACGGCTGGTGCCACTGAAGCCGGTGCGCAAGCGCACGCTCGGGTTCATCAAGGGCAAACTCGATCCGGCCTTTTTCGACCCGCTTCCCGAAGAAGAATTGGCGGCCTGGGAAGGCCGGTGAGGTTGCTGCTCGACACCCATGCATTCTTGTGGGCCGTGATGCAGCCGGCGAAACTTTCGCCCAAGGCGCGCAGGCTGCTGGAAAACCCCGCCAACGACTTGATGGTCAGCGCTGCCTCGGCGTGGGAAACCGCGACCAAGTTCCGGCTTGGCAAACTGCCCGGCGCGAAAGCGGTGCTCGATGATTTCGATGACGTTGCGAGGCGTCTCAGCGCAGGCATCCTGCCCATTTCGCATTTTCACGCCTTGCTGGCAGGCAGCTACCCCCAATCGCACCGGGATCCCTTCGACCGTATCCTTGCCGCGCAGGCGGAGACCGAAGGAGTGCCGTTGGTCAGTCGGGATCGTGCCCTGTGTCAATTCGGCGTCGAACTTTTGTGGTAAGCCGCCGGCTCGCCGCCACGGAATGCGGCACCCGCATCCCTCAATGACCGAATCGCACCGCCCACGTGTCCTTCTCGTCACGCGCAACCTGCCACCCTTGGTCGGCGGGATGGAACGCCTCAACTGGCATATGGCGGAAGAATTGGCCAAGGCGGCCGAGGTACGCATCGTCGGCCCAGATGGTTCCGCTGCACTTGCGCCAGCGGGCATCGAGGTGCGCGAGGCGCCGCTGAAACCACTGTGGAAGTTCCTGGTACGTGCCCGTGCGCTCGCGCGACGCGAAGCCCGCACATGGAAACCTGACGTCGTACTTGCGGGCAGTGGCCTCACCGCGCCCCTCGCGCGTGCGGCCGCGCGTACATGCGGTGCGAAGACTGCCGTCTATGTCCACGGCCTCGACATCGCGGTGAAGAATCGCGTCTATCGCGCATCGTGGTTGCCAGCCATCCGCCGCGCCGATCGGGTCATCGCCAACAGCCGCGCCACGGCGGAACTGTGTCGAAACGCCGGCGTCGATCCCGCGCGTATCGGCATCGTGCATCCGGGTGTTGATTTGCCTCGGGATGCCGATTCGGCCGCCTCTCATGCATCTGGTCATTCCGGGGCCGGCCCACAGGGCCGGAACCCGGAATCGGTCACCGTGCTTGCGGACAGCCTGACGAAACCGATTCCGGGTTCTGCCCACGCTGCGCATGGCCAGACCCGGAATGACGAACCCGGGGTGGCGCTGGCGCGCAACGATGGCCCGGTTTCCGACGCAGGCGACCCGTCCATCGAGTTCCGTAGCCAGCACAATCTCGCCAACCTCCCGCTGTTGCTCTCCGTCGGCCGTTTGTCCGCCCGCAAGGGGTTGCGCGAATTCGTCGCGCAATGCCTGCCGCGCATCGTTGCCGTTCATCCCGATGCGATGCTGCTGGTCGTCGGCGATGCGCCAACGCAAGCCCTGCACGCCGAAGCCCAGACGCCTGCCAGCATCCAGGCTGCCGCGGATTCGGCAGGCGTCGGAGAATGCGTTCGCTTTCTCGGCAAGGTTCCTGATGACGAATTGACCGAGCTGTATCGCGCTGCCAGCGTGCATGTGTTTCCCGTGCGCGAAATTCCGGGCGATCCGGAAGGCTTCGGCATGGTGGCGGTGGAAGCCGCGGCGCATGGCTTGCCTACCGTCGCCTTCGCTGTCGGTGGAGTACCCGATGCGGTCGTCGAAGGCGAAACCGGCAGCTTGATTCAGTCAGGGGATTATGCTGCCTTCGCAGGGTGCGTGGATGCCTGGCTCGCGCGTGATGACCATCTTGCAGTCGCAGCAAAATGTGTCGAGGTGGCGGCCCGTTTCAGTTGGGGATGCTTTGGCACGAAGCTGCGCACGATGCTCTTCCTTGCGACGGCGAATGTCCGTGAAAAGTCTTAGGGAACGTCTGATGATCACTCACTCCGCCTTTCGACAATCTCCGGGTAAATGGATAATGTTCCGATTCCGTTCGTGGTGAGCCTGTCGAACCATGAGCGGAGTCGACAAAATCAGAGGCTCCTTGGTATTCGGAGTCGTGGATTCGGGAAAACGCAAGCATGCCTGATCATCAGCAAGTTCAGCGCTTCTACGACGACGTGTACTACGCCGGCAAACCGGGTGCGTCTGCGGTTCCTTGGCACATGCGCGTGATTGCAAAAAGACTTGGTCTGTCGCAGGGAGATATGGTGTTGGACATCGCCTGCGGGACCGGCGATTGGCTTGCCGAGCTCCAGCGTCATGGTGCCAAGGTCAGCGGCGTGGACATATCTGCACGCGCGGTCGAACGTGCCCGACAGCGGCTTCATGATGCTGACATTCGCGAAGGCGTGGCAGAACAGCTGCCTTTTGACGACAAACGGTTCGACATCGTCACCTGCATGGGTTCGCTCGAGCACTTCCTGGATCAGCCGCGCGCGCTGCAGGAAATGCGGCGGGTTGCCAAGCTTGGCGCACGATTCCTGATACTCGTGCCCAACGCCGGATTTCTCAGTCGCCGGCTGGGTCTGTACCGTGGTACCGGTCAGGTCGCCATCCGCGAAACCGTGCGGCCAATCAGCGAGTGGGTTGGGATGTTCGGGGCTGCGGGACTTGTGGTGAGTGCCAAATGGCGGGATCTGCATCCCCTCAGCACTCATTGGATCTGTCGTGGTCCGGTTTGGGCATGGCTGATCCGGGCGGTCCAGGCGTGCGCATTGGCGTTGTGGCCGATCGGGTGGCAGTACCAGGTGTATTTCCTTTGCCGGGCTCGAGAGGGGTGACCGGCAAGCGCGAACTGGCGGTGTGGTTTCCCGCGATTCGTGCAGGCAGCGGCGCCGACGTATTCACCCGCCGAATTGCTGCCGCACTGGTCAGCCGCGGGGTGCGGGCGACCATAGCCTGGTTTCCGCTCTGGATGGAGCTGGTGCCTGATCTGCTGCGTCTTGCGAAGGCGCCGAAGGGCACGGATGTGATTCATGCGAACAGCGCCAATGCCTTTGCATTCAGGCGTAACGGGATCCCGTTGGTGGTTACCGAACATCACTACATCCTCGACCCGGCCTACAGACCTTTCAAGTCGGACGCACAGCAGGCGTATCATCGCGCTGTCATTGGTCGGTATATGCGTCGTTCGTACGCGCTTGCGAATGCCATCACTACCGACAGCCGCTTCACGGCCGACGTGTTGAAGCGCGTGGCGGGAGTGGAGACTTCGCGCACCATTCCGCTCTGGGCGGATTACGACAAGTTCTCGCCCACACCCGTCGCGCCAAAATCGGATGGGCGTTTTCGCTTGCTTTTCGTTGGCAATGCTTCGCGGCGCAAGGGAGCGGACGTGATTCCCTTGCTGGGGGATCGCCTGGGGACCGGGTTCGAGATTCGTTGTACGTCGGGGCTGCGAACGGATCGGCGGGGCGGGCACGGCGACAACATCACATTGCTTGGGCGCCTCACCGAGAACCAACTCATCCAGGAATACCGTGCCTGCGATGCCGTCCTGGTGCCGTCCCGCTACGAAGGCTTTGGCTACACCGCGCTGGAAGCCATGGCTTGCGGGAAGCCGGTCGTGGGGTTTCGTTGCGGTGCGGTCGATGAAGTGGTGGCCGAAGGCAAAACCGGATTGCTTTGCGACATCGACGATCTGGATGCACTGGAGCAAAATTGCCGATATCTTGCGGATGACACCACCATGACGCACATGTTCGGGCTGGCCGGGCGCGAGCGCGCAACGACCGTGTTTACCGAGACCATGGCAATCAGTGATTATCTGGAACTTTACGGGTCACTGTGAAGTTGCATTCATTCCATTTTTCCCCGCCAGCTTGTTCTCGATTCCACTATTGACTTGAGGGTAGTTCTTGTTTACGAAGCTTGTAATCCTGATTCCGACGCGAAACCGCGGCGAGTTGGCCTGCCGCTCCGTCATGTCGGTGGTCAAGTCGCAAGCGAAGCTCCCGGTGGACGTCATCATTTCCGACAATTCAACCGACAGCAAGGAATCGGCAGTCATCGATTCATTCCTTGCCGAACAGGCTCCACGCGGCGTTTCCTTGATCAGGCCCCCAACGCCGCTGGCCATGACCGAGCATTGGCAGTGGGCGATCACCCGTGCGATGTCCGTTCACGATGCTTCGCATTTCTTCATGCTGACAGACCGGATGCTCTTCAAGGACGGGGCGTTGCCGGATCTGCTCGCGATCACGGAAAAATATCCGGACGAGTTGATCTCTTTCACGTATGACAGGATTGATGACTATTCGCGCCCGATCAGCTACCTGCCATTGCCACGGACAGGCCTGCTTTACCGCATGGATACGAGGGATCTGCTTCGCCTGACCGCGAACATGGTTTTCTATTCCTGCTTTCCGCGGATGCTGAATAGTGTGGCTCCACGCAATGTCCTCGCGAAGCTCGAAGGGCGGTACGGATCTGTCTTCGCGTCCGTCTCGCCCGATTACTGCTTCTGCTTCAGGGTGCTTGGAATGATCCCGGCAATGTTGTATTACGACAATTCCTTGCTCGTGAACTACGCATCGGATCGCAGCAACGGCGCCAGTTTTTCGCGGGGGATTACTACAAGGGACAGTGCTGATTTTGAGCGAAACCTTGCAACAGGTGCCTTTAACAGCGAGACGCCCGTTCCTGGCATACGCACGGTTGGCAACGCGGTCATCCATGAGTACTGCAGCGTCCGAGAGCAATCGAATGACGACAGCTACCCGGAAGTTGCGCTTCGCCCCTACCTGAATCATCTAGCTAGAGAAATCTCGGCTTTCCTCGACCCAGCTGCGAGGGCCAGCGCGAGCAAAATCCTTGCCGACGAGGGTTGGCGCGCCACCAACGGATTCAAATGGAGATTGCTGAAGACCAGCTTGGCCTTGCGGTTGCTGGCGATGCGGAAGCGGAAATTCGGAACGCTCGATGAGGCCATCCGTTACGCGACAACCCATCCGTCGAAAAACAAGCCATGGGTCAGCCGTATCCATCGACGCTACGGCAGGCAAATATTGCCTTTGTCTTGATCCGATTTGCAGCAAAAGGGGTTCCTGGCTTCGGAGCGGCGCGCGTGGCCAATTTCTGTCAACTCGCGAGTCGCCCCCTCAGCCAGGCCGTACCCGCGGCTCGAACCGCTTTCGACGCCAACGCACTGACGGCCAGCGTGATCAGGCTTGCAAATGCCAACCACGCGGCTCCAAGGATCGTACGCGGCAATGGTGGCAGAAGGAGGCGCAGCGTCAGGGCAACTGCGGAAGCAGCGAGCACGGACGGCAGGATGTCGCGCAAATACCAGTTCGCCATTTCCCCGCGCAACAGCCGGCGGTGCATCAGTGGAATGCCGACGACGACAGGTGCGAGATTCGCGAGCAACCACATGCAGGCCGCCCCACTGATTCCGAAGCGTGGAACCGCCCACAGGCAGAACGGGATGCCGAGCAACAGGGAGACCGCGTTGATGCCCGCGGCCAGTCGCGTCCAGCCGTCGGCGAGCTGCAGGGCGTAGGGAATGTTCATCAGACCGTTGAGCGCGGAGCCGGCGACCAGGATCGCCATTGGCAGTGCAACCTTTGTTGCCAATGCCGAATCGCCAGTCCACAGGAACAACACATCGTGCGCGAACACGATCAGCACCACGGCCACTGCAGCCACCACTACTACAAGGTATTGGCTGCTCAGGTGGTACAGCTCACGCAACGTGGCTACTTCCCCCCGCGCGACCAACCGGCTGAAGCGTGGGTAGATCGCATTGAACATTGGTTGGACCATCCGCCCGAGTCCCGCAGCTACGCTCAGGGCCAGGGTGTAGTAACCCAGCTCCGCCAGCGGACGCAGGCTGGCGATGCTCAGACGATCGAGCTGGGTCAGCCCCATCGCCAGTGCGCCGATCAAAAACAGTCCTCCGGCGAAACGGCTGCTGTCGTGAAGTTGTGCGCTCGACCAGCGCGCCGGCCGACGGCCTCGCGGCAATGCCCGCCACACCACGATCGCGGTCGCCAGGGACTGCAGGGCGCCGACCAGCGCATACCACCACAGGAAGGCGGCGAGGGATGGGACGGCCCACAGCACCGGAATGACACCCGCGTACCGCAACGTCGCGAAGACGGCGTTGATCACGTTCAGGGCGGGCTGCCGCTCCAGTCCCGACAGGCAGTTGTTGTAGAAGGCGCTCGGCCACAGCAGCGCGATGGTGACGCCCATGATGGCGATGGCACGGACGGCTTCGCCTCGCCCCATGTGGCTGATGTGCAGCCAGTGGTCAGCCATCAGGCCGCTGCACGCCCAGATGATGATGCCAACGGCTACAGCCAACAGCCAGATCACGATTTCAGACGAACGCACCAGGTCGCGCATGCCATCGACGAGCGCAGGATCATGGATGCGACGCGACAATTCGCGATTGGTGGCGCCTCCGATACCGAAATCAAACAACTGCGAAATCGACTGGAAGCTCAGCATCAGGCCAACCAGCCCGAACGCCTCAATCCCGAGGATGCGTATGTACAACGGCAGGAACATCACCGCCATCACGGCCATCCATATCTGGCCGGCATAGTTGGACAGGATGTTGATACGTAGCGTGGCCGCCCTGCGACCTAGCGGCGGCGAAGATAACCGCCCGGTGTGACCGTGATCAGCAGATCGGCTTCTCATGCCAGCCTGAAACTGCACCGGATTCTTAGCCCTGTTGCTTCCTCCATCTGTTCAGATGGCTGCAGTGTCAGCCATTGTTGTGTCACAAGGTGTGGCATGCGGGAAGTCATGAAGTCGTTCGGTTGCGTAAAGGTCGCTGTGTCCTGGCTTGCGCTGGGGATGACGAATTCACGACTGTTCGGAGGTTCCGCAGGTACCTGGGTGCCCTTTTATCAATAAGCCTCGTGACGTATTATGAGAGATTATTTTCGCTGGCACGCCACCAAGCGTAGCCGACCCATCAGGGAAACTTTTAGTTACAACCGCATTTGCGCCTATAACCATATCGGATCCAATGGTGATTTTGCCAAATAATTTTGCCCCCGGACCGATGTAGCAGTTATCTCCTACGGTAGGTGCATCATGAGTCTTTCCCGCTGTGGTTCCTATGTTTACGCACGCATGTAAACAGCAATTGGCACCTATGCGAGCTGCGCCGTTTACTACGATTGTTCCGTAATGAGCAATACACAAACCTGGACCAAACACATTTATTGGAATACTGAATCCAAGACGAACACTTTGTCTTATGAACACGAGCTTCACGAGATTGCGGAATAAAGTGTTTTTCTTGCAGTTGGTCAGATACTCCAACTTTCTTAGCGTTCGTTGAAAACGCCAGATGTCGTCAAACATCCAATTGGCAAGAGTCCTCTGACGGTTTAACGAGATTCGATCTGCTTCAAGGTATGCTTTATAATCGGCATGCGAGGCTATCACGTTGTGTGTCTTCCGACTAGGTGGATACGCTTTTTCAGGGTTCTATGAATTTCATGTGGGTGGCTGAATTTTCCGGTCAATTTAGCACTTGTGCTACGTATTCTGAGTTCAACGGACCGCCATGCGCGATGCTTGCTTCGATGACAGGGTCGGGCTTGACTCGCCGCATTGATTTCTGCACGGCAACATTCCCATCAATGTTCATGGTTGACCCTTGCGAAGGACTCGTGCGGGGTTTCCTAAAACGGTTTCACCATCCGGTACGTCTCGTGTGACGACTGCTCCTGCGCCGATGATTGCGCCTGTGCCGATTTGGATTCGGGGAAGAACTACTGCCCCGGTCCCAACGAAGGCAAATTCTCCAACCGTTACCTCGCCTGCAAGTGTTGCGCCGGGCGCGATATGGACACCGTTGCCGATGATGCAGTCGTGGTCGACGGAGGCCTTGGTATTCACAATGACAGCCTCACCCAATTTCGTGCCGGCACAAACAGCGCTCATGGCGAGAATCTGACAGCCGTCTCCGAGCGATGTGTCTTCGGCGATGAAAGCATGTGGGTGCACCACGGTGAGTGGAGCGTATCCGCGATCTCTGAACCAGTGCATGCGCGCCAGCCGGTCATGCCCAAGGGCGCCTCCGATGGCCGCGCATGCGCGAACCAAATCGCGTTTCCGGTATCCAACCTCCCATTGCGAGAATCCGGCCTCACCGTGAAAGATCGGAACGTCGCTGAAAGGCGAAGCAATATCACGGTTGTCAAAGAGAGCCACGAGCTCCGTATCGATAGAACGCAGCGCCTCCCTCAACACCTTTGCTTGCCCGGTGGCGCCCCAGAAGATGACGGGAGTCATTTGTGGTCGCCGAGTACGGGTTGTACTGCGTTCACGACGCGATCGACATCCTTTTCTGTCATGTCGTGATAGCTTGGCAGGTTCGTGGCGCGCTTCGATAGTGAGTCACTGACAGGGTGGCGAGGGCTAGGCTCCAGCAACCCCAGCGACGACAGCGGCCAGAAGAATACACGCCCGTCGATGTTGTCGGCCTTGAAAGCAGCCAGCAGCGCGCTGCGATCGAACGGTACGTGCTCATTGACGACAATGGTTGGCATCCAGAAACCGTTGACGGTGCCGGTCGGTTCGGGGTTCATGGATACGGGCAGTTTTGCGAAAGCATTGCGATATTGTTCGAATATCCGGCGTTTCCTCGCGACCAGTTCATCGATCCGCTCGAGTTGGGCGCAACCGATCGCCGCCTGCAAGTTCGACATCTTGTACTTGAAACCGATGCGTTCGGGCCAGAATTGCCTGGTCTCGCCGCGCGCCCGGCCATGATTGGAAAGCGTTAACACCCGCTCGTAGAGCGCGTCGTCATTGGTGACGAACATGCCGCCTTCGCCGGTAGTGATGGTTTTGGTGCCATGGAACGAAAACGCACCGAACGCCCCCATGGAGCCGGCGCGGCGACCGTGCCAGATCGAGCCGATTGCCTCGGCCGCATCTTCGATGAGAGGCAGCCCGTGTCTTTGGGCAATCGCAGAGAGCGCATCCACATCGCAGAGATTGCCGTACAGATACACGGCGAGAATGGCCTTGGTGCGTGGCGTGATGGCGGCTTCCACCGCAGCCGGATCGAGGCACCAGGAATCCGGAAGGACGTCTACCAGTACAGGCTTGGCACCGAGGTGGACGATAGGCGCCGCCGATGCGATCCAGTTGATATCGGCGAGGATAACTTCGTCGCCGGGACCGATACCCAGCCCGGCCATGCCGAGGTGCAAGGCGCCAGTGGCGCTGGACGTGGCGATTGCATGGCGGACGCCGAGGTGTTGCGCGAACTGCCGCTGGAAGCGTTCGATGTAGTCGTAACAATGTTCTCCCCACCCACTAGCGGCAGCGTCCGTGGCATAGCGGATTTCGAGTTCCGTGATCGACGGCTTGGTGTAGTAGATGCGACTCTTGGTGCTTGCGACGGTCATGACACCACCAATTGAGGGATCGCGGTCACGAATTTCCCACCCCACTCGCGGATGTAGGCGAGTTGCGAAGTGATTTCCTCGCGCAGGTTCCACGGCAAAATCACGACGAAGTCGGGATGGGTTTCGCGGATACGTGTTTCCGCGACGACCGGGATGCGCGAGCCGGGTAGATAACGCCCCTGCTTGTGCGGCGAAGCGTCCACCACGTAGCCGAGCAGGTCGGGCCGCACGCCGGCGTAATTGAGCAGGGTGTTGCCCTTGGCGGCGCCGCCGTAGCCCACGACCTGCTTGCCGCCGCGCCTGCAGTCGAGCAGGAATGCGAGAAATGCATCCTTGACGCCGTCGGCCACGGACTGAAAACCGCGGTAGTAATCCATCTCCAGCATGCCCGCCGCAGATTCCTTCGCAAGCAAGGTCGCGACGTTGGGTGTTTCGACATGCGTGGCGTCGTCGTGGCAGGCCCACAGGCGCAGCGATCCGCCATGGGTGGGCAGCTCCTCCACATCCCAGATACGCAGGCCGTGTGCGGCGAAAACCCGTTGCGCGGTGTGGAACGAGAAGTAGGAAAAGTGTTCGTGATAAACGGTGTCGAACTGGTGTTGCGCGACCAGTTGCAACAGGTGCGGGAACTCGACGGTGACCACGCCTTCAGGCGCGAGCACCGCGGCAAGCCCGGCGACGAAGTCGTTGAGGTGGGGCACATGCGCGAGCACGTTGTTGCCGATCACCAGATCGGCCTGACGTCGCGTGGCAGCGAACCCACGCGCAAAACGTTCGCCGAAGAATTGCTCGATCGTTTCGATGCCGCGCTCGCGCGCCGCCACGGCGGTTCCAGTGGTGGGCTCGATGCCGACGCAAGGGATGCCGCGCGCCTTGACGAATTGCAGCAGGTAGCCGTCGTTGGACGCGACTTCCATGACCAGGCTTTGCGCGTTCAGCCCCAGCCGCTCCGCCGCTTGCGCAACGTAGCGTTCGGCGTGCGCCAGCCAGGTGCGCGAGTACGAGGAGAAATACACGTAGTCACCGGAAAACAGTGCATCGTGCTTTTGCACTTCGTCCACCTGCACCAGGTGGCATTCCGCGCAGGTGTACAGGCGCAACGGGAACCATGTCTCCGGCGCGTTCAGATTGTCCGCGCCGAGGAATGCGTTGGAGGGCGGTGCGCTGCCCAAGTCCAGGAATACGTCGTGCAAGACGGTGTGGCAGAACCGGCATTTCATGCGCGCACCCCGGCAAACGCATCGTCGACGAGCGCATAGCCGCGATCGCGTTCCGAGATTGCGGTTACGGGCAATGGCCACTCGATCGCCAGGCGTGGATCGTCGTGGCGCAGGCCGGCTTCGCAGTCGGGCGTCCAGGGCACGGTGTGCATGTACAACAAGTGGGCCTCGTCGGTGAGTGCCTGGAAGCCATGGGCGAAACCTTCCGGGATGAAGACCGCACGGTCATTGTCCTCGGCCAGCTCGAGTGCATGCCAGCGCAGGAAGGTGGGCGAGCCGGCACGCAGGTCGACGGCCACGTCGAACACGCGTCCGCGCAGGCAGCGGATCAGCTTGGCTTCCGCGGCGGGCGGCTTCTGGTAATGCATGCCGCGCAGCGTACCGCGCCCCCGGGTTTCCGAAAGGTTGATCTGGGTGAAATGCAGGTGCGGGCGCATGAACGCGAGCTCCTGCTCGCAGAACAGGCGCGTGAAGCGGCCGCGGGCATCGCCGACCGGCGTGTAGTGGATCTCGTACAACCCGGCGAGTGGCGTGGACTGGAGCTTCATGCGGCCCATTCCAGTCCGGCGCGACGGGCATCATCGATGTATGCGGCGAGATCAGCCGCACTTCCGACGGTGCCATTTTCATGGAAGCGTCGATACCAGTCGGCGGTCCTGTCGAGCGCGGTATCGATATTCCACACCGGACGCCACGCCAGTTGCCGGGCTGCCTTGTCGCAATTCAGGCGCAAGGTCGCGGCTTCGTGGGGGTGCGCACTCGCATCGCGTTCGATGCGCAAGGCCGGCCAGCGCGTGCCCAGTTGCGCGGCGAGTGACTGCACGCTGATTTCGCCCGCGGCGCCGGGGCCGAAGTTCCACGCAGCGGCAAAGCCTGCGTCGTCCCGGAGCCGTTGCCCGAGCCGCAGGTAACCCGAAAGCGGTTCCAGCACGTGTTGCCAGGGACGCACCGCCGCGGGGTTGCGCAGCAGCAACGGCTGTCCCGCCTGCGCGGCCTTCACGAGATCCGGTACCAGTCGATCTTCCGCCCAGTCGCCGCCGCCGATCACGTTGCCGGCGCGCGCGGTGGCGATGCGTGTCGATGCATCGGGACCGTTGAAGAAACTCTTGCGGTAGCAGTCCGACACCAGTTCCGCACACGCTTTCGACGTGCTGTAGGGGTCGTGGCCGCCGAGTGGATCGGTTTCGCGGTAGCCTTCGGTGTTGCCGTGTTCGGCATACACCTTGTCGGTGGTGGCGTTGACCAGCACGCGCACCGATGGGCAAGCGCGGACGGCCTCGAACAGATTGACCAGGCCCGTCACGTTGCTGGAGAACGTGTCGGCGGGATCGCGGTAGCTGCGCCGCACCAGCGGTTGCGCGGCAAGGTGGAAAACGATCTCGGGGCGGTGTTCATCGAAGATTTTTCGCAAGGCGCCGATGTCGCGCAAATCCGCGCGATGGTCGGCAACGTCGTCGAAACCCAGCAGCGTCCAATGCGAGGGTTGCGTGTCCGGATCCAGCGCCAGGCCGGCCACGTGCGCGCCGAGTTCCCGCAGCCACAACACCAGCCACGAGCCCTTGAACCCGGTGTGGCCGGTGACCAGCACGCGGCAGCCGGCGTAAACGCCGCCGAACAGTTTCAAGGCCACACCTTCCATGGCGCGTGGCCCGATTGCCACAGTTCTTCCAGCTTGAGCTTGTCCCGCAGGGTATCCATCGGCTGCCAGAAGCCGCGGTGCGTGTAGGCCGACAGTTGCTCGTCGTGCGCCAGGCGCTCCAGCGGCTCGCGCTCCCAGATCGTCGAGTCGCCCTCGATGTAGCCGAGCGCGCCGGGTTCGAGGACGAAGAATCCGCCGTTGATCCAGGTGCCGTCGCCGGCCGGTTTTTCCTCGAAACGCGTGATGCGGTGATCGCGGATGTCGATGGCGCCGAAACGCCCCGGCGGTTGCGCGGCACACATGGTCGCCAGCGTTCCCTTCTCGCGATGAAGGGCAAGCTCGGCGCCGATGTCGATATCGGCGACACCGTCGCCGTAGGTGAAGAAGAACGTCTCGTCGTCGAGGTAATCCCGCACACGCTTGAGCCGGCCGCCGGTTTGCGTACCATCGCCCGTGTCGACCAGCGTGACGCGCCAGGGCTCGGCGTGTTTCTGGTGTACTTCCAGCTTGTTCGTGGTCATGTCGAAGGTGACGTCGGACATGTGCAGGAAGTAGTTGGCGAAGTACTCCTTGATCATGTACCCCTTGTAGCCGAGGCAAATGACGAAGTCGTTGATGCCGTGGTGCGAATAGATCTTGAGGATGTGCCAGAGCATCGGCATGCCGCCGATCTCGACCATGGGCTTGGGTCGCACCGCGGTTTCTTCGCTGATTCGTGTACCGAGACCGCCGGCGAGAATGACTGCCTTCATGGGTGCTCAACCTTCGGGGGACGACTGGTGCAACGGCCGGATTCTAGCTTGGCCGGAGCGACAGCATGCACCGGGACATGGGACGCGATCTGGCTTTGCGCCAGATGTGTCGTGATCCTCATTGGCCCGGTGCGGCCCATAGGCTGGAGACCGGGGCAGCGTACATCCGTTTGCCGAATGGCAGCACGATGCCGCCGTCGTACAGTACCAGTCCGCAGCGGAAGCGATCGCCGCAGGCGCCGGCGAGCTTGCGCAGGCCCCGGAAGTCGGCGGCGTTCACGGTGGCAGCGGCCTTCACTTCCACGCCGACGATGCCGCCCATCACGTTCTCGATGACGACGTCCACCTCATCCTGATCCTTGTCGCGGTAGTGGTAGAGATGGTAGTCGTCATGTTCCCACCCGGCGAGCTTGCTGATTTCGGCGAACACGAAGCTTTCCAGGACGGCGCCGAAGGTCTTGCGTCGGGTTGCGACGGTTGCTTCCGATACTGCCAGCAATACGGCAAGCAGGCCGCTGTCCAGGAAATGCAGCTTGGGTGTCTTGACCAGGCGGGTGAGGCGGTTGGCTGACCATGGCTCCAGCGCACGCACCAGGAACAGCTGCTGGAACACGCCGATGTACTTGCGCGCGGTCTTGGCGTCGAGCCCGAGCTGGCCGCCGACTTGTGTGTAGTTGACGAGTTGGCCGGAGTGCTGCGCCAGCACGCGCAGCAATCGCGGCATCTGGCCAAGCTTGTCCACGCTGGCGACGTCGCGTACGTCGCGTTGCACGATGGCGCGCAAATAGTTTCGCGCCCATTCGGTGCGGCGCACGGGGTCGCGCCGCTGCAGCATTTCCGGGTATCCACCGGTCAGCACGATGTGTTCGAACGCCTTGCCGGTGGTCGTGGTATCCGCGGATGGCGTCGCCCCTGCGAAGGCGTCGCGCAGGAAGCGTGACCGGGTCTGCCTTATTTCGGTTTGCGCAAGCGGCAGCAGGTCGATGACCGCCATGCGCCCGGCCAGGCTGTCTGCCGCGTGGGGCAATGACAGCACGTTGGTCGAGCCCGTCAGCAGGAAGCGGCCGGGTTGGCGGTCCTCATCCACCGCTTTCTTGATGGCCCGCAGCAATGCGGGCGCACGCTGCACTTCGTCGATGGTCAAGCGTCTGGCATCGCGCAGGAATCCGGTCGGATCGGCGGTCGCTGCGGCCAGCGTGGTGTCATCGTCCAGGCTGCGGAATGTCCGTTTGGAGCCCAGCAACTCGCGCGCAAGCGTGGTTTTGCCTGATTGTCGTGGGCCGTTCAGCAACACCACCGGCGTGTCGACGAGGGCGGCCTGGACCCGTTGCGTGTCCCGACGTGGATAGAGGTCCGGCATGCGGTTGGATCCAACGGGGGCTTCGTCCAATCGGGATTATGTGTTCGTCCAATCAGGAATGCAAGATCGTCCGATCAGGACATCGATGGCGTCCGATCGGGAACGCCGAGTGTCCGCGGCTTGTTGCTGCAGGGTGGCAACCGCCAGTGCCGGGATGCCGGCGAACGCACCGAACAGGTTCAAGACCACACCTTCCATGGTGCGCGGCCCGATTGCCACAGTTCTTCCAGCTTGAGCTTGTCCCGCAGGGTATCCATCGGCTGCCAGAAGCCGCGGTGCGTGTAGGCCGACAGTTGCTCGTCGTGCGCCAGGCGCTCCAGCGGCTCGCGCTCCCAGATCGTCGAGTCGCCCTCGATGTAGCCGAGCGCGCCGGGTTCGAGGACGAAGAATCCACCGTTGATCCAGGTGCCATCGCCCGCCGGTTTTTCCTCGAAACGCGTGATGCGGACGCGCGGTAAATTGGATCGGTTTCAATCCGGCCGTGCCGAGTTCTGGTCTTGTTGCATCAACCGTTCGAGAACCGCGATCTGCCTGTCGAGCCGGCCAGCGTAATTCATGCGGCGCAACGCGTCGATCTGTTCCAGGGCTTTTCCGGTTTGTCCGTTGCGCGCGTACAGCGCCGCCAGGTCGATCCTGTAGGCGGATTCGCCGGGGTCGCCGGCCACAGCGCGCGCCAGGTATTCCGAGGCAATCGAATCATCGTGCAGGATGTCGCGCTGGAACGCTGCGTAGGCACCATCCAGCCGTGCAATCGGGTGCGGTCGCGACAGTGCGGCTTCGTAGGCGCGTTGCAGGTCTGCCGGATCGAACAGGCAGATCCCCGAGCCATGGCAGTTGGTCAGCGAGATCAGCGCGGAGATGTCTTCCTGCCGGGTCGGCTGGTCGCGCAGTTTGCGTGTCATCGATCGCCAGTAGGGCGCGTCGTCGCCGTGGCGTTCGTGATCGACGATCATGATCAATGCCTGGTCGGACAGCGCCGAGGAGCCCGGGATTGCGGCCGCCTGGCGCAGGTATTTTTCCGCCGCCGTCAGCAGCGCTCCGTCGCGATAGTTCGAGGCGATCAACAACTGGCGGCCGGCTTCATAGACCGCGCGCGGCGACTCCGGGTGGCGATTGGCTTCGGCGACGGCCAGGCGGATCGGGTTGGACCATTCCACGGCGCGCAAGGTGGTGGTGGCGCCGAACCACAACAATGCGATCGCGACGACGGTCCCGCGCAGCAGCGGCCAGTCGGTGCGCCAGCGCAGCCCCAGCAACAATGCGCCGACCGCAAGCAGCACGCCGATCGAGCCAAAGTACATCCGCTGCTCGTACACCAGCTCCAGCGGGATGATGGTCGCGGTCAACAACTGTGCGGCAAAGAACCAGCCGATGCCGAGCGCGACCAGGGGCCGGCGCTTGCGCAGCAGCACCGCCAGCACGACCAGCGCAGCCAACAGCACCATCGAGCCCAGCGTCGTCCATGGGGACAGCAGGCCCGTCGATTTCACGATCTCGTCGTGATACAGGCTCAACACCATCGGATTCGGAAAGAGGGTCCATTGCAGGTAATCGACCAGCACGCGCGGTTCGGTCAGCAGGCGTTGCGCGAGCGTGAAGTCGCGCCCGGACCACGCCGCGGGGTTCAACGCGGCTCGCAGCAACCATGCGAAACCCAGCACGGCGGGGATGAACAGCGTGATGGCGAACAACACCCAGATGCGCTTGTCGTGCAACGGGTTGGATTCCGTTTCCTGCCTTGGGCGCAGCCCCGAAACGACGACGTCCTTGTCGTGTGGGTTGGGTTCGTCATTCCGGGGGTTGGCGCCATTCCCGTTGTCATTCCGGATGCCGCGCAGCGACGATCCGGAATCGGTTGATTGCCCTTGGGCGGAGTCACCCATTGGTTCGGCAGCCGACGTCAGCGAAACCGATTCCGGGTTCGACCCTGCGGGTCGCCCCGGAATGACGATGTCTTTGAAGTGTGGGTTGGGTCCGTCATTCCGAGAATTGGCGCCATTCCCATTGTCATTCCGGACGCCGCGCAGCGGCGATCCGGAATCGGCCTCTTGGCCTTCTTCGGGTTCACCGAAGCTGTGTGCCCGGTCCTGACCTGTGTGTGGCAACGAAACCGATTCCGGGTTCGACCCCGCAGGTCGCCCCGGAATGACAAGGCTGGTGTGGCGCGCGCTTTGGACGTTGCGGTCGTCAAAGGCGGCGCGCGCAAACCGCAGCACGATCCACTCCGCGAGGAATGCGAACACCGGCAGCAGCACCGCGGTTTCCTTGGACGTCAGGCCCAGCACGGTGCCCAACACGATGCCGGCAGTGGCGAGGGCGAGGCCACGCCGGTCGCGGCGGACGTCGTCGGCCGTCAGCATCATCCAGCGCCCGTGCAGGTACGCCCACAAGCCCGCCAGCATGAACACCTGACACAGGCTTTCCATGCGCTGCACCACGTACAGCACCGCCATCAGGTTGATGGGAAGCAGCATCCACGCGGCGCTGACGATCAGCGCAAGGCGCGTGGCGGCGCTGCCCTCGGTTGGCGTGTCTTTTCCCTCTCCCCTCGGGAGAGGGTGCCCCGCAGGGGCGGGTGAGGGTTCGGCATCGCGCATGATTGGAGTCGGCGGCAAGGTCGTACCCTCACCCCTGCCCCTCTCCCGGAGGGAGAGGGGCTCAAAGCGCGCGCTTCGCAACGCCAGCAGCCGCAACAACGCCCGCAACATGCAAAACAGCAACACGCCATTCAACAGGTGGATGACGATGTTGGTGACCTTGAACGGAAACGGATTGCCGTTCCCCATCATCCAGTTCAGTGCGAACGTGATCGACGCCAGCGGTCGATGCAGGAAACTCGAAGGCGACGACAGCGCCGCGTTCACCCATGCCGCCAACGTCGAATGACCGGCCGTGATGTGGACGGCCGCGTTGTCCACGATGTTCGGGTAGTCGTCAAACACCCAGCCGCCGGTCACGCCGGGCCAGTACACCGCGGCCGTCACGATCACGGCGATGGCCAGCAGCAGCCACGGCAGCCAGCGGCGTGAGTTGTCATTCAAGCGCATGGGGGGAATCCGGTTGCAGGCTCATGGATCATGGCTCACTTCACGGTTTGCGCGGTGCGCTCGGCTGCGTCCGTTTCCAGCGTGTGGCGCAGGTAAGCGGTTTCTTTCGGCCACCAGCCTTGCTTGCGCAGTACCCAAGCGTGGATGCGCGGCATGCCGAAACCGGGTTTCGGACCGGGCGGCAGGGTCGCGAAATAATCGAGGTGCGCGAGCCCCAGAGACGGGTAGCCGTGCGAACCCAGGTATGCGGCTTGCTCCAGTGCCGGGCCCGGTGCCGGGGACGCGGCCAGCGCGCGATTGAAAGACCCAAGGGCCGCATCCGGTTTGCCTTCGGCGAGATCCAGTTGGCCCTGGAGGTGGTGGAGATCCTGTTGCCGCCCGGGGATGTCGCGCCAATGCGGGTTTCGCCTCACGGAGTCGAGGATCGCCTGCAAGGCCGCGAAATCGAGTCCCTCGCACGAATGTTTGCCGGCAATCTCCAACGCATCGTTGAACCAGTTGAATGCGGTCTGTCCGCCGAGCCGCGTGCGCGCCAACGCATACTCCGCCGCCTCCAGCGTCTGGCGACGCACGGCGCCCAGCCTGCACTCAGCGCCAATCAGGTTGATGGGTGCCTGGATGTCATCCGGATGCCTGGGCAATGACCGTTCCAGTCGTGCGATCGCGAGTCGTGGCTGGTCGTGGGCCAGGTCGTACAGCGCCGCATTGGCCTGCGCGCGCGCCGAATCGGGGTTGATCGCAGCCCAAAGTTGCGCCTGTCGCGTGCCGTCACCCCACAAGCCTGCGCGCTGCCAGGTGAGCACGCCCAGCACCAGCAGGATGCAGCCAGCGGCTGCCACGCCCGCCCAGCGCAACTTTCCGGGACGCGCAAGGCCGAGCCCGATCGGCCAGAACAGCAGCATCGCGGGCAGGTAGTTGCGATGCTCGTAATACAGCTCCAGCGGGATCCATCCCGATTCCATCAGTTGTGCGGTGAAGTAGAACAGCAGCGCCAGCGCGATTGCAGGGTGCCGCTTGCGCAGTGCAAAGCCGGCGCCGATCAGGGCGAGGATCAGCACAACACAGGGAAGGGTCGAAGCTGGTTGCAGCCAACCTGTCGAGAGCGGGAACGCATCGTTGAACAGGCCGCTGGAATTCGCGTGCGGAATCACCAGCAGGCGCAGGTAATCGGTGAGCACGCGCGCTTCGGTGAGCAGCCGCTCACCCACCGTCCAGCCGCGCGTCACGGGCGCATCGTGGATGGCGCCCGGCAACAGGTACAACAGATAGACGGCCACCAGCGCGGAGGGGATGACCAGGAAGACCGTGACGGCGCGTCGGTGCCAGCGTTTCGCAGCCGCCGTCGGCATGGGCTGGCGCGACAACACGATCCACTCGACCAGCAGCAGCAGCACGGGCAGCAGTGCGCCGTTGGCCTTGGACAACACCGCCAGCCCGGTGCACAGCCATGCCGACAACGCCATGCCCGCCACGGCGCGTTTGACGCGTCCGCGCGCCAGCGCTTCGCGCGACGCCATCCAGCCCAGCAGGCCGATCAACACGAATGTCGCCGGCAACATCGCCTCGCGCTGCACGATGTACAACGTCGTCGAGACGAGCAGCGGGTGCAGCAGCCACGCGCCGGCGCCGAACAATGCGGCGATGGCAGGCCAACATGAACCCGTCTCCCCGCCAGGAAGATTCGGGTGCGAGGGGGCTGCTTCTGAACCCCTCTCCCCCCGGGAGAGGGGCAGGGGTGAGGGTACGGGTTCGCGCCTCGCCGCATGGTTGCCCGGCACGGAAGGTAACGGGAAATCCGAACCCTCACCCGGCGCTACGCGCCACCCTCTCCCCAAGGGAGAGGGGAGCAGCATTTTGCCCAGCTTCCACAATACCCACGCCAGCAGCACCCCGTTGAGCAGGTGCAGGATGACGTTGGTGGCCTTGAACGGGTGCGGGCTGGCTGGCCAGTCGCGCGCGTCGATCAGGAACGTCAGCAGCGTCAGCGGACGGCCCGTCGGGTCGGCGTCGCCCGAGGTGATGTAGCGCCAGAAGGTTGCCCAGTGCGTGACCGGCCCGGTCGCGCCGAGCGCCGGCAGGTTGGCGAAATCGTCGAACAGGAAATCGCCGGTCAGGCCTGGATGGTAGGCCCACCACGCCAGCGCCAGCAGGGCGATCAGCAGCACTCCACCGAGTGCAGGATTGACCCATCGCGGTAGTGGCTGCCCGCTGCGAAGGAAGGTCACTGGATGGGCTGTGCGGCGTTCATGGTGCGCAAGCATAGGTGAGCCCCCCGCACCGTGCATGCCGGATGTCGCCATGACGGGCTAAAAAGAAGGGCCGCGCAAGGCGGCCCTTCGGGTACTGCGGAGTCAAGCCACCCTGCAATCAACGGCAGCTCGACGGCAGGTATTTCGCGGCAACGGTCGTGCCGGTTTTGCAGGCCCAGCCGAAGGTGCCGCCACCGTTGGAGAACGGCGACAGGACCAATACCGACGTCGCAATGGCCTTGTTCGCGTTGGGGCCAAATGCGGCCGTGATCTTGTTGGCGTTGGTGGCCCAATTCACGCTGGTCACGTACTTGCCGGCGATGGAGGCGGCAGCCGCGATGCCCGCCGATTGGTTGCTGCCCGGCCAGTAGCCTTTGTTGGCGTAGAACTCGGTACCGGCAATCTTGGCACCGTCCATCAGGGTCATGCCTTCGGTGACCTGCGAGCGGATCAGGTAATCCTGGTAGGCCGGGATGGCGATGGCCGCCAAGATCGCGATGATCGCGACCACGATCATCAATTCGATCAGGGTGAAACCTTTCTGCATCGATTTCATGGTTGGTGTTCCTCTTTGCTGGTGACTGGTCAACTGGTTGGGAATGCTCAAAGTGCAAGCCCCTGATGCGAACCCCCTGGCCAGCGGGCCAGTGAGCCAGAAGCTCGGGTGGAACTGTGCAGCTTTCGTGCCAAACCCCATTGCTGCATGCCCCGGTGCCAAGCATGCCTGTTCGGGAATTCGGTGCTTGGGACACCGGTCACGGTTTGTGACACTTGTGAAATCCTTGTTGCAGACACAACGCGGCAAGGTGACGCGTTTGGTCACTCGCGCCGCATCACGCATCTGCATGCTGCAGCAGCGGCCCGGTGCTCGGCATCAGCGGTTGTTGTTGGTCACGGCGCGGCATCAATGCGCATGCCGGTTTCGATGGTCGCAGAAGCTGGCTGGATCAAGCCGCCCCTGGCGGCGACGATATCGCTTTGTTGCCGCAAACATGAAGCGGCTGCGGTGATTCGCTGCGGCTTACCGCGGTGGGAAGCATCCACGAAGAGACGCGATCCCGGACGTCAGTTGCGGCAGGAAGACGGCAGGTACTTTGGGCTGACCGTGCTGGGCGTACAGGTCCACAGGATGCTGCCGCTGTTGGTCCACGGCGACAGCACCAAGGTGTCGCCGCCGATGGCCGTGTTGGCGCTGTTGCCGAAGGTGGCCGTGATCTTGCCGCCCGTCACGTCGACTTTCGCTACATAGCTCCCGGCGATCGACGTGGCCTGCGCCAGGCCGGCTGACTGATTGTTGGGCGGGAACCGGCCGGTATTGGAAACGAAGTCCCACACTGCGGCCTTGGCGCCTTCGCCGAGGGTCATGCCTTCGGTCACCTGCGTGCGGATCAGGTAGTCCTGATACGCCGGAATCGCGATGGCGGCCAGGATCGCGATGATCGCGACCACGATCATCAGTTCGATCAGCGTGAAACCGCGTTGTTTGGATTGGGTGTGCATGTGAGTGGAACCCCTGTTCCCGAGATGCATGTCACGAAATGTCACAGCACGATGCGTGCCAGTCGTCGTGCAAGTGCGAGGGACTTCACATTTTTCGATTGGTCGCAGTGGCGTTGCGCCGGGTGGGCATGGTGCGCGGCGCCAGCGATGCCCGTGAAAGACAAACGGCCGCGCCTTGCGACGCGACCGTCTGGGAGCCCCTGTTCCTGACCAGATAGATGCTCCGGGATTACCTGCAGCACGATGCGTGCCAAGCGAATGATGGCGGGTGTTTCGCTTGGGCGCCCTGATAAAATGCCCGACTTTGGCGGCTTGTCGAGGCAGGGATGGCGACACTACTGGTCACCGGCGGTGCCGGGTTCATCGGCGGCAACTTCGTGCTGCAGGCGGTGGCCGACGGCCTGACCATGGTCAACCTGGACAAGCTGACCTACGCCGGCAACCTCGACACGCTGAAGCCGCTCGACGGCCATCCACGCCACGTGTTCGTGCGGGGCGACATCGGCGATCGTGCGCTGGTCGCGAAATTGCTGGCGGAACACAAGCCCGACGCGGTGGTGAACTTCGCCGCCGAGTCGCACGTCGATCGTTCCATCGACGGCCCCGCCGCGTTCATCGAAACCAACGTGGTCGGCACGCTGGCGTTGCTGGAATGCGCGCGCGACTACTGGAAGGCGATGGACGGCGCCGCGCGGGACGCGTTCCGTTTCCTGCATGTGTCGACCGACGAGGTCTACGGCTCGCTGGGTGCGACCGGCAAGTTCACCGAAGACACGCCGTACGCGCCGAACTCGCCGTATTCGGCGTCCAAGGCTTCAAGCGACCATCTGGTGCGCGCGTTCCACCACACGTATGGGTTGCCGGTGCTGACGACGAATTGTTCGAACAACTACGGGCCGTACCAGTTTCCGGAAAAGTTGATCCCGCTGGTCATCGCCCGCGCGCTGAAAGGCGAGAAGCTGCCGGTGTACGGCGACGGCAGGAACATCCGCGACTGGCTGTTCGTGCTGGACCACTGCAGCGCGATCCGCCGTGTGCTGGAGTCGGGCAGGGTGGGCGAAACCTACAACGTGGGCGGCGATTCCGAGCGCGAGAACCTCCATGTCGTGAAAACCATCTGCGCGCTGCTGGACGCGAAACGTCCGTTGGACGACGGCCGCAAACGTGAATCGCTGATCGAGTTCGTGAAGGATCGGCCGGGGCATGATCGTCGCTACGCGATCGATTCGTCGAAGTTGCAACGCGAATTGGGCTGGAGACCTTCGGTCGATTTCGAAACCGGCATCGCCCGCACCGTGGACTGGTACCTCGACAACCAGCCGTGGGTACAACGCGTGCTGGATGGCAGTTACCGGATGGAGCGATTGGGGCAGGGATCTTGAATTCGTGTCTCGTACGGAGAGAAGTTCAACTCTGCTCCTTCTCCCTTCGGGAGAAGGTGGCGCGCAGCGCCGGATGAGGGTTCGGCAGCATTGAGGCGCATCAATCCACCACTACCTACTCGAACGCAATGCGCCGCGAAAATATTGCGCCGAAAGATGACTGATGCGGAACAGAAGTTGTGGTACCGATTGCGCAACGGTCGTCTTGATGGGTTGAAGTTTCGGCGACAGCACCCCGTCCCGCCGTACATCGTCGATTTTTATTGCATGGAAGCAAAATTGGTCGTCGAGCTGGATGGGTCACAACATGGGCCTGAAGCTGATGCATCGCGCAGCCAGGGCCTTGAACGACAGGGCCTACGGGTGCTGCGCTTCTGGGACAATCAGGTTCTGAAGGACATCAATGCGGTGTTGGGCGAGATTCTGTTGGCTGTGCGAGACCGAACCCTCACCCGGCGCTGCGCGCCACCCTCTCCCGGAGGGAGAGGGAATCAAATGCAGGAACCCCATACGTGACGACAACAAAAGGCATCATCCTCGCCGGCGGTTCCGGCACGCGGCTGTACCCGGTGACGCAGGCCATCAGCAAGCAATTGCTGCCGGTGTACGACAAGCCGATGATCTACTACCCGCTGTCGGTGCTGATGCTTGCCGGCATCCGCGAGGTGCTGGTGATCAACACGCCGCACGAGCAGGCGCTGTTCCGGAACCTGCTGGGCGACGGTTCGCAGTGGGGCATACATATTGAGTATGCGGTGCAGCCGTCACCGGACGGTTTGGCGCAGGCGTTCCTGATCGGCCGCGAGTTCGTCGCAGGCGATCCGTGCGCGCTGGTGCTGGGCGACAACATTTTCTTCGGCCACGGATTCACGGAATTGCTGAAACGCGCCGCGGCGCGCGAGCACGGCGCGACGGTGTTCGGCTACCTGGTGCGCGACCCGGAACGCTACGGTGTCGCGGAATTCGATGAGACCGGCCGCGTGGTGGGTCTGGAAGAAAAGCCCGCCAGGCCGAAATCCAATTACGCGGTGACCGGCCTGTATTTCTACGACGGCCGCGTGTGCGATTACGCGGCGCGACTGAAGCCGTCGGCGCGCGGCGAACTGGAAATCACCGACTTGAACCGCTGCTATCTCGACGATGGTTCGCTGATGCTGGAACAGTTGGGCCGCGGCTATGCATGGCTCGACACCGGTACCCACGAATCGATGATGGACGCGGGCAACTACATCGCCACCGTCGAAAACCGGCAAGGCCTGAAAGTCTGCTGCCCCGAGGAAATTGCCTACCAGCACGGCTGGATCGACGCGGCGCGCGTGCGCGAGCTGGCCACGCCGCTGGCGAAGACGGGATACGGGCAGTACCTGTTGAGGTTGGTGGGCGGATGATGTTTTGTTTTGAACCCCTCTCCCTCCGGGAGTACGGCATCACTCCCCTTTCCTTGCCGCTGAGGGGTTCGGCAAGGCGCGCATTTTGCTCCCCTCTCCCTCCGGGAGAGGCGCGCTTCGCGCGAGCGCGTAGCGCTGGGGTGAGGGTACGGGTCTTGCGTTGCCGCTGAACGCCGCGCGAGTCCGAACCCTCACCCGCCCCTTCGGGGCACCCTCTCCCGGAGGGAGAGGGGAAAACAATGTGAGATGAAGGTTTGAAGAATGAACAACGCCCCCCGCCTCAAACGCATCGATACCCGGCTGCCGGGCGTATGCGTGATCGAACCGGTGGTGCACGGCGACGCACGCGGCTACTTCTTCGAGAGTTTCCACGCGGAGAAGTACAAGGCAATCGGCATCGAGGCGAACTTCGTGCAATCGAACGTGTCGCGCTCGGCGCAAGGCGTGTTGCGCGGCCTGCATTACCAGTGGCCGAATCCGCAGGGCAAGCTGGTATCGGTGCTGGAAGGCGAGGTGTACGACGTCGCCGTGGATATCCGGCGCGGTTCGCCCACGTTCGGGCAATGGGAAGCGGCGATGCTGACCGCGGGCAACCATCGCCAGTTGTGGATCCCCGAAGGGTTCGCGCACGGCTTCTGCGTGGTCAGCGATGCGGCGACCTTCATGTACCAGTGCACCGCGTTGTACGACCCGAAGACCGACTCCGGCGTGCGCTGGAACGACGCCGCGATCGGCATCGACTGGCCTGTCGCCGAACCATTGCTGTCGGCGAAGGATGAAAAGGCGCCGTTTCTGGCAGATGTGCCAAAAGACAAGTTGCCGACGTTCGCGGATTAGTGCGATGCGGATACTTGTCACAGGTGCGAATGGGCAAGTGGGACATGAGCTGCTGCGGGCACTGGTTTCGCAAGACGCCTCCACCCCAACCCTCCCCCGCTTGCGGGGGAGGGAGACGAGCGCGCAGCGCGAGTGGGTGGGGGGAATGCGAAGCGATGCGTTGGATGCAGAGGAAGCTTCAATCGTTCCCACCACCCGCAACGGCATGCTCGATGACGGCTCGCGATGCGAGCGCATCGATCTTGCCGATCTGGAAGGTCTGACCGCTGCCCTCGACCGCATCGCGCCGCACCTGATCGTCAACGCCGCCGCCTATACCGCGGTCGATCGCGCCGAGGACGAACCCGGACTCGCGCAGCGCATCAACGGGGATGCCGTCGGCGTGCTGGGTGCGTGGGCGGAACGGCACCACGCACGCGTGCTGCACTACTCGACCGATTACGTGTTCGACGGCAGCGCGACGCGACCCTATCGGGAGGACGCCGCCACGCATCCGCTCGGCGTGTACGGGCGCAGCAAACTCGCGGGCGAAATCGCGTTGCGCGGCAGCGGCGCGCGACACCTGATCCTTCGCACGGCGTGGGTGTACGCCGCGCGCGGCAGGAATTTCCTGCTGACCATGCTGCGGCTCGGCGCCGAGCGCGACGAGTTGCGCGTGGTGGACGACCAGGTCGGCGCGCCGACGCCCGCGGGCTTGATCGCGGACGCCACCGCACAGGTCATCGCGCAATGGTGCGGCGACGAGACATCAAAATACGACGGCACCTACCACCTGGTCGCATCCGGCCACACCAGTTGGTGCGGGTTCGCGCGCGCGATCTTCGAGCGCGCGCAACGCGCGGGCCTGATCGAGCGCGTGCCGCGGGTGACCGCCATCCGTACCGCCGACTATCCGACCAAAGCTGCGCGCCCGGCTTTTTCAGTACTGGACACCACCAGGTTGCGGGACACGTTTGGCATTGCGTTGCCCGATTGGCAAGCTGCGCTCGATGAGGCGATCGCGGATTTGGCGGCCAAGTAGTCAGATGCCATCTTCGCTCAATCCGTCACAACCGTAGCCCGGATGAAGCGAAGCGGAATCCGGGGCCCGTCACGAAGACATTCCGGGTTCGACCCTTCGGGTCGCCCAGGAATGACCAGCAATCGTTCGGGCCCACACCCACCGTTCATCGGCCCGACCATGCCGCTCGTCGCCGCGCGCTTGGCTCGCGGCGGGACGTGGGTGATGATCCATCCCGCATCGTCGGCTTTCGACAGGGGCAAACCGTGGTGCCGGGGAACAACCAGACCATGCTTACCGATTTCGTCGCGCGTCAGCGCACATGCGGCCGTGCCCGCGGTTTCACCCTCATCGAGCTGATGATCACGCTCGCGGTGGCGGCGATCCTGGCCATGATCGCGGTGCCGAGTTTCAAGCGCGTGCTGGTTTCCACCAACCTTGCCGACGTCAACAACTCGCTGGTCCATGACCTTCAATACGCCCGCACCGAAGCGGTGTCGCGGCAGACCAGCGTCGCGGTCTCGGCCTCGGCCGGCAACTGGCAGAACGGCTGGACGGTCAACATTCCGCCCGCCGGCACCGCCGCCAGCGCCACGGCCACGGTGCTACGCAACCACCCGGCGATTGCCGCGCAATACGTGGTGAGCGGCGCGAGCACCGGCGTGACATACAGCGCGCAAGGCTCGCCCGGCTCGGCCACCTGTTTCACGATTTCACCCACGCCAGCCGCGAACGGCCAGCCGCGCTACCTGCAGGTGATGCCCGCCGGCATGTTGCAGCAGACCACCGGCGGCACGGCGCCCACCACCCCGAACTGCCCGGCCCCTTCGACATGACCCTCCATCGCGCCCATCCACGCCGGCAAGACTTCCCGATGCGGGGCTTCTCGATGCTGGAAGTGCTGATCGCCATCCTGGTGTTCAGCCTTGGCGTCCTCGGCCTTGCCGGCCTGCTGATCTTCGCCATCTCGTCCAACCACGTGGCCTACCTGCGCACCCAGGCGACCTTCCTTGCGCACAACATGGCCAACCGCATGGGCGCCAATCCGGCGGGGCTGTGGGGTACGGGTGGCACCAGTTTCTACAACGGCAACTATCCGGTCAGCGCCAGCACCGCCAGTTGCGCCGCGGGCTGCAATCCCCAGCAGCTCGCCGCTTACGACATGGCGCAGTGGAGCACCCAGCTCACCACCTTCCTGCCGAATGCCAAGGGCAACATCGACTGCACGACCACCGGCATCAGCTACACGCCGAACAGCGCCCAGGTCGACATGCGCCCGCCGTACGGCGGCACCTGCACCATGACCCTGAGCTGGAACGAATCCGGCGGTGCCGGCGGCGCGCAACTGGCGTCCATCGACACCAGCAAGCAGGGCCAGAAACTGCATACCTTCGAATGGGTGTTCCAGCCATGATCCGCGTCCGCCACGCCGTTCCCGTCGCGCGCCGCCGCATGGCGGGCCTGTCGCTGATCGAAATGATGATCGCGCTGGTGATGGCGCTGATCGTCGCCGCCGGCATCATCAGCGTGTTCGCGTCCACCTCAAGCAGCAACAAGGTGCAGCAGCAGATGGCGGCGCTGCAGGAGGAAGGCCGCTTCGCCATCCACAGCCTGCGCGACGACCTCGGCAACGCCAACGGCACGTATTGCAGCAATTCCGGCGGCAATGCGGGCGGCACGAGTTCGGGGCTGTATCTCGATTCGCTGCGTTCGCCGACGATCTACGCGAAATCCGCCATTGCGTTCAATGACGACACTGTGTCGCTGCCGACGTCGACTCAGGCCTATTCGCTGCCGTCGATCATGTTCATGCGCGGCTACGACTGCACCACCAGCGCATGCAACCCGCTCGATCCCAACACCAAGGTTGCGACCATCCCCGCAGCCGGCAAGGCCGTGGGCAATCGCGTGGTCGGCAGCGACGTGTTGACGATCCGCTACCTGAAACCCGGTTCCGGCTGGGCCATCGTGCCGAGCGGTAGCGGCAGCGGCAGCACCATTTCCGCCACCAGCGGTTCCGTGAACACCATCACGCTGAATCCGCTTTCCGGTGAGCCGGCCGTCAGCGCCTTCACGGGTACCCTCGCGATGCTGGCGGATTGTTCCAACGCGCAAGTTTTCACGGTCAGCAACAGCAGCGGCACGCTCAGCCCCAACAACAACTACGCGTCGCCGCTCGACATCAGCCAGGGCTCCGCGCCGCGTGTGTACGATTTCAGCAACGATTTCCAGACCGTCACGTACTACCTGAAGGTGGTTTGCGCAGACGGCAGTAGTCCCTGCGCGCACACGACCGGTGCGCTGGTCCGCCGCGTCAACGGCCAGGAGAACGTCGCGGGTGCCGGCGAGTTGGTGCGTGGCGTGGAACGGTTGGATTTCCGTTACGGCATCATCGACGGCAACGGCAACACCCAATTCCTCACCGCCGACCAGGTCGACAGCGGCAACGGCAACACCATCGCTTGCCCACCGGGCGTTCCCCTTCCCGACACGGCGGACAACATGCCAGGCAACACACCGGTTACCGGCTGCCTGTGGCGCGCGGTGCAGACCGTCGAGGTGCACATCCTGATGGACGGCCAGACACCGCTGTACACGCTGACGCCCAACGAGATGTATTACATCTACACGCCCGACGGCAACACGCCGACCGCACCGGCCTCGCACACGGTCAAGCCGAACGCCGACCAGGGCTTCCCGCAACAACTGCTCCGGCGCGAGTTCACCACCCTCGTCGCGCTGCGCAACTTCAATCCGTGAGGTGCCGCGATGTTCATTCCCACACAAGACGAGAGCTGGATTCCGGGATTCATCGCCGGTGAATCCAGCGATGGCCCCGGAATGACGGCGAAGGTGGACGTCGCGAATTCCGGGCGGGTGCAGGGCAACCCCGTTTCGTCATTCCGGGGCGGCCCGCAGGGCCGAGCCCGGAATCCGGTTTTGTTGCGTCAATGAAGTTCGGGTAATCACCATGTTCATCCGTCGTCCACACCTCAACTTCCAGCAACGCCGCCAGAAGGGCGCCGTGTTGCTGGTGGCGTTGATCTTCCTGATCCTGCTCACCCTGCTCGCGATCGGCGCGTCATCCGGCTCGTTGCTGCAGCAACGCATGGTCGCCGCCACCCGCAGTGCGCAACTCGCGCAAATGAGCGCCGATACCGCTTTGCGTGGCGCCGAGTGGAAGATCTGGAGCACGACCACGGCGGTGGGCGGCTATCTGGTTTGCGACGGCGGCGACATCAACGCCACCACCGGCTGCGTCAAATATGACCCGACATCGCCGCTCTACGGAACCGGATCCGGCAATTACGTGACGCAATTCCGCACCGGCAACAACACGTGGTTGTCCACCGGCATCGAGTACAAGGGCACCGACGACAGCGGATTCACGAGCGCCTCGAACCAACCGGATGTCGCCAGCCCGAACGTGGCCGCCAATCCGCGTTACATCATCGAGGACATGGGTCTGGTGAAACCGCCGGGCGCCGGTCCGCAGCACGAATCCGGCGTCACGGGCCCCAACAGCGGCGGCGCCGGCCACATCAACATCCACATTTATCGCATCACCGCGCGCGCCGCTGGCGGCAACCAGAACGTCGTGCGCGTGGCGCAAAGCACTTTCGACGCACAAGCCAGCAATTGACCACAGCCAACCGTTCGCCCTGAGCCTGTCGAAGGGCGAACACATAAGCAACAAGGAACCCCCAGGGGGACTCCGCCATGCCCATGACACACCAGACCATCCTCGCCTCACGACCCGCCGCCATGGTGCTGGCGTTGTCGCTGGTGGCGGGCTTGTCCGCGCCGTTCGTGATGTTGCCGCCGGTGCACGCCGCGGCAATAGTTCCAGCGGGCACCACCGAACTCAGCGCCGCGCCGGTCGAGCAGACCAAGGCGGTGCCGCCGAACATCGCAGTGACCTTCGACGATTCGGGGTCGATGGCGTGGGATTACATGAGCGACAACCGTCCGTTCGACGGCGGCAGTTGGGGTTCCGGCCCCTGGTATTGCGCGGGGGTGATCAGCCCTTCAGCAACCAGCGGAATCGGCGCGGCAGCGATGAACGGGGTGTACTACAACCCGAATGTCACCTATGTGCCGCCCATGCGTCCCGATGGCACTTCGTTTCCCGACGCGGATTCCACGCTCGCGGCAGTGTGGAATGACGGCATCCAGCAGAACCGCAGATATAACCAGAGCAACAGCGGGACTACCGATTTCACCAACCACTCGGTCAATTTTGGCAGCTCAAGCAGGCCGTCTTACGCTACGGGATATTGGCAGTGCCCCTACGCTTCCGGCAGGAATTACAACCTGGGGCAGAGCGGCGGGTACTACACCAAAACAAAACCTGCATGGGGCGGTGGCCCGTATTACTACCAGTTGACGGCGAGCGCGCTCACCACCCTTCAGGGGCAGCTGGACATGTATGGCAACCCCACCACCGCCGGGTTGAACACCCTCTACAATGCGAGCAATTGGCAAGCCGTGGCCGTTCCCGCAAGCCAATATCAGAACTGGGCCAATTGGTGGGCGTATTACCACGTGCGCAACCTGATGGCGCGGACAGCGTTGTCGCGGGTATTCGGTGCGACATCGCTTGCGAACACGACCACGGACGGCGGTTACGGCGGCAGTATCCGGGTGGTGTGGCAGAACCTCAACAACGGCAGCTACAAGTTGCCGGGTACTTCGATCATCTCGGCGTTGATTGACACTTCGAGCTGTACCACGGGTGGAAGCGCAAATCCTTACAACATTCAACGATCAGGCACGGTCACGGCGCCACCGGATTGCTATCGCAGCGCTTTCTTCAATTGGATATTCAATGTGGGTGCGAGCGGGAGTACGCCGACGCGAAGCGCGCTCGTTCGTGCGGGCACATTCTTCCAACGCGGAAACGGCAATACGGGTGCGACGGGTAATCTCACGGATCCCTACTGGCAGCCGCCCCAGAAAGGCGCCTTCAACGCCACCAGCAATCCCGGCAACGAGCTCTATTGCCGCCAGAATTTCCATGTGTTGCTGACGGACGGTTTGTGGAACGTGGACAGCGGTTTGCCCAGCGTGCAGGCGCTCCCCACGAACTTGCCCGACGGAGTTGCGTTTCCGACGCCCGATACCAGCGGCGCGGGCAATATCACTTCGATTTATGCGCCGCAGCATGACACTTCGGGGTCGGTATCGTTGTCCGACGTCGCCATGGTCTATTGGGCTACCAACCTCCGGTCCGACCTCTTCGATCCTGCCAACGGCAAGTATGTGCCGCCGTACCTGCCAGATGCGTACACCGGTGTATTCACCGACACCAGTACGGTGCAGTTTGTCATTGGCAAGGACGGCAGCGGCAACAACACGTACATGACGGTGCCGGCGCAACAATACTTCAATCCCAAGAACGACCCGGCGACATGGCCGCACATGTCCGAGTATCTGGTCGGCCTTGGCGTCAGCGGGGTACTCAATCTTTCCGCGAACACCGATTGCAAGAGCGCTGTCGCGGCCGATCTGGACGCCTGCGACCTGCGCAAAGGGAGCACCAATTCGACAGGCAGCGTCGGCTGGCCGACGCCGAACGGCAGCGGCAGCGGCATTGCCGCCAACATCGACGACACGTGGCATGCAGCGCTGGCCGGACGCGGGCAGTTTTTCAGTGCCGGCAATCCACAGCAACTGGTTGATCAGCTCAGCAGCATCCTGAGCAGCATCGCGGCCCGCACCGCGGCAACGCCGGCCGCCGTCAACGCCAGCGTGGCGACGGTCGGTGCGCTCAGCTTCAAAGTCGGCCAAAACGCCGATTGGTCAGGCATATTCCAGGCGGTGGTGTTGAACAGCAACGGAACGATCGACACAACACCGAAATGGGACGCAGGCGCCCAGCTGGCGAGTGCGTCGGCTTCCGGCCGCACCATCTATACCGATTCCTTCAAGGGCGGCACCTTCGCGGCGGCCACGTTCACCTCGGGGAACGTGAACCTGCTTGACGCGTTCGAGACGGCGGGATTGGGCCCGGCTGCGAACAGTGGCAACGACACCGCGGCCAACCGTATCGACTATCTGCGCGGTGAGGCGACCCACGAAACCGACGGTACCTATCGCAATCGGACGAATTCTGCGGGCGTGCACCAGGTCTTGGGTGCGATTCTCCATTCGCAACCGGTGTACGTGTCGTATCCGGGTGGCGGTTACAACAACAACTGGCCATCCGGTTCACCCGAAGCGATCGCAGCCGCGGCCAGCAATGGCACCGACGACAAATCGTACGACTCGTTCCAGACGGATCATGCCAGCCGCCCCGGCACGGCGTACGTCGGCGCCAACGATGGCATGCTGCACGCGTTCGCTGCGCCGGCGCCGACCGGATGCGCTGTGGATGGCACCGGTTGCAGTTATGGCAACGGTGGAACGGAGCGTTGGGCGTTCATTCCGCGTGCGGTGTATGCCAATCTCGGCAACCTTACCAGTGTGACCAATTTCCAGTTCCGTCCCACGGTGGACGCAACGCCGGTGACGCGCGACGTGTTCTTCAGCCAGAACGGCAAAAACGAATGGCACACCCTGCTCACGGGTGGCGTGGGCGTGGGCGGCCGTGGCGTGTACGCGCTGGACATCACCGACCCGACCAACTTCACGGCGGCGAATGTGCTGTGGGAATTCGATTCCGACATTCCGATTGCCGGCGCTTGCACGTCGATCCAGGGCTCGGTGAAAGACACCACAATCGGTTGCCGTGCCACCGATCTGGGCTATACGGTTTCACAGCCCAATGTCGGCCGCCTCAACAGCGGCAACTGGGTAGTGCTGGTGCCGAATGGCTATTTCCCCGATTGCAGCATCGGTAAAAGTATTCCGACGGCCAATACGGCCAGTTGTCAGGCCATTGCGGCGCAGGCGCCCAAGGATTCCGCTGGCAACCCCTACAGCGCGCTGTTCGTGCTGGATGCGCAGACGGGCAAGGTCATTGCGGAACTGAAAACTCCAACCGGCATTTCAGGCGTGACCAGTTTCGGTCTCGCCACGCCGGTGATGGGTGATTACCAGGGCGATCAGGTCGACGACGTGGCGTTTGCGGGCGACCTGCAAGGCAACCTGTGGCGCTTCGACCTATCCGATCCCAGCCCGTCGAACTGGACGGTGACGCTGGTCTACAAGGGAATCGCCGATGCGAGCGGCAACCAGGGCTTGCAGCCGATCACCACGATGCCGCGGCTGTTCCCCGACCCGTCCACCAATCGCTTCATGGTGGTGTTCGGCACGGGCAAATACCTGGGTGCGGGCGACAACGGCAACAACGCCATGCAGGCGATCATGGGCGTGCGCGATGTGGTGGGCACTTCCTACGCGCAGACTGACCTGCAACAGAATTTCTTGCACGAAGTCCAGACCACGAACCCGGACGGCAGCGTCACGACCAAGCGTTGCCTGACGGGCAAGTCGACCGATACCTGCGATCCCGCGAGTGCGTCGCCGGTCAATCCCATACCCTCTACCGGCGCCAAGAGTGGCGGGTGGTACTTCAACCTGTACACCACTACATCAAGCGGCGTGCAGAACGACCAGGGCGAACGCGTGGTGGTGAGCCCGGGCGCGATCTTCTCCAGCAACACCGTGATCTTCGAGACCTTGCTGACGGGTACTTTGGGCAGCGACCCGTGTAATCCGTCCACACAGGGCGCGGTCATGGCGCTGAACGCGGTCACGGGCGGGCCGTCGGGGGCGTCTTCGCTGGGCGGTTGGCCGATCATCGGTGCCCGCGTCGGCAACGCGCGTACCAGCGGCAGTCTGCCACTGGTGTCGGCACTGGGCGGTGGCCAGGTCTATTTGCCGGGGTTGACCATCGCACCGAGCAAGACGCCGCTTTCGCTCGACGCACCGATCTGGCGGCGCCGTTCGTGGCAGGAACTCAACGAGAATCAGTAAGTGGTGACAGGGGCGACGACGATGCGACGCACAAGCGGTTTTACCTTGATCGAGCTGATGATCGTGGTGGCGATCATCGCCATCCTCGCGGCCATCGCGATACCGTGGTGGGGCCAGTACACCTACCGCGCGCGCCGCGCCGACGGGCAGAAGCTGTTGGTGCACATCGCGCAGATGGAAGAGCGCTACTACACCGACTACAACTACTATCCGTTGGCGGCGTCGTCGCTGGGTTACACCACCAATACCCCGGTTTCGGAAAACGGCTACTACCAGGTGTCATTGGCCCTGCCCGCGGCCACTTCGACCGGGCAGGGATACGTCGCCACCGCGAAACCGCTGGGTCCGCAGGCCAACGACCGGTGCGGCAACCTCAGCCTGGACAACACCGGCCAGAAGTTGCCCGCACCCACCAACACCGCCGCCAACAGCAACGGGAATTGCTGGTAGGGAACCCTTGGGTTTCGCATCTGCGATCCGCTTTGGGCGCGCTGGGTGCAAGCGTGAACGGCCTGAATTCCAGATCGGACAACCGCCGCGGGATTGCGACGGTTGACGCGTCGGCATCTTTTGACTATTGTGACCACAATAGTGGTTACGAGGATCGATGCCGTGCCAGAGGAAATGGTTTCCTTGCGCGATGCCAAGGCGAAGCTCAGCAAGTTGGCGGACCGCGCCGCCGGTGGCGTGGATGTCGTGATTGCCAAGCATGGCCGTCCGACCGCGCGCCTGACGGCCATGCGCGGCAAGCGCAAGCGACTGGATCTTTCGCTCTTGCAGTCGTTGACGGACGGCATGCAACGACAACCTGAGGGCGCCGGCAAGGCACTGAGGCGGCTGCGCGACGAAGCGCGTTACTGAGGTGCCGTATCTGGATACCAGCTTGCTGGTTGCTGCGTTCACGCGCGAACGGCGTACTGCCGAGGTCCAGCGATGGCTTTCCGGGCAGGCTCCCGGGCAGTTGGTGACGAGCGATTGGGCAGCCACGGAATTTTCGGCGGCGTTGTCCATGAAGGTTCGCATGCAGCACCTCGCCCCTGCCTTGCGAGCAGATGTGCTTGCCGTTTTCACGCGCGTGATGCGCGAAACCTTCGTCGTCTTGCCGGTGGAGCGTGGTGATTTTCGCGAGGCTGCGCGCTTGGCGGATTCGCACGAATCCGGCCTGCGGGCAGGGGATGCGTTGCACCTCGGCATCGTCGCGAATCGCGGCGAGCGTCTGTTGTCTCTCGACCGCGTGCAGGTCCAGGCAGCAACCGCTGCCGGAATCAGTGCACGCCTTTTCTGAGCGCGCGGAATGATCTGGTCTTGTCTTTCCGTTCGTGGTTCGACGGGCTCACCACGAACGGAGCAGACAACATTCGCCCGTATACCGTGGTCTCATGCGGCCTTCCTGGCAAGGTCGCGCAGCACGTATTGCAGGATGCCGCCGTGCTTGTAGAACTCGCGTTCCTTGGGCGTCAGCAGCATCACGCGCACGTCGAACGCGGTCTTCTTGCCGTCTTTTGACGTCGCGACCACGTGCGCGGTCCTGGCGTTGCCGCCGTCGAGGCCGCTGATCGCGAAGGTTTCCTTGCCGCTCAAGCCCAGCGACTGCGCGTTCTCGCCGTCCTTGAACTGCAGCGGCAGCACGCCCATGCCGACCAGGTTGGAGCGGTGGATGCG
>ERZ778017.856-NODE-856-length-35859-cov-9.991733_pt1 | contig 35859 bp, 54 predicted proteins | sample MGYA00375747_ERZ778017 | MGnify/ENA primary metagenome ERZ778017 (study PRJEB29350, sample SAMN05509838) | bioreactor metagenome | biome: bioreactor; material: wastewater | place: South Africa: University of Cape Town | collected 2014-03-17 ...
CCGCTGAGGTTGGCCCCGCTGAGGTTGGCATCGCTGAGGTTGGCATCGCTGAGGTTGGCATTTCCCACGGCACTCCGAAGACTCTCAGCCTCAACCTCAAAGATGACGGCTCCAGTCCAACGATTCCTGATGATGTGGCGAGGCATCGACGAATCATTACTCACGACTTGGACTCCGGGTAGTTCGTGACAAGGTGATGGGCTGGCATCATCGACATGCGCCGGATGGTTCCGTTGGGGCCAGGCATGATCACCAGGCTCATACTGAGACTGATCGGCGTGCCGTCGCGGCGGTACGTCGGCTCGATCGCGTCATACAGTTCGCGGGTCAACCGCTGGACTTCGGGGCAGTCGATCGCCTCGATACCAGCGAGGTCGGCGCGAACCTCTGCGGTGAACAGTTCGCCGTAAATGTCGCTGGCGAGGCGGGGCATGAAGATCGAAGGGGCGTCGGCCGTCGTGGTCATGACGTGACCTCCCGTTCGGCCGTCATCCGATCGTGCCGCAAGCGGACCATCGCCAGGATGTAGCCGGCCGTCAAACCCATCGCGATCAGGCAGGCGGCCATTGACCAGAACTCGGTACGATGCATCAAGAGGTAATCACCGGGAATCATGGGCATCGTTGGGTTCCTCCGCGTTGAGGGCGTCAGTGAGGTCGTCGGCGAACGAGTGGGCTTCCGTCGCTTCGATCGACTTCAGGAGAAAGTCGATCAGGTCGGACATGTGTCTGTAATAAAGCCCGATCATGGTAAGTCGGCTCCGTGGGGCGTGGTGATTGTCGGGGCCGGGCGGAAGGAGTTGCCACCCGCCCCGACTGGCATGGTTTTGGACGACCTGAACCTTGACAAGCGATGAGGTCAGTCGTCGGCCCCACCGACCACGACATGCCTGGGTCCGTGGCGGGGCTGTAGACGCACGTTGAGCGGGTCGGCCTGTCGAGGCCGGTGTGGTGTTTCGTGAACGATCCAGGAATAATCCGTCACTCGCTAACGAATGACACTTTGCGACGGTTAGCCGGTGCGCCGGGATGCCGACCTGCGGGACTTCTTGACGCGGGCCAGATGGTCACGGCACGCGGACTCAACGATCGTCGCCGGGTAAACCCCAAGCCGGCGAGCCAGCAGACGAATATCCCCGGTCAAACTCCGGGGGAGCAGGTACTGGACACGCTCCTTAGTGGGGTCGGTGTAAGGCATTGTCTGCATCCTCGATTGGGATCGGGTGACACACCCGACATCCACCAATCTAAGGGATCACCGGGAAATTGTCAATGATTTTTTTCACTGAAATGGAATTTACCGGACATAATTACGGAAGTCGGAAAAACAGGATTGTGAGAATGGGCGGGTACACGATGATGCGGTCTGCGTAGTTGAGGTAAGGTAAACCGCAGTCGGATTTTCCTGATGGGAGCAACGATGGCGAAAAAGACGGGACTTCGGCCGATGATCGAAAAGATCAAGGCCCGCATGGAGGAGCGGGGCGTCAAGCAGAACGCGCTAGCCACGAAACTTCAGGTCAATGACAACCGGGTCACGCTCTGGCTTCAGGGGACCGGCCTGCCCGACGCCTACCAGGCGGCGCGGATCGCGGCCTATCTTGAGTTGCCCCTGGATTATCTGGTGGACGACACGCAGGTCGAGCCGCCCGAATATGACGCGCCGCGACGTGTCCTGACCTCAGCGCAGGATACCGTCCTGATGATGGCCAGGGCCGTCTCAATGGACGACCCTGATCCATCTCAGTTGTTGACGGCGATCCGGCGACTCGGAATCACGCCAGGATCACTGGTGGCAAGAGAGGCCGCGTCGCCTCTGGAGGAACCGCCGACCGCTGGGAAGTCGAAGCGAAGTTCACTTAACTGACAATCGGAACCTTGACGCCGATCACCTGAAAGTACCCGTCGCCATTGTCCGACCGGGACAGGTTCTCGGTCGGCCTGTCTTCCGGAGCCAGGGCGAACATCTCGGCGTTACTGATGTAACGAATGTGGACCTCCGCGTCCGGTCGCACGTAAACGGCCCCACGTCCAACCGATGGGGTCGTCAGTTGCTTGTCACGCTGCGTCGTCATGATCGCGTCCTGATGGATAGTGGTTGTGATGCCTGCCAGGTTGATGCGTGCCGTGTTGGCCATGATGCGTCTACGCTTCCGTGGGCTCGCCGTCGAACCGATGGAGTGATGAGGGACTGGATCCAAAAACGGTTTCAAGCATAATCGCGCCGCAACCCGGCCTTGTCAAGCACAAAAAATGGTTTAGAGACATCTTGACATGGATATCCGTCTGTCGGTCTTTGGTCCATTTTGGTCACTGGCCGGATGTACATTACGACGGTTTCAGGCGACTGTCAAGAGGTCGGCGAACGCGGGAATCGACTACCAAATCGGGTCGAATTTCGGGTAGGACTACCGTGAATTTACCGGGTATTTCCAGGGAATTTTAATCATCAATTTTCTATCTTTCTCCGTAACCTTGCAATTTGTAATGAGTTATGGAGACTTCATGACGTTCATGGGTCGGATTCCATCAGGCCAGGAAAACCCTGGATTTCTCGGGGTTTCGTGTTATCATGGTGTGGTAGTCTACCGAAACCTACCAGGAACACGACGCGAGGAATTCCAACGATGGCCGCCAACCTCAAAATCCCGGATTACCCCAAGAAGCCTCATTCGACCGGCCAGGCTCGAATCACCGTGGCGGGCGAGTCGAAGTACCTGGGGAAGTTTGGTTCCCCGGAAAGCTACCGGAAGTACGCTCAACTGGTGGCGCAACTGGCCGACAGTTCGGCCCCGAGCCCGGCCTTGCGGCGGCGGGATAAGCTCGTCACGCTCAAGGAACTGTACGACGCCTACTACAAGCACGCCACGACCTACTATGTGAAGCGGGGGGAGTTGACCAGTCACACGAACCGGATTCGCCAGTCGTTCGCCGACGCTCTCAGCCTGTACGCGGCGACGCCGGCGCGGGAGTTCGACCAGGATACACTCAAGGCGGCCCGGTCGTCGATGGTTCGTCGGGGACTCAGCCGGGTCACGGTCAACTGTTACATTCAGAGTCTCGTTCAGGCGTTCGCGTGGGCGGCGGAACACAAGTTGGTTCCCCCGGAAACCGTGGCCGCGCTCAAGACCGTCAAGCCGATCCAGAAGGGGAGAAACACCAACGTCAAGGAAGGGGAGGGCGTGGAACCGGCCAACGAAGCCGATGTCCTGGCCGCCTTGCCGAAGATGAACCCGGTGATCGCGGCGATGGTTCGGCTCCAGTTGGCCACCGGTATGAGGCCCCAGGAAGCGACCTCGATTCGAGCGTGCGACATCAGCGAGAAAGCCGGCGGGCACGTTTACACGGTCACGGACGACTGGAACAAGACGGCGCACAAGGGACAGATCCGGATCGTGCCGCTCAACTCCCAGGCGATGGCGATCCTGGCCCCGTTCGTCGAACGCCACCCCGAGGGTTTCCTGTTCCGTCCCGAGGATGCGTGCCCGCATCTGGCCGGCAAGGTCAACGACAAGTACAGCACGCGAACCTATGGCAACGCGATCATCCGCGCCTGCGACCGGGCCGGGGTCGAACCGTTCGCGCCCAACCAGCTTCGCCACCTGACGGCAACCAAGATCCGCGAGTTCTTCAACGCCGAAATGGGCGACATGGCGGGCCTGGAAGCGGCTCAGTTTGTGCTTGGTCACGGCGACCCCAGCACGACCCAGATTTACGCGGCACGGCGGGCCAAACAGACCGTGGGCGTCATGGAACGATTCGGAGCCGAAGCAAAGTGACCAGACGGCAACTGTCAAGCGTCACTTGATAGCTCAGGGTTATAAAACAACACCGCCCGACCATCTCTTGCGAGAGGTCGGGCGGTGTTGTTTGTCGCGTCCAGCGTCTTCGCTCTCGCAACGACCCAATCAAGATCAGGCCGAGTCCGCTGAGTTCCGACACTCCGAGAGGCGACAAGGCGAAGAACAGCACTGCCCAGCGTCTCTTGTGAGCAACTAGGCAGTGCCTTCCAACCTGTGCAATCTAGCCTGCGTCCAACGGATGCCTCCGGGAGTCTCGGCATCGATCGTCCAAGTTGAACGCCAGACCTGGGAATCGAACCCAGACAATTCAGGTTCGCGAATCCTGGGGGACAACCAGTCTCGTCCGGCACGCTGATTATACCTTACGAGTCAACGTCGGTGCTGATTCAACTGTGTACCGCTCCCGAAATCCCGCCTCCCGCTGCGAGTCCACGATAAGGTTTGTCCCCGGCTTGAAGACGACCCAGGAACCGGCCTCGATTCCGAAGTAGGCCGTCGCGATTGGGGTATCGAGCAAGATTGCGTCAAAGGGTTCGCTGCCCCGATAGACGCGGGTTCGGGGAAGGGCGAGGGCTGGCGGCACAGGATCGGCCGCATCCTCTCCGCCCAGGTCGCCACGCTCGACGAACCGTTGCAGGTGCGGAAGCAGGGACGCGACGTGGGCGCGGGTGAGGACCATCGGGGCACCCATATCGCCGATCAAAACCACGGGGCAACCGACTCGGCTTGATTCGCCGATGAAACACACGTCGTCCGTCTCGTCGTAAAATTCCGCGTAGCGAAGCCCTCCGTTGTTTGCCCTCAACCGGATCGGCTCCACGGTCACGCCGTCGATGGTGATCTTGCCTGACTCGCTCATGACTTCTTGTCTCCCGCGCAAATCGTGGCCATGCCGTTCGTGATCTTCACCCGCACGTCAATTGGGTCTCCGGTAGCGTGCACCACGTCGCGAAAAAACGACGGAAGTGACTCCACGCCCATCCTGATCGTTTCCCCTTCGCCGATCCGGCCAAGCAGCCATTCGCCCGAATTCTGCCACCTGTGGAGCCAGTCGTAGGCCCTTATGTTTGCATGGCTTTCCATGATTCTGATCCTCCCGTTAGAACATCAACAACTGCCCAGGATAATCCCGCTCGTCCGTCGAGACCTCGTACCTCTTCGGCTCCGGTGGCTCCGGCTTGCTCGGCGCGGCCCTGGGCTCCGACTTCACCAGCCGCGAACCCGGAGCCCGCAGCACGGTCGGGCCGTCGGTGGGCAGGCCCTTGCCGTGGAGGGTGTAGAGACGCTTCATGACGCCCATTAGCCAACCTCCCGACCCATGTAACTTGGGCACACGCACGTCTTGACGTGGCACTTACCTGTGAGCCTGTCGTGGTCACGAAACGCGTGTCCGCACGAACCGCACTTGGGACGGGGTGGATTCGGTGGCCCTGGCGGTGGACCCAGCGGGGATTGCGCAGATCGGGGCGGCCCGTCCAACTTCACGGCCGCTTCGAATGCTCTGTTCAGTCCGGCTTGGTCTTCGAGCGTTACAACGACGATTGACCCGTCGCTCTCAGGATGCCGAGCGATCAATGTCAGTAACGGCAAATCCAGGTTCCATTCCCTGATGAGATCCTCGATGCCGCAAAGGCGATCGGCGATCTCAAGTCGAAGATTGTTGAGTTTCTGTTGAGTGGTCATGCTCTCCCCCATTCCCGGTCGCTCAACTCGCTCGGCGAGATTCCCAGCCGCGCCGCTTCGGCCCGTAGCGTCATGCCTCGCGCCTTGCGATCCTCAGCCATCGCCCGGCCGTCGGTGTATCGCCGCATCGCCTCGGCCGAGAGTCGGCCGGTCCCGTCGCATTGGTGGCAGCGCAGGATTCGCCGCTCGGAGAACCCACCGTCGCTGGCGAGCCGGCCGCAGACGTGGGCCTCGGTTTGGCCACGGCCGTTGCACATCGGGCAGATGAAGTCGGTGGTGTGCTGGCAGGCCTGGTCAGTCGGCATGAATCGCCTCCGTTGGGTACAGGGCGGGGTCGCCCAACTTCATCGCCGCCGCGCGGACGCGGCCCATCGCTTCTTCGTTGTAGCCCCAGGCGTTGGCACCGCTACGCATTGGCTCGAAGTAGCCCATCCAGAGCGGTTGACCGTGGCGAATGTACCCGCTGAGATTTTCAACCAGCGAACGAAGCGTGCCACCGTTGGAAAAGCCCCGCCACCTGTAACGCGGCATGGCGACATAGATTTCTTTTTGCGTATACGCATCGGTGAACCAGAGCCGGCCCCGGTCATCGAGATTGAATCGAGCAATACGGCCGTCGTGCTCAAAGAATCGACGGCCGCACGAGGCGATAACCTCAATGAATTCGTTGGCCTGATTGACGCGGGCTTCCCGCTCGGTCCGGCTCAAGAGAGTTGGTTTTTCCGTGGGGCTCAAGACACCCTCCCGTCAGTCCTCAGCGTCGGTGCAAACAAATCCACACCCTCTCCCGTCATCGGCGTCGTCCGGGCTTCTCCGGCCAGGTGCCGTTGATGCCGGATCGCCACCTTCGCCGCATCGCGGAGCGTCGGAGCCGTGCCTTCAACCCGGCCGAACGCACGCACGGTCCAGCCGGTGCGATAGTCCCATTTGATGAGGACCGCGTCGGATGAGAGCCAGGTGAGCAGGTCGGAGTCGGTCATCAATGGGCCTCGCTTTCGTCGCTTGTGTCGTCGTCGTCCTCATCCTCGAAATCGTCGTCGTCGTCGTCGTCGAATCCCTCGGTAACATCCACGCCGATCAGAATCATGAGCCGTCCGCCCTCCGGGAAGGTGTTCTCAAGCATCGCAATGAAACCGGGATAGTCCCCGTCCGTCTCATCGCTCAGACACACCATCAGCGTTACGAACGCCTCGTCAGGCAGGCCCTCGATGGCCTTGCGGATCTCGCCGACAGTCATGAGCGGGCCTCGCTTTCGTCCTGAATCCTCTTGAACTCAATCCTGGTCACGAACGCCGATGGCTCAACCTTCATGTGTTTGCAAAACATATCCACGAATTCATCTGGGCTCATCTCCGGGAACCCTTCGCGGATCACGTCCCTGGTTGAGATCGCGTCCAACCGTTCACGGCGCACTGACGAGACCGCAATCACGCCAAGTCGCTCGATCTTCTCGCCGGGACGAATTCCTTGGCACTTGCGGCAGGCCATCAGAAGCGTGCCGAGCCTGAGGTTGGCCCACCCGACGCGGCGGGTGACAGTTTTTTGGTTAGCCAGAAATTGCGGGGTGGTGAGAGCGAAACTGATGTTACGCATGGTCCACCTCCGGCGTCTGATCCCACGTCCTCCCGTCCAGCACGCGGCCGGAGCGGTCCTTGCCGAATCTCCAAACCTTATGCGGCGGGTCGTCAAAGTAGTGATGGTGACTTGGCCCGTACGTCGGCAGCGTTTCCGGCAAGCCGGCGTCAGGAGACGGTCCCCACTCCCCCCAGCCCCGGAAGCAGAACGGCACGCCCGCCGCAACGGCCTGGTCACGCAGCGAGCGAACCCAGTCCGGGTGAACAGGGTGATCGCCGCCTTCGACGATCAGGCCGTCGATCAACGGAGCGGCCATGTTGTTTTGCGTGTCCAGGGGGTCCAGGATTTCGCCTCGCCACAAGAGCCGACGCAAATCAACCCTCTCCCTCGGAACCGCGTGCACCACCAGCGGCCCCTTGCCCAGCAGCGGCGGTATCCGCTCGTCGGCCTCGGCCTGGGTGTGGATCAGGACCACCTGGCAGGCGGGCGGGAGGGTGAGGTTAGCGGGGCGGGTTTCATCGCCAAGGTGTGTCCAACTCATGGTCGTTCCCTCTTGGGTCTATCCTTCGCATCGCCGATCGGTTATTATCGCTAGATCGACGTTGACAGGTCAACCCCAAAACTATAGACTTGGTAACAGTAAAACATGGGACGACCCAGGAAGACGAGCCAGTCAGATCCAGGAGGGCCGCCGTTGGGGCCGCTGATTGCCAGGGGGCTGATCCGCCTGGGTTACGCCGAGCCGACCGCCGTCCGCTTGACTGAAGTGGCCCGCGTGGTCACGGAGGCGACGGGGCGGCCGTTGTCAAAGCAGAGACTCGCGGCGATCCTCAAGGCCGACAGCATTACGCCGGAAACACTGGAATGGATCGCGGGCGGGCTTGGGTTGACGCCGCAAGAACTGATCGCGGGTAAACGAGCAAAGGGGGATTCGACGTGAGCGACGAACCGGCCAAGGTGATGTGCTGCGAGACGCTGTACGACCCATATGGGGTCTGGGATGGATTCCATCGGAAACGCAAACCGTGCAAGAATGCGGCCAAGGTCGAGCGGGACGGCAAACCATACTGCGGCGTCCATGACCCCGAACGAGTCAAGGCAAAGGACGAGAAACGATTCGCCGCGAATGCCGCCAAGTATGCTGCCCGAGATCGGGAGGCCATCCGTCGCGGCCTTGAGTTTATCGCCTGCGAAGGCGTCTCCGATGATGAACTGCGTCAGATCATCGAGGCTGGCGGTTTGGCGGCACTCCTGGCGAAAGGTGGACCATGACGTACCTCATCAGTATCGTTCCGCCCTGGGTGTTTCGCTGGACCGTCATCGGCCTTGTGCTGGCGGTGCCGTCGATCTGCCGGGCGGGTCATGAAGCGTGCGAAACGGCGATCGAGATCATGGGTAAGGTCTTAGGGGGACGCTAACGATGTGGGCAGTTCGACACAGGAACGCGGACGATCAGGACGTGTTCGCGTCGTCGGTTCCGGGGCGGTTCACGAGTCAGGTCGGCGAGGCTCGCAAGTTCAGTTTGCCGGCCGACGCCGAATGCTGGATCGACTCGCACGGCGACGGCGACCGAGACTGGTTCGATGTGGTTAAACTGGAGACGACAGAATGAGAGAAACGCTGAGAGTCACCGTATACGACGGAAAATACACCGTCATCATGACTGAAGATGGTGGTATGCGAGCATTACGTTACGGCGAAGAATGGCGCGATCTTGTCGGGGACGGCATGGTTCTTGCGCTGGCCCAAGAGGTCGATGAACTTCGACGGAAAATCGAAGAGAAGGATCGGCTTATCGCTCGACTTAAGTCGTTCTCTTGAGCCAGTGCGTCACAGACCAACTGGAGACGACAGAATGAGCGACAAGCCAGATGGTGATATTATCGTATGCCGTAAGTGCGGCCAGACGGCACAACTTGGGCTTCTGATGCCGTTCTTCGGCGAAGGAGACTTCGACGCTACCGTTGTTTGTGAGTCGTGCGCCGCCACTATCCATGCCAGCGAACCACTCGATTCGGCGGCGGTTGAGGCCGCGATACAGGAACATCCCGGCATCGCGGACCCAATGGCCTGGATGCGATCCCTGTTCGGGATGCCTTTTGGTGAGAAGTCTCACAACGGCATCGACCAGCACGACGGCGAATCCGGGTCGGCGTGGTCCCCCGGCCCGAACGCCTCGGCGACCGCTTCGGCTACGCCTTCGAACTCGTCATGACGGTAATCATGACCCGCCAGGATGCCGCCCCGCTTGACCTTGGACCGCCAGGCCGCGATGTCTCGGGTTAACCCGGCCCGCGTGTGGTCGGCGTCCAGGAACACGAACCAGGCCGCGCCGTCGGGAACCAGTTCGGCGGCGTCGGCACTGTCGGCTACGATCAGGGTGACGACGCCAACCAGACCGCACGCCGCGATGTTGCGGGCCAGTAGGCCAGCGTAGGAGCCGCCCAGAGCCGCCGTGAGTCCCACGCCAGCCGAGTCGCTGGATGAGCCTGTGCATCGGTCTACGGCGACGACGCGAAGGCCCTTGCGAGCCTCATGGGCCAGTGTGCCGAGCAAGCAGACCGACCGGCCGAGATACGAGCCGACTTCCACCAGAAGCGAGCCCGGCGGGGCGTCGGCGACGATCCTTTGGTACAGGGCCTCATAATCGAGGTAGCCAGGGATTTGGTCCCAGGTCGTCGGCACGCGGACCAGTTCAGCAAGTTCGGCGTGATTCATGATCGGGCAATCCCCAAGAGGTAATCGGTCCATCGTCGGCCAAAGCCGTCCAGGTTCCGCTCGGCGTGGATGGCCTCACGAGCCAGAGTCGTTCGAATCTCGGCGTTCGGATCTTCGCAATCCGCCAGGACCAGCGCGGCCAGATCGGGGCCGTCATCACCAGGCACGTCGGGAGCTTGCGGGATCAGCCGAACCCATTCCGGGTGGCTCTTGGCGAAGCCGTGGCGGGTCATTAGCGTGGGGACGCCGGATGCTAGGGCCTCTAACGCTGAGAGGCAATCCGACTCCCATCGAGACGGCACAAAGAATCGGGTCATGATCTGAAGGACGTTGCCGATGTCTCGTCTCGGTCCAGCAAACCGAGTCCGCTCGGTCCCCGCGATCCGTTTACAATCCTGCCAGACCGAATCGTCTCGATACCACGCCCCACCAATCCACAAACCATACCAACCGGACAGGTGAACCAGGGCACGAGCCAGGGCTTGCGGGTCTTTCTGGCGGCCGTCGGGTCGGCCGATGTAGCCGAGAACCGGAGCGTTCGGCGGGATGTCCAGAGCGGCCCGCGACTCGGCGGGGCTCATCGTCGGCGTCAAGCGGTCCAGGTCAATCCCGTTGGCCAGGATCGCCGTGTCCGCTCTCCTCGATTCGGGGACCGGACAGAGGGCCAGGTCACTGACGGCCGCGATGTGGTCAATCTGGCGTTGGGCGTGAACACGGAGATCCCAGGGGGTGGCCGTGTCGGTGTGACTGACCATCACGACCTTAGGCCGAGCGTCCACCAGCGGCAACACGCGGTCAAGCCGTTCGATCCCCCAGCACAACGCGATGTCGGCGTCGGCGGCCAGGTCACGGCACTCGCGGGAACCTACGGCCACCGGACAGAGCGAGCGGAACTCGTCACCGATCCGGTCGTCCACTGTTCCGGAGCCAGGGACGCCGACGCCGACGACCACGATCCGTTCACGGTCGAGCGATCGGATGATGAGTCGTTGCCACTCCTCCGCGCCGCCCCCTTGCAGGCAAGGGCCGAACAGGGCGACGCGGAGCCGGCCGTCCCGATCAGGTCGCCTTGGCGGTTGCGGGAGTGCGGCGCGGCGGTCGGGGCACTGGAACAGCGAGTGTTGCCAGGGGGTGAGCGCCAGGATGTCGGCGCGGGGTCGCTGGCAGACTTCCCGGTTATGGATGCCGCCGCATGGGTGGGGCCAAGAGATCGGACAGGATGAACAACGGGAGCCGGGAACGTGGGGCTCGGTCGGGCTTGTATCGGGAGTTGGCTCGGCTATATCGGGAGTTGGCGCGGTTATGACTGGACCTCCACTCTCGATGCAGGCGCAGCACTGGTGAATGTCCACCTTCTCGCCGTCGCGCGTGCCGCCGTGGCACTCGAAACAGTGACAGGGACCGTCCATCTTAACGCGGTGGGGGCAGGCTTGCGCGGCGCGGATGGTGGCGAGGGGGTACGTCTTCGCCGGTTCGGGCTTGGCCTGGCCAGGCACCTTGCCGCCGTCCTTCGCCATGCCGATCAGGATCGGTCCCCAGACGGTCGGATCGTTCTTGTGCAGGTCGCAATAGGCCGGGTGCGGCCGGGTGATCGCCGGGCAGTCCAGGCCGAGAGCGGCGGCGGGGCAGGTCGGACAGGGAGATTGGTCCACGGTTAGGCTGGTTTGGTTAGAGTGAAGTTGAGAATTTGCCGTGCGCCGTAAAGCTGTTCGAGTACATGATTGGTCACAGGAAACGAATTCATATCAAGAGAAAACGATCGATTGAACGGCGTACAAGTCCCGGTTCCACCCATAGAAATATAATCAGATGGCGGAGCACCAAGATAGCCGACCTGAATTCCCACGACATAATTAGATCCTCCGATCGGCGGCGTCGTGCAGGTGAAAACAGCAAGCGTAAGGGCTCCGTTATTGCAACGGTATTTGTATTGAATTCGCGTTGTTCGGGTTGTTCCGTCGGGGGCACAAAAAGACTGGTTGGCGTCGGCCCCGAAGTTTCCCGCGATCAGCCGATCCGCAGACCAGATACTTCCGTCGAGAGTATTAAGTGTGACAGGTCCGTGAATTGGATCGGTCAGACTGAGTTGGCTTGGTAATTTAGCACCACCGCATATCGCGCATGGCCAAATATCCGGTGGTTTCGGTGGTTTCGGTGGCCCGCCAAATCGCGCCGTCTTTGGCTTCAGTTGGGTGTTCTGCTCCAGCGCCGCCACCCGTTCCGCCGCGTCGCGCAGCGTGTGACGCCTGAGCATGTGCCCGTACTCCAGACGCCGGATGCTGGCCTCAATGTCGCTGGTCATGATGGGTTATCCGCTCCGGAACAAGGAAAGCGCCTGCTCAAGCTGCGCGATCCGTTCAAGTAGTTGGCGGATGATCTGCCACGCTTCGAAGTCGTCGATTTCAAGCCGATTGACGGCGGCCTCGATGTCGCTGGTCATGGTTAACCCCCTCCCTCGGTCGTGTCGTCGGCGTTGTTCGTTTTCTCTCGGTCGTCCGCAAGCAAGGACGGATCGGCGAACGGCTTGGCGTCATGGATCGCCTGGAACCGGGGCGATGCCTCAATATGGGCCTGCGTTCGTTTGGCGTTCGACGCCGAGAGATCGGCCAGTTCACGTTTCGAGAGCGGGGTCGGGCCGTTCAAAAGCGTCGGGTCGGCGAACGGTTTCGATGGACCTGTGACGATCGGTTGTCCCCCGGCTGGCGTTGGCGGCGACACGGACCCGCCAAGCAGGTCGGGCGTGGCGAATCTCTTGGGGGCCTGCAAGGCGTCGGCGGCCTGGTGTGAGGTCACGGCTGGCTGAGTCGATGGCGAAACGGGCGGCGGTTTGTAGCCGGGTTGCGCTCGCTCGTTCTGTCTCGCCTTTTCGTAGGCGGAAACCGTCTGAGGGGGTTTTGGTGGCCCGGTCATCTCGATAGGCCTCAGACGATCGGCGGCAGGACGGCGAACCGGACCCATCGGCATCATACCGCCTATGCCGAACCCGCCACCGAACGGCATCCCCAGGTCGGTCATGAACGGCGCGACCGCCTGAGCCGCCCCAGGACCGAACCGGGTGTCAAACACGCTCGAATCGCCGATGCCGGAACCGCCGATGCCGCCGAACCCGCCTCCGCCGCGCGGATCGTTGTTGAACGCGGGGTGAATGAACAAACTCTCGCCGGTCGCCATTCGACGCTGGTTGTTCCAGGTGATCCCCGTCACCCAATGCGTTGCCCCATCAGCCGGCGGCCAGACGATCGACACGCCTCGGAGTGGGCAGTTCATGGTTTCCAGGTTGGCGTCAACCCCCTTGAGGTTGAGTCGCATGTTGAGGTCGAGCGCGTCGAGCCAGAGGTCGTTCCGCTGGATGTAGCCGTCAATTTTCGCGTCCTTGAGCGTATCCAGGATCATCCTGGCAAGCCCTTCCATGTTCGTGATCTCACCAGGATCAAGCCAGGCGTCCACGTCCTCATACCACGTCCGTTCGATGCCATCGACGGTGTACGCGGTCCCCTCATACTGCCAAACCCCGTCGCCCCCGTAGCCGGAACCGCCGTAGCCGTCGCCCGCGATGTCGGGCGGGCACACGGCCTGCATCGGTCCCTTGCTGTACGGCACGATCGCGTCAAAGTAGACGTAGGGCTTGACGGACGATCCGCCAGCGTCCAGGTCGGTTTGGCTGTTGTTCGCCTTCACGAGCGGTTCCGGCGCGACGATCTGCCCATGCGACCGATCGACCTGGAGCGGGACAATCGGCGTGTAGGCGAGCGTATTGGTTGAACCATAGCCGTAACTGGCCGTGCCGGTGTTGGACCAGTAGACGGCCCCGACCGGGAAATTGACCAACGTAACCGAGTTCGACGAACTGAACGGGACGCCGATTGGGAGTCGGGGCATCAAGTGAGTTTTGATATATGTGTTCGTGATATCGAACCGACAGTAGACATCCACCTTGGAACCGGCTGGCTTGCCCACGATCCGGTATCTCGTGAAGTTCGGCGCGTCGAGCGGCTGGTCGCCGGTCCACTTCACCTTGCCAGTGGAACCGGGCGAGAGGGCGTCGTTGCTCGAAATCGTCCGCATGTCAAACGACGTGGCGAGCGTGGTGATCGGATTAATTAGATAGAGTTTAGCATGGTTTACGCTCCACTGATTGAGCGTCCATTCCTCGGTGTTGTCGTCGGGATTGCAGGTCGCTTCCTGAGACAGCACGCCGGTCAAGGCACCCACGGACACGGCCCCGGACGGATTGGCCCACGAATCCCAGGACCAATCGGCCTGATCGTCGGAAGTCCAGGCCGGCGTCAAGGTTCCGTCGAGCGTGGACAGGTAGGCGGCGACGATGTTGGCTCGCCCTCGGATCACGACGCGGGTATACGAGTCCGACGTGTCGCGGTTGTACTGGAGCGTTTCCGGGTCCAAAGGCGGCGGATCGTCGGCGTCGGGATCGAAGTCGAGCGTCACAACCGGCAAGGTCAGGGTATCGACGATCCGGATGCGCCAGTCAGAGGTTGGCTCATACCAGGCGACACGGAGGGCGAACGTCCCCTGCCACTGGCCAAGGATCTGCTGCATCGCGTTGCCGAGCTTGCCGGCGAACATGACGGGATTCGGCGGGGTGATCGTGAGGGCGTCAAGATCGGCCTGGACGTATCCGGAAATCCCCTGGTCGATCAGTTGATCGGCGTGGCCGTCCAGGACCAATTTGAACATCGCGCCGATCGATAGACCGGCCTCATCGGGCAGGTAAAGCGGGTCGATCGTCTCGCGGTTGTACACCGGAGCCCCGGTCAAGGCCGATGGGTCGGTACACACGATCTGATTCAGAAGCCAGGTGCCGCCAAGGGCACGGTACGCGATCGTCCAGCCGTCGGCCGAGCGGATCGACTCGCCGACCTGTTCGATCGAGCCGAGAAAGTCGGGGTGAGTGCGGCCGGAGACGGTCAACTCGACCCGCGAACCGTGGAGGAATTCCGGTTCGGGCGTATCGAGGTTCTGCATGAACTCGAATGAGTCGTTACCGTCGAGCGACAGGTGAAGCGACTGGAATTCCAGGTGGTTCACCACCGGATCGACGACGATTCCGTTCAGAATGAGCGTGGAATTTGACATGAATTATTGCGTCCGTCCGGGTCGCCAGTTGCCGCCGGGTCGTCGGCCGATCTGACGGCCGATCCCGTTCATCCGGGCGTTAAGCATAAAGATTTGCTGTTGCTGATTCTGCCACGACACAAGCATGGCCTGGTTGAGTTGAACGCCCTTGTGCATCAATTGGAGCGTCTGCCTGGTCATCGACTGGGCCTGACCGGCGTTGGCTCCGAACATCTGGAATTGCTGGGCGAGTTGAGCGGCCATAACCTGTTCATCGCGGCGATCGGCGGCCTTGTTAGCTCGGTTCTCGGCGTCGAACAGTTTGCCGGCCTGCTGCTTGGCCAACTCTCCCGCCGCCGTCTTGCGGTCGCCGTCGATCGCGGCCAACTTGGCGTCCACGTCGGCCATGACTTCGGCCACGATCTGCGCCGCGACTTCGCCTGAGATCGCCCCGCCACCATTGCGTGCGATTCGGGCGGTGAGTTGGGGGGTCAAACCGGCCTTGATCGCGTCGGCGTCCTGACCAGCGGCGATCCGTCCGGTGACGGCGGTTTCCAGGTCGCCCTTGGTCGGAGCCCCGAACCGCTTGGCGGCGTCGGAAACTTGCCGATCATGCTCAGCTTGGGCTTCATCTTTCGCACGCTGGGCGGCTTGCTCGGCGGCAACCTGATTGTCAATGCCTTGCTGGTTGAGTTGGTCGGCTTCCTTGTTGGCGTCGTCGATCAACTTCTGTTTGGCGTCGTTGATCTGCTTGTCTGACGCCGCGTTTCTCCTGTCGCGGGCCTGGGTGATCGCGTCCTGAGACTGGTTGCGCACATTGGCCGCACTGCCGGTAATCAGGTCAGCGCGGAACTGGTCGCCAATGCCACGCTTGGCGAACGCTTCGGGATCAGAATTGACGATATCCAGGAGCCGTTTCCGGTCGGCGTCGATGCCCTTGAGGGCACCGCCGATCAAACCGACTTCGATTCGCTCCATCGCTTTCTTGTCAACCTGCTGCTTAAGCAAACCGAGTTCTCGTTTTGCCTTCTCTAGTTGAATCATTTGAAAAGCGTGCGTCGATGCGTCAGTCTCCGCTGTGGGGTTATCGACAAGGTTTTGGAGTCGCTTGATTGCGGCTTCCTGGTTGGCGACCTGAGTCTTATCCTCCCCGGTGTAGAACGTCCCTTCCTGTTTCTGTTTCTCGGCGATCGCTCCGGCAAGATTGGCTGTCCCGCTAACAAGGTCCGTGCCGCCCGCATGCTCAACGACTGCTTCCCGGACGTTCGCGGCGACCTTGCCTTGTGTGTCAGTCATCGCTTTAGACGCCGCCTCGAAGGCCGCTCGCCTGGTTTCCAGGTCGTCGAGCTTCTGTCGGGCACGGTCCAACTCGGTCAGATCAAAGGCAAATTTGGTTGGCTTCTTTTCCAGGGTCTCAATGTGTCGCTTCAGCGTGTCGATATCGTTGGTGGTCGTTCGGATCGAATCACCGAGTGCCGCAAGGATGTTGTCCCACTGGTTGTAGATCACCGTTGCTGACGCGATAACGATGGTCGCTGCCCCAGAAAACACACCCCCTATTTGCGCGGCGAACTGGATCAGGTTGTTGCCAACCCCACGCATGCCGTACTGTATGTCGTCGATCGCATACCCTAATTGGATCAATCCAAGTTGACCCTTATGGCTAACCTCCTGGTTTGCGTCTCCTGCGACCCTTGCCGCTTTCGCTGCCCTTCCGTGTGCCATGGCGCTGGCGTCAATGGCCCTGGTCGCCGTCGCCTCATGCTGCGCCATCAGATCAAGGGCGTCGGCTAAACCTCGTTCCTCGCGGGCCAGCATCGAGGCGTCCTTGGCCGCCTGGCGTCGGGCGATGGCCGCTCGCTGGATTTCCCCGGCCTGATCGTGAACCTGAGCCGTGGTCGTCCTGGTCGCGTTGCCAAACATCGCCTGAGCTTCAGCCGCCTCTCGGGCCGACTGCTGTTCCATCTGACCAAGCCGGGCCTGCAATGCCGCCGTGTCGTTCAACTGCTGAGCGTAATCCTTGCCGGTTTGCGTGGCATTCTGGATCACGCTCGCCCACGCCGACGCGCCCTGTCCACTGTTGGCAATAGCGGCGTTGCTGGCGGCAATGCCTGCCTTGATCTGATCGTATGACCCCAGAAGGCTTTTGAGTTGCTTTTCCAGGTTCCGCGTCTGGCCGATGTACTGCCGGACGGTGATGGCACCGTCGGCATACATCATCTGGACGCCATTGAGGTTGTTCCGGATCAGATCAATCTGACGATTGAGATCCTCGATCAGTCCGGCACCTGGCGCGGAGATGTCAAACTCGATGTTCGTTCGCGTCGTTCCGCCGAAAGACATGGGACCGACTCCGCTTAGAGGTCGCCGTTGAGGATCGCCGCGAGCGTTTGGTTGACGGCCTCATGGATCGCCTCTTGGCCGTCTGGCGTGACTCCGACCGGATCACGCGCCGCCATGACGGGTGTCCCGGTGACGTGGCAGTGAAGCCATGGCATATCCTCCCACCAGAGCGTGACCCGCCAGTGACCGGGACTGACCTGTTCAACTCTGATTCGGACGTTGGCCGTGATCCGGCTCGCGGGTCCATTGGGCGACAACGGCGGGCCGTCGCCGTCGCCCCGTCGTCGTCGTCGCTCGGCCGTGGCCGGCTTGATTGGAGCGAAGGGGTCGCCGTCCTTGTCGAGTCCCGCTTGTCGCGCCGTGGCGTTCTGCTCAACCAGGACTTCGGCGATTCGTTCGGCGAGCCAGAACAGATCACGGAACCGGGCGGCAACGCCGTCCAGTCGCGTCACGATGTCGGTCATGCCGGTCGAACGAACCCGAAGTTCAATCATGGTCTGGAGTTCCCGAAGAACTTGTGCTAACTTCACACTCGGAGGTTAAACCATGACACGCATGCGTTGGATTGCTGGATTAAGCCTGATTCTGGCGGTTGGTTGCACTTCGGAGAATCCAGAGGTTTCCGTTCTGCCAGCGGGCTCCGAAGCGGTGGTCATTGGCGATAACGCGCATGTCCTGGATCGTGCAGACGATTCCGTATTGCTTGATCCTGGAACGCGAGTGCGGGTCGGTTACGATTCAGGCGTCTACCACGAAACGGCGGAAGATACTAAAAACCTCACTAGCCCCCAGAAATACACGCCGCCTGACCCTATATCTGGCTTCCGCCAGGTTCGCGTTGTCGTGGAAAATGGACCGCATCAGGGTAAGGCTGGCACGGTCTCACGTTGCGATATCCGCCCGATCCCCCATTAACTCGATCATGTTGGCTCAACGATCGTGACCGCGCCGTCCAGGCCGCTGGTGCCGTCGCGGAACGGGGTCAGGACCAGCGACTCGTACTTGTCCTCGCCGAACTTGGACGTGTGGGTCCGCTTGGTCACGTAGCACGCGCCCGCAAGGTTGAACTTCACCGAACTGGCCGGACTGGTGATTCCCCAGCCGGCTTCCAGGGCAACAGCGGTGACATCCTCGAACCGAAGTCGGTTGGTGGCCGCTTCCTCGCCAACCTCAAGCTCAACCTCGATGCGACGGCCGCGATAGTTGAGCCGGTCGATCGTGGTCGATTCGTGGAACGCCATGTGCAGGATGTTGCTGTACTTCACCGACAGCGACTTGATGCCGGTGGACACCGCCGCCGACGCGATCTTGACCAGGCCGGAAACGTCGGTGAGCGTGTACGGCCGCCCGGCCGGGAAGTCGGTCACGTCAGGTTCCGTGAGCGTGATCGAACCGTCGTCAACCTGGCTCTTGCCGATCAACGACAGATCCAGCATGGCGACGACGCCCTGATCGGAGTCCTCAGACTTGATCGTGCCCTCAGCGGCGCGGACGCCGAGCGTGCGGATACACTCGTAACCGTTCCAGTGGTCGAACGTCCAGCTATCGAGCGTCTTCGCCGAACCGCTTCCGGTCGGCGTGGCGAACATGTTGACCAGATTGGCGGCCTGAGTCGGGTAAAGCGGCGTGCGCAGGTGGCCGGAATAGCCGGTACGCTGGCTCCCCGTCTTACTCAGCATGTTGCCGCCGCCCGCCGTGATGATCTGCCACCGCTTCGGGTCGCCGTCCATCAAGTAAGCGTCTTCCATCAGGTCCACGTACAGGACCGTGGCCGCCTCATCCGGCGTGCCCGACGTGCCATTGAACGTGCCCCAGGTGGTTTCCTTGGTCATTCGGAGCCATTGCTGGGCACCCCAGATATTCGCCATCGTTTACCTCTTGATTAGGTATTCTTGTTAATGGATAAGACCAGCATGACTCGGACCTGAGTCCCGTAACGCAAACTACCCTGGATGAGCGGCGCGCCGCCCTCGGTTCGGATCTCGACGTTCTTGACGTGGCCGTCGGTGTAGGCGGCGTTCATCATGAGCGAGCGGACGTAATCGGAGCGGGTCGGATCGCTGGGCAGGAACGCCTTGACGATCGCGTTGGCGAGGCGGAACGTGTCGCGACGGTGACGGCCGGCGTGGTAGCCGTCCAGGATCAGGGTCAAGTGACCGGCGTGCTGGCGTTCGGCGAGTCGGGCCGACGGGTAGCCGCCGAGCGTAAGCCGGACGCAGGGCATCTGGTCAAGGCCGGGTGGGTCGTCCTCGGACGGATCGCCGTCGAGCAAACGGAAGGTCACGCCCTGAGCCAGCAAGGTAGGATCGGTAGTCAGGATCGTTTGAACCCGATCGCACAGTTCCTCCTCGATGCAGTTAGGAAGCTCGTTCAGAGTCGGATCAACCGGCATGGGACGGACCTCACAGGCGAACGGTGGACTGGGAATAGCCGGTCAGGGTGTTGACGAGATAGGTGAACGTGCCGCGTAACTCGACCCGCCATTCGTCCTCGATCTTGACCGGATCGCCGGTGGGGCAGAGCGTCGAGAGCCAGGGCACGCAGAACCCGCCGTAGGATCGATTCGCGGGGTCCAGGAGCGTGCCCAGGATCAAGCCTTTGAGCCGGTCGGCACGCTGGTACGCCTGCTCGTCGTCGCGGACGCTGGCGGCCCTGGCGACGATCAGAAGACGATAAGACGCGACCGACGCCAGCATCGACGGGGAACCGTCGGACCTGAGTTGAGGGTTGCCGGTGGGGGTCAGGACGGCGTAGGTGGCCCACTTCGCGGGGATTGGCGTCGTCTCGGCCTGGCGGCCGACCAGAACCGCGTCAAACTCGTTGGTGGCCGCGAGCAGATCACGAATCGCGGCGTAGGCGAGCCGATCGCTCGGCAAGGTCGCCGGGTCAACCATGCGGACGAACAGATGCGATACGGCGGCTTGCGCCTCGGCCGTCAAGGTGAGCGTGGTCGGCGTGGCGATACCGGAAACAGACGCCGCGAGCGATGCCGTGGCACGGCCTGAGACGGCGGCCAGGGCGAGCGTGACCGGGTTGGCGACCGTCGCCGCCAGACTGGCCGTTGACGATTCCGCCGACGCCGAGACGGTCACGGTGGACGCGGGAGGGACGTTCGTCAGACCAAGGGACGCCTGCGCCGAACCAGACTGAGCCGAGACGGTCAATCCGATGCCAACCAGCGCCGTCAGGCCGAGCGAGGCCGACGCATCGCCAGCAACGGCCGAGACAACTAATGTCGAAGCGGGAGGCGTGTTCGTGAGGCCAAGCGAGGTTGCCGCGTCCCCGGTTTGCGCCGTCAGTGTGAGCGTGGCCGGTGGTGGCGTGTTCGTGAGGCCGAGAACCGCCAGGGCCGCTTGTGCCTGGGCCGAGAGCGTGACCACGCTGGCCGACGGGGCGACACCGATCAGGCCCAGTGACGCCGTGGCGACGGGGGATTGAGCCGCCACGGTCACAGTGGACGCGGGCGGCGTGTTCATCATGCCTAATGACACGGACGCAGTTTGCGAGGCCGCCGTGATGGTCGTTGTGCTGGCCGGTGGCGTGTTCTGAACGCCCAAGGACGTGGATGCCGACTGAGATGACGCTCCGATGGTGGCAGTGGATGATGGCGGAGTATTCTGGATGCCCAGCGAGGCGATTGCGGACTGCGCGGCAGCGGCAAGAGCGAGCGTGCCAGGGGTGACTCCCCCACTCCCGACCCCCGCGACGAACCGCCGCACGCTCGGCGCGGCGAACATCGCGTAGGGGTCGGCGTTCAGGGCCGCGATTTCACCGGCCGAGAGCGCCCGGCCCCAGATCCCCCCCGCCGTGATCGCGGCGCTTTCGGCGTTGTTCCCGTCGCCGCCACGAGCTCCGATACCCAGGGAGTCGTTCGTCAGGCTCAGCGCACCGGATGCGGGCTTGGACTGAGCCAGGACGCCATTGACGTACAGGCAGGCCGAAGAGTCGTCGTAGGTGATCGCGACCTGGAGCGGTTTTCCGAGATACGGGGCGAGAAATCCACCCTGGCCGCCGATCGACAAACCAATCAGGCCGCCAGCGGTACTAATCAGACCGTCAATGCTTTGGTTTGGCTGGTTTAATCTTAGGTAGTAATTCCAGTTGCCGACCGTCTTGGATATGAGGTATCCGCTCGTCGTCGCCGTCACCGTCGGCACGGCGGCCCAGACCGTAATGGCGGTCGTCGGCTTGAGCGAGGCTGAGTCGGGGACGCTGCCGTACTGGCTCGTGCTGGTGAAGACCAGGCCTGGCCCGTCGCTGCCCGCCGTCCAGGCCGACGCACCGAAGAGGGTCGCGTGGTTCCCGTTGCCGGACAGGTCGGCGAGTCGGTCCCCGGTCCCTTCGTTCGCGGCCCAAAACGCGCGCAGGTCGCTCGACAGGGGCCGCGAGCCGTCCAGGAGCGTGCCGAGTGGCGGCTTGTCTCTCCAGCGAAACCCGTTGCGGATTCCCATGTTCGCGGGCCTCCGAAACGGTTAAGCGACGGTTGGGGTTGTATCCATCGTGCAATACACGTTCGTCAAGCCGTTGGTCGCATCCAGATTGGTCAGCTTGATCGTGTAGAACCCGGTTTGCAGGTGGATCGTCCGGGCCTGGCTCGTGCTGCTCGACGCCGCCAGGGTGAACGAGCCCGCCCCGGCCACGGTGTCCGTGACAGGTGTTGAGCCGACCCGCTCGAAGACCTCAACCTTGAGTCCCGCCGTGGTGGCCACGGTGCCGAAGGTCGCGCCGATCTGGAGCCGTCCTTCGAAGACGGTTGAGAGATCGACGTTGAACGTCGTGCTGGCTCCGGCGGCCAGCGAGGCGGACGCCTTGGCGCTGCCCGCCGCGCCGCCTGAGTAGGTAGGAGCGGCCATCAGTTACCCTCCGGCCGACTGGCCGCGATGTCGTTAGAGTCCAGGTCGCGGCCAATTACGGCCTGCGCCCACGAGATTTGCGGCGGCCAACTGGGATCAGGCTGCGTGCCGCCGATGTAGGCTTCGATGGCCCCGCACTCGCCAACCGTGATGATCCCGGCGGCCGTCAACGCCTGGCACCAGAGCCCCACGCCGTCGCGGTTTTGGGCCTCGATGTCGGTCTTGAGCAGGCCGAAGTTGGGCCATGAGATCAGTTTGACCAGCGATCCGTTGGTTGCGTCGGTCAGCAGCGAGAGCAACGCCGATTCGTAAAGCGGATTGTCGATCACGCCTTGCGCGGCTGGGTTCGGCTGATCGGGCACGTTCAGGGCATCGGCGATCGCCTGATCGTCTGGCCCCCAGTCGGTAACGTGAGCCTGAATGGCCGCGATCGCGGCGGGGGAAGGGTTCGCCACGATGGGCCTCCGATTGTCAGGCGTTCTTGAAGGCCGCGTCAGCCGCATTGACCGTGACTTCCGTCGTGATCGGCGAGGCGTTCGGATCGGACTTCGGCGGGACGAACGGCACAAGTTTTCCGTCGCCGCCGATCTCCCATTCGGGAACGCCGGTGGCATGGCGAACCACGCGCAGGCCGGGACCGGAGCCATCGACGAAGAACTCGGCCGGGTTGCCGAGTTGGGCCTTATACTGATCGAGTTTGATGAATTCGAAAGCCATGTGAATCAATTCCTGGATCAAAGGGGGGCGGTGTAGGTGTTGGTCCCGGTCAACGACACGTTGGCCCCGGCGGCAATCGTGGTCGAATTGACGATCGCGTCGGCCCCAGACGTGCCAACCGTGCCCTGGAAAACGGCGGTCGTGCCGTCGCTCTTGGTCAGCCGGAAGAACGACGCGCCGGAACCGCCCACGGCGGCGGCGTCAGCCGTGGAACCGGAGAAGGTCAGGACGCCAGCGGTAGACGTGCCGACGGTGATCGTCGTGATCGTGGCAATCGCGGTGTTGCCGGAGAGCGCCGCCTGGGCGTTGGCCGGGGGCGTGCCGTTGTAGATGATCAGTTTCGCGTTCGCGCCGACATACGTGGACAGGGCGTCGGCCAACGCGGTGCGAACAGCGGTCGTGTGCGTGATCGCCATGAACAGGGTTCCTCTTAGCGTTCGAGCCGTGTCCCAAAGGCTGGTTGCGTCTCCTGATCGTCGTTCGACCAGCGGACAGAGAGGCGGGCCATGCGGCGATCGAGACGGGACTTGATGATTTGATGTTTCTTGGCGAACACGTCGTCGGGCGAGCGGACCTGATCGAAGTAGGCGTCGCACAGGACTTTCTCAACGACGGCCATACGAAGGTCGCGTACGTCCCTGAGATCCGACGGCGAGCGGCCAGGGATGTTGGCGTCAATGCCCAGTTCGCGGTTGAGTTCGAACGACGCTTCCTCGATCTTGCCAAAGAGCGTCTTGATGGCGAACGTGACGCCAGAGAGGCCGGCGGCGGGACTGGGCGGCACACCCTGGCCCGAGTTGGCGCGGAGTCGGCGAAGCGTGACCGAACCGGCCTCGGTCGGCGTGACATCGACCACGAACAGTTCGCCGTCGCTGGTCCATTCATGCGGTCGGCTCGCGGCGGGAAGGCTGAGGCTGCAAACCTGGCCGGCCGTGACCCCCTGCGCCGCGAAGTCGGACGAAACCGACGTGAGCGTCCAGCGATCCGACGCATCAAAAAGGCCGTCGATGCCAAAGGCGACATCGGCGGCGTCGGGTAACAGTAGGGCGAAGTCGGCCCCGGCGGCGTTCGCCACGTCATCGTCACGGCAGTAGACGGGATCGATGAAGGACATGGACGCCCCCGGTAGGATCGGCAGTCGTTAGTTCAGGCCGCCGTCTTCTTCGCTGGTTTCACTGGCTTCTTCGGTGCCTTCGGTTTCTTCGGAGTCTTTGGTTTCGACTTCGTTTTGGGCATCGGCGGGAACCTCATTGGAGGGCTTGGGACGACGGCCGGGACCGCGACGACGGACGGGAGTGGGATCATCGGCAACCGGGACGGGAATCCCGAGTTCGCCCTTGACGGTGACGACGTGGGCGTCGATCTCGGCCAGAATGCGGCGACCCGCTTCATGGGCGATTTCGAGCGACTTCAGGGCGCGGCGAGCGTGCCACAAACTCCGCTCGGCGGCATGAACCGCTTCGGGAGTGCGGCGCTTCAGGTGTTCGGCCGCCTGGCTGACCAGAGGCGAAAGACTGGCTAACGGGCCGAGAAGGCGGGCCTTCGCGCCCGCCTCTCGGTCGTCCATCTCGGCGGCGACGGCATCCACGTAGGGAGGGACGCCGCGATATTTATACGGAGTCGTCACGGATGACCCTCGGTTTAGGAGAACGCGGTAATCCCTTCAACCCAGGCGTGATGCAGGGGATTGACGAGCTTGGGGGCGATGTCGAACAGCCAGTCACCTTCGAAGGCGTCGCCACGACGGCCACGCGGCGACCACGACTCCGGTCGGAGGTAGGAGAGCGAGACTTCCTCGGACGTGATGGCAAACGCCGTATGGTTCGTGGCCGACCCGAGTTGCAGGCTCGGGATGAAGGTCACGTCCCGGCCGTTGAACGGAATCACGTAGCCCTGGATGTTCACGCCGAGCTTGTTCTGACCGAGATTGAAGTTGGTCGTCTTGGCGTAGCCCCACTTGTGCAGGCCGGACATGAACCCGGTCGAGACGAAGCACACGTCGGCCTGGCCGCCGCCGTCGAAAATCTTCTGGAACAGGTCGCGAACCAGCGAATCGGGGGTGTAAGCCGCCTCATCGCTGATGTCGGCCGCCGTGGTCAGGTTGATCCCGAGATTGCGGATACCAGCCGTCGCCCGCCGAACGGTCGAACTGGGGGCCTGAGCCTTGCCGTAGTAGCAGGTGTACTCGGCCTCGCGCATCATCTCGACCAACTTCTCTTCACGCTGCATGTCGAACGGATTAGAGTATCCGTTGGGCAACTCGATGTTGGTCACGTCCATCGCGCCGCCGCCGACCTGGACGGGGTACTGAAGCCGCTGGTGATACTGATCGGCGACCGTGCGCGGGGCGCGGTTGGCGACCTGATCGACTTCGTTGCCGAGCCGGGCGTTGCCGATCAGGGTCAAAATGGAGTTGTCGGCCTGGGTGGCGGCGGTCGTGCCGGCGTAACCGCGAGACGCCTTGATGGCGGTCGCGCTGGTCAACTCGGTCACGCAGATCCGCTCGGTGCCGACCTCCAGGATGTCGCCAACCATCAACTGGGAGGCGTCGTCCAGAGTGAACGTGGTCCCGGTGGTGTCGGCGATCGCCCCGTTTAACTGGTAGCCAGTACGCGGCCGTGGACTGTAGGAGATGATCGAGAACTTCTCGGCCGACCCCTTGACGCGGCGGGTCCGCGAGATGAACGGGGTTTCGTTGACAAAGACCTGACGGGTGAACGCCGACAGGTCAAGGTTCAGTTCGGTGGAGAAATCGACCCCCACCAGGATTCCAGTCTTCGCGGCCATTCAGGGAACCTCCAGCCTACTTTGGTTTGCCGGGTGATCCGGCCGGGAAGTCGAGTCGAGTTAAGTTTGTGTCAATTGCGGCTAACGGGACGAAACCCGAATCCGTCGTCTTCGGTGGGAACGCGGGCCATGACGGCGGCCAGGGCTCGCTCGCCAGCCGTCTTGAACTCGGTGGCGGCCGGCTCGGTACGAACGGTGGTTCCGGTCGTGCTGGTGCCGCCGGTGGTCGTGCTGGGCTTGATGAACGGCGAGAACTCGGGGCCGGCGAGCATGGCCTTGATCGCTTCACCGGCGAACTGTCCGGTCGTGCGGTCCCGAACCACGATCTTGCCGGAGGCGTCACGAGCCACGTCGATCGAGTCGTTCAGGTGCTTGACGACCATCGATTTCGCGAAGTCGTTGGTAAACGTGACCCCAGCCAGGGCGTCGGCGACGACCCGGCCCTTCTCAGTCGCGAGCAAGGTGTTCTCAAGCGACTGATACCGGGTGTTCGCCTCATTGACCTTGGCTTCCCATGAGGTCCGCTGTTCCTCAAGCGCCTTCTCGGCCTCGCCGGCTTTCGCCAGGGCGGCGAGACGTTCCTGTTCCGCCTTGTCGCGATCGGCCTTGCTGCGCGTGTCGGCTTCCGCCTTGAACCGGCGCAGGGCCTCAAGCTCCTGGAAATGGGCCGCCACGTCGGCGGGGTCCATCTCGATCTTGGCCGGCTTGGCGGCGGGAATGACCGGCGGGGTCACAACCGGAGCGGGCTCGGCGGCCGTGGCGGTGGTCGTTACGCCTTCGGTGGACGCATCAGGGTCGAGCAAAAGACGGGAAAGCATAAATCGTCCTCGAATGGAAACGGTCGATGGACCAATCTTCCGGGGACGATGCGGCGCGCGGGAATATCCAGGGCAATTCAGAAAAATTCATCGAATCGGGATTTTATTTTAGTGGACTCTTGACGAATCCGGGAACCATCTCTATAGTAGGCTCATCGGGACAACAACCATATGAGTCAACCGGAGACATGGTATGGCGGCAAAGGTTTTCCCCCTGAGTGATGAACAGGTGGCGGAGATCGAAAAAGGCGACGTGTTCGGAACGCGGGAGTTGGTCCGATTGCTTGAGGAACAACCAGGCACGGACGCCTTTCGGATCGGGCTCGTTGAGTTTACGTGCGAACTCCGGGCGCGGCTCGATCGAATCGGCAAGGTCTGGGCCATCCGGCAGGACCACGACACGATCAAGGTCTTGACCGACGAAGAAGCTCTTGACTTCTTCCCGGAGTTGTTCGGCAAGCGATGGGGGCAACTCCACGACACGAAGTTACGGATGTCGAGCATCGACACCACTCGGTTCACTGACAACCAGAGGCGTCAGTACGAACGGGCACTCCGAGCGATCAACAACAAACTGACGGGACTTCATCCCCCCAGGGCCGACGTTCCCAATCTGGCCTATCAGCAGACAACGCCGATCCGGTCGATGCTCCCGAGAACCGGGACCGACTGAGCGGCAATAAGCCAACGCGGCTAGGCATGGACTGGTTAGGCCGGGCAAGGCTGGGCTCGACAAGGCATGGATTTCTTTTCCCTCTGGAACAGGGAAGTCACGAGCCAACAAGGCATGGCTCTCGCATGGCGTGACGTGGCAAGGCAAGTCAAGGCGTGGCTTGGCATGACAAGGCATGGGTTTCTTATCCCTCTGGAACAGGGAAGCCACGAACCAACGTGGCACGGCTAGGCAGAACGTGGTAAGGCTTGGCTGGGCTCGGCGCGGCAGGACGCGGCTCGGCAAGGGTTTCTTTTCATCGAAAGGGTAGCAACAGATGACAGACGACATTCAGAAGACGGCATCGTTCAAGATCGTGGGCATCGCACCGCTCCTGATGCACAATGGGCGGCTGTCGAATCCGGCCGACGAGTTCACCCGCAAGATCAAGGAATATTCATCCAAGAGGAGGAAGACCGACGCCGATTTCCAGGCGATGGCCGACCTGGAGTGGCGGGGGAGTCTCTACCTCGACAAGAATCATCGCGTGGTTATGCCAGGACAGAATATTGAGTCGATGCTAATCGAGGCGGCACGTAAACGCCGACTCGGCAAGGACTTCCAGGCGGGCGTCTTCTGTGACGGCGAGTACCCATTCGAGTACACCGGACCGAAGGACATCACCAAACTGAGCCAGGACGCGAACTTCCGGGACTTCCGGGCGGTTTCCGTCAACGCCGGCAAGGTGATGCGGTGCCGGCCCATCTTCCGTGAGTGGTCCGTCTCGTTCGTCCTCACGTACATGCCCGATGTCGTGAACCTGTCCCAACTCCGGGAAGTTCTCAGTGTTGCCGGCAAGATCATCGGCCTGTGCGACTACACGCCGAAGCATGGACGGTTCAACGTCGTCGATGCGTAAATGAATCAACAAGGTTCGGCAAGGCTGGACTTGGCCCGGCCCGGCAAGACTGGGCAAGGCATGGGAGCCTCTGGCTCAATCGCTGGCGACAGGCAGGCAAGGTGGTTTAAGTCCACCCGTCAGCGTTCCCGAGACGAGCGGGAGCAAGGCAGGGCGAGGCCCGGCTCGGCGTGGCTAGGCATGGCAAGGGTTTCTTTTCCCTTGGAACAGGGAGGTTACGAACCATCATGGCAAGGCCAGGACTGGCAAGGCAAGGCAAGGCCTGGTAAGGCGGGATGCGGCAAGACTTGACATGGCAAGGGTCAGAACGAATCGCCCGACTCCGAAAGGGGCCGGGCGGTTCTCGTTATTTCGGCGTCAGCATCGCCGAAACGCCGGCCGCACTGTGCCGCTCGGGTTGCCCGGTGTTCTCGGGAATATTTGACGCGACATTGTTGGACGCGGGGGTTGCGCCGGCCTCGATCGCCTTGTCCTGAACATCCAACATGGCTGCGCGGAGTTCGCCCTTGCGTTCCAGGTAAGCGTCGATCTCTTGCTCGAACGGTTCGTACTCGTGATCTTGTAAGCCTGGATTGATGCCTCGATAAAGCTGCTTGGCAATCGCGGCCTCGGACTTCGGGCACTGGCCGGAACCTTCAAGAAATTGCTGGAGTGAGATGGCCTGGCCGGTCTGCTTCTCAACGACGTGACCACCAAAGACCGACGGATAGTTAATCTCGACTTCGCCCTTGTCTCGGCCAGTAACGAGAGCGAACCCATCGGCAATCGCCATCTCGATTCGAGCCAGGAACGCGGCACGCTTGGCAAGCAAGGCGTTAACCGGATGGGAGTCGATGTCCTTCGCAAGTCCTGATTGGTCGTCAAATCGGCCGGTCATGGACTCGACGCCGGGTGGCGGGGGCATCGCGGCCATCCGGTACGCCTCGATCGTGTGCAGGGCAATATTGATGCGCGTCGAGTCGGCGGCCCCCTTGGGAGGATCAAGGTAAAGCCAGGGTTGATAGCCGGCTCCGTCCTTGATCTTCTTCATCGGCAGGACGAAACCGGGACCGATCGGCACGGTTTGATCGGTCTTGCACCAGTCCTCGGGGGCCTGGATCTGGGGGAACGCCTGGAGCGTGTCGCCGAGCATGAGTTCGGACATGAGGTTGTAAACCTCACGCATCCGTTCGCTGATCCCCTCGTAGGCGGACTTGCCGCTGTTGCGGGAACCGAGTTTCTTCGTGTCGAAGACGCGGGCGATCGGAACGCGGCCGTAACTGTGAGGCGTCCGCTCGATCGTCTCGCCGTCCTTGTCGTAGAGGGTCGATTCCGTGGTCGTCCAGTGGCGGAAGTACCGGATCGCCGCGCCGGTCTTGGGGTCGTCGCGGTGTTCGATCACCAGGCACTCGTCGTACCGCCAGGGACCGTCCGGATTGGCCGAGAGTCGCCACCAGGGGAGGTTTTCCGGGAGGATGATCGAGACGCGGCCGCTGTTGAGGGCGAACCGTTCCTCATCGGCGCGGGATTGGACCGTGGCACCAGCGGGCAACGGGGGGCGGTCGAACTGGAGATCAAGAAACCCGAGCGAGAGAGCGACCGGAGCGGCCTCATCCTGCATCCACTGGTCAATCGAGGTGCCCAGGCCGTTGACGTTTTCGAAGAACGCCAGCAGGTCGTCCGAGCCCTTGCGGGTGACTTCACGGTTGACGCCGTAAATCTTGTCGCGGTGGCCGTTGACGATATCGGCGAAGATGTCGGGGACCGGCGTCCGGGCGCGGCGCAGTTCGAAATCGTCTTCGCCGGCCGTGGCGTAAGGATCGGTACCGCCTGGATTGGAGAGCGTGGCCAGGGCGGCGGCCGTGTCGGATCGGATGCCGCCGATCACGGTTTCCGTGGACGAACCGGCCGACCGGGGATTGAACCGCTCCCGCTTGTGCCGCTTGAGGTTGTAAATCTCGTAATGTCGGCCGCTTGACGACGTGTGGGTTTCGGTCCCGTACTTCGCCTCGCGGTACGTCTCGCCCCCTTCGAGGGAGTCAAGCAGGCGATTCCAGGTGTTGACGTGCTTATGCCATTCCGCGTGACGGCGGCCGATCAGATCAAGAGCGTCGTTCGTGTCGAGCGGCATGCGTCAACCCCAACCTTTCGCCTTGTCGCCCGGTTTGCGTTGACCGATTACGTACATAAGGTTGTCCAGGTGGTAGTTATAGAGATCAAAGCAGGACAGCATAACCTGGAGTTCTGATCCGCCGCTCATAGGTGATCCTCAAGTGATGACTGAGGCGTGAACACGATCGAAATTGCGGGGGACGGGATAACCGTCGGGCCAGATGTACCAGAGTCCGTAACGGATCGAGTCGATGATTTCCTCAAACGGGTGCTGAGGATCGGCGGGCGTGCCCGTCCAGCGGCCGGAAACCTTACGCTGGTGGTAGCCTTTAAACGCGCGGATCGTGTGTTCGCATCGAGGGTGGACCTCAAGCGTGGTCGTCTCGTCGGCGAGCATGACGATCTTTTCGAGGAAATCGAGGCCGTCCTTGACGTGGCGAGCGGGCGGCAAATCGACGTTCTCCTCGCCGTAAACCCGTTCGTATTCGGAGCGGGCCGACGGGCCAAGCGAACTGGTCATGCGGCTGGCGGGATCAAGAATCGCCTTGCGGATGCGCCGGGGGTCGATGGCGAGTTTGTCGCGGCAGACGGCGAGGATGGCGCGGGCGGCCTGTTCGGAGTGGAGTCCTTCGGCGTAATAGTCCGCGACGATCCGGATGCGGGGCCGGCCGGACCTGGGATCGTTCCACGCCTGGAAGAAGACCGCGCCGACGTGGATCGAGACGCCGCAGTCGATGGCAACGTACAGATGCTCATTAGGCTGGAGTTCGACCGGTTTGACGTGGACGTTCTCGTTGAAGTGCGTGAACCAGACGCCGGCCGTCTTCGGCCCCTTGCAGAAGTAATCCGAGTCGATCACGCGGGGCGTGACCATGAACGTCTTCTGGATCAACGAGTCAATCGTGTAGTGGCCGCCCCGAGCCCGCTTGGCCTTGGGTTTGTACATGGCGTCGCCGGTGTTGTCCTCATAGCACCACTTGCGAATCGGGCAGGTAGGGCAGTTGGCGAATTTGTACCCGTTCGAGTCCGGGTCCATCGCGGGTCCGGATCGGTCGGTGTCGCAATGCTCCAAGACTTCCCAGGTGCAGAACGAGTGGAACGGGAAGACGCCGGGATTCTCCGCGTTGGCCTCGCGAGCGGTCGTCATGAGTTGTTCCATCGACCCGCCGAGATTGTGGTGAGTCGATGACATGGTGAGCTTGGGGGCGACGCCGCCCTTCTCCATGCTCATGCCCATCGCGAACTGGCGCACGTCCGGATCGATCTCATCGACTTCATCGAGCTTGAGGCTCGGGACGTGTGGGCCGCGAACGCCCTTGGCCGTGCCGGGGAGAATGGCGACGGTCGAACCGTTGTGGTACGTCGCCATCCGCTGGGTCAACTTGCGGATCGTGTCGGCGTCGGTCCAGCCGTGCGGGCCTTCGCCATCGACGATGAACTCGTTGAGCCCGCCGTAAACCTGCTGGGCCTGGGCCAGCGAACCGGCCAGGACGCGGGTGAAGTGCTTGCGGTTGAAGCGACTGTCAAGATGGGCGTCAATCGACTGGATCAGGGACTTGCCGCCGCCACGGGGGCCGAGCAAGAGGGCCTTGCTGGGGCGGTCGAAGTGCCAGCAACAGAGGGCGTCGAACGGGGCCTGGTGGTTGGCGCAGACGGACTGGCGGGCCACCCGGATGCCGGTGTACCACTCAATCCAGGTCCAGAGCCAGTCGGCGTCCTTCGGCTTGATCTTACGCCAAAGGTCCGATGGGGGGAGGTCGCCGCGTGCCATGCGTCAAGCGTCGGGCATGGTCGCGGCGCGCCGGAAGGACGATCTAGGCGACGGCGGATTGGTCGCGTTCGGCGAGGTACGCGGCGATCACGGCGTCGTGGATGATCTTGCGGGCGTCGGCGTTGATCGGGTAGACGATATCGGCGTAATGGCGAGGCCGGCCGTTGGCGTCCAGGCGAGGCGTGCCGTCGTGATTGCGGGTGATCCGGTTACTGTCCAGCCGACCTCCACACGAACCGCAGAACCGGGCCGAGAGGGCGTTCTTGTTCCCGCATTCGGGGCAACGATCCGTGATCTTGCGGCACGGCATGACGATGAACAGACCTTGCTTGAAGCCGTCGATGATCCGCAGGTCACGGATGGCGATGGATTCATCAATGACGATATGAGCATAGCCGCGAATGCGATCCGATTCGTGGCTCGGCGTGGCGAGTTCAATCTTGACGGACGTGACGAGCATGAGTTGGTTCCGGTGGATGGACAAGGGAAACTCGGATCACGTGCCTTTATCGGCCGGCGAATCCAATGGAGGAGCGGATATCGAGAATCACAGGGGGGGCGGGGACGGTGCAGGGGAATACGGTCACAATCTGAAACCGTTCGCCAGCCTCATCGAGTTTCCAGACCGTGACGGAATAGTTGCCGCTCGGCCAGTCGGAGTCGTCAAACACAACGCTGGCGCGGGGCTCGGCTGGATAGGGATCGCGGACGAGCGGGATCGGCTTCGGTTCCTCTGTCACCCAGGCGGCACCATCGCGGAAAGTTCCGTCGGCCGACCGCTGGAATGTCACGCCGATTGGTTCGGTGGAGTGATGAACAAATGTGATACGGGACATGGGCTTACGTGGCCTCTCAAACGGGGAAACCAGAGCGTGGAGGTTAAGCAGGTTCATGGGGTCGTCAGTTCGGTTCGCTGTCCGCTGTGTTGCCTGGTGGTGAACATCGCAACCGCTCCATCTCCTTGAGGATCTCGCCAATCCGCGATTTGGGCAGGTCGAAGGCGTCGGCCAGGAATCGGTGTGAGACCCCAAGCCGCACGTTCGCCCAGTAGATCAGCAGATTCCGCCGAAACTTCTTCCGCTTCAACGGCGTACTCTGCGTCTCCGGCGGCACGGTCAATTTGGGCAGAGCGGCCCGTTCCCGCCGGATCGCGGCGACGGTCACGGTGTGCGTGTCCCAGACCAGAGATCCGGCGTCGGTCTGCAACATCTCGTCCGTGAGATCGAAATCGTAATGCCCATCGACGATCCGCCCCCGGTCTTTTTTCAGGTGGCGTTGGCGGGAAGGGCATGGGGGCGGGTCCACGATGCGTTGTTTCCTGGGGCTCATGGCCGATCCCCGTAAACTGGATCTACTGAGAGTTCAAAGGCGTAATGGTTCGTCTCTTGCCGGTCGGGCCAGATAACCCGGTAACAGACGCCGTTTGGCGAGATCGAGATTCCCGTCACGAGGCCAGGGCTTTGCAGGTCGTCGAGCCGGAAGAAGACCGTCTGACCGCAGAAGAAATCAACCTCAACGACGTGCTGGGGCATCGGTCAGACTCGCTTTCGCTTCGTGGTCTTGACGGCGAGAGCGGCCTTGTCGTTGGGCCTGGCAACCGATTCGAGATCGTCGATCCTGGTCCGCAAGAAGTCGATCGAGTCACGATCCGCGTTGATGTGATCCTTGACCATCGAGAGGATGGTTCGGTCGTCGTGGTCCGGGAAGGCACCAACCAACTCACGGAGTTCATCAAACGCCTGGCGGTAGAACCGATGGCTCGCATCGAGGAGTCGGACTTCACGGTCAAGCCGCTCATTGTCCCGCAGGAGCGATTCGGCACCGATGGCCGCGATGCGGTCCATGCAGAGGGCGACATTCAGGGCGTGGAGGCCAGGGCGGGCGTCAGTCTGAGCCATATTGAAGTCTCTAATAAGCCAATATTGATCTGAGTTGCGTAGGGACCAACCCAAGAAAAAAAATCCTGGTGGCTGGTCAGTACGTGTCCTCTTCTGATTCCACCGCGCCGTACAGGCGTGCCGCTTCGATCAACTCGGCCTTTCGGGCGTCAATCTCGTCCTGATGCTTCCTGGCACCGTCTGGGCAGCGTGGGCGAGGCGTCGTCAATGCGGCCTCGAATCGCTCGATCGCAATCAGGACATCGCCGAGCGTCCGCAGTCTGGTCATAGTGCTAGTTCTCGCTGCAAAAGAGTTAATCTGTCCTAAGTGCCTCATTGAGCCACATGCTTGCCTCTTCCAGTTTGGTCACAGCAAGACTCCGAGCGCGGCTCTTTGGCCCAGCCTGGAGTGCTCGAACCATCCCCTCGATAACCACACGGCAAACCGTTGGGTCGTCCGTGATCTCCATGCTCGTCCTAGTAGCCACAGAATTCACTTGATCGTTCATGGTCGCCTCGCTCTCGTAACAGGTAAACCAACGTCAATTTGATCCGATATAGGCCCGATCCAGGAAAAATTTTCTGTGGGTTGGTCAATCAACGAGACATCTCGTCCCGGATTGCCTTCGCTTCCGGGTTGTTCCTCAGGAGATCCAGAAGTTCCGACCGACTACGTTTGAATGGCGTCGTCTCGGCAAGTTTGTACTCAGTCTCGATCTGCGCCGTGATTCGCCGAACCTGATCTTCGGTTTCCCGTTCCTGGATTTCCCGAATTAAACCGCCTTCCGGAATCAACAGATCGCGGAGCCTTCGTATCGCTTCCGGATCAAAAAACCCATTCTCGTCCTCGCTGCAAGGCATGGTAATCTCCGGTTGAAGTGTTGAGACTCAAGAACGATACCAGGGTTTGAATCGACGAAGATCATTGGGGTCCGGCCAATCCCCTTTGAATGTGATCGCTCGGTCGTCCAGGGTCACGAACGCAGCAGGTTTCGTCCACGGCCATCGAATCGACGTAAAGCAGTCGTCAGCCCCAACACGATCGCAACCGAAGTGGTCGATGATGTGCCGCTCAAGCCAACGCTTCATTGCCCAGCGACCACGAAGATAACGACTCCGCGACGAATAGATCGCCACATCGAATCCGGCGTTCTGTGCATCCTCAATGAACCGAATCGCTCCCGGAACAGGTGGATCAGGGATAACCCCAAAACCACACCATCCCGAGACGTAAGAATGGATCACACCGTCGAAATCGAGACAAATCGTCAAGGTTCGCAAGTCGATACCTCGTATAAACTAGAGTTAATTAGAGACAATCCAGGATCAATCCAGGATAGATAAGCCTAAATTGATCCGATATCGGGCCGATCCAGGAAAAATTTTCTGTGGGTTGCTGCCTCCCCCTCCCTGCTTTCCCGGCGCGACTGGTTCGGACCACCCCCCCCTCTGGTCTTTCCCGGTGCGGCCTAGCCTGACTGGTGATCCAATCGTAAACAAGAACGGCATAGGTGTACAACCTCGACGCACAACCCCTTATAGGGAAGGGCGTTGCGTCGAGATAGTGTACAAGGTAGGGCCAAAACTACCGTGATAGACTACCGATCCTGGACCAGTTTGGAACCCATGGGTTCCATTTCAGGCGTCGTCTCGACGGGTTTTGCCGTGCTCGGACATGACACGGCCGATCAGATCGGCTAGCTCGGGGTCAAGTTGGTCAAGGTGGTCATCACGGCTCGTCTGCTGCTGCTCCAGGCCAAAGAACACGTCCTTGGCAAGTTCCTTGAGACGATCACGAGCCTGAGCCAGTTCACGCAGATCCTTGGGGCTGATCCGCTCCTTGGAGTCCAGAGCAACTAGCAGGTGCTCTCTGATCTGACTGGCGAACAGCTCATAGTCTACGCGTGCGTCATCTCTGATCTTGCGAGCGTAGTCAACAGCGTCCACAACATCAAGCCTGGCCTGGTGTTGCTGCTCCTCGCGCTGGATCTCCGAGAGGTGGATATCCCATGCCCTGGCACGCTCTAACCACCTGTTCGCGCGAGAGTAATCTGATAGATGACCAGGCACCGCCCTCTTATCGCTTCTCGTCGCGGACATCCTCTTGTTGCTGGTAGCCTTGGCATCATCCTCGATTGATCGGAACCGTCCTAAACCAAGATAGACCTGGAACAACTGGA
>ERZ778017.857-NODE-857-length-35841-cov-8.517130_pt1 | contig 35841 bp, 53 predicted proteins | sample MGYA00375747_ERZ778017 | MGnify/ENA primary metagenome ERZ778017 (study PRJEB29350, sample SAMN05509838) | bioreactor metagenome | biome: bioreactor; material: wastewater | place: South Africa: University of Cape Town | collected 2014-03-17 ...
CAACGCCTATGACAAGGGCTGACGCGCCGGGCAAGGGAGCCTCCGGCGGACCGGGTGAAGGGGGACAGGACATATTGGAGTGGGGCCGTTGACGGGATCAGGCGGGATCAGGCGGGATTGAGCGGGCAAATGTGGCGGATTTCCGGGGGAATTTCGCGGACACTCGAAAATTGGCGATCGGTGAGCGCTGTCTATAGCGATGGTTAAAATAGACGGCGGCGTGACAGGTCGATTTGTAGTGGGCCGGGGTCGGCGCGCGGCATCCTTCAAGAAGGCTCTCAGGCGCAGAAAAGCGGCCTCTTAGACGCTGCGCATGCCGAACCGAACGCGCCAAGTCGGCCGTTCGAGAAGGGGCGATCTGCATGAGAAACTGGGACAAGGCGCGCCCAGTTCGGTGATGCGCCATTATCGGCGGAAAGCTGCGCCTCTCGCCGCCAAATGGGCCGCGACACAATATTACAAACTGGGACGTAAATTCAGGGCAGCCCATGCTCCACGACTAGCGTGCGTTCGGCATGGGCAAAGACGTTGCTGCCCTGCCGTCGCGCGCGATGCTGCCAGTAGCTGGCGCACTGCCGGATCGCCTGACGCAAGGCCAGATCGGGATGCCATCCGACGGACCGATAGACAGGGCGAGGCGTGTCCTGCGGGCAGTGGAGAGAACAAGTCGCCTCGAACGCAACACCGTTCCAGGCGACTGCGGTTTGCAGCTCGCATGGCATGTCGATGCCGTCGATCAGCGCGAGGGCATCTGCCTCGGAGCGAAGATGGTCATCCAGCATCTCTCGCCCCTCGGGCGATTGCTAGCTAGAACTTGGTTTTCAGGTCAGGGAAGCCCGAAAAAGCGGCCGGCTCGCAACTTCCCTTCCATTCAAGCACCACGGTCATGGCAGGAGAGCGCCGCATCTTAGAGGCGGCCAGTATCCGGTGCGCACCTGTTTCGCGATCGATGAAATTGCTCAGGGTGGAGCTGCCACTGGGCGTATCCTCATCTTCGTTCTGAAGCGTCAACTGGCCCGGTTGAACGCTGGCGATGTCATGCAGCGCCTTACATTCATCTTCGCACCATTTCTTGCGATCCAAGTCGATCCGATAAACGGAAGCGTAGGGTTCGTTGCTCGTGGTGCCCATGGATTTTGTCGTTCGCGTGCCTGCGCACTTCAAATCGAACTGCGATGCAGGCGCCGCAGCAACGGCGGGAACGGACAGCAAGGCCAGGGCTGCTGCAACAGACCGGATCATGAGACTTCCTTTCATTCAACCAGGCGAAGGTGCGGGCGGACGCGGAGCGGGACGATATTGTCGCCGGGGTGCGCCTCGACCCAAATGGATCGTTCGATGATATCGGCGGGAACGGTTAAGAAAATGACCTTCGTCTTGCGGTCGCGCGATGCATCGCCCCTTCGGATGGCATCTTCGAGCGCCGCCTCCCTGGTCGAGCGCCACGGGCCGATCTGTCGCCGGAAATAGGCCAACGCGAACTGCTGTACCTTCTGCGGATTGCGCATCAGTGCGCCGCCGCCCATTCGCCTTCGGCCTGTTCCAGGGCGTCGTGATATTCCCAGCTCGCCTCGTCCTGGTTGAGGCGCTTCGACAGGTCGAGCGGGGTTCGCAGCGCCGTACTGCGCGGATCGCCGCGGACGGATCGGGCCAGTTCGCCCACCATGTCGCTGCGCGAATGCTGTTCGCGCAGCCAGTCGATGAAGCCTGCCGTCTCAGTCGTCACCATGAAGCTCTCCCTTCGTGTCGATTCGCGAACGGAATAGAACAAATTAAGAACATCGACAATCAGGGCGGCTGGCCGTGTCGCTAAATGGGACGCGCGAACTGGCCGACGATGCGAGCAACGACCTGATGCTGATCGTCTTCGTGGCCTATCTCGCGCGGCAAAACGGTCGGCTCTTCGTTCGCGTCCTCGCGAAGCGCGAACCGGGCGATGATGACGCCGCCGTTGATGCGAAACAGGTAATGGACGCCGTGGATCATACGTTCGCCAGGCCGATGATCCTTGCAGAAGATCATGGTCATCGGCTCGATCCCCAACGCCTCATACCGAGCGGGAGCCGCAGCAATCCAAAGACCTGACGTTTCCCCCAGGCTCGAATAAAGCCAGTCCTTTCGCATCTTGGTGGTGACGATCGGGGCGAGCTTCCCGTGTTCGTCGATCTCGAAAAGTGAGTATTCGGGGACGTCCACCCATTCGGCGTCGCTCGCTTCGACGAGATGCCGCCTAATTGACGGCGCTTCAATCCCATCGATCAGGTGCTCAACGGTGGTGTCGAGCGCGCGCGCAATCTTCACAGCGTTGTCGGCGCGAGAAATGCCCCGCTGGACGTAATCGCTAAGCGTGCTGGCCGGAATACCGGTCTTTCCGGACAACCATCCGAAATCTCGGTCGCCTAGTAGCTCGATGACGCGCTTTCCAACCGAATTTTCGGTTTGAACGGGTTGACGGCGCCGACGCTTAACTATATCCGAGTTTTCGTTACGAACTTTCGGGCTTACCATAATGACACTCGCTCAAATGCACCGGGAAGACATCAAAGCCGAGCTTCGGAAGAGGTATGGCACGATCCGACAATTCGAAATCGACCACGATCTTTCGCGAGGCTCGGTCCACGAAGTCCTGCGGAACCGTCGTTGGGCAAAGGTGGAACGCGCCATTGAGCGGGCTCTCGGCGTCGATCCGACTCTATCCGAAAAAACGGATAGCAGCCGGAAAGCCGAAGCGCACCGTCTAAGTGCGGGGGCGCAATAGACATGGCCACGCAGATCAAGCGCGCCGAACCTGATGTTGTCGGCCAGATCATCCTGCTGCGCCCCGAAGAGATCGACGCCAGCGACCGGCTGCGGCCGATCGACCCGGTATGGGCGGAGGCATTGGCCGGCGTCATGCAGGCCGAAGGGCAGCGGACCCCGATCGAAGTCTGCCGCCTGCCCGGCCAGACGACCTACAAGCTGGTAACGGGCGGGCATCGTCACGCCGCCGCGCAGATGAAGGGCCTCTATCTGCGGGCCGAAGTCGTCACGAACGATGCGACCGAGCGGCGCCTGCGCGAGATATCGGAAAACCTTCATCGGCGAGACCTAGCGCCTCTTGATCGGGCCACATTCGTGGCCGAGCTTGTGGCAGTCCATAAGGCTCGCGCTGGCTTAGAGTTGGAGCAGGATGGGCGCGTCGCGTCGGTCAACGCGCGCTGGCAGAAGGCGCTCCAATCGGAGGCCGACGATACAACGGAAACGATTTCCGTTGTATACGGCTGGTCCGAACGCGTTGCCGAGATGGTCGGCGTTACGTCCCGGACAATACGTAACGACCTCTTGCTCGTCCGCCGCATTCCGGCCTCGATCATCGACGCGCTGCGCCGTGCCGATCATCCGGTGTTGCGGAACGCGGGGCAGCTCCGCGCGCTCGCGAAGCTCGACGACAGCGCTCAGCGCAAGGTTGCGGGGCTTTTGATCCATGCCGACATGCAAATTGCCGGCGCTCCGTTCGCGAGCGTGAGCGCGGCGGTTGCCGCCATGTCGGATCGTCAGGCCCCGGCACCGGACGCAAAGCGGCTGAGCGCCTTTATCGGCAGCTTTGGCCGGATGGGGCTGGCCGAGAAGAAGGGCGCGCTTGACCATCTGGCCGGGATGCTCCCTGCCGGGTTCGATCTTGTCACGGGTGAAGCGCCGACGATCGAAGCCGCGAAGCAGCTCCGCGACGCCCTGTCCGTCAGTTTCGAGATCATTGCCCGGCTCGCCGCCCCCGATGGCGACCCGGTCGATGATGACGAAATCGAGCGCGCCCGCGCCATAGGGCAGGCCGCGCTGATGAACACCGCGGGCCTGTTCCGCACCCCCAAAGGAGAGAGAGAATGACCGAGCAGTCGGAAGGCTGGCGCGCGGGCGATCTTGCCGTGTGCGCCGTTTATGGGCCGTGGTTCAATGACGGGGCGGCTCCCATCGCCGGCCCCGAGCATGATCAGATGCTGCGCGTCTCCTGCGTCTATCGCGACGCACCGATCGGCGCGGGCGTGTGCCTGGCGCTGGAGTTCGACGAGTTTCCCGACGAGCTTTATCCGGCGCGTGATTTTCGCCGGATCAGGCCCGACCACCGCCCCGCCGCCGATCGCCGGATCGTCGCGATGATCAAGGGCGTTCGCGTGGGGGCGCCGGTATGACCCGCGAAACCGATCGCCTCGCCTATCGCATCAGCGTGCTGCCCAAGCAGCTCGAAGCCGCGCGCGCCAAGCTGCGCCGACTGGAGGCTGAGGCGCGCCGCTATGGCTTCTTCGATCTGCTGGACGCCACCGAGGCGGCGTCGGGCACCACCCTCTCCGGCCCGGCCCCTCTCGGCCGGAGCGGCGCCGCGCACAATCCCCCCGTGCGCGGCGCCATTGGCGGGGAGCGCTGATCATGCCGCACCTGTTGGCCGAACTGTTCTTCGTCGCCATCGGCATCTTCGCGCTGGGCGTGATCTTCACGTCCTTCGCGTCGAAGCCGCCCACGGCCGAAAGTGAGATCGCTTTCGAACCGCGCGTATTCTGTGCGGGCGAATGTCCCTGCTGCGGCCGGGAGCGGGAATGATGGGCAATCTTCGCCCCGCACCCCCCGAGCTTACGCCGCACCGCGTCGACATGCTGTTGTCGGCGCTCGATCATCGCGACCGGGTCTACATCATCGAGACGTTCCACCGGCTCGGTCTGCCTGACGACGTGATCGAGCGGCTGCTGTCGCTCGCTCGCCGCTGCAACCGCCAGCCGCTCGCGGTTGCAGCGGGGTTGCTGGTGACCGCGCTTGAAACCGTGGAGGCGCAAGGCTGATGGTCAAGGCGCGTTCCACCGACCAGCTTGCGTTCGCGTTCGAGGCGCCGCGACCCGCGACGCACGCCGCGGCGCTCGCGGGCATGGACGCGCGGATCGCGCGCACGGTCGGCGAAGCGCTGAACAGCGATGCGCGGCCGCGCGAAGTCATCGCCGCCGAAATGAGCGTCCTTCTGGAGGACAGCGTCACCAAGGCGATGCTCGACGCCTATTCGGCGCCGGGCAAGGGCGATCATAATATCAGCTTCGCGCGCATGCTCGCGCTGATCGCGGTCACGAACCGCTTTGACCTCCTCGACCGCGAATTGCGCGAAATCGGTGCAGCGGTGCTGGTCGGCGAGGAAATCCACACAGCCCGGCTTGGGCATCTGAAGTCGAAGATCGCGGAACTGAGCGCCGAGCTGCGGGCCGTCGAACGAATGGCCGCGCCGATCGACCGCGCGATAGACAATGGGGGACGCAGCGCATGCTGATGCAGCACAAGGTATGGTTCACGGCCGAGGAACTGGCCGAGCTGCAACTCGCGGGCCTGCCGAAATCCAAGCGCGCGGTGAACCGGCTCGCCAAGGACGAAGACTGGCAAGTCGCGGCGGACGCCAAGGGCGTGCCGCTCGCGCGCCGCCGCGCCGGCCATGGCGGCGGCTTCGAATATCATGCCTCGCTGCTGCCCGCTGCCGCGCGTGCCGATTTGGCGCGACAGGGCGTCCTCAACCCGACCGGAGACATGTCGGCGCCGACGGCCGACGACGTCGATGACGCCTCGGAAATGTGGCGCTGGCTGGCTCGTCAGCCCGAGGCCGTGCGCGGCGAAGCGCAGCGCCGGGCGAGCATCGTCGCCCGTATAGAGATGTTCGAGAGCGCGGATATGAACCGGTCCGCATCGGTGACCGCGGTCGCTGCCGCCGAAGGCGTGAGCGAGCAGACGCTGTGGAACTGGCTGCGCCTGGTCAGGGGCGTGCCCGCTGCCGATCGCCTGCCGCACCTTGCGCCGCGCCGCCAGGGCGGCGGTGCCGCCGCCGATATCGACCCCGATCTGTGGCAGGAGCTGATCTCGGATTATCTGCGTCTGTCGCAACCGAGCTGGTCGACCTGTTACGAGCGCCTTGCGAAGAAGGCGAAATCTGCCGGGATCGTGCTGCCCCATTCGCGCACGCTGTGGCGCAAGTTCCAGAAGGAAGTGCCCGAGCAGGTCGTCGTGTTTCGCCGCGAGGGCGAGGAAGCGCTGCGCAAGCTGCTCCCCGCGCAAATCCGGTCGGTGCGCGAACTGCATGCCATGGAGCTGGTCAATATCGACGGCCACCGCTGCGACGTGTTCGTCCGCTGGCCCGACGGCCGCATCATCCGCCCGACGATGATCGCGATCCAGGACGTTTACTCGCGCAAGTTCCTGAGCTGGCGCATCGCCGAAACCGAGGACATGGTCACCGCGCGGCTCGTATTCGCCGACTTGTTCGCGAAATGGGGCATCCCCAAGGCTTTGCTCGCCGACAACGGCCGCGCCTTCGCGTCGAAGTGGCTGACGGGCGGCGCGAAGACGCGTTTCCGCTTCAAGGTGCGCGATGAAGACCCGACCGGCCTCCTGACCGCGCTCGGCATCCATATCCACTGGGCGAAACCCTATCGCGGCCAGTCGAAGCCGATCGAGCGTGGTTTCCGTGACCTGTGCGACGCGCTCGCCAAACATCCCGCGTTCGAGGGCGCCTACACCGGCAATCGCCCCGATGCGAAGCCCGAGAATTATGGCAGCAAGGCGATCGACCTCGACACCTTCCTGCGCGTGTGGAACGCCGGGATGGAAGCGCACAACCAGCGCCTCGGCCGTCGCAGCGAAATGGCGATGGGTCGGCTGAGCTTCGATCAGGTGTTCGAGGAAAGCTACGTGCGGGCGCCGATCGGCAAGGCGACCGAAGAGCAGCTGCGCATGGCACTGTTCGCGGCGGATCAGGTTCGCACCGACCGCAAGACCGGCGCGATCAGTCTGGCGGGCAATCGCTATTGGTCCGCCGAGCTGGCCGAGCTGGCGGGGCAACCGGTGACCGTGCGTTTCGATCCCGAGCAGCTCCACGCGCCGATCCACGTCTATGATCGTCAGGGCCGTTTCCTCGTCACCGCGCCGCTTTGGGAGGCCACCGGCTTCCTCGACATGGCGGCAGCGAAGAAGCGCCAGCGCCTCGAACGCGATTGGAAGAAGAAGACCAAGGCGGCGACCGATGCGCTCGATCTGCTCAGCGCGGACGAGCTGGTCGCGCGCATGCCGGAATATGACGAAGGCGACGCCGCGCCGACCCCGACCGTGGTCCGTCCCGTCCGTCATCGCGGCAACACCGCTGCAGCGCTGAAGCCCCTCTCACAAGCCGCTGAGCAGCCGCTGAGAACCCCTGCAGGTGAAGCCACGATCGATCGCCTTGCGCGCGCGGCCGAGCGGCACCTGCGCGCCGTCGATTAACCGCCCGTCCAAAGGAGAGAGAAGTGAACAATCCCGACGATTTTCCCGTCGATGAAGCCGAGATCAAGGCGTGGCTGTCCGAGCGCCGCACCACGACGGGCATGTCCTGGAAGGCGATCGAAGCCGAAAGCGGCATCCCGTCGGGCACGCTGTCGAACTGGGTGAACAACACCTATGCCGGCAAGGGCGAGAATGTCGCCCGCAAGGTCTTCCGCTATCGCCAGATGCTCGACAGCCAGGCGGAGCGCGCTGCCGATCGCCAAAGCGCCGGATTGACCGACGCCCCGACTTACATCGAAACCGCCACCGGACGGCGCCTGCGCGGCCTGATGACGACCGCGCATAGCGGCGAAATCACCTATGCCGCGACCGGCCCCGGCACGGGAAAGACGAAGGAAGCCGAGCAATATATCGCCTGCGTCGCCAACGCCTACATGGTGACGATGAAGCCGACGACGAAGAGCGTCACGGCGATGATGGGCGAGGTCATCCGCGCCCTGGGCGGAAAATCGGGCACGAGCTGGGCGCGGCAGATGTCGGCGCAGGTCGTCGATATGGTCAAGGGGCGCCGCACGCTTCTGATCGTCGACGAGGCCAATTATCTGGAGTTCGAGGCGCATGAGGAGCTTCGCGCCTGGCACGATATCGCCGGCCTCGGCATCTGCCTGCTCGGCAACGAAGAACTGCACGCCACGATCCGCGGCGGCGCGCTGCGCGGGGCGCGTCACAGCTATGCCCGGCTGAACAGCCGCATCGCGATGAAGCATGTCCAGGACATGCCGTTGCCCGAGGATATCGAAGCCTATCTCGATGCCTGGAAGATCGGCAATCCCGAGCAGCGGTCGTTGCTGACCAAGGTTGCGCTGACGCCCGGCACAGGCGGACTGCGCGAAATCCGCCAGCTCATAACCAACGCCACGATGCTCGCCTTCGAAGACGGGTCGCCGCTGACCCACGCGCATCTGCGCGAGGCCATGGCCGCGCGTGCCACCACCCATTTACGGGTCGTCAATTGACCCTGTTCCCGAGGAGAAGACCATGAACGACATCACCACCATCAACACTGCGCAGCCCGCCACGCCCGCGACGATCGACGTCGATGGCAAGCCGTATCTGCGCGACGCCAAGGGCAATCTCGTCCCTGTCGAAGCGGTGAAGCCCGCCGACCTGCTGATGGACGAAACGGTGCGCAAGATTACCGGCTTCGCCCGCGACCTGTCGGCACAGATCGCGCGCTTCAAGGGCCATACCTTCGAAGATGTGAACGGCCTTCAGGCACTGATCGCGCAGGAATATGGCGCGAGCGTCGGGGGCAAAAAGGGCAATATCACCCTGTCGAGTTTCGATGGCTGCCTGAAAGTCCAGGTGCAGGTCGCCGACCTTCTGGAGTTCGGTCCCGAGCTTCAGGCCGCGAAGGCACTGATCGACGAGTGCCTGTCAGATTGGTCGGCGGATAGCCGCGTCGAACTGCGCGCGCTGGTGAACAAGGTGTTCAACGTCGACAAGGAAGGCCAGATCAACCGCGCCGAATTGTTCATGCTGCTGCGCGTCCAGATCGCCGACGAGCGCTGGGTGCGAGCGATGAAGGCGATCAGCGACAGCATCCGCGTCATCGGCTCGCGCACCTATGTCCGCTTCTATGAGCGCGCGACGCCCAACGCGCCGTGGAACGCGATCAGCATCGATCTGGCGGCGGTGTGATGGGCGCCCGCGTCGTCTCGTTCCCCGCCGCGATGAGCGATGGTTCGCGCGCGTTACAGGCGGCAGGCCAGCAGCTTCGTGCTGCCGGCCTGTTCCCTGCGGCGGAGGAACTCGTCGAACGTCGCCCGGCAATTCCGGTCTTCGTGATCGGCCGCGCCAATCGCTGCCCTGATTGCCACGGCGAAGCGTTCGCGGTCGGCCGCATCACGGCCGAGTGCTGTGGATGCGGCCTGCCGCTGGCGATCGTCGCTTCCCGGAGGATCATGTGATGGAAGCTCGAACGGAACGCGTCCGCTGCGAACGGCAGATCGGAAAGGACGGCCTTCACTCCACCGAGCGCGAGGTGCTGGCCCTTTTCGATGCCGGAGCCGGCATCAAGAATATCGAGTTCATCACCGGGCTGAAGAAGGCGACGATCCTGGCGATTACCAACCGCTTCTGCGTCACCGCCCTGGAACCCTGGAAGGAAGATGCCCGTCTGGGCAGCGCAGCGCTGCTCGCGGCGATCCGCCTGCACCATCCCGGCCATTGCGGGGTGGCATCATGAGCGCCGCCATCAAGATGATCCATGTCGCCAAGCGCGAGCTGGGGATGGATGACGACGACTATCGCGCCGTCCTAGACCGCGCGACGCGCGGTGCGGCGACCTCGCTGCGCGCGATGACCGACGGACAGCTTCAGTTGGTAATCGGCGAAATGAAGAAGCTCGGCTTTGTGCCTTCGTCGCCCACGGGCACGAGCCGCAAGGTCAAGGGACCGTTCGCGCCCAAGCTGCTGGCGCTCTGGCTGTCGGGATGGAACCTCGGAATCGTCCATAGCCGCGAAGATCAGGCGCTGATCCATTTCGTCGAGCGGCAGACGGGCATCGCGCATGTCCAGTGGCTCCGCGATCCGCGCGATGCCGCCAAGGCGATCGACGGGCTGAAGCTTTGGATCGCGCGCGAAGCGGGCGTCGAATGGCCGAAGTCGACGGTCGCGACGGGCCGCGAACTGAAGGTGGCGGTGATCGCCGCGCAGCATCGCCTGCTCGGCCTGGGCGAGCATTATCGCGACAGCGCGGAAGTCTCTGACGCGCAGCTCGACAAGATCATCGGGGCGCTGGGCGCGAAGATCAGGGGCGCGAAGAATGGCTGAGCGTTCCCGCGCAGACGAGCTGCGCCGCCACCGCGAGGCGTTCGAATATGCCCGAGAGCATAATCTGACGCTTCGCGAAGCCGAGAAGGCCATCGCGGCCGAGCGCAGTCGCCTCGCGCGGGAACGGCTCGCAGCCGTCCAGCGATGCGGCCGCAGCGCCGCCGCTCCGATCGCCGCGATCGGTGCCGATCAGCCGCCGCGCCCGATCCCTGAAAACGCACCCTGGATGATGAGGGACTGATAGATGACCGCTCCCCGCCTTTCCGATACAGCCGTCCTCCGCTTTCTTGAGCGATCGGGTGTGCAAGTCGAGCAGCTGCGCGCGACACTCGAGTCGGCGCTCGATCGGGCTGGCCACGCCGCGGCCGAGCTGGGAGCGAGCGAATATCTGATCGTCGTGGATGATCTGACGTTCGTCGTCCGCAACAGCACGGTGACCACGATTTTGCCCGATGGCTCCCCCAGTTCGCGCGCCCGCGCCCTCGCGGGCGGATATCGCCGGTGACGATCGCACGCATCGGTCCGCATCGCCTGTATCTCGGCGATGCCTATGCCATCCGGCCCACGCTGGGCCGGATGGATGCCGATGTCATGGACCCGCCATACAAGTTTCGCGCTGAGGGCGGCGGACATTACCGCAAAGCCCGCAACGGCATGGAGCAGATCATTGAAGAGAAGCTCCACGAAGGCTTCGATCATTCGATCATCAACCCGCTCCTTTGCGGCGCGGTCGTCGTCTTCTGCCACAACGACCAACTGGCCAAGCTGCTCCCCTATATCGACGGCAATTTTGAGCGGCTCGTCGTCTGCATGTGGCAGAAGATCAATCCGCAGCCGGTCGCGAACAAGCATTATCGACCTGACGCCGAACCCTACATTCACGCTTGGTCGCGTGGCCATCACCCGAGCGGTGGGATGAATGAGCTGTTCCGCATCGTGACGGCCCGTTCGGCGCGCGGGAGAGAGAAGTTCGGCCACGCAACCGTCAAGCCCGACGCTGTCATGGAGAAGATCGTACGCAATGTCCGCGGCTCGACCATCTGCGATCCGTTCATGGGGACAGGCTCGACCGGAGTTGCTGCGATTCGCGCAGGTCGGACCTTCACCGGCATCGAGCATAATCCCGGGCATTTCGCGACGGCCGTCGCCCGCTGCACCGCGGCGTGGGAGGAGCAGCAGGCGGCATGACCGCGCTTCCCCCCTTGCTGGCGGAAATCGCCGAGGTGGCAGGTGAAGAGGCCGCGCTCGCGCTCGCTCAAGCGCGCGGGGGAACGCGTGTCTATATCCCGCCCGTCATCGATCCCGATCACTGGATATCGAAGCTTATCGGGCATCAGGCGGCGCTGCGCGTCTGCGATCGGCTGACGGCCGGCCTCGCCGGGCGCCGCGTCGATCTGCCGCTCGGCCCGACCGGCACGAATGCAACGATGCGCGCGCAGCAGGCGCATGCGGACCGCATGATCATCGCCGGACGGTCCGAACGTGACATCGCGCGGGAGACTGGCTACACGACGCGGCAGGTACGCCGTCGCCGCGCCGCGATCCGCGACGATCGCCAGATGAACCTCCTCTAAGCGCCTTCTTCTCAGCTGCCGGACAGGTGTCCGGGGCGCAGCCGACCCCCATCGCAGACTAGCCCATCCTCCTAGACGGCGCGCGCGGCGCGCCTTTCGATTTGGAGGAGCGTGGGGATGCGCATGTTTCCGGGCCTTGGCCTGATATCTTCTATCGGTGCGGCGCTTGGTATGGCTGCGTCGCCCCGTCCCGTGACCATGCCCATCGTCGACGAATATCTGCACCTTTTTCGTTCCGGTGGCTCGATCCCGTCGCACCCTGGCATTCGCAGCAAAGGGAAGCAGGCGCGCCCACGCAAGCGTCCGAACCGGCGCCATGTCAGCCGTCGTGTCCGTCGATCGCATCGCCGGAGCAAAGCGGCATGACCGACGTCAGCAAACTGATCGACGAGGTCATCGCGCGCGAGGGCGGTTATGTGAACCATCCCGCCGATCGCGGCGGGCCGACCTGCTGGGGCATCATCGAGGCGGTGGCGCGCGCGAACGGCTATCAAGGTCCGATGCGCAATCTGCCGCGCGAGCAGGCGGCGCAAATCTATCGCAAGCTCTACTGGCTCCGGCCCGGCTTTGACCGGGTTGCCACGCGCGCCCCGACGCTCGCGGCCGAGATGTTCGATACCGGCATCAACATGGGCGTCGGAACGGCCGCGGGCTTTCTTCAGCGAGCGCTCAATGCCCTCAACCGGCAGGGCCGCGACTATGCCGATCTGACCGTCGACAAGGCGATCGGTCCGCGAACGCTGGCCGCGCTGGACGGCTTCCTGAAGGCGCGCGGCATGCAGGGCGAGATCGTGCTGCTCCGCGCGGTCGAGGCGCTCCAGGGCGAACGCTATATCGCGCTCGCCGAGAAGAACCCGAGCCAGGAGGCGTTCCTCTACGGCTGGCTCGCCAACCGCATCGGTAATGCGGCATGACCGGCTTGTCCGCCCTCGCGTTGCCGGCGCTGCCGTCGTGGCTGCGCTTCTGGTGGGCGCCTGTCCTGGTCGGCGTCGCGGGATGGGCGCTGATCGAGCGCGCCGAGAAGGCCGGCATCGCGGCCGATCTCGTCGCCGAAAAGGCCGCGCATCAGGCGAGCGCGGCCAATTGGGAGGCGGCGACCAACACGGCCCGCCTGCTCGATCGCGAGAACAAGCGCCTCGTCGAGGCGCAGCAAACTGCCGAAAGCAGGAGAATTTCCGATGATTTCCAAGCCCGCATTGATGACGCTCGCGCTCGCGCTCGCGCTGCTGCTGCCGGCCTGCGCGTCCAAGCCGCCCCAGCCGATCAAGGCGGTCGCGGAAAGCCGGCAGTGCCCCGCGTTCCCGATTCCGCCCGCGGGATTGATGCAGCGGCCTGCGAAGCTCGACTTCCTGCCGGCCTCTCCGCCGCCGACGCCCTGATCGCGACCGAGCAGGCAATCCAGCTCGACGAGCTGATCAACTGGGTCGCGGCGCAGGCCGCGATCGACAGAAACGGAAAGGAGGCAGCGGGTGACCAGTAACGGCAAGCCCTGGTGGCAATCGAAAACAATCTGGGCGGCGCTCGTCGTCTTCCTGGTGACGATCGCGCCCGAGCTGGGTGTCGGCATCACCGATCAGGACGCGGCCGACGGCGGCGGCGCGCTCGGCAATATTCTTGTCGGCGTCTCCGCGCTCGTCGCGATCTGGGGCCGGGTCAGGGCGCGGCAGCGTATCGGAACCGGCCAGTCCGGTGACGAGGGCGGCTGATGTACCTCGCGGGGGAACGCGCGATCGAACAGGCCGAGGCGATGGTCTCGGCCGAGCGCGACAAGGCCATCGCCGACATCCGCGCGCGGCTCGCCGAGCAGGGCGCCGATGATTGCGAAGACTGCGGTGACGAAATTCCTGCGCAGCGCCGGGCAGCGATGCCATCGGCCCGCCGCTGCGCAGCATGTGAAACCCGCCGCGAGCGCGCGGCAAAGCGGGGGTGGTAATGGATTTAGCGATGTTTCTTCAATGGGCGGGCGCGGTTGGCCTGGTCCTCGGTGTACTCAACACCGCCTGGACGATGGTCGGCAAGGCCGCGAAGCCGCTCAACGAGAAGGTGACCGCGGTCGAAGCCCAGATCACCAAATATCGCGGCGATCTGGCTGCCCACGATCGGCGCATCCAGACGCTGGAAAGCGAAGCGAAGCACGCGCCGACAAGCGATCAGGTCACCGACCTGCGCCTGACGATCGAGCGCCTGGACGGCCACATCAGGCGGCTTGAGGAGTCGATGAGCGGCCTCGGCCATACCGTGCGCAGTATGGATGACTTCCTGCGGAAGGAAAAATCGTGAGCTGGAAGGAAAAGGTGGCGCTCGACGCGCGCTTCATCATCCTGCGCGAGCTGTCGCAACAGCCGGACGGATCGCTCAATTCGGTGTCCCTGCGCCGCGTCCTGGACGTCTATTTCGTCCGTCCCGTCGAGTGGATCGATACGCAGCTCGTCAAGCTCGCCGAACTGGAAGCCATCCACCTGACCCGCGCCGGAGACGTCGCGATCGCGACGATCACGCCGGCAGGGCGCGACCACCTCGACGGGCGCTCGATCATTTCGGGCATCACCACGACGGCGGAATTTCGGTAAATGTCGGCCGAGGCGCGCAACGACCGGCGCGAAGGCCGTGGGCGCTTGTCGTCGATCGACATGCTGCCCGAGGAAGCCGAACCCGATATCGTGTGGGCGCTGGATCAGCTTCGGGCACGCGAGAAGCCGTCGAAGATGATCCTTGCCGAGTTCAACTCCCGTCTCGCCGATCGTGGAATCGGGGCGGTGAGCAAATCGGCATGGGGCCGCTGGTCGATCCGCAAGGCGATCCAGTTCCGCCGCCTGGACGAGGCACGGCATATCGCGTCCGAACTGGTGCCGTCGCTCGGCACCGACGGGCCGGACCATGTCACCGTGATGATCGCCGAAATGGTCAAGGTGTCAGCGCTGGAGCTGCTGGAAGGCGGCGAGGTCAGCAGCAAGGGTCTGATGGAGCTGTCCCGCGCCGTTTCGTCGGCGGTCGCGGCGCAGAAGGTTTCGGCGGAAAATCGCCGCAAGCTGGAAGACGAGGTCGAGCGCCGGATGGCCAAGGCCGGAGAAGCCGTTGAGAAGGTCGCGCGCGAGGCCGGGCTAAGTGCTGACCGCGCTCTGGAAATGCGCCGTGCCTATCTTGGTATCAAGCCGAAACCCGATCAGCCCGTCGAGCGCGGAGATGACGAAGGGTGAGTGAGCCAGAATTCCTTTCTGATGATTTGCCGACCGCCGATCAGCCGCCGCCGCGGTCCCCGATCGACGATCTGATTTCGGGGGGCGTGCCGTCCCCCGATCTCGACCCCTTGGCCGACGGCATTCTGATGAAGCATCAGAAGGAATATCTTGAGGACCAATCGGACCTGAAGCTTGTCCGTAAGGGGCGGCGAACGGGCTTCACCTTTGCCGAAGCCCTGGACAGCACGATCATCGCCGCTACCGCGAAGAGCGAGGGCGGTGACAGCACCTACTATATCGGCGACACGAAAGACAAAGGGCTGGAGTTCATCGCGACTTGCGCCGGCTTTGCGAAGCATGTTGCGAAGGAACTGCTGACGGTCGGCGAGTTCATGTTCGACGACATGCAGCCGGATGGATCGACAAAGCAGATCGCGGCCTATCGCATCAGGTTCGCATCGGGCTGTGTCATCGTCGCGCTATCGAGCAATCCGGCGAACATTCGCGGCCTTCAGGGGCGCGTGGTGATCGACGAGGCAGCGTTCCACAAAAACGTCGCGGCCGTCATCGACGCGTGCAATGCTCTCCTGATCTGGGGCGGCGTGATACGCATCATCTCCACGCACAATGGCGCGCTCAACCCGTTCAACGAGCTCATCAAAGAGACCGAGGCGGGTCAATATGACTATAAAATTCACACGGCGACGTTCGACGATGCGGTTGCCAATGGCCTTTACGAACGCGTCTGCCTGAAGCGCGGCTGGACGCCCACCGTCGAGGACAAGGAGAAGTGGTATCGCAAGGTCCGCCGATCCTACGGCACGCGCGTCGAGGCTATGCGCGAGGAGCTGGACGCTATCCCACGCGAGGGCGACGGCGTGCTGTTGCCGCTCGCCTGGATCGAGGCTTGTAGCTCAACCGAATACAAAGTTCTTCGGTGGGAACCGCCCTATCCCGGCTTCGTCGACATGCCCGAGACAGCGCGCCGGGGCGAGATGCTGTCGTGGCTGGTGCGCGAAGTGTCCCCGATCATCGCCCGCTTCGGAAACCAGCCGCTCGAATGGTTCCTGGGCGGAGACTTTGCCATGCGGCAGGATCGCAGCTCGTACCCGTTCGGTTATGTCGGCGAGGATTTGCGGCGGCATGTCCCGTTCCTGATTGAACTTCGCAACTGCCCCTATGATCAGCAAAAGCAGGCCCTGTTTTGGGTGGTCGATCAGTTGGAGATGATCGGGACGTTCGGTGGGGGCGTGCTGGACGCCAACGGTAACGGCATGGTCCTTGCCCAGGAGAGCAGGCAGAAATTCGGCGCCGATCGGATCGTTGAGCTGATGCCGTCCGACGCCTCGCTCCGGGAATCGACGCCGCTCTTCCGCGCAGCGTTCGAGGACAGGGCGATGTTAATACCCGCCGACATCAACACCCGTAATGATCTGCGGCAACTCCAGATCATCGGCGGCGTCGCGCGCGTGCCTAGGCATGTTCGAACCGAGGGAACCGATGGCGGGAAGCGCCACGGCGACAATGCGGTTTCACTCCTCAATTTTCACACGGCGACGAAGCGTGGCGGCGGTCAGCGCTGGAGACCTCTAATCCCCAGCCCATCCGCCTCGTCGTCGAGCCTAGACCAGAATTGGATTCCCGCATGATCGGTCGTTTCGTCAAAGCCGTTCGGGCCACGCTCGACAATTTCCGCCACGGCGGCACCGCCACCTTCTTCGGCGGCCTGTTTCGTCGCACGCGGTTCGATTACCGGAAAGAGGTCGGCGACTATCTGGACTCGTCGGTCGTCATGGCGCCGGTGCAGTGGGTGCAGCGCGCGTTGCCCGAAGGCGAGCTGAAGGTGCAGCGGAAGAATAAGGGTGGCGACATAGACGATCTGCCCGATCACCTGATGCTGGCGCTGATCCAGAACCCCAATCCCTATTACGGCGATATCGTGCTCTGGTGGGGATACGTCCTCAGCATGATCCTTGACGGCAACGCCTATTGGATGATCGTCCGCAATTCCATGGGCCGTCCTGTCCAGCTCTGGTATGTCCCGCACTGGATGCTGGAGCCGAAATGGCCCACCGACGGCAACGAGTTCATCTCGCATTATCTCTACACGCCAGGCGGCGGCGCGGGGCAGATGGAGATCGACCCGGCTGACGTGATCCATTTCCGTCACGGCATCAATCCGCGCAACCCGCGCAAGGGTCTGTCGCCGATCGAGCCGGCGCTGCGCGAGATATTTTCCGATCTGGAGATCAGCAATTTCGTCGCCGCGCTGCTCCGAAACATGGGCGTGCCCGGCATGGTCATCAGCCCGAAGGGCGGGACGATGCCGACCCCGGCTGACGTCGATGCGACCAAAGCTTATGTGCAGTCGCAGTTCAGCGGTGACGGCCGGGGCCGCGCACTTGTCCTGGGCGCGCCGACCGAGGTCAGCCAGTTCGGCTTCAACCCCAGCCAGATGAGCGTAAACGACGGCCGCGACGTCGCCGAGGAACGCGTCTGTGCGCTTATCGGCATTCCGGCTGCCGTCGTCGGTTTTGGCGCCGGCCTTCAACAGACCAAGGTCGGCGCGACCATGGAGGCGATGAGCAAGCAGGCCTGGGAGAACGGGGTCATCCCGCTCGGGAAGCTTGCGGCCGACGAGCTGAAGCGGTCGTTGCTGCCGCAGTTCGGCAGCGCGGCCGGCCTCAATGTCATCTTCGACGTGTCGAAGGTGCCGGCGATGCAGGAGGACCAGGACAAGAAGGTCGAGCGCTGGACGAAGGTACTCGATAGCGGCGCGATCACCGTCTACCAGTATCGGCAAGAGCTGGGGATGGATGCTGACGACAGTCATCGCTTCTATCTGCGCAAGATATCGGTGATCGAAGTCCCCGAGAACGGCGAACGGCCGACGCCCGCGGCCGAGCCGAAGGATCGAGGGGCAAAGGCGCGCGCCGCCAGCCAGGACGCCTATAAGCGCGGTGCGGCCTATCTGCTGATCCTTCAGCGGCAGGAAACCGGCCTGCAAGAGGCGTTCAAGAAGCCTCTCGTCGCCTTCTTCGATCGCCTGGGTCGCGGCGCCGTCGAAGCATCGGCCGAATTGATCGAGGCGGAGCTGGGGAAGGCCCGCGGTGCGAAGAGCGATGATCTGATCGTCGAGACGATACTTGACCGGCTGGGCATCCCCAAGTGGGCGAGCGAGCTGCGCGCGATCTATGAGGCGCAATATCTGGAGATCGCCAAGGCCACTGGCGACGCGGCGGGCTTGGCGGGTCTCGGTACGTCGCTGCCCGATCAGGTCGCGCAGTCGATCGTCGCCGCGGGCGGCCGGCGCGCTGGACTGGTAGATCTCGATCGGCAGACGCGCGCTGCCTTGTTCGAGGCGCTGGCAGAAGGGCGCGCAGCGGGTGAAGGCGCGGCGCAGCTCGCGACGCGCATCCTGCCCACGATCGCGGCCGGGCCATCGATCGACCCCGAGACCCGCGCGCTGCGCATCGCGCGGACCGAGGCGAAATATGCGCAGAACATCTCGACGATCGAGCGGGGGCGCGCGGCTGGCGTGTCCAGCTTCATCGTCTTCGATGGTCGCCTCGGGCCGGGCCGGTCGCTGCTTTCCCACATCGCCCGCGACGGGTCGATCGTCGGCATTCAGCAGGCTGCCGTGATGGCCGACGCCGAGCATCCGAACGGCACTCTCAGCTTTGCACCCAATTTTGAAGAGGAATGATCCGATGATGTTGCAGACCAAATCCATGACCATCAAGGCGATGGACGAGAGCGGCAAGGGCTTGGCCGAGTTGGCGACTCTGTCGGCCGTCGACAATGACGGCGATACCTATGATCGCGGTGCCTTCAGCTGGAAGCCGGGCGGGCACCAGTGGGCCATGATGATGCCGGCACACGATCGGCGGAAGATGCCGTTCGGCAAGGCGCGCGTATACGAGGAGGGCGACAAGGCCTTCGCCGAGCTGAACCTCAACCTGAAGACGACGGCAGGCCGCGATTGGCACCAGGCGCTGTTGTTCGATCTGGAAACCGGCGAGCCGGTGCAGGAATGGTCCTATGGCTACAACATCGTCGACATGGACTATCGCGTCAGTGGTAACAGCCGGGTGCGGGTGCTGAAGAAGCTCGACGTCGACGAAGTCTCGCCCGTGCTGCGCGGCGCGGGGATCGGCACCAGGACAATCGCCATCAAGGGCGCAAAGCTGCGCGAGGAGCATTTCGCGGGATTGATCGCCGACCTTGGCGCGGTCGCCACCGCGATTGACGCCGATCCTTCCGCGATATCGGCGTCGGGGCTGAAGCAGCTGCGGGAGATCAACGAGGCGATCGACCGCGTGCTGGCCGGTGACGATGGAATGGGCGATCCGTCGAAGGCTGCCTCGACGGTCGCAACCGATACGGCGCTGACGCACGCGATGATGCACAACCAGAGCCGTCGGCGCTTCGGCCTCTGATCGACGCGGGAGGGCGCTCAGCGATCCTGTAGGGGGCCCCCTGCCCGCCGCTCCCCCCTCTTATCGCCGTGTGAGCCCTCTTAGCGCTTCTTAGGGGCTAATCGATCGGCCTGCCTCCCCCTCCTTTGCGAGGTGGCGGCGGGCCGGTTGTCATTTGGGGTCCGGTTCGTCTAGACAGGGATCGATCACCGCATCGCTGTTGCACGCTGCGCCGGACACGTGTCCGGGGCGCTTGCTCCATTGCGCTGCTGCCACATGGGCCGGACGCCTCGCCTTCGCGGGGACAGGCATTCCGACCCATAGGGAGCAGCAATATGACGGTAAAGAGTTTGACCCTGAAGGCCGCGCGCGAGAAGGCGCAGAAGCTTCAGGATGACCTGGGCACGGTGTTCGCCGAAGCGAAGACCGATGACGGCCAGTATGATTACAACAAGGTCGAATTCTTCGGCGCCGAGCTGAAGGGGAAGTCGATCGACGTCGCCAAGCGGGTGAAGGAACTCGACAGCGAACTCAACGAGGTCATGGAGCATGTCGAAACGCTCCAGAGCGCCGAGGAAGCCGCGAAGTCGCACGGCAACCGCGAAAAGGCGCTTCGCGGCTTCACCCTGCCGGGCGGTGGCGGCGGGTCGAAGGGCGGCCGCGAGCCGGAATTCAAGTCGATCGGTGAAATGGCAACCGAAACCAAGTCCTTCCAGGATTGGCTCGCGAAGGGCTGCCCCGATGGCGTCACGATCACGCTCGACGTGAACCCGAGCGACATGCTGGCCGGTGCGCTCGACTTCAACACGATGGGCGGCGCCAAGGCTCTGATGTCGACGGGTGCCGGCTATGCGCCGCAGAGCATCCGTCAGCCCGGATATGTCGAGGCGGTGACCCGTCCGATCCAGATGCTCGACATCATCCCCACCTTCCAGACCAGTCAGCCGACGGTCAAATATATGGAAGAAACTACCCGCGTCCACGGCGCGGCCGAGGTTGCCGAGGGCGGCGCCTATACGGAATCGCAGTTCGTCTTCACCGAAAAGGAAGCGCCCGTTCGCAAGATCGGCGACAGCCTGCCGGTCACCGACGAGCAGCTTGAAGACGAAGCGATGATGCAGGGCTACGTCACCACGCGTTTGCCCTTCGGCGTCCGCCAGCGGCTGGACGGTCAGACGATCGTCGGCAACGGCGCCGCTCCGAACCTGCGCGGCCTGAAGAATGTGGCCGGTACCCAGACGCAGGCGAAGGGTGCCGATCCGGTGCCCGACGCCTTCTACAAGGGCATGACCAAGGTTCGCCTGGTCGGCCGGGCGATCGCAACGCACCACGTCATGCATCCGACCAACTGGGAGGGCATCCGCCTGCTCCGCACGGTCGATGGCGTTTACATCTGGGGCAGCCCGAGCGAGGCCGGCCCGGACCGCCTCTGGGGTCTGCCGGTCGTCCAGAGCGATGCCGACGCCGCAGGCACCGGCTATGTCGGCTCGTTCCGCCCGGACACGGTCAGCCTGCACGAGAAGCGCGGGATCGATATCCAGTTCGGCTTCGTCGGCACGCAGTTCGTCGAGGGCAAGCGCACCGTGCGCGCGGACACGCGCGTCGCGCTTGTCTGGTGGCGCCCGCCTGCCTTCTGCTCGATCACGGGCCTCTAATCGCCAAGGGGGTTGGCGAACTGGCCGGGCGCGACCTCTCTCCCTGCGCCCGGCCAGCATTTTCGGAGGATAGTCCATGCCCACGATTACCGGATTTTCGCGCCCGGTCGGCTGCGCGCTCATCAAGGGCGGACCGGTCGGCGAATTCGCTGTTCCCGGCAAGCTGAAGCCCGGCGACACGCTGCTTTCGGTCGAACACATCACCGATGGCTCTCCGCCGACGCGCGTCGATCGCACGGCCGAGTTCTCGATCCATGCCACCAAGGGCAACACGATCTCGAACACCACCACCAACACCACGGGCGGCTTCTTGCACGTCCTGTGGGCCAGCACGGAGTAACGACCGATGACGAACATGATTGCTGCTGAGCGGCTCTATCTGACTGGAGACGCCAAGCGCCTCGTTCGCGAAGGCGACCCTGACGGTGCGAGCCTCTATGTCGCGCCAGGCGATGAAATCCCGCCTTCGTCCGTCGAGCGCTTCGGCCTCGTTGACGGCACTTTGCCCGCTAAGGGTGGCAAGGGCGCTGGCGGCGGCTCCACCAAAGAAAAGCAGCCCGGCCAGGACAAGGAAAAGCAGCCCGGCGGCGACAAGGGCGCTGGCGGCGGTTCGGCCGGCGCGGCTGCGACCGGCGATGACCTGACCCGCATCAAGTATGTCGGGACGAAGGTCGCAAAGGGCTTTGCGGCTGCGGGGCTGACGGCGTTCGCCCAGATCGCGGCGATCGACCCCGCAGCGCCGCCTGCCGTCGAAGGGACGAACGCCACCACCAAGTGGGGCGATATCGTCGAGTCGGCGAAGGCGCTTGTTGCCGAACAGGCTGGTCCCGCTGCTGATCAGGAAGACGCTGGCGCTCAGGACGGCGGAGCCGAACCCGGCGCCGCGGATCAGGGCGCAAGCTGATCCATGGCGCTGCTCGACCGGGTCAAGTTGCGCTCGGGCACTGATCTGCCCGATAGCGAGTTGGAGGATATGATCATTGCGATCACGTCCGACCTCGACGCGCGCCTTGGTCCGGTCGGGCCGGTCACGAAGGAACTGGGCGATCCCGGCGATCCGCATAGCCGGTTCAATCATTCGCTGCGCATCACCCCGCCGATCGACATGTCGGCGGGAGGGGCAGACGTGACGATCGTCGAGCTTGATCCCGGCAATAGCGGTGACCCCACCGCCGAGACCATTTTGCTTCCCGGCGACTATCGCATCCTGCACGATGGCCGCACCATCCAGCGCCTGACGGGTGGCCCGAACGGCCGCACCTATTGGGCGCCGATGGTCCGCATCACCTATACGCCGGCTGGCGCCACCCAGCCCGCGCGCGACGAGGCGCTGATCAAGATCGCGATGATCGACCTGTCCTATCGCGGCGGGATGAAGAGCGAACGCGCTGGCGATTATTCGATCACGCTGAGCGGCGATCCCGTCGCCGATCGCGAGGCCGTAATCGCCGGGCTGATTCCGGCCAGCGGGTTTTTGTTGGCATGACCTGCCTCGGTTCCATGTTTGTCAACCTGGGCGCGGTGCTGCTGGGTGCCGCGCTGCTGTGGGCCTCGGCCTTTGCCTTCCAGCTCGTCCGCGGGTTCTTTCGGCGATGATCGGCCAGCGCCTTACGATGGTCGCGTATGTCGAGCGAAACCAGGCGACCGGCAAGGATGCCTGGAACATGCCCGCGATCGACTTCGCGCCGCATGCGCAGGTTCCGTGCTTTGCCTATTCGAAGTCGGCGGCCGACGTGGTCGACGGGAAGAAGAGCGTGACGGTGCAGAATTTGCGCATGATGTTCGCGCTGGGCATCGACGTGCGTGAGGGCGATCAGGTTGCGAAGATCACGGATAGATCTGGCGCGACGATATTGATCCCCGGTCCACTGCGGATCGAAGGCGCCGTCGAGTATAAGCATAATCACCAGGAGGCCGCACTCGTGCGGGTCGCCTGATGGCCGAAAAGAGCCTTGTCTGGAACGGCCCTGCGGTCACCGCCAAGCTGAAGGCCGCGCAGATCGCAGGGGTGAACCGCACCATGGGCGCCTGCGTCAACCAGGCGAAACGTAGCCATGCGTGGCAGAATCGCACCGGCGTGCTGGAGGGCGGCATCGCGATCGTCACCTTTGCCGAGGCGGAAGGCGAAGGGGTGCGCGGGGTGTGGGGCGTCCAGGACGTCCGCTATGCCCTGATCCACGAGCTGGGCGGCGTTATCAGGCCGGTGAAGGCGCAGGCGCTGGCGATCCCGCAGCCTGACGGCAGCGTCCGCTTCGCCAAGTCGGTGACGATACCCAAGCGTCCCTATCTGCGGCCCGCCGCCGATCAATATTATCCCATGCTGTCGGACAATATCCGGCGAGCCTATGAGCGCGGAGAAGCCGATGGCGGAGCCTGATGTCATCGCTGCGCTGGTCGCGGCGCTTGCCGGCGATGCTGCGACCACGGCGCTGGTCGGCGATGCGATCTTCGGCGGCGAGCTGCCGGAGGGTATCGCGGCCGAGATGCCCAAGCGTGCGATCGTCGTCGCCGCATCGGGCGGTCCCGAGTTCACCGGGCGCGGCAGTGCCGAGGTCGATGCGCAGCGGATCGACCTTTTCGGTTATGGTGCCACGCCCGAGGAAGCGAACCGGGTTCGATCGACCGCGGCGCGCCGCCTGTGGTCGATCGAGCGCGAGACGCACGCCGCCACGCTGGTCCACTGGGTCAATCGCGCAGGCGGATTTTCCCAGGCACGCGACCGCGACGGCCAGTGGCCGCAGTCCTTCCAATCGTTCCAGGTCTTTTATTCATTGCAGGAGGTCCAATAATGCCCGCACCCTATGAAATTCTCGCCGGCCCGCTCGATCTGTGGTTCGCCCCGGTCGACACTGCCTTTCCCCTGATCGACGCAGCGCCGGGCGCCGGCTGGTCGAAGCTCGGGACCAATGGCAAGCGCAACTATTCCGACGACGGGCTTGCCGTGCAGCACACCCAGAAGATCGACACGGCGACCCCTGCAGGCGCGATCGCGCCGGTAAAGGCGTGGCGTACCGAAGAAGGGCTGATCATTTCGGTCACGATGTGGGACATGACGCTCGAACAATATACGGTTGCCCTGGGCGGCGCGGAGCCGACGGCAGTCGCAGCCGGTGCCGGGACCGCGGGCTACAAGAAGATCGGCCTGTCGCGTGGTCCCGATGTCGTGACTTATGCGATGCTTGCGCGTGGCCAGTCGGCCTATGGCGATAATTTCAAGGCCCAATATGAAGTGCCCGTCTGTTTCCAGAATGCGAACCCGAAACCGGCATTCGCCAAGGGCAAGCCGTCCGGCCTTGAAATGGAGTTCATGGCGCTCGAACATTCGGCCGCGGCGACCGAGCTTGAACGCTTCGGCCGGCTGATCATGCAGCACCAGGCCGCGCTGCCCTGATGCGCCGGGGCGCCGATCTTCTCGATCGCGCGCGCCAATTGACCGACGAGCTGCGCAGCCACAAGCGCGCAGCTCGTCAAGCACGCGAGGGCGCGCAGGCAGCGGCGGCCGAACTGGCGTTGATCAGGGCCGAGTGCGAGCGGCTCGGCATAGCCTTCACCCTCCTGCCGGACAGGCGTCCGGGGCGCGACGTCGGGACAGGCCGGGCATAGCCCGGCCACCAACCCGGCGAAGGAGCGCTCCATGGCCACTACACCCATTCTGAACCTGTCGACGCTCGTCGAGCGTCCCGTCATCGAGATCGATGGCAAGAAATATCAAATGCTGTCGCCCGAGGAGCTTTCGGTCGTCGACACGCACCGCTTCGCCCTGTGGGGGCAGCACATCCAAGAGTTCACCGCCGACGAGGCGAAAGGCCCCGAGCTGCAAACGCTGGTCGACGAGCTGGCCGCGAAGGTGCTGGTCGGCGTGCCCGCCGACGTCTTTGCCAAGCTGTCGGGCGTCCAGCGCTTTTCGGCCGTCGAGGTTTTTACCATGCTCCTGCTGGCGCGGAAGGCCGAGCTGGTGGGAGCGATCGGCAAGACGCTGGCGAGCCAGACGATTGGGGAAGCATCATCCCCCGCATCCAACGCTTCTTCGGGGGCGACCCGCGCTGGTGGTTCTACGAGGCGCCGATAGCGATCGTCCGGGCTTTCGCCGTGATGCTTCCCCGTCTCGATGCCGAGGAGCGGCTGTCGAACATCGACACCAATGCCGTCTCCTTCGGCGCGCTTCAGCCGGATGACGCCGAGCGCGTCATCGCCCGGCTCGAATGCACGCGCGATGGCGTTGTGATGGAACTGCCGAAGCCGGTCGTCGCGTCGCCCGATCAGCTCGGCGGAATCGGCATCGGCGTGACGATCGTCGGCGCCGACGGGATGCCGGTCGATGGCTGAGGTACTTGGCGAAGCCCTCCTGGTCCTGCGGACCGACGACCAAGGCTATGAGCGGAGCATTGACAATGCCGAGGCGAAAGCCCGCGGCCTTGGCGCGCAGCTCGATCGCACCGCCGACAGCGCGATCGATACGGGCCGCGCTCTCGGGTCGGCGGGCACCGCAGCCGACGGCGCTGCGGCTGCGATGGGCCGCGAGGCGCAGGCGGCGCAGGCAACGGTTCCGGCGCTGCGCAACCATACGACAGCGGTCACCGCCTCGACCGATGCCGCGCGCAAGGCTGCGTTCCAGCAAAAGCTGCTGATGTTCCAGCTCAATGACATCGGCGTCTCGCTCGCCGGGGGGATGAACCCCCTGATGGTGATGGTGCAGCAGGGGAGCCAGATACAGCAAATCTATGCCGGAGAGGGCGGCGTCACGCGGGCGCTGAAGGAAACCGGCAACATGGTGGGCGGGCTGATCGCGCGCTTCCCGCTGCTGTCGGCTGCTATCGCGCTCGGCGGCGCGGCGGTCGCCGGCATGACCTATGAGATCAACCAGGCGTCGAAAGAGTCGGTGAACTTCGGCGATGTCGCGCTCGCGACTTGGCAGGTGATCGCTGACGGGCTTTCGTCGGTGCTGAAGCCGGTGGTCGATGCGGTCGCACCCTGGTTCCAGGCGGCGTGGGACATGGTGGTCGCCGGGGTCAAATGGACCGGCAATCTGATCATCAACAGCTTTCGCGCGGCGTTCGAGGATGTGAAGTTCGTGTGGGCGAACTTCCCCGACATCATGGCCGCTGCGGTGACCGGTGCGGTCAATCTGGTGATCGACGGCATCAACATGATGGTGAAGGCCGGGGTCAACGGCGTGAACGCGCTGATCCGCGGGGTCAATTCGGCGGTCGCGGCGGTCGGCGGCGAAAAGGCGCTGGAGCTGTTCGGCTTCAGCGGCGCGATCCCCGAGCTGACGGCGCCGCAGATCGGCCGCTTCGCCAATCCCGCCGCGGGCCGGCTGGGCAACGCCGTGCAGGGGCGCAATGCGCGTGTCGCCGAGATCATGTCTAGCGACCCTCTCGGCGAGTTCTTCGACGCGGTGGGAGAGCAGGCGCGCAAAAATGCCCGCGAGCGCAAGAAGAAGGACGAAAAGGACAAGAAGGGCGGCGCGGACGCGGCGAAGCCCGACAAGACCGAAGAGCGCTACCAGCAGGATTTGAACGCGATCCTGCTCCAGACGATCGCGGCGCGCCGCAACCTCGCGACGTCGATCGCGGAGCGCTATCGCCTCGAACGGCAGGCGCTCGACATCACGTCCGCCCAGGCGCGGCAGGCCGTCCAGGATAATGACAAGTTCAGCGCGGCGCAGAAGGCGAAGCTGCTCGTCGAATTGTCGATTAAAGAAAGTCTTGAGCGCCAGCTTCTCGATCGGAAAGAGGCCGAAGAGACGGCTCGCGAGGCCCTGCAAACCGCCCAAGCAGCAATGCAGAATGAGCGCGATCTTGCGGAACGCTCTCTGCGCCTGGCTGATACCCGCGCCGAGCGGCGGGCGATTGAACTTCGTTTGTTGGATATCGCCTATCGACAGGAGCGGGCCGATCTGCAGGCCGTCATTGCGAGCGAGCAGGCGAATGAGGAGCAAAAGCGCCGCGCTCGCGACAGGCTACGCATTCTCGACCAACTCCAAGCGGGCGACCGTCAGGGCATCGAGCAGCAATATGAAAGCCCGCTCGACCGCTACCGCCGCGAGGTCGGCGATGTCGGCCGGAACATCAATGACGAGTTGGAAAAGGTGCAGGTCAGCGGCCTGCAATCGCTGAACCAGGGCCTTGTGGACGTGATCACAGGGGCGAAGTCGCTCGGATCGGTCTTCAAGGATGTCGCCAACCAGATCATCGCCGACCTGCTGCGCATCGCCGTGCAGCAGATGGTCATCATGCCGCTGCTCAACGCGCTCGGCGGCGGGGGCGGTGGTGGCGACCTCGGATCGGGTCTCGGCGGACTATTCAAGGGCTTCTTTGCGACGGGTGGGACTATCCCGACGGGCACGTTTGGCATCGTCGGCGAGCGCGGCCCAGAACCGGTAATCTCCACCCCGCGCGGCGCGCTCGTGCGACCGAACAGCACCCTCTCCAGTTCACAGTTCCGGCCTGCCGGCACGTCGATCAGCATGCCGATCTCGATCGATGCCACCGGCGCCGACCCCGCGGCGATCGGGCGCGTCCAGTCGCAGCTCGATCGGCTTGAACAATCGCTTCCCGGCAGGATTGTCAGCACCGTGCAGGATGCTGGCGAGCGCCGGATGATCACGACGCGAGGCTGGCGATGATGCAACCCCTTCCGATGCCCGAATTGCCCGCGGGCATCGCCCGCGTCGAGTTCGAACCCGAGCGCGTCGATTATGCGGCGCCTGAAGCGAGCGGGCGGCAAGGCGGCGTCCAAGCAGGCTGGCCGCTGTGGCTCGCGACGTTCGAACTCGACAAGGTCGATCGCGACAGCGCGGACCTCTGGCGCGCGTTTATCGCGCGCCTGCGCGGCCGGCAGCGCCTGTTCCTAGCAAGCGACCCGACCCGCCTCTACCCGCGAGCGACGCCGCGCGGCTTTGCAGGCATGACGCGCGCCGGGGGCGGCGCGTTCACGGGGGCAGCGACAAGCTGGGCGCAGAATGTCGATGCCGAGGGCAATGCGGCGATCGGGCTGACCGGCCTGCCCGCCAATCTGGCGCTGGCGGCGGGCGACTATATCGGCTGGAAATGGGATGCGGCCGGGTCGGCGGCGGGCAGCTACGATCGTCGGACGATGGCCCGCGTCGTCGTTCCGGGCGTCGCCTCGGCCGGTGGCGGCATCACCGTGACGGTCGAGCCGCCGCTTGACCCGCTGGTCGTTCCCGCTGGCGCGATAGCGCACCTCGACAAGCCCGCATGCCTGATGCGCCAGATCCCCGATCGCAGCCGAATCGGATCGACCGGCGCCGGACGTGCCCTGTCGGGTGCGACGATGATCGCTGGGCAGGATTTGCGGCCATGAAGGCGATATCTGCCGCCGCGCTCCAGGCGCTCGCCGATGGGACCGCAATCGTCGTCGGCGCCGTCAAGATCGATGCCGACCCGCCGATCCGCGTCTGGGGCGGACACGGCCCGATCGAACTTGGCGGCGAACCCTTCGACCCGATCGGCGACCGCAGCCTAGTCCAGGTCGCGGGCGGCGCACTCGGCGCGTCCGAGCAGAGCATCACCCTCTCGCTGTCGGGCATTGAGGAACATGTCCTGGAGCTGCTCGACGCCGAGGAGGTCGAGCAGGCCCCTGCAACGCTCTGGCGGATGATCTTCAAGGGCGACGGCGTGACGCTGCTCGATGCCCATATCTGGAAACGCGGGCGGCTCGACGAGCTGCTCCGCGAAGACGAGATCGGTGGCACATCGACGCTGACCGCCAACCTCGAAACCGCCGCTCGCGGCCTCGGTCGCAGCGGGGGCCGGATGCGCAGCGATGCCGACCAACGCCTGATCAAGGCGAACGACGGCTTCTTCCGCAATATCGCCTTCGCAGGCGAAAAAACGCTCTACTGGGGCGGGCGGAAGCCCGCGACGGCCGGCTCCGCGGTCGGTGGCAGCTACGGCGGTGGCGGACGCAATTTCTATAATCGGCAGAACGTCCGTGCCAACTGATCGGGTCCGCGACATCCCGGCGCTGATCGCCTTGCTCGATGCGCGCGTCGATTGCGCCTTCGCATGGCGCGGTCGTCGCGACTGCGGCCATTTCGCCGACGCCGCGATCGTCGCCCAGTCGGGCGTCAGCATCATTGGCGATTTGCAATGGCGCAGCCGTGCACAGGCTCGCGCAATTGCCGAATCCGAAGGCGGGTTCGAAGCGGCGATGGACCGGCGGCTACGTCGCGTCCCGCCCGCCCTCGCGCAGCGCGGTGATATCGCCGGTGTCCCCGATCCGCTGTTCGGCGTCCGGCTGATGGTGGTCGAGGGCGTGACGCTGGTTGGGCCGGGCGCGCGCGGGCTGGAACGGCAGCCGCGCAGCGCGATGGTGATCGCGTGGGACGCGATGTCGGCAGGCGCGCGCGATGAGTAAGGTCGTCAAGATCATTGCCGGCGTCGCGCTGGCGGTCGTCGGCGCGGTCACCGGCAACTGGCAGCTCATCATTGCCGGCGTCTCGATGATCGGCGGCGCGCTGTTGCAGCCGAAGCTCGGCAACAAGCGGCGCGCCGCCGCATCGGCGCAGGTGCAGCTCGGCGAAGTGCCGCGCGAGGCGATCGTCGGCACGGCTTCGACGGCGGGCAGCTTGGTCGACGCGTTCAACTATGGCGGCAAATACGGCACCGATTGGGAGGTGCTGGTGCTGGCGCTCGCCGATCATCGCTGCGCCGGGTTGCAGGGCTTCTATGTCAATGATGCCTATGTCGCCTACGCCGCCGACGGCTATGTCGCCGGCTATAACAACCAGCTTCAGGTCTTCTGGCGATCGGGAACCGAGACGCAGACCGTTCCGGCGATCCTGACCGCCAATGGGCCGGGGTGGACCGCCAACGACAATGGCGCCGGCGTTGCCTATGTCGTCGTCGCCTACAAGGCCGACGATCCCGAGGCGAGCAATCCGGTGTGGCCGGGCGGGCGGCCGCGCTTCCAGTGGATCGTGCGGGGCGCGCTTTGCTATGACGCACGCAAGGACAGCAGTGTCGGCGGCGCCGGGGCGCACCGCATCGACAATCCCGCGACCTGGGAATATTCCGACAACCCGATCGTCACCCGCTACAAATGGGTGCGCGGCTTCTATGCCTGCGACCGTGTCGGCGATCCGGCGCAATTGCTGATCGGCCGCGGGCTGAGCGCGACAGAAGCGCCGCCCGCCAACGTCTTTGCACGCGCCAACCTGTGCGATGAGCTGGTCGGCGGCGAGAAGCGCTATCGCGTCGGCGGCGCGATCGGCGCGGCCGAACCCTATATCGAGATCGAGGAAGACTTCGCCTCGGCCTGCGCGGGGACGATCGTGCAACCGGAGGGCTGCGTCGAGATCGACCCCGGCGAAGCGCGGGCGATCGTCGCGACCTTCACCGACCGCGATCTGGTCGTCGGATCGCGGGTGCGCTGGAACAATGGCCTGCTTTCCACCGGCAGCGACGAGTGGATCAACACCGTCGTCGTCTCCTATATCGACCCGGCGCAGAAGTGGGCCGAGCATGCGGCGCCGGTGCTTCGCGATCCTGCCGACATCGTCACCGACAAGCGTCCGCGCGAGCGCCGCGTCCTTTTGGGCTTCGTCCAATGGGTCAAGCAGGCGCAGCGCGTCGGCGAGATACAGCGGCGCTTTGGCCGGCTGAAAGGCCGCGCCGAAGTCACGCTGCCGCCGCGCTTCGCCAATATCGAAGAAGGCGACTGGGTGCAGTGGCAGTCCGATCGCCGGTTCAAGGGCGCCACGCTGACCTTCCGGGTCGAGGCGTGGGGATCGGACGAGAAGTGGCATCACACGCTGACGCTGCGCCAGATATCGGCATCGGTCTATTCCGACACGGCGCCGCTCGACGACGGGTCGATCGCGGCTCAGCAGCCCGCGCCGCCCGCGATCGGCGCGCCCGCGATCGGCGCCTGGACGCTTGCGGCAGGGCATCAGGAGGCGGGCGGCCTCGCCACCCCGATCCTGATCGTTGCGGGCGCCACCGATGACAGCCAGGCACGCTTCGTTCGGATCGAGTATGTGCAGAGCGCGACGGCTCCCGACGGCGCCACCCAGTGGAACGATACCGGCGTCACCGGCCCCGACGTGACCCGCAAGGAAATTCCTGCGGCGCCGGGCGGAACCTATTATGCCGCGGTTTCCTATGTCGTCGACAGTGTGAGGGGCACGCGCCGCATCCTCGGGCCGGTAACGGTCGGGGCTATCACCCTGCCCGACGGGACGCCGATCGAAGATCGCGAGCCGACCGACCGCTCTCCAGCGCCGCCGCTGGAGCTACCGCGGGGAACGATCTGGTTCGCGCCTGACGGTCATCCCTACCGCTTTACGACCCGCCCGTGGATCGGGGCGGATGGGCAGGCATGGGTCGGTGCCGATGGCGCGGCATGGCTCGGCGCCGGCTATGAAGACGTCCAGGATCAGGTCGCGGTGGATGCGCTCGATCTCGCGACGACCGCGAGCGTGGCAGCCGATGCCGCGAAGGCGGATGCGATCAGCGCGCAGAGCAAGATCGCGGCGATCGTCGCCGACAACACGCTCGATAAGTCGGAGAAGCCCGACCTCGCGCTGCGCTATGCCGCGATCCTGTCGGAGCAGCCGGGCATCCAGAACAACGCGGTCTATTATGCGATCGTGGCCGAGAAGGCTGTCTATGATGCCGCCGTCGCGGCGCTGACCGCATATCTCGCCGCCCTCGTCCCCGCCTATAATGATTACAGCGCCGACACGGCCATCGACCGCGTCGCGTTCAACAACGCCTTCAATGCCTTCTACGATGCGCGCCAGGCGCTGCTCGACAAGATCGCGGTCGAGGCCGGGCGATCGACCGCGACGATGACGCTGGCGCCGACGCAGACGATCCTGTGCGACTATCTGGGCGTGCCGAAGGCGGGCCAGCTCGACGATCGCGTTCTGCTCAACAGCCGCAAGCGCGGCAACGCGGTGGTCGATGCGGCGACGAGCTGGACGGCCACCTTCCCGGCGTCGGTCACCGCGACGATCGACACGACATCGGCGACAACCGATCGCGGCGATATCACGATCACGGGCTTCAACGGCGCCGCAGGCGCCGCCGAAATCCCGGTCGCGTCGACCTATGACGGCATCACGCTGAACGGCAAGATCGCGATCGTGCCGGTTCTTGACGCGCCGCCGCCGCCGCCGCCCGCCAGCGGCACGGCGCAGACATCGGCGCAGTCGAGCGATCCGCAGACGAACAGCACGAACGCCTATCTGTCGAGCGGGGTCATCATCGGACCGGTGCGCGCGGGCGCGGCGGGGCAGATCAAGCTGGAAGCGGTGATTTCCTTCTCGCGCACCGCCAATGGCGAAAACGACGCCTATGCGAAGTGGGGCTATTCGACATCGGCGACGGGGCCGTTCACCGACGTGCCCGCGGGCGAGGTGCATTCGACCAGCAACGCTTTTCGCCTTCGGACCTACGATCCCGACGAGCTGACCGACGAGTCTGGCGCGATTTCGATCAATCAGACGCTGAGCGGGCTGACGCCGGGCACCGACTATTATTTCGAGTTCCGTCCCCGGAAGGGCGCCTACTCGGCTGGTGTGCCGACCGCGAACAACTTCTTCCTCGGCCTGAAGAAGGCGACGCAGCTATGATGTCGATCTTCAACCAGCGATCGGGGAAGCTGCTGCGCAACGTCGCCTCGCTCGACGGCGAGAATATGCGGGGGCGAGGCTCGGCGCCTTGCCCGCCCGGCTGGGAGCGGATGCGCTGGGATGTCGCCGCGCGCGGCTGGGTCGCCGATGCCGGCGTCGCGGCCGAGGTCGATGCCCGCCGTGTCGATGAGGCCTATCGCGCCGAGTTCGGCGACGGGGCGAAGCGCGAGGCGCACATGCGCAAGGCGATGGAAGCGCGCCTCTATCAGCGTTTCGGCGCGCCCGAGCTGGCGCCGATGCTCGCGCACGAAGCGCGGGCGACGGGCGTCGCGATCAGCGACCTCGCCGCGGCCGTCATCGCCAAGGACAATGAATGGATCGAGCGCGAAGTCGCGCGCCGGTCCGCCAAGCTGAAAGGAATATCCGATGCCTGACGTGGCCACCGCCCCGACCGCCACCGCTGCGCAGACCGCCGCGGCGGGATCGCGCATGATCGGCTTCTATCTCGGTGCAGGCAATGTGAAGGTCGATTGCAAATTCGATACCGCGAACTTCCTTACCCGCGCCGATACAGGGCAATATACGGCCAATGGCTGGCTGGTGACCGGATCGGCGAACGCCACCACCGGACTTGTGTCGGTCGGAATGAGTTACAGCGGCGAAATGCTGGGGACGATCGGGTCGCTGCGAGGGTCCGGCACGGTCGGGATCGGGTTCGGCGTCAAACCGTCGCCGACAATCAGCGGGGGTTGGGTATCGTCCCTTTCGACTGGCGGGGCCTGGGCGCGCGGTGCCTTGAGCCTGAGCGGGACGCAGTTGTCGATCGGCTTCGCGGCCTCGCAAACGACCGCAGCGGGCACGGACGTTGCGATCACGAACGCGCTGACGGTGCAGGCTTCGGGCATATTGCCGGGCGGCAATAACACCCAGACGCTCGGCGCGAGCGGTTCGCGCTGGTCGGAAGTCTGGGCGACCAAAATGCTGACGCCGTCGGGCGTCATTCTGTCGCTCGCTGTAACGGGCGGCGGGCAATGGAACATCTCGGCCTCGACAGGCTCTTTCTTCCCCTCGTCGGATAATGCGCACCCGATCGGCAGCGCCTCGAACCGCATAACGACGCTGTTCGCGACCAACGGAACGATCAATACCTCCGACGAGCGCTTCAAGATATGGATCGGTCGCCCTGGCGAGGACCGAGCGGCCAAGGATCGCCGTATTGCGCGTGCGATCCTCGACGAGCTGGGATGGTATCAGTTCACCGATGCCGTGACCGAGAAAGGCCCGGACGGCGCGCGCTGGCACTATGGCGCGCGGGCGCAGCGCATCTGGCAGATCGTCGCGGACGAGGGGCTTGCGCCGCCGCTGGTCGAAGTCGAGGGCGTTCTGTTGCCCGACATCAGCTGGGCCGGGCCGGTAGCGCCGGCATGGCTTTGCTTCGACGGCTGGAATGACCAGTTCGAAGATGTTTACCGCGAGGTCATGCATGTCGATGAGGTGCAGGTCGGCGAAGAGGCAACGGGCGAGTTCGACACTGACGGCGCCGAGATCATGCGCCCCGTCACCGAAGAGGTCGAGCGCATCGAGCGCGAGCCGACGGGGGAGCGCCAGCTTGTTCGCTCGGCGGGGCATCTGTTCGGGTTCCGCGTCGATGAAATGAACCTGCTCCTGTCGTGGGCGCTCCACGATCGCCTGTCGGCGCTGGAGGCGGCGGCATGAAGCGGCTGGCCTTCCTCTTCCTGCTGCTCGCCGGATGCGATCAGGGCGGCGCGGCCGACGGCTATCGCTTCGGGCAAAAGGAGTTCGAGCGAACGCAGCCTGCGATCACGATCGTCACGCATCCGACGATCGCCGACCTGCGCGCCAAGGCGCCCAAGGCGGCGCAGCAGCCTGAGGACCGGCAGCTTATGGCCTGGTCGATCATCCGCCCCGACGGGTGCGAGGTCCATGTCGTTGACCCGGCCCGGTCCTACCAGCCGCAATGGATCGGCCATGAGGTCGCGCATTGCGTCTGGGGGCGGTGGCATCCGTAATTCGCAGTCCCCGCAAGGGGGAGGCAACGGGCGTTGCAGCGCCCGTCACCGCAGGGATTAAGGCCCCGCACCTTGCGATGCCGCGGCATCGCTCCGTTCCCCCACCGGCGCACCGGCGGGGCAAGCGATAGGTGTCAGAAGTGAACGAAGGATTGAATTTTGAAGCGGTCGGGCCGACGCGCCCGGTGGCCGGCTATATTGGCGGCAAGCGCAATCTGTCGCGGCGTCTCGTCGAGCTGATCGGTCGCACGTCGCACGATCTTTATGTCGAGCCGTTTGTGGGGATGGGCGGGGTCTTCTTTCGCAGGGACCGGCGCCCGCCCGTCGAGGTGATCAACGACATCTCGACCGACGTGACGACGCTCTTTCGCATCCTCCAGCGCCACTATCAGCAGTTCCTGGACACGCTGAAATGGCAGCTTGCGAGCCGAGCCGAGTTCGAGCGGCTGATGCGGGTTGATCCCGACACTCTGACCGATCTCGAACGTTCGGCGCGATTCCTGTATCTTCAGCGCCTCGCGTTCGGCGGGAAGGTCGAGGGGCGCAATTTCGGCGTGACGCGGACCGGCCCGGCACGGTTCGACCTGACAAAGCTGGTGCCGATGCTGGAAGCGGTCCACGAGCGCCTAGCGCCAGTTCATATCGAGCGGCTTCCCTTTGAGAAGCTCATCGCGCGCTACGATCGCCCAGGAGCGCTTTTCTATTGCGATCCGCCCTATCATGGGTGCGAGGATGACTACGGCCAGGGCGTGTTCTCACGTGCTGATTTCGCCCGTCTGAGAGACCTCTTAGAGGGCGCGAAAGGGCGCTTCATTTTGTCGATCAACGACCATCCCGACATCCGCGACCTGTTCGCCGAATGCGCGATCGAGGAGGTCGGCGTCACTTATCGTGTCAGCGGGCAGGTGACGGCCGCACGGGAACTGATTATCTCGGGCGGCAGAGGAGAATCGGAATGACCAACGACGTCGCTTTCATCAATACGCTGAACGAGAAGATCGCGGGCGAGAAGGGCGCTGGCACCAGATGCGTCGTGTTCGTCGATGGCTTTCCGAAAGGAATCGGAGGTGTGTCTATGATCGCCGTTGAAGGCGATGTCGCCATCATCGTTGCGGATGAAGAGGTGGCCTATGTGGACCCCGCGCGCGTCGTCGGGTTGAAGGTCATCGACTGAGGCAAGGCGCTTTCGAGTGCTACAACTTGTCTTGTCAGACACTCAAAAAGCTTTTGTCGCGCTTCACCGGGGCGCTAAATTAGCGGCTAGCCAAGCGCGCTGCGTTCGTCCTATGTTCCG
>ERZ778017.860-NODE-860-length-35780-cov-100.737971_pt1 | contig 35780 bp, 35 predicted proteins | sample MGYA00375747_ERZ778017 | MGnify/ENA primary metagenome ERZ778017 (study PRJEB29350, sample SAMN05509838) | bioreactor metagenome | biome: bioreactor; material: wastewater | place: South Africa: University of Cape Town | collected 2014-03-17 ...
ACGCGCGCAGATCCTGCAGCAGGCCGGCACCGCCATGGTGGCGCAGGCCAACCAGATTCCGCAAGGCGTGCTGGCGTTGCTCAAATAAAGTTTGATCTCCGTACGTGCTGCCGGTTTGGGCAGGGTGCTTGCGGTGGCGGGCGACACAATAGGTCTTCGATGAAATCCATGCCACGCCGCTCCCCGCCCGCGCAGGGCAACGCGCGATTGCGCGCGGCGATGCTTGCGCAAGACTGGCCGTTGGTGGTGCGCCTGTGCCGTCAGGCACTGCGAAAGAACGGGCGTGATCCGCAGGCGCATCGCGTGCTGGGGTTCGCCTTGCACAAGCTCGGTGACGACGAGGCGGCGTTCGCGGCATTTCGCCAGGCCGCGGCGTATTGGCCTCAGGATGCCGAGCTGAAGATCAATCATGCGAACACACTCATGGAGTTGTCGCGCGAGCAGGATGCCGCACCGCTTCTGGAGGAAACCGTTCGCTTGCGCCCGGATCACGCCATCACCTGGCTCAAGCTGGCCCAGTGCTGCTACCCGCTGGGTGCCCACCAAAGGGGGTTCGAGGCAGGGCAAAAAGCGCTGGCGCTGGTGCGCGACAACACCATGCTGCGCGTGGCGGCGCTCAACCAGTGCGCCATTCACCGCCGGGAACTGGGCCAGGTACGCGAGGCCGTGCGCGACTGCGAACAGGCGATGGCGCTGGTGGCAGATGAACCATCGAGCTACACCAATGCCCTGCTGTTCATGTTGGCCGATCCTGCGCGCAGTACGCAAGACTTCATCCGGCTGACCCAGGCCTATGCCCAGGTCTTCGAGGAGCCACTGCGCCCACGCTGGCCCCGGTTCGGTCAGATCGACCATGACCCGTGGCGACGCCTGCGCGTAGGTTTCATTTCACCCGATTTTCACGATCACTCGGTGATGTATTTCGTCGAGGGACTGCTGGCGCAACTGGACAGGCGCATGTTCGAGGTGGTGGGCTTCTATACGCACCCTGGCTGTGATCATGTGACGCAGCGGGTGCAGTGCCATGTGGATCAGTTCGTGCGCCTGCACATGATGACGCCGGAGCAGCAGGCCCAGGCCATTCGCGCCGCGAACATCGATATCGCCATTGACCTGGCGGGGCACACCGGCCACAACGCGCTGCTGGCGCTGGCGCGCAAGCCTGCCCCCGTGCAAGTCTCGTGGCTGGGTTTTCCGGCAACCACCGGCCTGCACGCGGTGGATTACAAGTTCACCGATGAGATCACCGACCCCGATGGCGCGGAGGGTGAATACACCGAGCGCCTGTACCGCCTTCCTACGCTGTTCTGCTGCTACCGCCCCATGATCCGTGGACCGCTGTTGCGCTACCAGCCGCGCTATCTGGTGCAACCCGCTCCGGCACTCGCTAAGGGCTACGTGACCTTTGGTTCATGCAACAACCTAGGCAAATTGACCGACGAGGTGCTCGCGCTGTGGGGCCGCATCCTGCAAGCCGTGCCGCAGGCGCGGCTGTTGGTTGAAGGCAAGAACCTGGGCGATGAGAAGGCGGCGGCTGCCTATCGTGACCGCTGCGCTGCGCTGGGGATCGATCCGCAGCGGCTGGAACTGGTGGGGCTGAATCGCAACAACCAGTACCTGACTTATCACCGCATCGACATTGCCCTTGATCCGTTCCCGCTGACGGGGGGTACCACCACGTTCGATCTGCTGTGGATGGGCGTTCCGCTGGTTTCCATGCAAGGAAGCAGTTTCAAGAGTCGGTTGAGCACGGGTATCCTGACCTACCTGGGCCGTACCGAATGGCTCGCTCACGACGAAGCCGAATACCTGCGCATTGCGCAAACGCTCGCCGGTGACGTGGAGCAACTCAACCAGCTGCGCCTGGGCTTGCGCCAGGAGGTCGAGCAATCCCCCCTGATGCGCGAAGACCTGCATACCCGCCTGTTCGGCGAAGGCCTGCGCGTGATGTGGCTGCAATGGTTGGCGCAGCAGCAATACCCCGACGACGAAGCCGCGCAGCAGCAGGCGATGGCGCAATGGGTGCAGGAATTCCCCTCCGAATGGGGCGCGCCCCCTGTCCCCGGCGTGGGGCTGGAACCCGGAAAACGCGTACCCCTGCCCGAAGCCCATGCCCTGCTGCAAACCCTGGTGGAACGGGCCAAGGCCCACGACACTCCGCACGGCAACGCCATCGAAGATCGCCGCTGGATCAACATCACGGAACTGGCGGAAAAGGTGTTGTGCGCCGTGCCCCATGACCCGGTGGCCCTGGCCTGTCTGGCTGAAGTGGAGCATGCCCACGGACACACCGACTTTGCCGTGACCTATTTGCGCTACGCCACCGAGGCCATGGCGGCGAGGCATTGAAGTTCTCAAGGGCGATGGGTAATCCCAGCAAACCTTTGGTGTGGCGGGTGTGGACTGACCGGGTCGAAACGAGCCCGGTTTACAAGGCGGGGGGCGAGCGGAAAATGTCTTCCAGAACGTTGTGCCCCGAAGGCTTGCACACCACTCCCGCCCCCGTGGAGGCTCCAAACACCGTGCAGCGCCCCGGTGTATCGGTGTTCACCAGGCTGGTGCCCTGCGCCAGCACCGTGCCGTCACCCACTTGGCAGCGGCCGATGATGGCGGTATTGGGGTACATCACCACGCCTTCACCCAGCACCGGCGCCACGCCGTGGTTCTTGCCTACGGTGGAGTTCTGGTACACCACCAGGTAGTTGCCATAGGTGGCCTTGGCAAACACGATACCGACCGAGTGACCGATGAAAAACACCTCGGGCATCTCGATTTCGTAGAACAGGTCGATGCCGTTGAGCGCCTTGTTCAGCCCGAACAGCTTGTTGCACAGCGCGCGATCCCCAGTGGCCTGCCACAGGGTGTTGGACAGGTAGTACAGAAAAAATGTGTACTGCGTGGAGTGCAGATGATCGAAAGCCTGTGGCGTCCACCAGCGCACCTCGTTGATGCAGCGTCCAAGTCGCACCAGGGTTGCATCAAGGCAGGATTCGATCTGAACCTGCGCCTGGGGCGTAGCGCCATCAGGAAAGAAATGGTCGATTTGGCGCACCACGTAGCGGGCCAGTTCGGTGCGGGACAGATGCACGGTGTTCAGCATGACTCATCCTCCGGCCAGCGGCCCATGACCTCCAGCACTCCCTGCGGCTGCCACTGCAGCTCACCCTGCAGGCGGGCGATGGAAATCCTCGGCGCGGGCGCCGCCGCGGTGCTCTGCTGGGGGGCGATGCGGCAACCCCAGCGCCGCTGCAACCAGGCAAACAAGTCCGCATTCGAAACGTTGGCGCCCGAGGCGACGTTGTACACCGGCTGCTGGCCGTGCAAGGCGATGCCGATCAGCGCCTGCACCACGTCCGGCAGGTGCACGTAGTCGCGTTCAGAATGTGGCGACGAGGCCACTGCCACCTCCTGGCGATTCTGTCGACGGGCTGTGGCAACCTGGCGCCACAGTTGCGGCAGGAAACCATCGACATCTTCAGGTCCGTCGTAGACGCAAGCCAGGCGGGCTACCCTGGCACGTCCCCGGCCCATGACGTGGCACAGCGATTCACCGAGCGCTTTGGAAAGGTCGTACAGGTGGCGCGGGTTGGCTGGATTCAGCGGTAACACCACATCCTCGTGTGCCACGGTCAGGCCAAGTGCGTCGTATAGGCGTGTGGACGACAGATACACCAGCGAATCCCATCGCGGCTGCTGCAACACTTGCGCCAGCAGGCAGGCATGGGCCTGCACGGTGTCGGTCGGGCGCGCCAGGTAGTCTGCCGTCAGTCCGGCGCAGTACATCACATGGCCCAAGGGTTCGGGCCAGGGTGGCGCCTGGCGACGCCCCGGCTGCCAGACCTGCGCCCCGCGCACGCGCAGGGTCTGCACGAGGGCACGGCCCACGAACCCGTCACCGCCCACCACCGTGAATCGCTGGCCTTGCAAGGACACCGCAGCCGGTACAGACATAGCCCGCCCAGCGTCAAAATCCGCCGACCGGGTGGTGCAGGTGCGCCGCCTTGTGAGGCAGCAGCTTGGGACTCACGCCTTCGATGATGCGAAATGCGCCGCCCTGCACCCGGGCCGGATCGGCCACGGCCAGCATATTGAAGCCATGCGGCGGACCTTCGAGGTAGACCGTGTCCAGCGGCACCAGCTCCACGGGTTGGCCTGGCATTTCGCGGTGGGAATTGATGTCGCGCACGGCAAACACCGTGTAGCCCAGGTTCAGCAGCAGCTGGCATAGGGGTGTGGCACGCAAGCCGTTCGACCAGTCCACATAGTGGCGGTTCAGCTCAAATATCACGTGAGGATTGTCGCGCGCCAGTACCTGCTGCGCACCTTGCAGGGCGGCGAGTTCGGCACCCTCGATATCAAGCTGGATCAGCCCCACGCGCAGGCCCAGACGCTGGGCGTAATCGTCCATGGCCACGGTGTCGAAGCCGCTGCCGTCTTCCGCCGTCACCATGTTGGCAAACGAGTCGAAACCATCCAGGCGCATGCGCTCGCCACCGCGACTCCACAGGCCCGCGATGTTGATTACGGCATTGTCCAGTTGGTTGATGTCAATATTGCGCTGCAACATCCGCGCCTGCTGCGGGTTGGGCTCGAAGCAGTGCACACGCAGGCCGCGCCCGGCCAGCTGGCGCGCCACCAGCACGGCCTGATCGCCAAAGTAAGCCCCGCCCACCAGCACGTCACCCTGCAGGTCGCGACCCAGTTCCAGCAGCAGTTTGGTGGTCTGTGGCTCCCAGACGTGGCTGGGGTGCTCGGCCTCGGCAAGTAGAAAATCCCGCGCGATCTTGGTGCGGTAGAGGAACTGGAATCGCGTGCCGTCGGCCAGTACTTTTTCGTATTCGTCGCTGTCCAGGTGCAGGGCGTCGACGATGGGGCCGACCACCTCGTCGCGCACTGAACCTTCACAGGCCACCTGGCCCTCGCATTCGCGCAGCAGCGCAACCATGCGCGCGCGCAGCGCTGGGTTGCGTCCCAGGGTCTGCATGGCGCGCTGCAGGTTCTTGCCGTCCAGGTCACGGGGATCGTTGTTCGTCATGGCACGACTCCTTATTTTCTAAAATATTTCCAGCTGCGGCACCGCCAAGGCAAACTGCCCACCCCAGCTGCGCACATACGCCAACTGCGCAGCCACCTCCTCCCGCAGATTCCACGGCAGGATGAGCACTACGTCGGGCTGCTCGCGGCGGAGCTGCGCCTCATCGACGATGGGGATGCGGCTGCCTGGCATGTACTGGCCCTGCTTGGTGGGGTTCTTGTCCACCACATAGGGCAGCAAATCGGGTCGCACACCGGCGAAGTTGAGAAGGGTGTTGCCCTTGGCCGCAGCGCCGTAGGCGGCCACGGTCTGCCCCCGGGCCTGGCACTGCAATAAAAAAGTGAGTAATTCGCGCTTGATACGCAAGGCCTGGAGCTGGAAATCGCTATAGAACCCGGTGCTGCACATGCCGGCCTGCATCTCCACCTCCAGCAGCGCCTGCACGCGGGCGGCGCCCTCGGGCGTGGCCTGGGGGTGGGCGGCGGCATCGGCGCGGGCGGCAAACACGCGCAGGCTGCCGCCGTGGGTGGACAGTTCCTGCACGTCGATCACCGCCAGGCCGTTGGCGGCAAAAATGCGCTGCACGGCGGTGAGCGAGAGGTAGGAGTAATGCTCGTGGTAGGCGGTGTCGAACTGGCAGCCCTGCACCATGCGCAGCAGGTGCGGGAACTCAAAGGTCGCCACGCCCTGGGGCTTGAGCAGGCGGGTGAAACCGGCCACAAAATCGTTGATGTCGGGTACGTGGGCCAGCACGTTGTTGGCGGCGATCAGATCCGCTTGGCGGCCCTGGGCGGCCAGCTCGTCAGCCAGGGCGACGCCGAAAAAGCGCTCGATGATGGTGATGCCCCTGGCACGCGCGGCTGTCGCCGTGCCGGCCGTGGGCTCGATGCCGTAACAGGGGATGCCCGCCTGCTGCACGTACTGCAGCAGGTAGCCGTCGTTGGCGGCGACCTCGACCACGGTGCTGGCCGCGTCCAGGCCCAGCCGGGTGCGCATGTCCTGCACATACTGCCGCGCGTGCGCCAGCCAGGAGCTGGAGTAGGAACTGAAGTAAGCGTAGTCCTGCGTGAACAGGGCTTCGCGCCCGGCGTGGTCTTCGGTCTGCGCCAGCCAGCAGTGCTGGCACACCAGCACGCGCAGCGGGTACCAGACTTCGGGTGCGCGCAGCGCGGCGGCGCTCAGGTAGGCGTTGGACGGCGGGGCGCTGCCCAGGTCGATCAGGGGCAGGGTGAGGGGCTGGGCGCAGTGGCGGCACTTCACGGGTGCATTCCTTCAAAACCATCGGTCAGTCGGGCGTGGCCGGCATCGCGCGGCGAGAGTTCGGCCACCGGCAGCGGCCAGGCAATTGCCAGGCGCGCATCCTGCGGATGCAGGCCCGCTTCGGCCGCCGGGGTGTAGGGGTGGGAGTGGCAGTAGAGCAGCTCGGCGTCGGGTGTGAGCGCCTGGAAGCCGTGGGCAAAGCCCTGGGGGATAAGCAGGGCGCTGGCGTTGTCGGCGTCCAAGCGCTCGGCGTGCCAGTGCAGGAAGGTGGGCGAGCCCGCGCGCAGATCGACGGCCACGTCCCACACGGCGCCGCGCAGGCAGGTGACGAGTTTCATCTCGGCGTGCGGGGGGCGCTGGTAATGCAGGCCGCGCACGCTGCCGGCCTGGCGCGTGAGGCTGTGGTTGATTTGCGCGATGGGCTGCGTCCAGCCGCAGGCGGCGAGTTCCTCGGCGCAGAACAGGCGCTCGAAGACGCCGCGCGCATCCGCCAGCGGCTGGCGCCGCACGCGCACCAGGCCGCTCAAGGGCAAGGGGGTGCTGGTGAAGCGGTTCATGACGATCCCTCCACAACGGCTTCCCAGGCGGTCATGTCGGCCAGGCACAGCTCGCGGGCGTCTGCTCCACCGGCCTGGGCGCGGTACCAGGCCATGGTGTGTGCCACCGCCGTGGCCAGGTGCCAGCGCGGCGCCACGCCCAGCGCTTGGCGGGCGCGGGCGGTTTCGAGCGCCAGCCAGCCGGCTTCGTGCGGGCCTTCACTCTCACTGTGATAGCTGATTGCGCTTGATGGATAAGTGCTGGAGGCCATTTTGACCACATCTCCCACGCGCGCCGCCTCGTGCGGCAGGGGGCCGAAATTCCAGGCCCCGGCCAGGCCAGGCTCGGCCCACAGGCGCTCGGCTAGGCACAGGTACGCGGCCAGCGGTTCGATGACGTGCTGCCAGGGGCGGGTGGCGTGTGGGTGGCGGATGACGAGTTCCCGCTTCGCCTCCCAGGCGCGCACGGCGTCGGGGATGAGGCGATCCTCGGCCCAGTCGCCGCCGCCGATGACGTTGCCCGCGCGCGCGCTCGCCGCGGCCAGGCCCTGCGCGGCGAGGAAGGCGTCGCGGTAGCTGGCGGTGACGAGTTCGGCGGCGGCCTTGCTGGCGCTGTAGGGGTCGTGGCCGCCCAGCGGGTCGTCCTCGCGGTAGGGGTAGGCCCATTCGCGGTTGCGGTAGACCTTGTCGGTGGTAACGACGACGGCCACGCGTGCGTCCGGTTGGCCGCGCAGGGCATCGAGCACGTGCACCGTGCCCTGCACGTTGGTGGCCCAGGTGGCCAGCGGCTCGGCGTAGCCGGTGCGTACCAGTGCCTGTGCGGCCAGGTGCAGCACGATCTGCGGGCGCGTGTGCTGTGCGATGGCGGCCACGGCCTGGGCGTCGCGGATGTCGCACCAGTGGCTGGCGTGCAGGCCGTCCGCCACGCGCGCCAGGGTGAACAAATTGGGTTGCGTGGCCGGCTGCAGCGCCAGGCCGGTCACCTCAGCCCCCAGGCGGGTGAGCCAAAGGGCCAGCCACGAGCCCTTGAAGCCGCTGTGGCCGGTGAGCAGCACGCGTTTGTTGCGCCAGAAATCGGGGCTGGGGTTGGGTGTGACCATATTCATGCCCAGCATTTCCACGGTGCCCGGCCGCTTTGCCACAGTTCTTCGAGCTGGTTTTTCTCGCGCAGCGTGTCCATGGGCTGCCAGAAGCCCTGGTGCTCGAAGGCCATCATCTGCCCCTGGCGCGCCAGGGTCTCCATCGGTTTGGCCTCCCAGGGGGTTTGGTCGCTTTCGATCAGGTCGATCACCTCGGGCTGAAGTACGAAGAACCCGCCGTTGATCCAGCCGCCGTCGCCGCGCGGCTTTTCCTCGAAGCCGGTCACTGCATCGCCCTGGCGCAGGAGCGCGCCGTAGCGCCCCGGCGGCTGCACCGCCGTGACGGTGGCCAGGCGAGCGTGCGCGCGGTGGAAGGCGAACTGCGCCGTCATGTCCAGGTCGGCCACGCCATCGCCATAGGTGAAGCAGAACGATTCGCCTGGCGCCAGGTACTCGCGCACACGACGCAGGCGTCCGCCGGTGAGCGTGTCGGCGCCGGTATCGACCAGGGTCACGCGCCAGGGCTCGGCGTGGCGGTGGTGCACTTCCATGCGGTTCTCGGCCATGTCGAAGGTCACGTCGGACATGTGCAGGAAGTAGTTGGCGAAGTATTCCTTGATGACATAGCCCCTGTAACCCAGGCAGACGACGAAGTCGTTCACGCCGTGGGCCGAGTACATCTTCATGATGTGCCACAGGATGGGACGCCCGCCGATCTCGATCATGGGCTTGGGGCGCAGGTGCGACTCTTCGGAGATGCGAGTCCCGAGTCCGCCAGCGAGCAGTACGGCTTTCATGGCCTACGAGCATAGTCATGGTGACATGCGCCTCAAGGGGGGGCAACGAGGGGAAAAGGGGGTCATTTCCGCCCGTTGGCGGTCTGGGTGCGCGGGAAGAGTTCGGTGAATAGCAGGGCTTTCCCGGTTCAAGTGCGCCGAGTGCCATCCGATACCATTGCTACGATCGCCTACGTTCAGACGCCTTCACCTAGCCATAGCAAGCGATTTTTCCATGTTCGTCATCATCGGTTACGTCGTCGTCTTCGCAAGCGTCTTTGGCGTTTTCGTGGCGCATGGCGGCAACATCCACGTGCTGATGGAGGCCTTGCCTTTCGAGATGGCGACCATCGGCGGCGCGGCCTTCGGGGCATACGTGGTGAACAACCAGCCCAAGGTGCTCAAGGCCACGGTGCGCGAGGTGCCTAAGCTGCTCAAGGGCAGCAAATACACCAAGGCGCGCTACCTGGAGCTTCTGGCGATGCTCTACGAGATCCTGCAGAAGGCGCGCAAGGAAGGCCTGATGGCGATCGAAAACGATGTCGAATCGCCGCATGAATCCGAGCTGTTCAAGAAATATCCGGCGGTTGGTTCGGACCATCACGTGCTGGAATTCACCACCGATTACCTGCGCATGATGGTGTCGGGCAACCTGAACGCGCACGAGATCGAGGCGCTGATGGACAGCGAGATCGAGACGCACCACCAGGAAGCGTACGGGCCGGTGGCGGCGCTCACGCGCCTGGCGGGAGCGCTGCCGGCCTTCGGCATCGTGGCTGCCGTGCTGGGCGTGGTCAACACCATGGGCAATGTGGGGAAGCCGCCGGCGGTGCTGGGCGGCATGATTGCCTCCGCGCTGGTCGGCACCTTCCTGGGCATCTTCCTGGCTTACGCGGTGGCGGAGCCGCTGGCGGGGCTGCTCGAGCAGCGCAATGAAGACGCGAGCAAGGAGCTGCTGTGCATCAAGTCCACCCTGCTGGCGAGCATGCAGGGCTACACCCCCGCCACGGCCATCGAGTTTGGCCGCAAAGTGCTCTTCTCCGACGTGCGTCCGGGCTTCATCGAGCTGGAAAACCACGTCAAGGGCAAGAAATAAGGCCGGCATCTGGCTGGAAGCGGCGCCATGGCTGACAACAAGCTGCAACCCATCATCATCAAGCGCGTGAAGAAGGCCCGTCATGGCGCGCATGGCGGTGCCTGGAAGATCGCCTACGCCGACTTCGTGACGGCCATGATGGCCTTCTTTCTGCTGATGTGGCTGCTGGGCTCGACCAGCAAGGGCGATTTGCAGGGCATCGCAGAGTATTTCGCGTCGCCAATGAAGGTGGCGATGCAGGGGGGCGACGGCGCGGGCAACAGCTCCAGCGTGATCCAGGGCGGGGGCACGGACCTGGCCCGCGTGTACGGCCAGATGAAGCGCAGCCAGGACAGCGATGCCGAAAAGGGGCACGCCAGCCAGCAGGCCAAGCCCCAGAGCATCGAGGCGCAGCGGGCCGAGCGCGCGCGCATCGATGCGCAGCGCATCAAGGCGCTGCAGGGCAAGCTCGAATCGGTGATCACGCAGGACATGACGCTCAACGAATACCGCTCGCAGATTCGCATCGACGTGACGCCCGACGGCCTGCAGGTGCAGATCGTGGACGAGCAGAGCCGGCCGATGTTCGACAGCGGCAGCGCGCTGGTCAAGCCCTACATGCGCAATATCCTGCGGGCCATCGGCGGGGCGCTGGGCGGCGTGGAAAACCGCATCAGCATTGCCGGGCACACCGACGCCACGCCCTATGGCAATGGCGACAAGGGTTACAGCAACTGGGAGCTGTCGGCCGACCGGGGCAATGCCTCACGCCGCGAGCTGGTGGCCGGCGGCATGCCCGACGACAAGCTCATCCGCGTGGTGGGCCTGGCGGCGAGCGATCCGCTCGAGCCCAAGGAGCCGCGCGCCGCGGTGAACCGGCGCATCACCATCACCGTGCTCACCAAGGAGGCCGAAGAGCGCCTGATGAGCCACGATCTGCCCACTTTGTCCCTGCCCGCCGGGCCCGCCGACAAAAAACCGGACAATGCGCCTTCCGCCGCTCCGGTCAGTGCGCCCGTCAGTGCACCTGTTGATGCGGCCACCAAGGCAGCCGGGTAAGCGCGCATGGCATTTGACCGTTGCAGCCGTAATAATCCATTACATGTTTTCGACCGAAAGGGTCCTTTGTGTCTTCAGCCCTTCGTTTTCTGATCGTTGACGATTTTTCGACCATGCGCCGCATCGTGCGCAACCTGCTCAAGGAAAGCGGGTTCGCCGAGGCCGACGAGGCGGAAGACGGCGTGGTGGCGCTGCAGAAACTGCGTGCCAGCAAGTTCGACTTCATCGTCACCGACATCAACATGCCGAACATGAACGGCTTTCAGCTTCTGGCCGAGGTCAAGAAGGACGAGAGCCTCAAGCACCTGCCCGTGCTCATGGTGACGGCCGAGGCGCGCAAGGAAGACATCGTGGCCGCCGCGCAGGGCGGGGCGGCGGGCTACATCGTCAAACCCTTCACCAAGGCCACGCTCGAAGAAAAAGTCATGCTGATCCTCAAGAAGCTGGGGCTGTGAGTATGGCGGATGGGGAAGCGAAGGCGCTCGCGGCGCCGGCCGATGCGGACGTGCACACGCGTATCGGGCAGCTCACACGCCAGTTGCACACGGCGCTCACCGAGCTCGGGTTTGCCAATCAGCTGCGCAGCACCATGGGCGAACTGCCCGATGCGCAAAGCCGCCTGTCCTACATCTCGCGCCTGACGGGAGAAGCGGCCGAGAAGGTGCTGGGCCGCGTGGAGATGTCCAAGGCCATCCGCGACCGCGTGAGCGACGAGGGCGCGCGCGTGCTCAAGTCGCTCGTGGCCGATCCGGTGGCGGCCGTCGCCAGGGGCGAGATCTACAACTTTCTGACCGACCTGCGCAGCGCGGGCGATGAACTGGACAGCCACCTGACCGAAATCATGATGGCCCAGGATTTCCACGACCTCACCGGGCAGGTGATCGCGCGCGTGGTCATGCTCGCGGCGACGATCGAGGAGCAACTGGTGCATCTGGTGATCCAGACCGCGCCGCCCGGCAGCGTCGCGGCGCCCGAGGCGCCGCCGGAGCAGACCGCGAAGCTGCAGGGGCCGGTGGTGAACCCCGAAAAGAGCGCCGAAGAGGTCGTGACCGACCAGTCGCAGGTCGATGACCTGCTGGCCAGCCTGGGGTTCTGACAACCTGAGATCTTGCTCGAATATGGCTCTGGCGCTTGCTGGGCGGGCGCTGGCAGCTATGTTTTCGTGATTTTGGCAGACGTTTTGAATAACGGCGTTTGCGCCTTGTTGTTCATGCTTTAGCGCTTCGCTCTTGTTCCGACAATGGCCGGACCATGGATTCGAGCGAAGACAAGCAACTCCCGGCCACGGAGCGCAAGCTCCAGAAGGCGCGCGAGGACGGGCAGGCGCCGCGTTCGCAGGAGCTCTCGCATCTGGCGGTCCTTGGCGTGCTCGGGCTGGTGCTGTGGAACTTCTTCCCCACGCTCGTCGATGTGCTGCTGCGCGAGATGGGGCGCCAGCTCACGTTCGATGCGCAAACCGTGCACGTGCCCGCGAGCATGCTCGCGCGCCTGCAGCCCATGCTGCTGGTGGGGCTGGCCGTCAGTCTGATCCTGGCGCTGCTGGCGGCCGTGTCGGCCGTCGCGGCCAGCCTGGGCTCGGGCGGCTGGGTCTGGAGCCTGAAGGCGCTGCAGCCGCAGTTCAGCCGGCTCGATCCGCTGCAGGGCGTGAAGAACCTGTTCTCCAAGGACAAGCTCTCCAACCTCGGCAAGATGCTGCTGCTGGCCACGGCGCTCATCTACGTGGCGTGGAAGTACATGGTCACGAGCACCGAGAAGATGGCGCAACTGGTGCTGCAGCCCAGCGCGCCCTCGCTGCGCGACGCGGGCGAGTGGGTTGCCACGGGCCTTGCGCTGCTGCTGCTGGTGGTGTTCATCTTCACGTTGGTGGACGTGCCGCTGCAGCAGTACCTGCACAGGTCGCGCCTGAAGATGAGCCATGAGGAGGTCAAGCAGGAGCACAAGGACGCCGACGGCAACCCCGAGATCAAGCGCCGCCTGCGCCAGAAGCAGCGCGAGGTGGCCGAGCGCGCGAGCGTGAATGCCGTGCCCAGGGCCGACTTCGTGGTGATGAACCCCACGCACTATGCCGTGGCGCTGCGCTATGACGAAGCTTCGATGAGCGCGCCGCAGGTGATCTCCAAGGGCACGGACCTCGTGGCCTTCCGCATCCGCGACGTGGCCACCGAGCATGCGATTCCCGTGCTGCGCTCGCCCATGCTGGCGCGGGCGCTCTATGCCCACGCCGACCTCGATCAGCCGATTCCGGCGCAGCTGTACACCGCGGTGGCGCAGGTGCTGGCCTACGTCTACCGCCTGAAGGCGGCACTGCGCGGCGAGGGCGGCATGCCCGATGCGCAGCCCGTTCCCGATGAATACATCCCGCCGGAGCTTGATCCGCATTCGCCGCAGGCCAAGACACGATGACGCCGTCGATTCAATCCGCGAAAACCTGGGTGGGCACCAACCGCTCGCTGCTGCAGGGGCTGTCCATCCCGGTGCTGGTGGTGGTGATTCTGGCGCTGATGGTGCTGCCTTTCCCGCCCTGGCTGCTCGATACCTTCTTCACCTTCAACATCGCCGTGGCGCTGATGGTGATGATGGTGGCCGCCTACATGATCAAGCCGCTGGATTTCGCGGCGTTTCCGGCGGTGCTGCTGCTCACCACCTTGATGCGGCTGTCGCTGAACGTCGCGTCCACCCGCGTGGTGCTGCTCGAGGGCCACACCGGGCCGGGCGCGGCGGGCGCGGTGATCGAGGCCTTCGGGCACTTCCTGATCGGCGGCAACTTCGCCGTCGGCCTGATCGTGTTCGCCATTCTGGTGGTGATCAACTTTGTCGTCGTCACCAAGGGCGCGGAGCGCATCGCCGAGGTGTCGGCGCGCTTCACCCTGGATGCGATGCCGGGCAAGCAGATGGCCGTCGATGCCGACCTGAACAGCGGCCTCATCGATGAGACCGCCGCCAAGCAGCGGCGCGTGGAAATCCAGGACGAGGCCAACTTCTTCGGCGCGATGGACGGCGCGAGCAAGTTCGTGCGCGGCGACGCGATCGCCGGCATCCTGATCCTCATCATCAACATCATCGGCGGCTTTTCCATCGGCATGCTCTCGCATGGCCTGTCGGCGACGGAGGCGGCCAACAGCTACATCCTGCTGGCCGTGGGCGATGCGCTGGTGGCGCAGATTCCCGGCCTGCTCATCTCGGTGGCGGCGGCCATGGTGGTTTCGCGCGTAGGCGCGCGCGACGTGGACGTGGGTCGGCAGATCATGCAGCAGGTGTTCATGTCGCCGCGCGTGCTGGGCATGGCGGCAGGCATTCTGGTGCTGCTCGGCGTGATCCCGGGCATGCCGCACACGGTCTTTCTCGTCATGGGCAGCGCGCTGGGTTGGATCGCCTGGATGCTCATGGAGGTGCAGCGCCGGCCCAAGCCTGAGGACGCGGTGGCGCCTGCCCCGGTGAGCGATGGCGAGGCGAGCTGGGACGACCTGCAGCCCGTGGACCTGCTGGGGCTGGAGCTTGGTTACCGCCTGATCGCGCTCGTGGACAAGAACCGCCAGGGCGACCTGCTCACGCGAATCAAGGGCGTGCGGCGCAAGTTTGCGCAGGAGGTGGGCTTTCTGCCGCCGGCCGTGCACGTGAGGGACAACCTGGAGCTCAAGCCCAGCGGCTATCGCATTCTGCTGCGCGGCGTGGTCGTCGGCGAGGGCGAGGCCTTTCCGGGCATGTTCCTGGCCATCAACCCCGGCGGCATCTCCACGCCGCTCATCGGCACGCCGACGACCGACCCGGCTTTCGGCCTGCCTGCGCACTGGATCGACGCGGCGCAAAGGGAAGCAGCGCAAATGGCGGGCTTTACCGTCGTTGATTCGGAAACCGTCATGGCCACCCATTTGTCACACTTGATGCAGGTGCAGGCGGCGCGGCTCCTGAGCCGCACCGAGACGCAGCAGCTCGTGGAGCACGTGATGCGTCTGGCGCCCAAGTTGATAGAGGAAGTGGTGCCCAAGTTGGTCTCAATCACGACGTTCCAGAAAGTGCTTCAGCTCTTGCTGGAAGAGGCCGTGCACATCCGCGACATCCGCACCATCATCGAAACGCTGGCCGAATACGCGGGCGGCACGCAAGACCCGGCCGAGCTGCTCAAGCAGGTGCGCATCGCGCTGGCGCCCGCCATCGTGCAGCAGATCTACGGGCCGACACAGGAGCTCAACGTGATCGCCATCGAGCCCGACCTCGAACGCCTGCTGGTGCAGGCGCTGGCCGGCAGCAACGGCCCGGCGCTGGACCCCGGCGTGGCCGACCTGCTCACGCACAGGGCGGCCGAGGTGGCCAACCGGCAGGAGGAGATGGGCATCCCGGCCTGCCTGCTGGTGCCCGACGCCATCCGAAGCACCATCGCCCGGCTGGTGCGCCGCATGGCGCCGCGCCTGCAGGTGCTCTCGCACAGTGAAATTCCAGAAACCCACACGATACGCATCGGTCCCGTCTTGAAAGGTGCAACGCCATGAACATCCAGCGTTTTCACGCCCCCACCGCGCGGGAGGCCTTGGCCAAGGCGCGCATGACCTTCGGCGATGGCACGCTCATCCTCTCCAACCGCCCGGTCGATGGCGGCGTCGAGGTGGTCGCGACGGCCGAGGATTCGCTGCCGCCCGCGCAGTCCGCCCCCCGCTTGCAGCCCCTGGTCGAACCGCGCCGCGGCCGCCTGCAGGAGCGTGCGGACGACCTCGCGGCCAGCCCCGTGCGCAGCGAGCAGACGCACGCGGGTCTGGCGCGCAGCTCGGTCGCCAAGGACACGGAAAAGCTGGCGATGAGCACGCTCTCGTTTCAGGACTACGTGCGCGAGCGCATGCTGCGCCGCCGCCAGGAGGCGCTGCACGGCAACGCCGCGCCCGCGCCGTCCGAGCCGGTCGAGCGCGTGAGCGCGCCGGCGCGCCGCAGCGTCCCGGTGGACGCCGGCGCGGACAGGGTGCCGGCACCCGCGCGGCGCAGTGCGCCGGCCGCGGCCGCGCCCACGCCCACGCCCGCCGCCGCGGTGGGGCAGCAGCACCTGATGCAGGAGCTGCAGGCGATGAAGGATCTGATCGAAGACCGGTTCAACACGCTCGCGTGGCTCGGCCAGGCGCGGCAGAACCCGGTGCAGTCCAGCCTCATGCTCAAGCTCATTCGCGCCGGCTATTCGCCCGCGCTCGCTCGTGCGGTGCTCGAGCACCTGGCCGAGAACCTGCCTGCGCCCAATGCGCTGCAATGGCTCATGGAGGTGCTCCAGCGCAACCTCAAGACCGATGCGCTCTCGCTGCCGCTGCATGAAGAGGGTGGCATTTATGCGCTCGTGGGCGCCACGGGCGTGGGCAAGACCACCACCGCGGCCAAGCTGGCGGCGATGTGCGCGCGCGTGCATGGCCCGGGCAGCGTCGGGCTGATCACGCTCGACACCTACCGCGTGGGCGCGCATGAGCAGCTGCGCGCCTACGGCCGCATGCTCGGCGTGGTCGCGCATCTGGCGCATGACCGCGCCGCGCTGCAGGATCTGCTGGGGCTGCTGTCATCCAAGAAGATGGTGCTGATCGACACCACCGGCGTGGCCCCGCGCGACCCGCGCCGCGAGGAGATGCTGCAGGTGCTCGATCTGCCCGACATCAAGCGCCTGCTGGTGCTCAACGCCTGCAATCATGGCGATACGTTCGACGATGTGCTCACCGGCTTCAAGATCACGGGCGTGCAGCAGGCGGTACTGTCCAAGACGGACGAGGCGGTGAAGCTCGGTCCCTCGATCGATGCGCTGATTCGTCACCAGGTGCTGCTGCGCGGCGTGACCAGCGGCCAGCGCGTGCCCGAGGATTGGGAGGCGGCTGACGCGCGCAAGCTCGTGGCCGCGTCCATGCGCAGCGCGGTCAAGTCCGCGTTTGATCCCAAGGAGATCGAGCTCAACTACTTCTTCACCCAGGCGCCCGTGGCCGCCACCGTGGGCGAGGCGGAGCTGGCGGATGTGGCCTGACGCGCATCAAGGGGCGGGCCTGCTTGGCTTCGTGCCGGGGCAGGGCCCGCGCCTGCTGCCCGTGCTCAGCCACCCCGGGGCGACGCTGGAGCTGGAGGTGTTGTGGCAACTGGCGCGCACGCTGCAGGACGCAGGCCATGGTGGCACTCTGGTGCTCGACGCCGGTGCGGCCGAGCGCGCGGCCGAGCCCGGGCTGGCACAGTGGCTGCAGGCGCAAACCGGCGCCTGGCCCGAGGGGGTGCGGGAATTCGCCGTCGTGCCCGCCGCGCAAGGCATGGCCGATCTGGTGGCGCGCGGCGGTGCGCGGGCGCTCGAGCATCTGGCCGACGCGGTGCGGCACTTCAGCTTGGTGCTGCTGTATGCGCCGCCGGTACAGGTTGCGGCCTTGTTCGCCGGTCGGTGTGTTTCGCCGCTGGTGCTCAATGTGCCGGGTGACGCCGCGCTGCTGCGCAGCTACGCCCTGCTCAAACGCACGATGAGCCTTGCGCCGCTGCGCTGCACGGTGGCGGGCGTGGCATGGCGTCCGGATGATCTGCCCGCGCTGCGAAACACCCTGCAGGTGCTGCGCCAGCGCTGCCAGCAGTGGCTGGGCGAGAGCCCGCGGACCGTGGCCGTGGATGGCAGCGATGAAGAGGCCCTGGGCACGCTGGCACTGCAGCTGATGGAAGGGGCCTGCATGGTGCAGGTCGCGCCCGCGCCGCTCGCGCATGAGCCGCAGCGCGCCACAACACGCTACCATGAGTGTTCCATGGTTTGACTTTGCATGATGTACACCGCCAAGGGCCAGCTCGACCGCGACGCGCTGTTTCACCAGCATGTGGGGCTGGTGCAGCGCATTGCGCACCACATGATCGCCAAGCTGCCGCCCAACGTCGAGGTGGACGACCTCATCCAGGTGGGCCTGATCGGGCTGAGCGACGCGCTCACGCGCTATGAGGTGACGCAGGGCGTGCAGTTCGAGACCTTCGCCACCCAGCGCATCCGCGGCGCGATGCTCGACGAATTGCGCGAGAACGACTGGATGAGCCGCAGCTCGCGCAAGAGCCAGAAGGACATCGAGCACGCGGTGCGCCGCGCCGAGCAGAGGCTGGGGCGCGCGCCGCTCGAATCGGAAATCGCCGACGAGCTCAGGATGAGCCTGCAGGACTACCAGGCGCTACTGGGCAAGGTGCGTGGCGCGCAGCTCGTGTACCTGGAGGACATGGGCCGCGGCGGCGATGACGAGGGTGGCGAGGGGTTTCTCGATCGCAACGTCGCCGACGAAGGGGCCGACCCGGTGGCACTGTTGCGCGACCAGGGCATACGCAGCGCGCTGGTGGCGGCCATCAAGCAGCTGCCCGAGCGTGAGCAGTTCGTGATGGGCATGTACTACGAAGAGGACATGAACCTCAGGGAAATCGCCGCGGTGCTGGGCGTGACCGAATCGCGCGTGTGCCAGCTGCACAGCCAGGCGATCGCGCGGCTGCGCGCCAAGATGCGCGAGCATTGAGGCGACGCGGGATTCATCCGGCGTCGCCTTGTCGCGCTATCAAAATGAATTGTCTTGTGCTTGCCTGGCAAGCGCTGCAGCCCAATTTGCCTTGATTTATCCCGGGGCCCGGTAGATCCGGGCCTTGCTGGTTGCGGCGGGGCCGTAGGTCACGAGATCGGCAGGGGGCAGAAGGGACGCGGCCTGCTGGCTGGTGAGGCTCATGACGCGCGCCAACTGGTCGCGCGTGCTGCTCAGTTGTGTGCCCAGGGCCCGAATGCGCTGGCGGATTTCCTCCGGGTGCTGGGCGAAGGGGGTCCGGTCGAGCCAGTCGGCCAGCGCCGTGGTGGCGCTGCGCACGGCCAGTGCCTGCTGCTGCACCGCCGCGGGGTTGGCTGAAACCAGGGCGGCCTGCAGCTCCCTCACCTGCGTTTCGAGCACCTCCAGGGGCGACGGCGGCGGGGGCATGCGCCAGACAGCGTTCAGTGGCTGCGCTGCTGGCTCGCGCGCGCCAGCGTTTCGGCGGCGTTGTCCAGCAACTTGTCGGCCACGGCCTCGGCGTTGACGCGGTAGGTGCCCTGATCGATGGCGTTCTTGACCTCGGTGACCTTTTGCGCGTTGAAATCGGCGCTGCTGCGCCCCAGCGCGGCCGTGCGCACGTTGTCCGACAGCGTGACCGGCACACCGGCACTGGCCACGTGAGAGGCCGAACGCGAGGCGGTTTCCGATGCGGGCGCGGCACCTTTGGCCTGCTGGCGTGCGGTGGCCGTGCGGGAAAGCGCGTTGGCTGAATCTGCGTGGTTGTCGATTTTCATGTCACTCTCCACCACCCCTGAGCAAGGTATGGGGCCTGTAGGCTGATTAACGGCAGCTCAGGCCCGATCTTGAGGGTTCATGCGACACAAAGGGGTGCGCCATCATAAAGCAGCCTCTACTGTCCCGTCTGCGTTGACAATACCTGCAATGATTTTCCCATTGGCCATGCGGATGCGAACACTCTGACCGGCCGAGCCCGCCGCCATGGCCTGGCCCGAGGAGGTGACGGCGTAGCCCGGCCCCTGCGCTTTCACCTGCACCGCCGCGCCCGCCTTGAACAGGTGGGGCGCGCGCATCATGTTCTGCCGCAGTGCCTGCCCGGCCACGAGCGTGCGGGCGGCCACCTGGCCCACCCAGGCCTGCGGGTTGGTCACGACGGCCGCGGGTTCGGCCGCCCAGTCCACCTCCGCCTGCATGGCGTCCTGCTCGGTCAGGGTGGCGCCGGTGGCCACATTGCCGGTGAGCACCCATGCCGGGCCAAAGGCCTGCACCGTGATCGGCAGGAAGACGTTCCAGCGCGTCTGTCCTTCCAGGCAGCGCAGCCCCAGGCGGGTGCGACCCCACAGGCGCGCGCCGGGCGGCAGGTAGGGCTCGACGCGGGCGCAGGGCGCGAGGTTCAGGCGCGGGTCCAGTTGGCCCACGCTGACCTGCATGCGCAGCGGCGAGGCGTCGGCGGGCAGCTGCGCCAGCGCCTGGTCCACCCATTGCTGGGTGAGGGCCGCGAGCTCTTGCGGCGTGGTCACCTGCTGGGCGTGCGCGGGCCATGCGAGCACGCCGGCGAGGGCGGCAGTCGCGAAAGCATGCACGAGGCGAAAGAGATTCATGGCAAGGCTCCTGTGCCGTCCGGTAGGCGCGGCGCACGGATGCGCAGGCTTTGGGACGCCTGTGACTGTAGGCCGCGGCCGCGGGCGCGAAGCGGGGAACAGCAGGCGGTGCGCGGTACTTTTCCCGCTTTAGAAATCAGGCGCGGTTTCCATAATCGACGCACGCTATCCCAGCGAGGCACCTCATGCTCGACAAACTCACGTCACCTCTGAACCTGCAAGGCAATGCGCTGATGCTGCGTGCCGAGCGTCAGCGCGTGATCGCGAGCAACATTGCCAATGCCGACACGCCGGGCTACAAGGCGCGCGACTTCAATTTCGCCCAGGCGCTGCAGCAGGCGGGCGAGACACGAGGGGGTGGCGCGCAGGGCACCAGCAACCCGCGCCACATTCCGCTGCAGGCCGCGGGTTCGGGCGCGGGCCAGCCCGGCTACGCGTTACAGAGCGAGCCGGCCCTGGACAACAACAGCGTGGACATGGACCGCGAGCGCGCGGCGTTCATGGACAACGCGGTGCGCTACGAGGCGACGCTGCGGTTCATCAACTACCATTCGCGCACGCTGCAGAGCGCGATCACGGGCCAGTGAGCCGCGTCATCGAGGAGTCGCCATGTCGATGTTTTCCATCTTCAACATTTCCGCCAGCGCCATCGGCGCGCAGGCGCAGCGCCTGAACGTGGTGGCCAGCAACCTGGCCAACGTGGATGCCGTGGCCGGCCCCGACGGGCAGGCCTACAAGGCGCGCCAGGTGGTGTTCGAGACCACCTCCATGGGCGAGCAGGGCAATGCCGGGGTGCGTGTCTCCAACATCCAGGAAAGCGACGCGCCGGGGCGGCGCGTGCTCGATCCGTCCAATCCGCTGGCCGATGCCCAGGGGTATGTGACGCATTCCAACGTCAACGCGGTCGAGGAGATGGTGAACATGATTTCGGCCTCGCGCGCGTATCAGAACAACGTCGAGGTGATGAACACGGCCAAGGGGCTGCTGCTCAAGACCTTGCAACTCGGCCAGTGAGCCCGGGAGCCGCGCCATGTTCATCACCCCGATAGACACCAGTGCGCTGGACGCGGGCGCCGCCACCACGTCGACCACGACGCGCAACAACACCGATCCCAACGCCATGCAGGACCGGTTCCTGAAGCTGCTCGTGGCGCAGCTGCAGAACCAGGATCCGATGAATCCGATGGACAACGCGCAGATGACCACGCAGATGGCGCAGATCAACACCGTCACTGGGCTGCAGCAGCTCAATCAGACGGTGCAGTCCATGTCCCAGCAGTTTGCCGGCATGCAGCAGCTGGCCGGAGTGTCGCTGATCGGGCATGCGGTGCTGACCGATGGCGACAGCCTCACCACGTCCAACGGCCAGGCGCAGGGCCTGTTCGATCTGGCTCAGGCGGCCACGGACGTGAAGGTGGAGATCGTCACGCCCGGAGGCAACGTGGTGGACACGGTGCCGCTGGGTGCGCTCGATGGCGGACGCCACGCCTTCACGTGGGATGCGAGCAGCTACAGCGGTGACCTGAGCGCGCTGCACTACCGCGTGGTGGCCAGCAACGGCAAGACGAGCGTGCAGGCCACGCCTCTGATGCAGCAGACGGTGCTGGCCACGGGCAGCGGCGACAAGGGGCTCATGCTCACGCTGGGCAACGGCGCCACCGTCGCCTATTCCGACATTCACGGCGTGGTCTGAAGACCGCGAGCAACTCACCAGGAGCGCACCATGGGATTTCAGCAAGGCCTCACGGGTTTGAATGCCGCAAGCAAGAACCTGGACGTGATCGGTCACAACATCGCCAACTCGCAGACCGTGGGCTTCAAGGCCTCGCGCACCGAATTCGCGGAAATGGTGGCCACGGCCATCGGCTCCGCGGGCGGGAGCAACGCGGGCATCGGCGTGCAGACGGATGCGATCGCGCAGCAGTTCACGCAAGGCAATATTTCGATCACCGGCAACAACCTGGACGTGGCCATCAACGGCAATGGCTTCTTTCAGGTGAAGCAGCCCGACGGCAGCATGGCCTACACGCGCGCGGGCAATTTCAAGCTCGATGTCGACGGCAACGTGGTCACCAACGGCAATGCGCAGCTCATGGGCTACCCGATGGACCCCGTCACGCACACGCGCACAGCGAGCACGCCGGTGCCGCTGGTGTTCCCCTCGGGCGCGCCGATTCCGGCCAAGCAGACGGCGAACGTCGCGGTCGAGATGAATCTGGACGCGCGCGCCACCGACGCGGCGGGCAGCGCCGGCCCGCCCCCGATTCCTGCCACGCCCCGTTCCGCCTACGGCACCTCGATCAATGCGTACGACAGCCAGGGCGTGGCCATTCCCGTGAGCCTGTACTTTCAGAAGACGGCAACGGCCAACACCTGGGACGTCTATGACAAGCTCGACGACCCGACCGCGACGCCGCCCGTCGTGGCCACGCCGATCGGGCAGATCGCCTTCAGCGGCACGGGGGTGCTCACGAGCGGCTCGCCGCTGACGGTCACGGTGGACCCGGCGGTGGCCAATCCGAACAACCCGCCGGCGCCTTTCCCGGTCACGATCGACCTGAGCAAGGCGACGCAGTTCGGCGCCAAATTCTCCGTGTCCAACCTGACGCAGGACGGCTATGCCGCCGGGCAGCTGACGGGCATCAACATCGGCCCCGACGGCTCCATCCTCACGCGTTATTCCAACGGCATCAGCCGTCCCGAGGGACAGATCGCGCTGGCGACGTTTCGCAACACGCAGGGCCTGGCGGACGTGGGCAACAACCTGTGGGTGGAGACCTTCGGCTCGGGCCAGCCGGTGATGGGCACGCCCACGGAGGGAAACTTCGGCGCCCTGCGCGCGGGCGCGCTGGAGGATTCCAACGTGGACCTGACGGGCGAGCTCGTGGCCATGATGACCGCGCAGCGCGCCTACCAGGCCAATGCGCAGACCATCAAGACGCAGGACCAGGTGCTCTCGACGCTGGTCAATATGCGCTGAACCCGCCTGAGGCACGGAGCACGCCATGGATCGCATCATCTACACCTCGATGACCGGCGCCAACGCCGCGATGCAGCGCCAGGCGGTGCTGGCCAACAACCTGGCGAATGCCTCGACCACGGGGTTTCGCGCCGAGATGGCCAACTTCCGCTCGGTGCCCATGCAGGGCGACGGCGCCAAGACCCGGGTGTTCGCGCTCGAGGCCACGTCGGGCCACAGCACGACGGCCGGGCCGGCGCAGACCACCAATCGCCCGCTCGACGCCATGGCCGTGGGCAATGCCTGGTTTGCTGTGCAGGGGCTCGACGGCACCGAGGCCTACACGCGCGCGGGGGGGTTTCAGGTGACGGCGCAGGGGCAGCTGGTGACCGGCAACGGCCTGCCCGTGCTCTCGGACGGCGGCGCGCCCATCGACATTCCCCAGGGCGCGGACGTCACGCTCGGCGGTGACGGCACGGTCACCGCGCAGGTGCAGGGCCAGCCGGCGCAGGCCATTGCCCGGCTGAAGCTGGCCACGGAAACCGCCGATACGCCGCTCAGGCGCGGCGACGACGGCCTGTTTCGCACCGCCAGCGGCGATCCGCTGGCGCAGGACCCGAATGCGCAGATGCGCACGGGCATGCTCGAAGGCTCCAACGTGAACGCGGTCGAGTGCATGGTCGGAATGATCGCGGTGGCGCGTCAGTTCGAGCAGCAGATGAAACTCCTGCAAACGGCCGACAGCGACGACAAGAGTGCCGGGCGCCTGCTCAGCATGAACGGATAAGGAAACCACGCCATGATGAATTCCCTGTGGATCGCCAAGACCGGCATGACCGCGCAGCAAACGCAGCTGGACGTCATTTCGCACAACCTGGCCAACACCTCGACCACCGGTTTCAAGCGCAACAACGCGGTGTTCGAGGATCTGGTCTACCAGAACCTGCGCCAGGTGGGCGCGCAGGCCGATGAGCAGAACCAGCTGCCCACGGGCCTGCACGTGGGCCTGGGCGTGAACGTGGTGGCCACCAGCCGCAAGTTCACGCAGGGCAGCCTGCAGCAGACCGACAACAACCTGGACGTGGCGATCGACGGCAAGGGCTTTCTCGAAATCACGCAGCCCGACGGCACCACGGCCTACACGCGCGACGGCTCGTTCCAGGTGGACTCGCAGGGACGCATGGTCACCGCCAACGGCCTGCCGGTGGCGCCGGGCATCACCGTACCGCCGGGCACCACCAGCATCAGCATCGCGCAGGACGGCACGGTCTCGGCCATCGTCTCGGGCAACACCGCGCCGCAGCAGCTCGGGCAGCTCATGATGGCCAGCTTCATCAATCCGGCCGGCCTGGAGCCGGTGGGGCAGAACCTGTTCAAGGAATCCGCCGCGTCGGGCCCGCCCCAGGAGGGGCAGCCGGGCACCAACGGTCTGGGCATCATCAAGCAGGGCTTTCTGGAGAACTCCAACGTCAATGTGGTCGAGGAGCTCATCAACATGATCCAGACGCAGCGCGCCTACGACCTCAATTCCAAGGCGGTGCAGACCAGCGATCAGATGCTGGCGCGCCTGTCGCAGTTGTGAACGTGGGTGGGGGCTTCATCATGCGTGCACCTGCTTCTCTGTTCGGCGTGGCGCTGGCCCTCCTGGCCGCGGGCTGCGCCAGCATCAATCCGCCGCCGCCCATCGACGTGCTGCCCACCGAGCCGCCGCACCTGGCGCCACCGCCGCAGGCGCGCGGCCCGGCCACCGGCAGCCTGTTCAACGTGGCCAGCTATCGCCCGCCGATGGAAGACCAGCGCGCGCGCTTCGTGGGCGATCTGGTGACGATAGAGATTCTGGAGACCATAGACGCCAAGCAGAACAGCCAGTCTGCGGTGGGGCGCAGCTCGAAGAACGAAGCTGGCATCACGGCGCTGCCCTTCGTGCCCTCGAGCGTGCTGGGCCGCGCCAGTCTGGGGGCGGGTTCCAGCAGTGATTTCAACGGCAAGGGCAACACCAGCAGCAGCAACCAGTTCAAGAGCAGCGTCACGGCCATCGTGACCGAGGTGCTGCCCAATGGCAATCTGGTGATAGCCGGTGAAAAACAGGTGGGCGTGAACCGCAGCGTGGATGTGCTGCGCTTTTCCGGCATCGTCGATCCGCGCCATCTGCGCCGGGGCACCGGCGGGTACACGGGCAGCGTGATCAGTTCGCAGTACGTGGCCAATGTGCGCGTGATCTCGCGCGGGCTGGGCGAGCAGGCCGAGGCGCAGGCCATGGGATGGCTGGCACGCGCCTTCAATTCCGTCACGCCGTTCTGAGGCAGGCATGGCGGCATCGGGCTTGCTCATGCGGCGCCTGCGGCTGGCGCTGGGCTGCGCCCTGATGTTGTGCGCCGGCGCCGCTGCGGCGCAGGACTTTCGCGACCCGGCGACGCAGCGCTTCATCGTCTGGCCCAATATTCCGGTAATTCGCGCGGCCGATCTGGCCGACTATGCGCAGGACCGCCAGGCCTTTGCCGACCTGCATTCGGGCAAGGGTGACCCTGCCAAGGTCCAGGCCGCGCTGCAGGCGGTGGACGCCCTGCAGGCGCATCATCAGCAAGCGGCGCTCGGTGACTTGGGGCGCAGCCTGAACGTGCAGTTCATCGCCGAACTCGATGCGCTGGCGCGCCAGCGCGGCGTGGCCCATCCCAGGCTGCGCTTTGACTTCGCCGACGTCACGCCGCAGCAATTGCAGCGCCCCATCGTGCTCGACGAGCTCAAGAAGCAGGCCGATCACGTGCAGCTCGCGGCCTACATCACCTACACGCGGCTGGACGGCACGCTGGTGCAGGCCACCGTCACGCTCGTCAAACTCAGGAGCGGGGCCTCGCAGAGCTTTTCGGCGACCGTACCCGTCAACGCGCTGGCGTCGGCGCTGGCGCGCGAGGTGTTCGACTACTTCGAAGGCGCGCGATTCGCGCCGCACCGCAGGCCGGCGCTGGCGGGCGAGTGGATCGCGCCCGCGCCCGGGCATGCGGATCGCCTGGTCTCGCGCGACGTGGCCCTGCGCTACTGCGCCTCGCAGGGCGCCGAACTGCCGACGGCGCAAGAGCTTGAAGCGGGCGAGGCGGCCGGTTTCTACGGCGGCGGCGTGGCGCTGCGCAGCGGCGGCATCTATCACGTGCAGGGGGGTCTGTACGATACCGCGCTGGCGCAGGATGGCGACTCGCGCATGCGGCCCAATTTCATCGCCAGCGTGCCCAACGGCCTGTATTACTGCGTGCGCCACGCCGCGTCCGCGCAGGCGGCCAGGGCGGCAGCACGTGCCAAGGCTCGGCGTTGAATTAAAAAACATAGCTTGAAACGCTTGCCATATAAGCGTCTGGATGGGTTTTATATAAAACCAGGAAAAGATTCCCGCCGCCGGTGCAAGTCGCCAACAATCGCCTGAATACCCGACTTATCGCCCTTTAGAAATCACCGTGGCTGGCCACAATGAACGCATGAAACCCGCGTTCTTGCCCCATTGCCTGCGTTGGCTGCTGCCCTTGCTGCTGGCTCTGGCATGGGCGCTGCCCGCGCAGGCCGCGCGGATCAAGGAAATTGCAGCCGTGCAGGGTGTGCGCAGCAACCAGCTCTCGGGTTACGGCCTGGTGGTCGGGCTCGACGGAACGGGCGATCAATCCACGCAAATGCCGTTCACGGCGCAGGCCATGGCCAATTACCTGCAGCAGATGGGCATTTCGCTGCCGCCGGGCACGACCGCGCCGCAGCTCAAGAATGTGGCGACGGTGGTGGTCACGGCCGAGCTGCCGGCCTTTGCCAAGCCGGGGCAGGCCATTGACGTCGTGGTGTCTTCGGTCGGCAATGCCAAGTCGCTCAGGGGCGGCACGCTGATCGCGACGCCGCTGCGCGGGGCCGATGGGCAGATCTATGCGCTGGCGCAGGGCAACCTCGTGGTGGGCGGCGCGGGCGCATCGGCCGGCGGCTCCAAGGTCCAGATCAATCACCTGAGCGCGGGCCGCATCCCCGACGGCGCGCAGGTCGAGCGCAGCGTGCCCACGCCCCTCGATGAGGGCGACACCATCACCCTGGGGCTCGACGCCTCGGATTTCCAGCTTGCGCGCAAGGTGGCGCTGGCCATCAATGCCCGCTCCGGCCCGGGCACGGCGACGGCGCTGGACGGGCGCACCGTGCAGGTGCGCGCGCCGCGTGATCCGGGCTCGCGCGTGTCCTTCATCGCGGAACTTGAAGAGCTGCAGCTGCCCGATTCCACGCCCGCGGCCAAGGTTGTCATCAACGCCCGCACCGGCTCGGTGGTGCTCAACCAGGCGGTGACGCTCGGGCCCTGCGCCATCGCGCACGGCAACCTCTCGGTTACGATCAGCAGCACGCCCGTGATCAGCCAGCCCAATGCGTTCTCGCAGGGACAGACCGTGGTGGCGCAGCAAAGCGCCATCACCATCCAGCAGCAGGGCGGTCAGGTGCAGCAGATGCCCGCGTCGCCGCAGCTCGCCGACGTGGTGCGCTCGCTGAACGCGCTGGGCGCGACGCCGCAGGACCTGCTGGCCATCCTGCAGGCCATCAAGGCCGCGGGCGCGCTCAATGCGGAGCTGGAGGTGATCTGACATGGCCGCGCCGATCTCCGCCGCCAGCACGACGGGCCTCGCCGCCGATGGCCGGGGTCTGAACGCGCTCAAGCTGCAGGCGAACAACGACGACCCCTCGGCCCGGCGGGCTGCGCTGGCGCAGGCTTCGCGTCAGCTCGAGTCGCTGTTCATGCGCGAACTGCTCAAGAGCATGCGCGAATCGAGCAAGCAGCTCAACGCGGACAGCGGCGGCGAAGGCGGCCTGGCGACCGATCTGTTCGATCAGCAGATGTCGGTGCAGATGGCCGGCCAGCCCGGGGGTCTTGCCTCGATGATCGAGCGCGAGCTCTCGCGCCAGGTGGGCGCGAGCCGCGCGGCCAGCGTGCCGGCGAGCGCGACCGCGGGCCTCGCCAAGAGCACCTTCAGCTTTGCCGGCGCCGCGCCGATCGCGCCCTCCAGGGGACGCGACGACTTCGTGCAGCAGCACCGCGCCGCGGCCGAGCGCGTGGCGCGGGACAGCGGCATTCCGGCCGCCTTCATGCTCGGCCAGGCCGGGCACGAGACCGGCTGGGGCAAGAGCGCGATACGCACCGCCGACGGCGGCAATTCCTACAACCTGTTCGGCATCAAGGCCACCGGCGGGTGGGATGGCAAGGTGGCCGCCGTCACGACGACCGAATACGTGGACGGCGCGCCGCGCACGGTCGTGGCGAAGTTCCGCGCCTACGATTCCTACGAAGAGTCGTTTCGCGACTACGCGCGTCTCATCACCGAAAACCCGCGCTACGAAAAGGCGCTGGCCAAGGTCAATTCGGTGCAGGGCTGGGCCGCGGAGTTGCAGCGCGCGGGCTACGCCACCGACCCGGACTACGCGAGCAAGCTCAGCCGCGCGATCCAGAGCACCATGGCGGTGGCTGGCACGTCAACAGGCACGCAGGCATGACGGAGGGTGACTCATGAGCGGCTTGCTTGACGTCGGCGCGCGCGCCCTGATGGCCAATCAGGTGGCCTTGCAGACGGCCGGCCACAACATCTCCAACGTCAACGTGGCCGGCTATTCGCGCCAGAGCGTCGTGCTCGAGCCGGTGCAGGGCCAGTTCACCGGCGGGGGCTACATCGGCAAGGGCGTGAACGTGGCCACGGTGCTGCGCGAGCACGATGAACTACTCACACGCCAGGCAGCGGCGGCGCAGGCCGTGCAGGCCGGCGACAGCGTGCGCGCGCAGCGCCTGATGCAGCTGCAGAACATCTTCACCGGCGGCACGCAGGGCCTGGGCGCCTCGATCAACGACATGCTCAATTCGCTTGGCGACGTGGTGTCCTCGCCCACGGACATGACGGCGCGCACCGTCACGCTCACGCGCATGGACGAAATGGCGGCGCGCATGCGCTCGGCCTCGGCGCAGTTGCAGGAACTGGGTTACGCCGTCGATCAGCAGCTCTCCAGCGACATGGACCGCGTGAACACGCTGGCGAAAAACATCGCCGACGTGAACGAGCAGATCGCCAGCGCCAAGGGCAACGGCCAGACTCCCAACGACCTGCTGGACAAGCGCGACCAGTTGATCCGCGACCTCAATCAGTACGTACAGACCACGCAGATCCCGGCGGATGACGGCACCATGGGCGTGTTCGTCGGCGGCAGCCAGGCGCTGGTGCTGGGCAACACGGCCGCCAGCCTGTCGGTGCGGGAGTCGCAGCTGTTTCCGGGCAGCGCGCAGCGCGCGCTTTATTTCACGCCGCCCAATGGCAGTCCCATCGAGCTGACGAGCGATCTGCTCGGCGGCGGCGAAGTGACGGGCCTGATGCGCTTTGCCAACACCGACCTGACCGATGCAGGCAATCTGCTGGGCCGCATGGCGCTCGGTATCGGCACCATGCTCAATGCGCAGCAGGCGCAGGGTCTGACGCTCGATGGCGCGGCGGGCAGTCCGCTGTTCTCCCTGCCGACGAGCATGCCTGGCTACAGCAGCAATCCGGCGACGGCGGGCACCGTCACGTTCACCAACGCGGCGGCGTTCGCCGCGTCCGACTATGAAGTGCGCTTCACCACGCCGCCCGGTGGCGTGGTGGTGCGCCTGTCGGACGGGCAGACGACCAACGTGGCCAATTTCACGACCGGGCAGGTGGTCGATGGGCTCAATTTCCAGTTCACCAGCGTCGGCGTGGCGGGCGAGCGCGTGCTGTTCAAGCCGTTTTCGAGCGCGGCCGGCAGCATCCAGGCGCTCGTGAAATCGCCGCGCGACCTCGCGGCGGCCAATCCGATCAACGCGCAGATGGGCACGTCCAACGCGGGGACGCTGCAACTGGCCGAACTCAAGGCGAGCGGGCCGGGGTTCGTCGCGCCGCCCATGGGCGATGGCGCCAGCCCGCCCGCCTATCCCGGCGGCATCCAGCTGAGCTTCACGGCGGCGGGCACCTATGACGTGATCAACCGAGGCAGCGCGCCGCCCACCACGGTGCTCACCGGCCAGAGCTACGTGCCGGGCCAGCCCATCACCATCGATGGCTGGTCCATCACGCTGCAGGGCACGCCGCATGCGGGTGATACGGTCAGCGTCGGCAATGCGCTCGATCCGCAGTACGGTGGCTGGTACACGCGCGATGCCGGCAACGCCAAGGCGCTCATGAACCTGCGTGACACCAAGCTGTTCGACGATTCGAGCATGGCCGACGGTTATGCCAGCCTCATGGCGCAGGTGGGCACGCGCACGCAAAGCGCGCAGTACGCGGCGCAGGTCTCGGGCTCGATCGCGGACAACCTGGAGGCCAGCCGCACGGCGGTGTCGGGGGTCAATCTGGACGAGGAAGCCGCCAAGCTGATCCAGTACCAGCAGGCCTACCAGGCCTCGGCCAAGGTGCTGCAGGTCGCGCAGAACATCTTCGACAACCTGATTTCCGTGGTGGGTCGATAAGGGAGAAGGGCATGGCAGACAATTTTTTCCGTGTCGGCACGGCCAACATGTACGACAGCGCCATGCAGAACCTGAGCGCGCGCCAGAAGAGCCTCGTCGATCTGCAGGAAAACCTCACCAGCGGCAAGCGCGTGGTGCGCCCCAGCGACGATCCGGTCGCGGCCGCCCAGGCCGAAAGGGCGATGACGCGCATCGCGCGCATCCAGGCCGAGCAGCGCCAGCTCGAGATCCAGAAGGGCAACGTCACGCAGGCGGAGTCGACGCTCGGGGATGCGGTGGGCCTGGTGCAGGAAATCCGGCAGGCCGTGGTGGCGGCGGGAGGCGGGACGCTGACGCCCGCGGACCGCAGGACCTACGCCATGCAGATTCAAAGCCTGCAGGATCAGCTCAAGGACGTCATCAACCGCAAGGACGTCAACGGCATGCCGCTGCTGGGGTCCCTGGGCAGCGCGCTCGCGCCCTTTGTCGGACCTCTGCCCGGGGCGCCGGACTATCTGTTCAGCGGCCTGCCCGGACAGGACGCCAGCCAGGGCACGGCGGTCGCGTCGCAGATGGATGGCCATGCCGCGCTGATGTTCGATCCGCAGCGCGACGGCATTTACGGCGCCGCGGTCTCCAATGCCAATCCGCTGTATCCCCTGAACGGCCGACAGTTCAACACCAGTGCGGTCAGCGTCGATCATCCCGAGAAAATCGCGCCCAATACCGCGCCGGGCGGGCAGCCCTACACCTATCGGGTGGTGTTTGGCGCCACCACGGTCAATACCGACGGCAGCTACAGCATTGCCTACCAGGTCACGAGCACGAACCCCGCATTCACGGCCGTCAACGGCACCACCGCGACGCTCACGCCGGACAGAACGGCCGACATTCCGATCAATTTCACCGATCCGGGGGGCGCCCATCTGAGTTTCAACGTCAAGGCCACGCCCACGCGCGACTCCAGCGGCACGGTGGTGCTCTCGCCCGCGCCGGGCGACACCGTGGACATCTCGGCGACGGCCAGCCTGATGAGCAGCATCGACGATGCCATTGCAGGCATCGGCAGCGCGAGCAACAGCAGCAATGCCAACCAGTACGTCGGCCAGGCGCTGTCGCAGATCGATGCCGGCCTGCAGCGCCTGCAGAACGTGCGCAGCTACGCCGGGGAGTTGCTGAACCGGGCCGATCGCATTTCCGGAGACCAGGACAACCGCTCCCTGCAACTGGAGGCGGATCGCTCGCGCGCCGAGGACCTGGACATGGTCAAGGGCATTTCCGACTTTCAGAACGCCAATGTCGGCTACGACGCGGCGCTCAAGTCCTATGCCCAGGTACAGCGCCTGTCGCTCTTCAACTACATCAACTGAGGTCGCGGCGCCGCCGGGTGGGCGCCATCGCTGACAATAGGTCCGGCATCCGTTTGCAAAGCCCATGGTTCAATCGGTTCTCGGCAGTCTGGTTCTCGGCTATCGCCCGCTGTGGAATGCCGCGCGGCGCATGGCGGGTGTGCAGCTGTTCGTCGCCGGCGACACCGACGTGCGCGTCGACGCGCTGCACCTGCTGCGCACCATCGACGAGTTGTGGGATGCCAGCTCTCCGCCGCTGCTGCTGGCGCCGCGCACGCCGCAGATCCTTGCCGAATGGCTGGAGCACGCGCCCCCCGGCTCGCCGTCGATCGAGGTGCCCGACGCCTGGCTTGCCGATCCAGCCTTGTTCGAGCGCGCGCGCGACGCCCAGCGCCGGGGGCTCAAGCTCGTCTGGCGCGGGCCGCTGGCGCGCCTGCCCGAGCCCGATGTGGCCGCGTTGTTCTACACCAGCATGCTCACGATGGATGCCGACACCGCGGTCGCTGCCCTGCGCGCAGGCAAGGGAGCGGGACCCGCCGCGTCCCAGGCCAGCCCCATCATCGCCGGGCAGATGTATGAAGACGTCGCCAGCCGCGCGCTGATGCGGCAGTGCCTGGACGGCGGCAATGCGCTGGCCCTGGCGGGCTGGCCGGTGGAAGACGTGCTGCACAGCCTGCGCCATCAGCCCGCGGCGGCCGCGCATGAGGTGGTGCACAAGCTGATGAAGGCCATCGACGACGAGCAGTCGCTGGATGGACAGGAGCAGATCTTTGGTGAAGACCCGTTGCTCGCCTACCGTTTCATGACGTACACCAACTCGGCGGCGCTGGGCTTGCGCACCGGGGTCGACTCCCTGCGCCGGGGGCTCGTGATGATGGGCTACGAGTCGATTCAGCGCTGGCTTGGCGATCAGCTGCCCGGTGCCAGCACAGAGCCCGACCTGCGGCCCGTGCGCGAATCCATGGTGCTGCGCGCGCGTCTGGCCGAGCAGCTCATCGAGGCGGGAGTCGGCAAGGAGCTGCGCGCCGAGATGTATCTGTGCGCGCTGTTCTCCCAGCTCGACCTGCTGCTGGGCGAACCCCTGGGCGCCATCCTGCGGCGCTTGCCGCTGTCGGAGCGCGTCTACGATGCCGCCGTGCTGCGCAGCGGCCCTTATGCGCCCAGTCTGGACATGGCGAGCGCGCTCGAGAGCGACGATGCGCCGCTGGTGCGCGATCTGTGCGAGCAGCACGAGCTCGATCGCGAGCAGGTCAATCGCTCGCTGCTGCACGTGCTGCGCTCCTGGGTCGTGCCACGCCCGCGCGCGGCATGATCGGGTCTGCGAAACAGACACTTCGAAAGGACATTGCCATGGCGCGCACGCATGCGCTCGCGGCCACGCCGCTGTGTGAACTTCTCGGTTGCTTCCATCCGCTGATTCTGGCCGGTATGGGCGGCGTGGCGCGCGCCGAGCTGGTGGCCGCTGTCAGCGCCTTCGGCGGTTTTGGCATCCTGGGCATGGTGCGCGAGCCGCTGGCACTGATCGACCGCGAAGTGGCGCGGGTGCGCGAACTCACTGATCGGCCCTTTGGCGTGAACCTGATTCCTTCGGGTACGGCGCGCGCGCTGCTGCGCTCGCAGGTGGATCTGTGCATCGCCCTGCGCGTGCCGGTGGTCGAACTCTTCTGGGAAATCGACGAGGAGGTGATCGACCGGTTGCGCGCGGCGGGCATCACCGTGGTGCATCAGGTGGGCACGGTGCACGAAGCCCTGCACGCCCAGGCGGCCGGGGCGCACGCCATCATCGCCCAGGGCGTGGAGGCGGGCGGGCATGTGCGCGGCCGCGAGCCTTTGCTGCGGCTGCTTCCCGAGGTGCTCGGGTGCGTGGACGTGCCGGTGGCCGCCGCCGGCGGGCTGGCCGATGGCCGTGACGTGGGCCGCGTGCTGGCCGCAGGCGCGCAGGCAGCGGTGCTGGGCACGGCGCTGATGATGACCACCGAATCCTTCGCGCACGAGGCGCACAAGCAGCGCCTCGTGCAGGCCGCATCGCGCGATGTGCTGCTCACGGAAGACTTTCACATCAACTGGCCGCCGCTGGCGGCGGTGCATGTGCTGCCCAACGCCGTCACGCGTGGCGAGCGTGGCGATCCCTTCACGAGTGAGCGGCAGGTGATCGGCGAGGAAGAGGGGCGGCCCATCTATTGCTTCAGCACCGATTCGCCGCTGCGCTCGATGACGGGCGAGCTGGACGTGATGGCGCTGTACGCGGGCCTGGGCGTGGGCCGCATCGATGACGTCGTGCCCGCCGCCGTGCGCCTGCAACGCATCGCGGAGGGCGCGGCCGCGCATCTGCGGCTGGTGGCCGAGACGCCTGGGGCGCTCGCGTCGCCTGTGTGCTACGCGGCCGAAGTGCAGCAGGGCGAGCAGGCGGCGCTCGCCAGCGAGGCGCACGCCCTGCTGGTTCTGGAGCGCGCCGCGGTGCTGGGTGTTTTTGACGCCTGGCGCCATGCCGCACAGGTGCAGCGGCGCCAGTGCCTGCAGCGTTTGCTCGATGCCCAGGCCCGCGGTTGCGCGGTGCTGGTGCGCGCCCTGCGGTCGGCCGACGCGTCCCTGCCCGAGGGTGGGCGGCATGAGGAGGCCTGCGCATCCGGCGGCTCCGAGTCCATGCAGGCGCTGCAGCGCATGCGCGGCGACCTGGATGAGCGGTGGGACGCGCTGCTGCCCCGGCTCGATGCCGCGCTGGCGGCCGAGGCGCGCCAGGCGCTCGAGGCCCGTGCCTCGGCCTGGGATGGGCTGGCGCGGCATCTGCGGGGCGTCTGAGAGGTGGCTGTGATGCCCTGGGCCGAATTCACCGCCCTGTTTCTGCTGGCGACGGCGATGAGCTTCACGCCCGGCCCCAATACCTCGCTGGCGACGGCCATCGCGGCCAATCGGGGACTCAAGCCCGCCATGCGTTTCGTGCTCGCGGTGCCAGTGGGTTGGTGCCTGATGCTGGTGCTGTGCGCGGCGGGGCTGGGCGCGGCCGTGCTGGCCGTGCCGCCGCTGCGCTGGGGTATCAAGGCGCTGGGCATTGCCTACCTGTTCTGGCTGGCATGGCGCCTGTCGCAATCGGCGCGCATGGCGCAGGCGGACGGCTCGCACCTCACGGTCGGCTTCTGGGAAGGCGTGGCGCTGCAGTTCGTGAACATCAAGGCGTGGCTGATGCTGCTGGCCATCGTCGCCAGCTGGATCATCGGGCGCGACGATGGCGTGCGGCGCATGATGCTTGTCGTGCCGGTGATGGCGGGTTTTGCGTTCACCAGCAACTTTGCCTATGCGGCTGTGGGGGCGCTGTTGCGCGGCTGGCTCGCCCAGGGTGCCCGCCTGCTCTGGTTCAACCGTGCGATGGGGCTGGTGCTGGCGTTCACGGCGCTGTGGATGATTGCCGCGTAGGCGACAGTTGCGCCCTTGCGCGTCGCGGCCGGGACAAGGGCGCGCGGGGCACTTCGTGACAATCGCGCGCCATGGGCACCCTTTATCTCGTGCGTCACGGCCAGGCTTCGTATGGCGCCGCCGACTATGACCAGCTCAGCCCCCGGGGCGCGCTGCAGGCGCGGCGCCTGGGGTCGTTCTGGCGCGCGCACGGGCGGCGCTTCGATGCGGTGCTCACGGGCACGCTGCGCCGTCATGCGCAGACGCTGCGGGAGATGGCGGGTGAACTCGCCGAGATGCCCGAGGCGGTTCAGTTGCCCGCGTTCGATGAGTACGACGGCCTCGCGCTCGTTCGTGCCCTCGATCCCGCTTTCGCGGGGCAGGTCGACACGCCCGAGGGCTTTCGCGCGTACTTCCGGTTGTTGTGCGATGCGCTCGCGCAATGGATGGCCGGCACGATCAGTCCCCGAGGCATGCCCGACTGGCAGGATTTTTCAGGCGCGATCCGCGCCGCTCTGGATGAACTGCAGCGCAAGCACCAGGGCCACCATGTGCTGGTGGTCTCCAGCGGCGGGCCGATCGCGACGGCGATCGCGCAGGTGCTGGGTGTGACGCCCGAGGTGGGCATTGCCCTGAACATGCGGTTGCGCAACAGCTCGGTCTCGGAGCTGGACATGGGCAAACGCCGGCTGGCGCTGCAGACCTTCAACACGGTGGCGCATCTGGCGGC
>ERZ778017.861-NODE-861-length-35741-cov-11.635768_pt1 | contig 35741 bp, 38 predicted proteins | sample MGYA00375747_ERZ778017 | MGnify/ENA primary metagenome ERZ778017 (study PRJEB29350, sample SAMN05509838) | bioreactor metagenome | biome: bioreactor; material: wastewater | place: South Africa: University of Cape Town | collected 2014-03-17 ...
CCGGGGATAGGCCCATCCAGGCATGGGACGGACGGGCGTAGCAGTAGATGCAGCCTTGCCGCCCTGTTAGAACGCGTCCAGAGACTGAGAGGGTCGGTCGAGGGGCCGCAGGTGGAAGCTTACAGCTATATCCGTTTCAGCAGCGTGAAGCAGGAAAAGGGCGACTCCGTCCGGCGCCAGGTCGACTGCATCTCCGCATTCTGCGAGCGCATGGGCTGGCCGCTCGTCGAGCAGATCGAAGACCTGGGAACGTCGGCCTGGACGGGGCACCATCTGTCGGCGGGCAACCTGGGTCAGTTCGCCGAGCGGGTCAGGCGCGGCGAGATCAAGATGCCGGCGGTCCTGGTCGTCGAGAAGCTCGACCGCCTAAGCCGCCAGGCACCCAGAAAGACGCTCCGCTGGATGGAAGACCTGGTCGAACTCGGCCTTTCGATCGCCACGGTCGACGGCGGGCGGGTCTATAGCGACGCATCATTGCGGTCGAACCAGATCGAAGTGATCGAGATCATCATGCGCGCCGAACTGGCGAATAAGGAGTCGACGCAGAAGTCCGAGCGCGTTCTGGACGCCATCGGGAAGAACATGCGGCGGGCGGCGGCGGGCGGTGAAAAGATCAGCGCCACGGGGCCGGGCTGGCTCCGCCTCTCTGAAGACCGCATGAAGTGGATCGTGATCGAAGAGCGCGTCAAAATCGTGCGCGACATCTATGAGCGGGCGGCGGAGGGGCAGGGCGCGCGGTGGATTGCCAAGGCGCTGAACGAAGCGGGCGTCGAGGCCTTTGGCCCGCCGAGGAAGGACGGGCGCAGGCGGACCTGGGAGATCAGCAGCGTGCGGCTGCTGCTGGCCCAGCCCTCCGTAGAAGGGACCTACGTGCCCGGCTTCTCGAACACGTCGCGGTCGAAGACGAAGTTCGACGAGCCGATCCACGACTATTATCCGCGCGTCGTCGACGCTGACCTGGTTGCGAGGGCGCGCGCGGCTGTCGAGGCGCGGAAGGTCGGGCCGCGCACCGGCGGGCGCCACACCGCCGCCGTGGCGAACCTTTTCACGTCGCTCGCCTTCTGCCGCGCGTGCGGGAATAGGATGCACCTCAAGTCGATCAGCAACCTGTCGAACACCCGCTACCTTCAGTGCCACCACGCCGCCCGGCGCCGGGGATGCGAGCAGAAGCAGATGTTCAACTATGACGCCCTTGAGGGCGCAGTTCTGGACCAGATTCTTCACCTGGCCCTGGACGATCGCCACTTCGCTCAACCCGACGAGACTGGCGCCCTGGCGGTGGCCGTGGCCGAGATCGAGAAGGAGATCGAGGACGCGAAGCTGAAAGGCAAGCGTCTGATCAGCCTCGCCCTGCTGACCGACGACAACGCCCAGGTGGCGGCGGAGATCAAAGAGAACACCAAGGCTCAGGCGGCCCTGGAAGTGCGACGTGCTGAGGCCCAGTCGAAGCTAGACGCGGCGCGGGGGGCGGTCTCGCCGGAAGAGCACCTGACCCGCGTCCGTGATCTGCGCGGCGCCCTCCAGGATGAAGACAAGGCCACGCGCCAGGCGGCGCGGTTGCGGGTTCAGTCGGCGATGCGGGCGGTCGGCTTGCGCCTGGAATGCGAGGTCAAGCCGGGCGGCGACCGCGAGACTCTGATGATGCTGAAGTCCGGGTTCTTCTGCCGGATCGCGCAGGACGGCACCGTGATAGGAGCGGTCGACCTGCCGATGCTCGCGGCGGCGGTGGTGGGTGGTGTCGAACCTGGTGACGAGGCAGCGGCGACCGCTCGGACCCTGACCGACGTCGCTGACCTGCTTCTCAGCCGGGCGGCGGGTAGAGCACCGGCAGAGGACTGGGCGACCGAAGAAGCTGATCCGGCGCTGACCGCGCGCATCGCGACGCATCTGAGGCGCCAGCGCAAACCCTGGGAGGGGTCGGAATGATGAAGACGCAGCACGAGGAAATGGTCACGGCGGCCGCCGATTTGATGGAAGCGGCGCAGGGTGAACTTACAGCGGCCAGCATGGGGTTGATGCTGTCGCTGCTGGACGACCTGGAGGACAACCTTCACCTGCTGACCACCGCCACCAAGGCGCTCAGCTAGGCCAAGCCACCAGCGTAAGCGGTCGAGGCGGGGCGGCGCGCGTCACCTGGAGCACGGCGTAGAAGCAGATCAGCGCCGCCTCGGCGCGTCCGTCGTCCTTGACGCGACTGAACAGATCGAAGGCGCACGGAAAGACCTGCATGGCGCGGCGGCGCGCTTCGTTCTTGTCCTTGGGCGTCTTGGTCAGCCCCTTCCAGGCCGCCGGCGCCACCTTTGTTAGGATGGTGCGGGAAGCGCAGGCGCCTTCCAAGATGCCCAAGCTCCGACCGAAACTGAACGACGACACGACCCCCATCTGCGGACTGGACCAGACGTCTTCGATGTAGACGTGGTCGGGTAGGGCAGCGTCGAAGAGGCGGGCGACGCCGGTCGGGCTGACCGCGTCCTTGCCGCCCTTGCCTGGCTCCTTGGGCATGTCGATGACGGCGAGGGTCCAGACCTGGGTGTCGATCAGCGCCAGCGCCCCGTTCTTGCCGGGGTCGATTCCGATTATGCGGCTCACGGCAGCCGCCAGGCGAGGTTGGTGGCCGAGTTGTTGAGAGGGTCGCCGTCGAGGTGCTTTGCGACGTGGCGTTCAGACGGGCGCGGGCCGTGGAACGCTAGGCAGACCAGCCGGGCGACGCGTTCTCGGGTCTGCGGCCAGCCAGGCTGCCCCGCCACAGAGACGCGAGGTCGCAGGCGCTGCGACGTGTTCTGTTTCAGCAGACCACCGGGGGTGGCCCTGCGCGGCGTGGTGGCGATGCGGCCGGCGCTAGAGGCGTAATAATGAAGGAAGCCGGGGATCGGGCGCCAGGTTTCACCGGCGAGCGGAACCACCGGCAGAGCGATGTCGTCGACTACCATTCGGCGTCTTCCGCGCGGGCGGCGTCGGCCAGGTCGAGTTCGGTCAGGAAGTCGGCGACGTCCGAGTCGTCCCACGACGGGTCGACGAGTTCAGCGGAGAGGCGGTCGAAAGGTGAGAGAGGAAGCGGAGGGGTAGAGGAAGGCGGCAAGCGGTGGTCTCGTGAGGGCCGGCGGCTCGGAGGCGTCGCGGGCGGGCAGTCACCGGCGAATGGCAGGGGACGTCACGAATTGTCTCACAGAAGAATTTCCACGCAAGAATTCCGTGTTCGCCAGACCACCGCCTCGGTGATCACTCGCGCGCTCCGCGCTCTCGTGACCGGCTGCCGCCGGCCCACCTTCGGTCGGGCGGGACTTCAGGGCGGGATGTCCGCCTAGATCGGGCTGGTTGTCCAAGATGTCCAAAAAATCGCTTGGACATCTCTTGGACATCCTCCGCAAATGCCCGCCACCACTGGGTTTGAGGGGGGCGAGATGTCCAGATGTCCAATATATAAATATATATACAGATATATATAAAAGGGTGCCTGAAAGGCTCTGCGGGGGCGTCAGAGCCTGCGCCTGCTAGGCTGCGCGCGCCTCTGTATATGTTTGTATGATTTCCAGAAATTTGGACATCTGGACACCTTTTTCGAAAAACCCTTACAGAACAACCGTTTACAGCGGCGTTCGGCCTTTTGGGGCGGACATCCTTGGACATCTTGGACATCCAATCGGCTTGCCGCGTCCAAATAGGTGAAAATAGGAAAACCGCCTCCGCCGGTGTGGCGAAGACGGTTTGCTCGGCAGTTCGGGATGTTTCAGGCGTGGGGGCGGCTATCCGTCCCGTCGACCGCGCTGGCCCGGATCACCATGACGCCCGACATTCCCACCGGCGCCTTCCACTTCGGCCAGATGGCGGTCTCGGTGGTCTTGGTCTTTCCGCCGACGGTTTTCGAGCGGACGTAGGGGATCGCCAAGCAGCGATCCAGCAGAGCCTTCTTCAGCACCCGTTCGTCGGCGGCGCCACCCGCCCACTTCGACAGCACCTTGCCTCGGACGCAGTAGACCGGGACGCCATGGTAGTCTGAGACCCACGCCATGATCTCGCGGTTCGGGTTCCGGTCTTCGGCCGCGTCGGCGATCTCATGGCGTCGGGCGTTGATCGACTCCATGAGGGTTTCGATCGCGCGGTCGATCGGGTCTTCCGCCCGCATCTCCGATCCCAGGGCGCCTTCCCACAGGGTCCGGCCCACCGCTTCGACATCGAACGACGTGGGCAGCAGGCCGGCGCCCTTGGCGATCTCGCCGGCCACGCACAGGTAACCGACGGCAGTGGCGGCCCGGACGGCGACAGGCGTGTCGGTGCCCTCCAAGGACTCGACGAATTCGCGGACCCGCTTACTGAGAGCGCTGGGCTTGTCGACATAGCCCAGCCGGCGGACCTCTTCGATGAAAACGGGCAGGGCGTGGCCGTAGTTCTTCAGCATCACGTCCGCCCGCTCCCACTCGCCGGCGCCCAGCCGGTTGACGGTGACGTCGACCTCGACCAGGCGGACGGTCGTGCCGCCGGCGAGGGTCTCGCCGGCCTGGCGGAGCCGTTGGGCCAAGCCAGTCTCGGTCGACAGGGTCACCACGCCGCCCTTCCAGGCGCGGGTCAGGCCGGCGGCGCCGGACTGGCTCAGGCGGGCTCGACCCTGTTGACCGCTGGCGCGGAAGATCAGGTTCTGAACATCGGCCGCTTCGGCATGGTGGAGTTCGTCGAAGGCCGCGATCGTGCAGGACCCGCGTTCGAGCGGAACCTCCAGCGCGCCGATCGTGGCGTTCATTGACTTCATCTGGCCGACGCCGGGTTCCGGCGGGCCGGACACGGCGACGCCGACTTGCTGGCGCCAGGTCTTGCCCTCGGTGGTCGTGCCGGTGAAGGCCAGGACCAGGGTCGCCTGACCCGTCAGCCCGGTCAGCGGCCCGGCGAAACCCGCCAGCAGCCCAGCGTGGAGGCTCGGGGAGGCGCTATTGCAGGCTGCGGCGGCGCCTTCTTTCCAGGCGTCCAGAGTGCCGGCCGTGGGGGCGGCTTCGATCCGTTTGATGTCCGACAGGCGGACGTCGACATCGGCCGGCGCCCCGACCACTGCGCCCGTCGGCAGCATGAAGGTCCCATCCTCCAGCCAGCCCGTCCGGTCGCGAACGATCTGGTTCGTCGGCTGGGTCATCATCAGGATGCGGTGGGCCACCGTCTCGCCCTGGGCGGAGCCGAACGCGATTCCCTGACCACGCATGACGCCGATCGCATAGGCTTTATTCGCGGCCTTGTCGGCGGGGATGCGAAAGGTCTCGCGATGCCCGGCCTCGTTCTCGAATGCGATTTCAAGGTCGCGAAGCCCCGCCCGATCCGGGTGAATGGCGCCGCCGACCAGGGTCCAGCGGCTGAACGCCAGGCCACCACCCTTGCCTTCGTCATCCGGGGGAAAGGCGAAGAACTTACGGCCGTCGACTTCGGTCAGTTCGAACTTTCCGGCCGCCTTCGGCAGGGGGTATCCGGTGGTCGCGGTGGGCTTCGACTTTGCGGGGCGGGACGTCAAATCATGGACGCCCGCGTACTCTGCCAGGGCGGCTTCCACGTCGACTTCCGGCTCGACCACCGGCTCGTCGCGCAGGACCACGTCGAACGCCTCGACGTCCTCGGCGGTGAACCAGCCGTCCTCGACCATCTTATTCAGGAAGTCCAAGCGGTCGCGACCCTTGGATTTGCACGAACCATGCGAGCAGTGGATGGTGAAGCCGTCGCCCTTGCCGTCGCCGGCATTGCTGGCGAAGCAGCCGCTGTCGGTCTTGTCACGCGGGTTCGAATGGCCCGAATTGAACGGGCACTCGATGATCCGCTTCTTCCGGCCGTCGCTCCAGCCGCGCAGTTTCTTTGCGTTCGGCGTGCCCTTCAGGCGGTCCTCCAGCAGATTGACGATGTCCAGCCCGTCGGCGCGGCGAGCGGCCCAGCGCCGATCGAACGGCCCCGTAACCACCTTGTCGGGGTCGACCCGACGACGACCTGCGACCTTCCGGGGCTGCTCGACGTCATCGTCCGCCAGATCACCCGCCTGGGCGAGAACCTCCGCCACGTCCAGCAAGTCGCCACCGAACAGATCGGCGCGGAACTCGGCGCCCTCGGGGTGCGCCGGAAGATACCAGAGGCGGTTGACGTCCGTGCAGGCCGCGTCGAACGGAAGCCCGCCGAGACGGCGCGCCAGTGCGCGGGGGACCCGTCGCCACACTTCATGCCCAGCTTCATCGTCGGTGGCGTGGTCCGCGATCACGAACGGAGCCGACAAGGGGAAGATGACCCGCCACTTCTGGATCGGGGCGTGCGTGATGACGACGTCCTGATCGTCGCCTTCGCCCACGATCTCGATTTCCATCGACGCGACGATCTCGGGCTCCAGGCCCTTCTCGGCCATGCGCTCGCGGACCACCGCCTGGGTGACCTCTTCGCCCTCGCGACCGTTCTCGGTCAGCCAGTTGTGGATCGACGAAAGCGACTCCACGGTGGTCGTCTTCAGATGACTGTGGGACGACGCCATCACGGCCATCAGGCCAGTGTCGGCGATAGCCTCGGCAAGCACGTCACCATCGATCCCAGAGTCGAAATCCAAACCGACGAAGTGCATGGCCTCGACGGATTCCAGCAACCGGCGGCCCGGCTTCATCTGACCCAGCACCACGGCCGGGCCATCCTTGCTTGCCGCCTCGGTGTGGCGACAGAAGACGTCGAGCACGCGGCCGCGCGTCATCTCGCTCGGCGTCCAGTTGACCGACTTGCGGTTTGCGCCGCCAGTGATCGTCACCTTCTCCTGAAGGCGCGGGTCCTCGAAATCGAAGACAGTGCGGATGGTCGCGTCCCGGTGCTTTCCCAGGGCGGCGGCGACGGGGGACGCAGGGCGCGCGACCACACCCGGCGCAGGCACAGTCCCGAACGCATCAGCCAGCACGGCGAGCGCCGTGTGGTGAGCACTGTCAAAATGAGCGAGCACCCAGCCGTTCGCGCGGGGCGTCGGAATCGGGTCCACCAGCGGATCAACCACCGCGCCACCCATGGCTGCGGCCAGGGCGATGGTCTCGGGGGCATCAGCCTGGAACGTCTCAGTCAATGCGTAGACCGAGAAGACCTTGCACCCCTTCGTCAGGATCGCGGTCGGCCGGACCGCCAGCCCCGCCGCCAGCATATCGGACCAGGCGTCGACGGTGGGCTCTTCCGTCAATGTATAGAGGAACGGCACGGCGCCGCTGGCGGTGGTTGAGAAAAGGTAGATCGGTTCGTCGCCGGCCGCCTTCTCGAACGGGGCCAGGTTGTCGTCGACGTCCTCGGTGACGTCACCGTAGGTCAGCCGAAACGGGTCGTGGGTCGCGCCATACAGGGCGGCGACGAAGTCGGCCAGGCCAGCGGTGGTTTGGGGTTCGGTGGTCACTTCAAAGGGTCTCGGCTGGGCGGGGTGTCTTCGGGCAGGGGAGGCGTCCCGCCAGGCAAACCCGGCGGAGACTGAAGCCAGTCGGGGTCATCACCCTCGAAAAGCGGGACGAGGCGGGGCGGGTGAGGGCGCGGGATCATCAGTAGGTGCGCTTCACCGCAGTCCACTCGCGCGGCGCAAAATGGTCGCCGGCGATACTGGCGACCGCCAAGGTCAGTTCAGCACCGGCATCAGGATGATGCAGAAAGACGGTCCATGAGGCGCCCTTCTTCTTCCGCTTGAACGTGAGGGTCTTCCGGGTCCAGCGAAGTTCAACCGTTTCAGCGGCAGGAAGACCTTCCATAAGCAATGCGTGCGGCAGAACCGTTTGGCCGTCAGCTTCAATCGGATAATCGAGGTCGAAATAAAGACGGCGATCGACTTCGCGCAGAGCGGTGGCGACTGCCCCCACCACAGATTCCAGGCGCTGGACGGGCTTGCTGATCTTGCCCATCTCAGGATCGCCAGCGCTCCGACGCTGCCATCCCGCACGCTTGATCGAATGAAGCGTCTTCTGGACCGCACGCAGATCGACCGGCACGATTTGATCATGCTCATCGACGCGGCTGGTGATGATTGCGGTGCTCATTGACCAGCCTCCAGCGCAGCCGTGCGTTCAGCCAGCCAGGCGGCGATCCGGTCGGCGCGCCAGACCATCTTGGACCGGGGCGTGAAACGCGTCCCGCGCGGGAAGTTACCGAAGCGAGCGGACCGCTCGACGCTCTGACGCCGGATGCCGGACGGCATCAGCCAGGCGAAAGCGTCGAAGTCGATCAGGGTGTCGCCGGGAAGGTCGGCGGGGTGGATAGCAGCAGCGCTCGGCGCCGATTGAAGGGTTTCAGACATGCGTCCTCGTTCGCCGGCAAAGCGGCGTTGAAAAAGTCTCAGCGAGACAAGGTGGGGAAGCGACCGGGCCGACCTAACCACCGTTTAAGGGTGATGAGGATCGCCTAGCCGATGAAGCGTATATAGCAAAGACGTGCGGCTGCGTCAAGATAATTTGTTTGTCAACACTGTCGCGCCAACTAATCGCACTTTCTGTCAACTATCTCGCGCCAGACAAAGTCAAGTGGTCTGTCAACGATCTCGCGCCAAATACTTGCGACGGAGTCTTCTTTACTGCGATCAGGTGACTCGCGTGCGTGACCACCACCGCGAAGATCATCACTCGCGCGCTCCGCGCCCTCGTGCCCGGCTGCCGCCGGCCCACCTCCGGTCAGCCCAGACCCGAACGAACCACCGCCCAAACGAAAAGCCCCCGGCTGGAGCCGAGGGCCTTCAATGTCATGTCGCTTGTGGTGAGCCGTGTCAGTCGTCCTGCTCAAACGGATCATCGCGGCGCCGGCGATCCCAGCCAAATGGGGGGGCAGCCTTTATCCAACTTGAGGTGTTGATCTCGCGCTCAGTCCAACCAGTGCTGGGGCCGACAATCCGCCGCGCGAGATCAAGCGCGGCCTCTCTGCTTTCCGCCTCGATCTGGATGAAGTCGCTGAGCCCACCGCCAAACTCGCGATAGAGGTATCCCTCGAAAATCATGTCTCTCTCCCATCGTTTCACAACGTGTGATTCGGAAAGATAGCACGACCGGGGTGAACGCACGAAAGACCTCTGGCGCAGGAATCACTCGCGCGCTTCGCGCCCTCGCGCCAAATACTGCGGAAGCTGTCACGTTTGCCCATCTATCGTGACTCCGCTTCTGCTAACCAGGCCTCCCGCCACCCCGGAATCTTATTCTTCGTTGGAGCGGGGGCCAAGCGACGTCGCCGTGAAAGCGCGAGCGCCCAAAACGAAAAAAGGCCCCCGACGCGGACGCCGAGGGCCTTTAGGGTTTGCTGCGAGACCTAGCGGTTGAGTAGCGCGGCGCCGAAGAAGCAAATCGCTCCGACAGGCTTTCGCCGGCGGGTGTCGATGACGGCGCCGGCGTCGCGGTCGGCCTGGCCCTGCGCGGCGGCAGCGGCGACCTGGGCTTCCAGATCGTCGGCGCGCTTCTCTGCGTGGGCGAACGCCAGAAGCGCGAGGATCAGCGCCAGGGCGAACCAGGTGCGGAGGTCGCCGACGATCTTGAGCAGACGCGCCGGGCCGAGGGTTAGGTAGATGCCGACCGCGAGCACGGCGAAGCCGGCGTAGGCCATGAGGGCGCCGGGGTTGAACAGCAGGCCGAGCAGGATCGAGGTCACGTCAGGCGTCGGCGATGCCCGGCTTATAGACAATGCGGCCGGCGACCTTGCGCGCTGTCAGCTTTTGACCGCGCTGGCCTGGGCCGAACCCGATGTGAACCCACTGTCCGAACTCTTCGATGATCTGGTCGAAGCCCTTCAGGTGCCTGGCGAGGTGCGCCGCGATCTGGGCCGGTGTCCCGAAGCCTGGGCAGGTGAAGTCGACCGCGTGCCCGGTCATGTGGGCGGAAGTCTTCGACCCGCCCACAAGTCGGTTCACGGCCTCTGATCGATAACCCGAGGTGACCACGATCGGTCGGCCGCCGAGCAACGCGCGGACCTCTTCCATGCGTTGAGCGGTCCGACGCAGGACGGGCAGGGCAGTGGTGGTCGGCGTGTTGCGGATGCTCTTGCGGGCGGCGGTGGCCGAGATGGTGAGTTCGGCGAGCGTGAAGTGAGGGGTGAGCCGATTAGGATCGGCGTCGCGGACGGTCATGGTCTTGTTCGGTGGTGGTGAAAGAGGGATCGACGTCGGGGTCGTCGGCGGTGGTCTGGATCGAGACGCCCACCCCGCCGGGTCCGGTGACGCTCAGGCCCTTAATGATGCCGAGGGTGGCGACCACGACCAGGCCCCAGAGCGCCATGCTGCTGAGAAGCGCTAGGCCCATGAAGTTCAGCGACTGAGCCTGAAGCTCTGCCGTGCGGCTGTAGCCGAGCCAGACCACCAGGGCGAAGCCGACCATGGTCGGCCACATGATCATCCCGGCGCCGATGATCGACAAGCGCTGGAGGCGAGAGGGGTGGTCGCAGATGAAGCGGACCGTCCGGCCTAGCCAGGCGGTGAAGATGCGCATTAGCCGCCCTTCGTGACCATGCTGACGATGGCGCCCACCACCGCCGCCAGCAATGCCGAGCCGCCGGCGGTGAGGGGACCGATGATGATTTCCATCCGGGTGAGGCGCCTCTCCAGCAACAGCTTGTTGTCGGTGAAAGCGCGCTCCAGACGGCTCACCTCATCGGCTGCTTCCTTCTCCACGCGCGCGACTTCCTGGGCGGCCGTCTTTAGGTCGGTTTCCAGTTTCGCCAGCTTCTGCGGCTGGTCCTGGGCTTCGATCCGCGTCAGGCGATCTCGCACGTCCTTTATGTCGTCGCGAAACGAGTCAAACCGCGTGTCGACCTTGTCGACCAGGCGATCCATCTTTTCGTTCAAGATGGCGAACAGGCGATCCACGCCCATAGGGGTTGGTTGGCTCAAGTCATTGACCGGTGTTTTGCAAGGCGCTAGGCGTTATGCGCATGGGTAAACGGCTATTTTTGCGTTGGCGCGACTTCGGCCTGGTGGCTTTGGTCATCGTCACTCCGCTGGCGGGGGCTGTCACGGCCTTCGCTTTATCCGCCTGGAATCCTGGCGTCTTCGGCGGCGGCTTCGCCGTCGCGGGGATCAGCACCGGCCTTCTGATGAGACTTCCGAAGGTCCAGGCTGCATTGCGCCGCCTTCTCTCCCCAGCCTGTCGATTAGGCCGGGTTGAAAATGCGGATGGATGATCCCGCCGCCTGCTCGATCTGACCGCCGCCGTTTCCGCCAAGCGAGACGTTCACGGCTGAGATGTCGTCGCCCTCGCCGGACGTGGCGATCCCCGACCAGTCGTTGCCGTTGATGAACGAGTTCGCGATCTGGAGTGACCAGATTTCGCTGCCGCCCAGACCGTGCCGGCGGTTGTCGGTGAGCTGGGCGTTGTTGATCGAGATGCCGTAGCAGCCGTCCGAGAACATCATCCCGCGCCAGCCGTTGCGGTAGCTCTGGACGTTGCTGAACGAGCAGTTCGCAGCCGCCCAGACCGCCCGGATGCCGTCGTGGCTGTTGTCGTGGACCATAATGTTGGCGAACGAGCAGTTGGTCGCGGCCGACACGTAGAGGCCGTGGAAGCCGTTATTGTAGCCCTGGAAACCGTTGATGCTGGCGCCGTCGCATGTGTCGATGTTCATGCCCGAGGCATCCACGCCGGGATAGCCATTGTCGTAGCCCCGACAATCCGTGACGGCGAGCCGTTTGCAGTTGTGCAGGTAGAGGCCGTCGATCAGCGACCCGACGCCGTGGACATTGTTGAGGTTCACATCATCGACGCCCGAAAACTGGAGGCAGGTCGTGTGATTTCCCGAAGGCTGGTTGAGGCGGTTGCCATCCAGCACCAGGTCCAGAATATTGATCTTCTGCCTGCCGGTCGCTGCGAGGATGTTCGTGTTGTTCGTGACGCCCGGCACCAGCAGGAGGCGGGAAACGACGCCGTAGCCGACGATGGTGCGGTTGCTCGGCACCTGAAGGGTGTCGCTGATCATGTAAGTGCCAGGCGGGATGATGATCACCGGCTTTCCCGAAGCCAGGGCGGCCTTGAAAGCGTTCGTGTCGTCCGTCGAGGCGTCGCCCCGCGCGCCATAGGCGGCGTCGGTGACAACGGCCGCGTTCGGAAGACTGAACCCACCGCCGAGACCGCCAGCAGCCAGAAGTTCGCGGACCCACGCCGTCGTCGGAATGCGAGTGTTGTTCGCCCCAGGCGGCGGCTTGGACACCCGCGCCGCGCCGGTCAGGATCGGGTCGGCCTTTGGCGCCAGAGCAAGGACGGCCGCCTCCAGCGCCTCCAATCGAGCGGCGGTAGAACCGGCGGGCGCCTTGCTGCCCACGTTCGACGCCACGCCGCCGATCGCGTCGGTCAGGTTCTGCATTTGCGCCACGAAGGGCGCCAGCGCCTCGCCAATCGCCAAGTTCACCCAACTGGCCGTGGTCACCTCGGCGCCGTCCGCGCCGAGGTCGGGGGTCGTCGCTGCGGCGTCCGTCAGCTGGGCGCCCGACTTCGGCGCGTAGTCGGCCAGCGCCGTCGACAGGCTGGATTGTGTCACCGCGTTTTCGGCCAGCGCTTGAATAGCCGAGGCGTTTGCCTGAACCGCGTCGAAGACCTCGGCGGCGACCTTGGCGGGCGACGCCAGCCAGCGCACGAGGCCGTCCCGGTCCGTGATGGGATACAGGCCGTCGCCGTTCGGGCCGCCCGTCGCCGTGCCCGTCGACCAATCGCGATACTGGTCCGCCCATTCTTCAGACTTGGTCAGATAGCCGGTGATCGCCTCGGTCGCGTTGACTGGGAACAGTAGCCCGACGGCTTGGAAGGCGTCGGCCAGAGCGGTCCGCAGAACCGACTCGGCAACGACAGGATCGACCGACGTGTGGAACGTGCGGACAGCGGCGGCCATCTCTACGGCCAGGGCCTCCAGTTTCGGGTCCATCTCACCCCTCCCTATGAGTTTCGACCAGGACCGCCACAGCGCCCTCATCCGCATAGCCCACGTCCGGGGCCGACGCCTTGCGCATCAGACACCCGTCCCTGATCTCAAGAGCGGTGTCATTGATGTGCAGCGATGTCCCCGCCTCGACGAGCAGCTGACCCGGCTCAAGGTAGCGCGCCGCCACGGCCGGGTCGGCGTCCAAGCTTCGTACGATGGCCCCGGAGGCCGCATCCACAACGCGATAGATCATTGGTTCGTTTTGTATTCCGTGGCCGAGATGTAGCGCGTCTTCGAGTTCTGCACCGACATCGTGTCTGTGTTGGATGAGATGCGGACGAAGTAGCGCCAGAATCCTGGACCGGGCCGGTCGATGACCTTGAAAGGCACCATGCCCGCGAAGGTGTCGTTCGCCATGCCCGATCCCTCGACGCTGTGGGTCAGGATTTGCACCCCGATGCCGGTATCGGCAGAGCGCCGGATTTCAATGGTGCTGGTAAAGCTGCCCGACGCATCGTGGCGCAGCTGAAGCCAGGCGTTGAAGTCGATAACCACCGGGCTCCCAGTCTTCTCGACCGCCGTCCAGACCTCCGCGACCACTACCGGGGCCGTACCGTTCAGGTTGATCTGTCCGGCCTGGTAGCTGGCCGAGAGGCCGGTGATGGTGTTCTGCTGGATTTTCTCATTGCGGATCGTACCTTCGACCAGCAGGTCGCCGGTGATGCGGACGTTCGAATTAAAGGTCCATTGCCCGCCAATGTAGTTGAGCACCTGGATTTTTGCGCCGGATGAGATGTCCACGAAGAACACCCGGTCGAACGCAAGCTCCAGATCAATGCGCTCTTGTTCGGCACCGACGTTGACGCCGCCGACGCGGCCGTTTGCGTCCACGAACAGCGAGGCGCGGGCGCTCACGCCGTCGACCGCCTCCAGCAACATGCCGGCGCGGGTTTCAAACTCGCCCTTCTTGGTGAAAACCGCGTTGACGTATTCGGCGATCACCCCGTCGGCCCCGACCCCCGCGTTCATGGCCGAGGTGACCCGCGCGTCCACCTCATCGCCGGTGGGCCGGTTCGTGAGCGCCGTGCCGATGGAGATAAGGCGCTGGTTCAGCGTCTCGGTCGGCGTGACCTTGATCTTGGCGCTGTCCAATTGCCAGGCTGACACATTGGCGAGGTCGACGCCGATCTGACGCAGAGCCTCGGCAGAAGCTGACGCCTCTTCGGCGGCCGTGCTGGCGACGGTGAAGATGTGGCTGCTGGCCGTGCCCGCAAACTGCGCCTCGATCAGACTGTCGCGCTGGGCGAACGAGATGCCAGGACCGACCATCACCTTGTCGCGGTCGATAATGAACGAGAGGCCGTCTGGCGAGCGCGCGCCGATCAGGCTCACAGTGGTTGCCATCCTCTCGTCGTCGGTCTCGCGCCGCTGGGCTTCCTGCGTGATCGACACGCCGTTGTTGATCAGGCCGGCCGCGACCTCCGAAAGGTCGGTCCGCTGTTGGATCACATCGGCGACAATCTCGTCGACCTCGACATCCAGAGCCTCGACGCGGTCGGGGAGTCCGGAGAAATCCCCAACCAAGCGATCGCCAATGTGAGTGACGTTCCCCGAGATCAGGCTGCCGGCCATGACCGGTCCCATCAGGGTGCGGTCGCTGATCGTGCCGTTCTTCGTAACGTATCGGACCGACACCCAGTATTCGGTGTCAGGTTCCATGCCGCCGATTTCATAGCGGCCGTTCGTCATCGGTGGTCCGGAATAGCCCACCGTCCAGGGACCGGCGTTGGTGCGGCCATGCTCGATGATCACCTGGGCGATGTCCGCCGTCTCTACCAGACCGGTGATGACGATGACCGGCTGAGAAGAGCCGTCAGGCGCAGGAGGTCGAGGCTCGATGACCCAGTCGTCGGGCAAAGGAGGATCAATGTATTTCGGATCGACCGCCGAGAGGCTGGGCGAGGGCGGAGGGTTCGCCACTTGGCCCAGAGCCCAAGCGTGCTTCTCGTCCGTCTCGGCGCGCAGTTCTAGCGTGACGCTGGCCGATTGGTGGTTCACGGTCGTCCGGCGGACAATGAACTTCTGGCCCACCAGGGCGACTTCTGGAACATCAACAGTGATGCAGTCGCCCGGATGGACGTGCATCAGGTGCGCCTTCGACGGGAGTGTCGCCGTCAGTCCTTCGCGCAGGTTCGCCAGGTCATAGGCAGCCAGTTGCCCGGCCTGCTTGGCGTTGCGGACGTGGACATATTCGATTTCGAGCGAGCGAGGCTCACCACGGTCTTCGTCGCGATAGACCTGAGCCGTAACCTCGCCGGCGGGGACATATTCCCAGCCGTGCGCTTCGGAGCGATAGCGTGGGACGATCGTGTTCTTGCGATCGCGGCGCGGCGTGAGCGGCCGCACCTCGGCCTGACCGATCAGGTCGTCGCGGGTGTAGGTGTAGGTCGAGACGCGCGGGGCGTTGACCATGACGCTGATCTGCGCGCCACGGCTGATCGGCTCGCCGCCGCCAGCCTGAAGCATGGCGACGAGGGTCTGGAATTTACTGTCGCTGGTCGACCATTCGCCCGAGATCGTCCAGGCGTTGGCGTCGGCGACATTCATGCCTTCGACGAAGGCGACCATGTCGATGGCTGCGTCGGGCGCCCCGATGCCGGCGATCCGCCTGGACCGGTCGATCGACCCGTTCAGGTTCATCTTGTAGTGGCCGCGCGCCCAGGCCAGGGCGTGGACGTAGGGGTTTTCCGACCAGGCCCAGGTGCGCCAGTCGTCGCGGCGCTGGGAACCCGAACCGCCGGGGTAGGTGGAGTCCTTGCGCGGGTCCCAAACCTTCATCCACCGGCCGACCCAGCGCGGGTCGGGGACGCCGTTGGTGAAGATGTCCCGGTCCTCGGGGTTCTTCGCCAGGACCATCGTCCAGAAGGCGAAGGACACGCCGGGCGCTGCGTGCTGCGACCCCCAGCCGGTCAGACCGGGGTTGCCGTATTTCAGCCCGGTTGGAGGGAGGAGGGCAGCGTCGGACGGCAGCCCGGTCGTGGTCCGCTGCCACATGTCAGCGGCATAGAAGCCGGTCGCTTCTTGCTGGGCACCAGCGAAGGTGACGACGGAATCGTCGGCCCGGAACTGGGTGATCTGATCGATCGGCCCGAGCGACAGCGCCACGCCGAGCGACATGGCGACTTTCTTGTAGCCCCACGTCGCCTGAAAGACCTTGTTGCCGCCCAGCGCCGTGTAGCCCATGGCGCCGCGCACCGGTGCCTTAGGGTCCGGTTTGAAATCTAGGGTGGTGCCCGACGACGGCGTGTTCGGCCGCATCAAGGCCGCTGCGCCGGCCGAGAGGGCGATCATGGCGCCTGTGCTGACGATCTTGCCGGCCAGGGCGATGGTCGCACCTTCGCCGATGGCGGCCATGACGCCGACCTTCGTCAGGCCGACAGCCGTCGCGGTCACAGCCGACGACCAGGCCGTCGCAGCCCAGGCGGCGACCGCAGGGAGGGCCTGAGGCATTACAGAACCCTCCAGGCCGCGACGTATTCCTGGTTCACCAATTCACCACAGGCGCCGTCTAGGAAGCCAAGGACGTGGTTGCGGTTCAGCTTCACCTGCATGGCGTCGCCCATGTCGCCATCGGCGCGGACGCAGCAGACATCGCCTACGAGCGCCTGAGCTGGCGCAATGCGCTCGAAGTGGCGGTCCATGATTTCAGAGAGGGAAGTGACCCCCAGGCGGGTCAGGGCGCGGCGAGCGCCGACCTCGGTCGAGTAGGCGCCAGCCTTCAACAGGGATGCTTTGAAGCCCAGCTGCTTGAGGTGGAAGACCACCATGCGAGCGCAGTCGGTCTTCCCGAGCATCAACGGTTGTCCGTTGAAGCGGGCGAACGTCGCCGACGTGGCGGCGACGCGCAGTTCAAGTTCAGTCATAAATTTCAGAGGGCGTAGGAGTCGTAGAAACTGCCGCCGCCGCCGATCGAGCCGCCGCCGCCATAGGAGGTGCCGCCCGATCCAGAGGTGGGTCCGTGGTAGCCCCAGAAGAGTTTCCGGGTGGCGTTCGTGACGTGCTGGAAGGCTCGCGCGTTCGAGCCGTAGAGGTAGGTCCAGAAGGCGTCGTTCCAGCGATGGCCTTCGTTGTCGTCGAACAGGCGCTCCCAGATCGTGGAGAGTTCGAGTTCAAGCAGGGTGGAGTTCCGGTCGTGATTGAAACCGGCGTCGTCCAATTCGCCGATGAAGCGGGGATCAGGCTCTCCGATCACCTGACCGGTCTGACGATCCACGACAGCGGCGAAGATCGTCACCGGCGAGCCTTGGGCGCCGGGCGCAGTAAGGGCGGCCAAGGCCGCGTTCCCGGTAGGCAGCAACTGAACCGTTTGGCGCGGAGCCTCGGTCCCTTCGGCCTCGCTCAGTTCGCCGAAGCCGGCGATCTTGCCAAAGTCAGCGTCCTCGGCCGTGTAGGATTCAGCGCCCCACAGAACGAACCCCGAGCCGTCCACCAGGCGAATGGTCCGATCTGGAAGTTCAATCTTCAGCAGGTGAACCAGGAGAGGATTGCGCGCTTTCAGGGCCGCCAGCATGGCGGGGGACATCGACATCAAGCGATCTCCCGGATGGCGAAGGCGAAGGGCAGGTATTTGGAGCGGCTGACTTCCCAGGCCTGTTCGTTGCCCTGGATGAAGCCTTCAATTTTCGGCGTTTCCAGTTCCACCACGGCGCCGGCGGGGGGCTGGCGCCGCAGCATCGGATAGATCGGAAGGTTCACCGTTCCGGCGGTCGCGATGACGTCAGCTGTCACCTGGTAGAGGTAACGCTGGCCCGAGATCACCAGGCTGAAGAACTTCCCCTCGGGGATCGCCACGCCCGGCGTCAGACCGCTGACCGGCAGAGTGAGCCCGGCGGCTCCAGCAGACGCCACGACAGGCGCACCATAGGAGCGTTTCGCGACCCCAGGCTCGGGGAAGGCGAGCAGCACGGTGTCGGTCAATCCGCGCAGCAAACGCGACAGGAACTTCATGCCGTGGCTGGCATAGAGGGCCGGATAGGTCTCGATATCCATCGCCCAGCGATCCCCCATCCGGGAGATACGGGACTGAGGACCGCCGAGCGTAGGGGTCTGATCAACGGCGTAGCTGACCAGGCTCGGCGTTGCGGAGCGCAACGCCGGGCAGGCAGGGAGTTCAATCATTCAAATGAGGCTTTGGCGGCGTCGCCGATTGGCGTTTCGCGCCTGGTCTTGAGTGAAGGCGACACCGGCGGCGGTGCCTTGAGCGGCCATCGGCGCGGCACGGCCGTCGACGTAGGCGTTGAAGCGGTCGTCGTTCACGTCGATGCGGATCGCGAGGGACTGCTGGATGCGCGCGGCCCCCGCCTGATCCATCAGTCCCATGGCGGCGTTGACGCTGGGGATGACGGTCCCGTTCACGTTCGGGACGAAGATTTCCGGCCTGCGTTCACCGACCAGATAGGACTGGCCCGCCGTGACGGGGCCGCCCGTCGCGCGGGGGGAGAAGACCGAGGCGATCGCGGACATCCAGCCGCCCGATCCGCCGCCGCCCTGGCTGAAGCCTTTCGCTGCGCTGGAGAGGAGGTCGAAGAGATTGTCGGCCAGATTGTCCAGCATCCGATCGGTGAAGCGATCGGCCAGGCTCTCGAAGAACCCACCCATGTCGCCGTCGATCGCGGCGCGAATCCCGTCCGCGAAGGCCCGACGGAACTCGTCGCGGGCCTGGCCTTCACGATCAGCGGACTCCAGAGCGCCATACTCGCTCGTCGCCTGGGCGCGCGCTTCGGCCTCGGAGATCAGGCCCGGCTTCAACGCCAGAAGTTCGTTGATCCGCTCCGCGATAAAGAGTTCGCGTTCGGCGACCTCGATGCGGCTGCGGTCGCCCGTCAGGCGTGCCAGTTCGGCTTCGTAGCCGAGTCGATCCAGCAACAGGTCGTTCTGGCGCCGTGCGTGATCCTGCTCGGCCTGGTTAGCGCGTTCGCGGCGCTCTGCGTTCTTCTTGCCCTGACGCTCGGCCTCTTCAGCGATGCGAACGGCGTCTTCGGCGGCCCACAGGGCGTCCATCTGCGCCTTGGCTTCCGCCTCGGCGTTCTGGACCTGGGCGTCCTTGAACTGTTTGGTGATGTTGATCAGATCGATCTGGCGCTGAACCGACCGAGCCTGATCTTCATTGCCCTGGGCCTGGAGCAGCTGAAGCTGACCCTGAAGGCGAAGCATCTCGCGAGCGGCGACCAGTTCCTCCGGGCTGGGACCGCTACCGCTCTTCTTTTTCGGTCCGTCACTTGCGAAGGAGGATCGGGTCTGGGCGCCGTCATGAGTCCAGACGGCGCCAGGCGCCATGCCGATCTGGATGGCTTGCGCCATCAGTTCGGTGTTTTGCTTATCGAGAGCGGCTGCGGCGGATTCTCTCGCGCGCGCGACCGTCCGGGCAGCGGTGCCGCCGACACCAGGCACGGCGTGGAGTCCGAGTTCGAGACCACGCTGCCAGAGGTTAGGTTCGCGCAGCTTCTGAGCAGCTGCCCGATTGGACTCGATCTGCTGGAGACGCGCGGCGCGCATATCCTGCATGCGGGCGTCAGCCAGCTTGAGGGTTTCGACCGCAAGCGCCGATGTCGCACCAGTGAGGGCGTTTACCCCAGCGACCGAGCCGTTGCTGTGAGAGCCGAACTCCCTGATCAGCTTGTTCGACTTCTCCGAGGCCTCGGCCGCGTCCTCGACAGTTGCCTTGTAAGAAGCGAAGGCGGCCGTCAGAGCGGTGATGGCGATCACGGCCAGCCCGATGGGGTTGGCGGCGATCGCAGCGGTGAAGCCCCGCATGGCGGCCGTCGCCACGACGGTGGCGCGAGTGGCGCCGGTCATGCTGGCCGTCATCGCCGTCTGGAAGGCAGCGAGACGGACCGCCGCCGTGGTGGCGGCGATGCTGTTTGCCGCCATGGCGCTGGCGCTGGCGGTCAGCGACCAGGCGAAACGGCCGCCGATCAGGGTCGCCAGCGTCACGATGACCGGGACGATCTTGTCCAGGTTCATCGCCAACGACTGGATGCCGGCGGCCATACGCTGCGAGGCCGACAAGCCCTGGTCGCTCTGGCCGACGAAGCGGCCGAGTTCATTGTTCAGAACTTCAAACGCCTGCGAGACCGTCAGCGGCATGGTCTCGGCCTGGGCCTGGATAGCCGGCAGACCTTTCAGCAGGCCCTGGAACAGTTCCTGGCTGGATACCTTCCCGTCGCGGACGGCTGCCGACAGCTTCGACATGTCGCCGTTGAAGCGGCTGATGCCGTTGGCGGCGGCCTGGAGGATCAGCGGGGTGCCTTCGAGAAGGCTGTTCAGTTCCTCCGCGCGGACCGTGCCGCCGCCAAGCGCCTGGCCCAGCTGGAGGAGAGGCCCGGATGCCTGTGACGCGCTCGTGCCCTGAACCAGCAGGGCGGCCGTGACGCCCTCCGTCAGGGCGATCAGTTGTTCGTCGGTGGCGCCCAGCGCCTGACGCGAGAGCGATGCGCGCTGATACAGCTGGGAGACAGCGTCGACGGCGACGCCGTTCTTGTTGGCGGCGCCATAGAGCGCGTTCTCGACCTTGATCAGGCGATCGCCTTCAAGCCCGGCCGCCTTCAGGCGGTTCTGGAGGCTCGTGTAGGCGTCGGCGTATTTGATGACCTGTTGAGCGGAGAAGGCCGCTGCCAAGGTCGGAGCCAGCGACGTCAGCGTGCTCTTCAGCGCACTGGTCATGCCATGGCCCGCCTGAGCCATGGTGCGCGTGAGACGCCGCTCCATCTGCTGAGCGCGGCGTTCCATCGCTAGGAGTTGACGGTCGAAAGCCCGCTGACCCGCGACGACGTTGCGGTTCAGACGGGTCATGTCCGCCGACATCTGGAGAACCAGACGTTCGACGTCGGTGGCAGCCATTCGGCCTCCAGACGGCCGGGCGCCGCCTGGTCAGAACCAGGCGACGGCGGGCCGCATTTTTTGTGGGTGGTGGGCCGGCCCTGATCGGGACGGCGTCAGACGTCTGCGAACTTGTTCAGCAGCGCGTCGTGCTCTTCCTCGGTCGGGGCTGGAGCAGGCGTTTCAGCACCATTGGCCTTCGACCAGCCGTCGACGCAGGCGGCGAACTCCCAGAGGGACAGTTCGTCGATTTCGCGAGGCGTAAAGCCTACGACGGCGCCGCTGCCGTAGAGGCTGGCGAAGCGGAGTTTGGAGCGGGGGAGGGGCTGGTCTGCTCCTCCCCCAGCTGCTCCCCCGCGACCTCATCCTCCGCACCGACCAAAGCGGTCATCACGACCGCCTGCGCGATCTGAACGAAGGGCTGGAGGGGGAGGTCGTCGAAGTCCGTCTTCACGAGCCGGGTGGCGTCGGCGGATGACATGCCGCCGCCGATCAGACCCTGGAGGAGGACTTCCCGGACATCGTCGACACGCCAAGTGCCGGCGGAAAGGCGGCTGAGCAGTTCCATCGGACCTGCATCAACCTTTTCCTGGAGGGCACGCAGTCGGCCGATATTCAGGCGGAAGAGTCGATCCTCACCGCCGAACGACAGTTCGATCTCGGCGGTGCGGCTCATCAGGTGTTTGCGCCCGAGGAGATTTCGCCGGACGACGACAGGCTGACGCTGGCCTGCATCTTCTCGCCACGGTTGCCGGTGATCGAGAATTCAGTGAGGTGGAAGGCCCCGGTGAAGATGACACCGCCATCGCTGGCCGGCACATCGACGATGACCTTCACATTCTTCGGGTCTTCGCTCTTCAGCCAGTCGAAGAAGAACTCAGCATCTTCGGTGTCGAGGACGCCCGAGCCGGTGATCGAGGCGGAAAGGTTGGTCTTCTCGCGCACGACCCAGGCGATCGCATCAGGGTTCGTGCAGTCAGGAATGTCCTGATCGTTGGCGCCAGCGGTGAAGGTGATGCCGCGCTCGGCGTTGATCGAGCAGGGGGTCGAGAAAACTTCAGGGCTGGCGCCATCGCCAACCTTGATCAGCAGCTTTACGCCGCGCGCGTGCTTAACAGCAGCCATTAATAGGCTTCCTTAAGTAGTTCAGATTGTTGGGGAGCCCAAAGGGCGGAGGCCGCAGCGCCGCGCTTGCGGAGGTCTGACCTAAGTCAGGCCGGATCGAGCAAGAGACGGTGTTCGATGACCGTGTGCGCTGTGCGTCGATCTGGATCAGTGAGATGTCTGGCCGACCGGAATTCGCATTCCACGACGTCGAACCCGGCGACTGACAGGCGCCGATTGATGACGGCGCGGACAACTGCGCCGATCCGTTTGGCTTGGGCGCGGCTTTCGCTCACGTCGCCGTCTAGGCGAGTCCAAACGTGGATGGTGGTGTAGGCTTCAGAGGATGCCGAGCACTCGGTTTCGTCCCCGATGATCTGGTCTTCGCCGATCGTCAGATACGGGAAGGGCGCTTCGTTCGGCGGGGCCAGGGGATACAGACGAACACGGCCTTCCATCGCCTGGGCGAGGTCGGTCGAACCGCGCAGCGCCGCTTCAACAGCGGTCTGAAGCGCGAGAGACGGATCGCTCATGGATTAGCTGCTTTCCAGCGGATGGCCTTGGTCACGGCCCTCCGAAGGCGGGCCTGCAACTGTCGACGCAGCTGGCGATAGGTGGGGAAGAAGTGAGGTTGGGCAGGGTGGTTGACCGTGCCGTGCTCGACGTAGCCGGCGTAAAAGGTGTCGTCGTCGCCCTCGATCACGCGCACCGTCAGGTCGGCGTCGGCGCCGGCGGCTCGCGTCTGGACGCCGCCGCGCGACTGAGCGGCTTTGCCGCGCTCCCAGCGCACGGAAGCCGTCAGATCGCCGCCATCGGCAGGAACGCGGCGACGAATGGCCTCGGCCAGTTCCTCGGCGTTTTCCTCCAGGGCGTCACTGACTTCCTGCCGGATGGCGGCGGGGAGGGTCCGAAACAGAGCGTTGGCGCGCTGGCGATCACCGCGCCGAAAACCAGACCGGCTCATCCGGTGGCGCCGCCCATGGTGGCGAGGATTTCAATGAAGCCTCTATCCCTGGCCGGGCTGACCGAGGTGATATTCAGAACCTGGTCATCGTCGTTGGTGAGGACTGCCCGCCAGGCCGGGGTGATCAGACGGGCGGCGCGATTGGAGCGAACGACAATGGCGACGGGCTGACGGCCTTCCAGTCTTTGCTGGACGGCCGTTTCCGACCCGCGCAGCCAGACCAGCTTGGCCCAGACGTCCATCACAGGTTCAAATGGGCCGAGCGGGTCGCCATTGGCGTCCTCGCGACGAGCCTCGAACGTGACCAATTCACGAAGATCGCGAGCGGAGGTCATTGGTCGACCTTCACCTTCGGACGGCTGCCGCCAGGGCGGCCGTCGCCGTCGTGGTCGAACTTCTCCAGCGGAGCGCCGTTGAACGGTTTGATCTCGACGCCGGCGCCCGCCGCGATGGCGGCTTCACCGCATTCGCGTTTGACGGTTTCGGTCATGCCGGCCTTGAAGGCGATGGTGACGCGGCGCTCGCCTGACGGCGTGTAGTCGTAATCGCGCGTGAATTTGATGCGCATGTAGAAGTCTCAGAACGCCAGCATGAACGGCCGCAACAGGGCGTTCGCAGCGGGCGGGATGACCGCTTCATCGCGGTTGTCGAACCACTGGCCGATCATCAGCAGGGCGGCATAATGCTGGGCCGACGACGCCTCGTCGAACTCAGGACCGCAGACGGTTTCGATATGGTCGGTCGCGGCGGCGATCAGGCCTTCGACGTAGGTGTCCTCGTCGTCTTCGATCAGACGCAGGTGGGCCTTCGCCTGTGCGAGGGTGACTAGAACCATGGTCAGTTCTTGGTGCCCGGCGCCTTGGGGCGTCGCTTGTTCGCAGGCGCGGTCCGGGGAGCCGTGGTTCCGACTGTGGCGAACTTCGCGACCTGCGCGACGTGTTCTTCATCGCTCAGGGCGGTGACGACGGCCTCGACCAGGCCGCGCGCGATCAGACGCTCGCCGTCCAGGCGGTCGATTTCGTATTCGTCGCCCACCAGATGACTGCCGGCGCGATTCAGGTGCTGGCGAAGCGCCTTCACACGGATGGTGTCGGCCTCGACCAGGATATTGGTGATCTTCTTGATCTGGGTCATGACGATGCCCGAGGCGTGGGGCGCGGGCGTAAAGCCGCGCCCCATCCAGTCGGCTTAGGCCGCCAGGTCGCCGGTGATGAAGGCGTTGGGACGGTAAACCGTCAGGGCCAGACGCTCTTCCGCGCGGATCGTCAGGGCGTTGCGCACGAAGTTGTCGCGGTCTTCGTAAGAGACCTCGACGTTGGCGTCTTCGCGGTCCCAGATTTGCGCGCCGGTGGCGAAGGCGCCGACCAGGAAGGTGCCGGTCGCAATGGCGTCCGACTCAACCACGCGCAGGCCCCAAAGGCGCTGTTCGGCGCCCGAGGTGAAGGCCGAGAACAGGTAACGGTCCTGGGCGTCCTTCAGCATCTCGATCTTGGCCCAGTCTTCCGGGTTCAGGACGATGCCGTCGGCCGGCAGGAAGGCCTTGCGGGCTTGCAGCTTGGCCCAGCGGATGCGGTCGACAAACGAGGTCGAGCCGACCGGGATGCCAGCGGCGTTGAAGGCGGTCGCCTGAGGCAGGATGCCGTGCAGGTTCTGGCCGGTGCCGTCGCCCAGCAGCAGCTGCGCATCTTCGACCAGCGCCAGACCGTTCAGAAGCTGGGTGTCGATCAGCGACTCCAGCATCGGGGTGTCGTCCATCACCTGCTTCGACGCGGCGATCCAGTGAGCGATCGTGCGCACCTGGGCCGCTTCCATGCTGACGATCATGTTCGACTCGGGCTTCAGCGCCAGTTCGGCGACCGTGGCGGCCGAGTTGGTGAAGCCAGTGACCTTCGGATATTCGACCGAAGACTGGCTGGTGCGGCCTTGGGCGAGCAGGGAGCGGATCGTGACCGGACGTTCCGGCAGGCCGACCAGGCCGGCACGTTGAGCCTGGCTGAGGGCCTGGACGGTGTGACCCGCGACGGCGGTGCCAGCCAGGGTGATGGCCTTGACCTCGATCTTGCCCGAGGAGCCGCGACGCTCAGCCATGAAGGCCTTGGCGCGTTCGTTGTCGGTGAACTGGCGGCCGACCGACTTCAGTTCGGCTACGCCGCCGCGAGGGCGCGACATCTTTTTGTCGAGCGCGTCAGCAGCCGCGACAGCCGACTTCAGCTCGGCTTCCATGCCCTTCAGGCGATTTTCAAGATCGGAGGTGTTGCCCTTTTCCTCGACGGCCTTGCGCAGGGCGTCGATGACCTGGGCTTGATCTTCGGTCCGCTTGTCCAGAGCGGCGTAGGTGGACTTGATTTCGGCAGCCAGCGCGTCAGCGGCAGCCTTGGTTTCGGCATCAAAAACCATTGTATTAGTTAGACTCTTTGAGGGATTTCATGACGGCTTGAGCCATCGTGGTGGCCGCGTCGTCGCCAGCGCTGCGCTTGGCCTGGAGAGCGGGGAAGCCGCCGGCGAGCAGGGCTCGGGCGACAGAGCGAGAGAGGTCAGCGCCACGCGTGAGCCGCTCTTCGAGTTCATGTTTCGACAGGCTCTGGGCCTTGACGGCGTCGATGCGCGCCGGGGTCAGGGCGGGAAAGGTCACGACGGACACCTCCCAAAGACCCACTTCCTTCAGGACCCGGCCGGCGTCGTCGTCGGTGGCCTTGATGGTGTTGAATCCGATCGACAGGCCGTCGAGGAAGCCGGCCTTGATCAGGGCGAAGGTCTCGGCGCCGTCGACGGTGTCGAGGGCCAGTTTGCCGGTCAGCTTCAGGCCTTTTTCGTCTTCGGCGAACTCGGTCCAACCGCCGATCACGCGCGCGGGCGAGTGCTCACGCAGCATCGGGACGGGCTTCCCCTTTCGAGCCTTCAGGCTTTTGGCGAAAGCGCCGGGGGCGACCTCGTCGCCGTAGTCGTCGCGGATGTTGAAGAGGGAACCGTAGCCGGTGATCACGCCTTCGTCGGTGATCTGGACGTCGGTCAGCGAGACCGCCTTTCGTTCAAGCATTAGGAGAGGGGGGTCTCGTTAGGGATGTCGCCAGCGCCCAGGCGCATGTTCAGCGGGGTCAGGAAGTCGTCGCCGCCGTCGCGGGGATTGCGGTTCTCAGCGACGCGAACTTCGTTCGGCGACATGGCGCCGAGCGTGACCATCTGGGTGTAGAAAGCACCGCGCTTGGCAGGGTCGCCGGCCATCAGGCCTTCCAGGACAAATCCGGGCCAGATGTGCTCGTTTTCACCGTCCCAGCCGATCAGGTCGCGCTTCAGGGCGCCGGTCCATCGGTCGGTCCAGGGCTTGATGGTGTAGGTGACGTGAGCCTGGAAGAAGGACTCGGCGGACGCGAACGTCGCAGCCTTATCGGTCTGCATGACCATTTGCGGATAGACGTTCAGCGCGCGACAGATTTCCTCGACCTGGTATTTCCGCGACTCCAGCTGTTGGGAGTCGACGCCAGACATGCTGACGGGCGAAAATTTCCAGTTGCCGTCCAGAACGGCGATGCCGCCCTCTCCGCCTGGGCCGAAACGGTGGACCCAGCGGTCTCGCATCTCCTTCGTCGTCTCTGGTCCAAGCGGAGTCTCGGACGACAGGACGCCGGAAGGGCGGGAGCCCTTGCCGAACAGGTCGGCCTGGGACTCTTCCAGGGCCATCGACAGGCCGATGGCCTCACGGGCCAGACTGACGATGTTGAGGCCGCTGGAGCCGTTCCAGGAAGGCCCCTTAATATGGAGCATCTGGTCGCGCGGGACCCGCGTGTAGCGGTTCGCGTCGAGCCGGACTTCGTAATAGACCGCGCCACCGACGCCTGGCTCCGCGATGACCTTCACGTCGTCAGGCGCGATCGGGATCAGTTCGTGGACCTTGGCGCCCAGGGCGCCGCGATTGATGAAGGCGAACCCGTCACCGGCCAGGACCGCGTGCAGCGTCAGCGTTTCGCGGAACTCGAACGACGTCATCCAGTCGTTCGGCTGGTATGCCAGCAGACGATAGAGATCGTGGTCACGGGCGGTCTTGCGGACCGAGCGGCCGGCGGCGTCGTCGGTCTCCAGGAACAACTTCAACGGAACCTGGGCGACGCCCTCCGCGATAACGCGAGCCGCGTTCAGGACGGGGGTAACGCGCATGGCCGTTTCAGGCGTAACGGTGAGCTTGGAGCGGGTGCCGACGGGATCGCCGTGGTTCACCTGGGTGGGGCGAGTGGACCGGCGCCAAAGGCTCGACCAGACGCCTCCGAAGGAGAGGGCCGCCATCAGAAAAAGATGGGCTCTTCGCGTTCGAGGTAAGATTTCATGGTGGGTTCCCGGATCGAGCCGAGCAGCGGCTGGATCGCGTTCACGGCAGCATCGACGCCGTCGATCTTGTTGGCGCTGTCCGCCGTTTCTTTCTTCGGAAGGATCGTCCCGTCCGTGCGGCGGCTGATCACGACGTTGGAAGCCATCCAGTCCATGACCGGGTTGCCGTCGTGGCGGAGGCGGCCGGGGCCGGATTTGACCCGCGCCTCCAGTTCCTTCGCGGGGTCAGTGACGTTCCGCGCGTTCTTGGCGAGGACATGGGCCAGCGGGTCGTCAGGCGTGGAGAGGTCCGTGTTCAGCCGGCTCGCCATCTGCTGAAAGGCGGCGAACTGGTCGCCGACCATGCGTCGGATCGAGAAGCGCTCGGCCCATTCGCGCAGCAGGGCCTCAATCTCATTGTGATCGACCCAGTCACCTGGCGTCAGCTGTAGATGCCCTTGCTCCGCCCAGAGGCGGTAAGGCGCTGCGGTCGATCCCTGAGCGTGCCTGGCGTCGTCGAGAACGGCGCTGGGCAGCCAGAACGTCGACTTCATGATCAGCCGGTCATCCCGGTCGATCGCGGCGAGGACAACGGCAGTGATGTCGTCCTTGTCGGCGAGGTCGAGCCCGACGTAGCAGTCGAGTCCTTCGAAGTCGGACCAGTCCAGGGTTGGGTCAGCGCACTCGCGCCAGCGGACCATGTTCAGCCAGGTTGAGTTGGAGTTCAGCCAGACGTTCAGGTTCTTGGTCTTGAAGTTGCCTTCGGCGGCCGGCGACGCCTTCGCGTCAGCAGCAGCCGCCTGCATGAACGACAGCTTCGGCGTCAGCCCGAGGTTCGGGTTCGCCTTGATCCAGACCGCCGGGTCGTAGGGGTCGTCTTCTGGCGTGACGACCGCGCCGTCGGCGTCCAGGACCGCGTCGTCCAGGGTGAAGATGATGCCGAAGAAATGGTCGGCTTCGAAGATGCCTTCCAGCACCTTGATCGCATAGGTCCGCACTTCGTAGCAGATGCCGGTGGTGCTGAAGCCGGCGGTGGTGATCGACCACAGAAGCGGGTTCGTCCGCGATCCGAAGGCCGACTTGATCACGTCGTAGAGGGCGCGATCCCTGTGGGCGTGAAGTTCGTCGAGGATTCCGAGGTGCGGGTTATGCCCGTCCTGGGTGGAGCCCTTGGCGTTGATCGTCTGGATGTAGCCGCCGTTCAGGCCGCAGGTGATCGACCGCGCCCAGGTCTTCAGATCGAAGGCCTCGCGCAAGGCGAGGTTCTTGTCGACCATCTTGCGGGCCGGGTCGAAGACCTTCGCCGCCTGGGCGCCCGTCGAGGCGCCGATGATGACCTGAGGGCCGACTTCGTCTTCGCAGGTCGCGCAGTAGAGGGCGATGCACGCCGTCCAGGCCGACTTGCCGGCCTTACGCGCGACCTCGATGTAGACTTCACTGATCCGGCGACCGCCGTCAGCCTTCCGACGCCATCCGAAGATGAAGGTCGTGATGAAGATTTGCCAATCGGCGAGGACGATCGTCGGCGGGTCGTAGTTACCCTCGACGTGAAATTGCTTCTCGCTGAAGTCGCAGGGGTCGTCGGCCCGCTCGGCGTCGAAGTAGAAGCCCCAGTTCGGGTCGTTTTCGGCCCGTTCCAGGTCGTCCAGGTGGCGCTTGCACGCCCGCTTGACCCACTTACAGGCGACGATGTTGCCGGCGACGACGTCCCTGGCGTAGCGCTCGCCGAGGCCAGCGTAGTCGCGAGCGTGGGTGAGAGCCTTGCCGGTCCGCAGCCGCTTACTTGCGGGCTTGGAAACCATTGCGAGCGAAGGGATTGGTCGGCGCGGCGCCGGCGTCGGCAATCAGGCGCGACTTGCGGCCGAAGATGCCGAACTGTTCGGCCATCTTCCTGGCTTCCGAGAGGTGGGCGGCGGGCGGGACTTCTCCAGACCGCCAAGTCTCGATGATCGCGCCCATCAGGTTGCAGTAGGTCGCGAAGACCGTGGAATCGCGCGCCGTTACCAGGGAGCCGGCGGTGACGCGGGTGATGTCGTCGATCCAGACCTCTTCGCCGGCCGTGGTGAGCCAATCGGGGCGTTCTGGGAGGTCCGAAAGGGTCGAAATCTCGACCAAATCGCCGCCGCGCGAGGGTTGGAAAGAGCCCTGAGCCTTCTTGACCGCCGGCGGCTTCGGCTTAGGGCCGGGCTTCATTGCTGTTTGAATTCCTTGGAAAGTTTAATCTGCATCCGCAAAAAATCGCTGCCCCCCGCCGGTCCCCAGGCATGGGGTCCCAGGGATTGACCCGCCCCTCCCCCTCGGGGCGGCGAGGCAGGCCTCAGCGGGTGACGATCTGGGTCTCGCCGGGCCGGCGGGTGTAGGTGGACCACCACTTGAGGATCACGGCGCCGACGGCGTCGATGCGATCGGCGCGCTCCGGGTCCTGGCGGAGGCGTGCGCGGCAGACCTCGGGGCTGGTCTCCAGGACCGTGATGGTCTCGGGCTTCAGCTTGTCGAACCACCACTGCCGGTTAGCAGCGACGGGTTCCGAGATGATCAGCCAGGCCGCAGGCCAGGTGGCTGGGGTTCGGGACAGGCGCCCGAGAAGTTCGTTCCGCTCGCGAAGGGCGGGGTCCAGCCATTGGCTGGTCCAGGAGTGAGGGCCAAGGCCCGACAGGCTGGCGGCGATCTCGTCGAGGTCGAGCACCATGTCGTTAGGTCCAGCGTGCTCGCGGACCCAGCGCGTCTTACCCGAGGCGGGCGGGCCGCAGACGATGTGCAACGGTACGGCCGAGGGGCGCAGCCAGTCAGGCCGGCGGCTGGCCTTGCCGCCGAAGGCTTGCTCGCGAGCGGTGTGACGGTCGTGGCAGGGCTTGCAGAGCGGGCGGAGGTTGGACCAGTCGAGCCGCAGGTCAGGACGGTCAGCGATGGCGATGATGTGGTCGACGACGGTCGCTGCCTCGACGCGGCCGGTGTCGGCGCAGAAGCGGCAGAGAGGGTTGGCGTCCAGGAAGGTGAGACGGAGGCGGCGCCAGTCGGCGCCATAGCCTCGGCTGGTAGCTGAGCCGCGCCGCTGGTCGGCCTGCTTCTTGGCGACCTTGCGTTGCTGGGCCGCGACCTGAGAACCGCCGAGGTTAGGGGGGCGGGTTGCCATTCAACGGCATGACGCGGCCATCCACCATGTGAAAGACCACGTTGCCCTCGTGATCATAGGCCGTGATCACCTCGGGTTTGTGTGTGGCGGGGCCACCGCTGACGACCAGCGCGCCGACGATGCGGCGGAGAATGTCGATCACTTGGACGGGATGCTCTTTGCCTCGGCGAACGCCAGGTTCGCGGGGCACCTATTGATGGGGGGTGCGACGAGCAGAGCACCGGGAATTCGCTCAACCGGTTGTCACTGGGTGACGCTGCCTGCTCGCCGCTTTTCGCCCAAATGGGTCGGGGGCGAAAAGGGTGGCGACGAGGCGGAAACCCGCCGATCGGCAGGGCGCTGGGGTTGCCCGAACAACGTTCGCGCTGTCCGGCCTCGTCGCATTTCGTCCGCCAAGAGAGAGCCAACGGACGAAAGGGAAATCTATGTTTGCGCCGGGCGCTTTTCTTCTAGCGCGCCCCTAACGCCCGGTCAGGGGGCGAGAGGGGCCGGGTTGCCGCGCTACCCTTCAGGGCTGCTAAAAACGACAGTGGCCGGGCGTGCTGTTCGGGTGATCAGCGAAGCCAGACTTATGACAGAAAACGCACCCGCTGTCAAGATTTCCTTTGTTTGTCAACTCTCTCTCGCCAAAAGCTGACTCGTTGCATCAGGTAAATGCGGAGACTCCGGAAGAGCGAAACGGTCAGGCGTGCACGATCATCAGGTCTTCCAGTCGCGTGGTGTAGCGGGGCGACAGATTGTTCGCGCGAGCCGCCCAGGGCGGGGTCTGGCGGATGGCGCCCGGTTTGACCGTGCCACGTCCGAAACGAGCGTTCAGGCTGTCGAGCGCCGTCATCAACTTCTCTGACTTCTCTGGATCGCCTGACGGCACCAGGTCGCGCGGCGCCGACGACGCCAGCACCAGGTCGGGCAGGATGACGCCGGCCTTCGCGTACTTCAGGCCAGGGCGCCACATCGAGCGCGCGGCGGTGGTGACGTGCCGGATCAACGCCAGGCTGTCGGCGGTGGGCTCGATCTCGAACGATCGCTGGGCGTTGAAGAAGGGCGCATCGTCGTGGGGATTGGTGTGGAAGAAGACCTGGACTGCGCAGGCCTCCAGCCCGTGCTGACGGACCTTCTCGGCGGCGCGGCTGGCGTGGGCCGCCAAGGCCTCGCGCATGTCGACCCAGGTCTCGACCGGGCGACCGAAAGCACGGGTCACGCTGACGGTCTTGCGCTGGCTGGGCGCCAGGGAAAGGGGCAGACACGACACCCCATTGAGTTCGGCGTGGGTCCGCTGCCCGGTGACAGTCATGAGCTTCCTGACGCTGGCCGAGGGCAGGGCAGCGAACTGGGCGACGGTGAATACGCCGAGGCCGTTCAGCTTGGCCTGGGCGGCGCGGCCGACGCCCCAAATTTCGTCGATCGGCATCGCGTCGAAGGCCTTCCGGCGCAGGGCGTCGTCGGAGAAGTCGGCCACGCCGCCCAGGTCAGCGGCGGACTTGGCGTATTTGTTCGCAAGCTTCGCCAGGGTCTTGGTCGGCCCGATGCCGATGCAGGTCGGAATCTTGGTGATCTGGCGGACCTGGGCGCGGACGCGGCGGCAGTAGTCCGCGCGTGCGAACGCCGTGAGGTCCACGAACATCTCGTCGATCGAGTAAGGCTCGACGCGGGCGAAGTTCATGCTGAGCACTTCGAAGACGCGGCGGCTCATGTCGCCATACAGAGCGTAATTGGAGGACTTGGCGATCACGCCTTGGAATTCGGGCCGGCGCTTCGACAGGTGCCAGACCTCGCCCATCTTGATGCCCAGCGCCTTGGCCTCGGCCGACCTGGCGATCGCGCAGCCGTCATTGTTCGACAGGACGATGACCGGCTTGCCGATCAGCGTCGGGTCGAAGGCCCGTTCGCACGAGACGTAGAAATTGTTGCCGTCGACCAGGCCGAACACGTCAAACCTCGGTCCTGACCAGGGCCGCGATCATGGCCCAGACCTCGGTCTCGTCCGCGATCGGCTGGGGCGGCTGGTTGGCGGGCTCGATCCACCAGGCGCCGTCTTTCTCGGTCAGCACGGCCAGGACGACGTCGCCCAGATGGAAGGCCACGCAGACCTTGCCGGTGCGCGGCTCGGCGGCCGTGTTCACCACGAGGATGTCGCCTGAGTGGATGCCGCGCGCCTTGAGGCCGTCGCCCTTTACGCGGACCGCGTAGCGCTGAGGGCGGCGCAGTTCCAGGAGGTCGGCTAGGTCGGGGACCGCTTCGACGTGATCCTGCGCCGGGCTCTGGAAGCCCGTCGTTTCGTCACCCTGGTAAGCCCGTGCGCCCATGCGCTACGGATGAGCACAAAAGGAGAACAAGGCAAGCGGATATGGAAACGGCCCCCGTGATCCACAGGGGCCGTACGACCTAAGCTGACGCTGTCAGGCGAGGACGGGTGAGAGGTCGGGGAAGAGAACCGACTTGGCCTGCGCCATCAGTTCCTTCAGCCCGCCGGCTGACCAGCGCTTCTCGGCGGCTTGAGGCTTCTGACGCGGACGGTAGTCGAAGTCGCCAGCCGCTTCGCGGGCGCGCATCTCGTCGACGAAGTGCCAGGACGAGCCGTTGACGATCTTGGCGCGGATCGGGTGGGCGGCGCCGCCGGGTGCGCGGACGACGTTGCGGACCGCTTTCGAGCCCAGGGTGCGGAAGACGTCCTGAGCCGTTTCCGCCGCGACGAAGATGAAGCCAGGCAGAAGGGGATGCTGGACGACGACCTTACCCTTGCGGGTGCGGCGCAGCCGGGTTTCCAGGGGGACGTAGGCTTCCAGACCCATGGCCTGAATGTCGGCCAGAGCGGTCAGTTCGGCGCGCGGTCGGGTTTCGACGGCGAACCAGTTTTGGGTGGTCATTTAGGGAGGTCTCAAGGCCCGCGCGGAGCAGGGCACGACGCCCGCTCAGTCCCTCGGGAAGGCTTGTCGTGGAGGTCGCGTAGGTTGTTCAGGGCAGGGGAGAACCTAGCCGAAAAACCTTGAATTGTCAAGAATTCCAGGCTTCCTGGAGCGATGCGCTGGGGTGCCACTTCGATCGTGGGGTCTAAGCTGATTTTGGTAGAGGCGGCAAAAATGGCTGGAAGTGACACACCCAAGCAAAGGGCGATCAAGAGCCTTCAATCGCTGACTGGCGTAAGGGTCAGCAGCAACGATGGTATTGGTGAGATATTCCCTTTTGGTCTGTTTGCTTCACAGGCCGCCAACCCCATAGGCGATGATCGCACTGTCGCGATCATCACGGCAACTGTGCTGGAGCAAAGCTTAGAGGTAGGCATCATTAGCAAGTTGCGGCCGTTGAACGCGACGGACGAGAGGGCAGTGTTCTTTGGTGAAAGCGCCCCTCTCAACAGCCTGAGCCAGAAGATCACGATGGGCTACGCGCTTGGCCTTTTTGGCGCGCAAGCCAGGTCGGACATGAATATCATCCGGAGCGTGCGGAACACCTTCGCCCACAGTCGCTTAACTCTGACATTCAAAGAGCCAGAAGTGGTTGAGGCCTGTCGCTTCATCACGCTTCCAGACCGCTGGCCCGACCTTGTGGCTGACCGACGGGACGCCAGAGACACATTCGTCCAGTCAGCCTTCCAATACATGCTCGGGCTGATCACCCTAGAAGATAGGGACAAAGATGATGACTTCACCGGAATGGCAAAGGTCTCGGCATGGTCGTGCCTGGACGAGTGAATCGTGTGGTGCCACGCCCGCCTTAATGAGGGTGTAACAGGTCAGTAGACGCAGATTTCGTAACTCCCGCGCATGAATTTAGTAAAATCAATGTCTTAAGGCGATTTTTGGGCAATGTAGGCTGGCGCATGGACGGTACTGCTACGCCCCCGACCCACAATTGACTGAAGCGGACCTGCCGAATGTCTGAGAAGGGTGGAAAGCGGTCACGCCCAACTAATCTAGCGACGGCGGAAGGGGTAGCTGACCAGGAGAGAGATTGCTCCAACTAGCAAGATGATTGTGCCCATCTGTAGATGGCCGGGGGGAGCTGGTCCAAAGCGACGGTACGGTAGCATGGTGATCAATCCCCCGACGATCGCCAGTAATCCGAAGTTCCAGATGAGCGAAAAGAGCCAGTGTTGCGTGGCGCCAGTCGATCGTCGGTGGCGAAGAAATCGGGACATTAGCAGCATGCTTACAGGTTAGGGCGATAGGGTCGTTGTAACCTGGCGCTGACATCCACCGATAATGCTTTTCCGAATGGATGTCCGCAACGGGTGGAAAGCGAACCTAAATGCGGGTCAAAATCCCCATGGTTGTCGCGGGATCGGAGCGGTTAGCATGAGAGTTGTACTCGCCGTTGGTGGATTTGCGTTCGGTGTTGCCACGTGGGCCATACTCGCGCTTTGGGCGCCCCACATCGGCGTAGTGTTTTTCTTGCGCACGCTCGAGCCTACGGCAGTAATAAGCATCGCGGGTGTCGCGTCGGTTATAATCGCGACACATTTGCTGGCGTTCTTTTCCAACGAGCGAATGCAGTTGGGCCTGACGCTATTCAGTGCGCTCACTCCGCCGATTGTGCTAGGCGGCTACGCTTTTTTTCTGCTCAGCCGGATTATTAGCGCCGTCGTTTCATTGCCTGGGCTTCCGGCAGACATCATCGCACCGAACGCAGCAGATGTGACCATGATGATTTCGTTGGCTCTGCTTTTCTCCGCTAGTTCTCTTGGGATGCACAATCGCCTTAGGCCGCACTTGGTCCCATAGATCCGCAACGGGTCGTGAAGCGAAATTCGCTTAAGGGTGGGAAGCGGGCATTGCAATCATCAGGTTGATTCAGCCGATTATTCGCGCATAGTTTGAGGATGGGAACTCCGATCTTCTTCTTCGTGGTGGGCCTCGCTTTGGTGGTTTGGCCTCAACTTCTTTCGCCTATTAGCAAACGGAAGCATGCTGAGCGGCTCCAAAAGCTGCGTTCCGGCGAAGCAGAAGAGTTCTTCGAAGAACAGAGGGCCCTTGAAACATATCGGCCCGCGAGCGGTTCCTTGGTCTGGCGGAGGGTTTTGGGAGCCATGATGATAGTGGTGGCCGTGTGCCTACTGGCTTTGCCGTCCTTGGCTAACGGCGGCTGAGGCCACGACCGCTAAGGGTCGTGAAGCGAAGTTCGCCTATGGGGGGGCGGACATTGACTCGATCGATCCTACACCTTCAGATCAAGGTTTGATTGCTCACTGGAGGGGCGGCGTGAAAACCAACCCGCTCATTGCTCCGGCCGCAGCCGCCATCATTGTTGCGTTGGCGGCAGGTGGTTGGTTCACTCACAGGGAGTGGAAGTGTGATCGTTTGGCGCAGTCAATCGCCGGGGACGTTCAAGTAAGGCGCGGCCCAGATGGCCAATGCTACATCTGCCGAAACGAAGGGTGGCTTTACGACATCGCATACCCAACATGCGCCGCTTCGGATCGCCTCTACAAAGTCGGATGATCACACGTAGAGCCTGAGCGGCGATAGGTCCGCTAGGGGTCGGAAGCGGAAATAGACGCCTGGCCCGAAAGCAGACACGACATAGAGCGTT
>ERZ778017.863-NODE-863-length-35711-cov-6.094402_pt1 | contig 35711 bp, 25 predicted proteins | sample MGYA00375747_ERZ778017 | MGnify/ENA primary metagenome ERZ778017 (study PRJEB29350, sample SAMN05509838) | bioreactor metagenome | biome: bioreactor; material: wastewater | place: South Africa: University of Cape Town | collected 2014-03-17 ...
CGCCGAATTTCATCGTCGTCCTCGCCGACGATCTCGGGTACGGCGACATCGGGGCCAATGGCTCGCGCGCGATCCGCACGCCCAATATCGACCGGCTTGCCGCCGACGGGCTGCTGATGACCGATGCCTATGCCTCGGCGAATATCTGCACCCCGTCGCGCGCCGGCCTGCTGACCGGGCGTTATCCGATCCGCACCGGGCTGGCGTGGCAAGTGATCCAGGCGGACGACACGAACGGCCTGCCGCCCGAAGAGGTCACGATTCCCGAAGTGCTCGGCGACGACTATGCATCGGCGCTGATCGGCAAATGGCATCTTGGGCACACCCCACCCTATTGGCCGCCGACCGTGCAGGGATTCGACCTGTTCTTCGGCCTTCCCTATAGCCACGACATGAAGCCGCTGTCGCTCTATACCGCGGGCGAGGGCGTGGAATTCACCCAGGAAGACGTCGACATGGTGGCCCTGACGCAGCGATTCTTCGCGCGGGCCGGCGAGTTCGTCGACGCCAATCGCGATCGCCCCTTTTTCCTGATGCTCGCGCTGACCGCGCCGCATATTCCGCTTCACCCGACGAAGGAACACGCCGGGCACTCGCCGGCCGGCGACTATGGCGACGTCGTCGAAGAGGTCGATGCCGAACTCGGCCGCCTGCGCGAACAGATCGAACGGCTCGACCTTCAGAACGATACCTATGTCATCGTCACGTCGGACAATGGACCATGGTTCGAAGGATCGACCGGCGAACTGCGCGATCGCAAGGGCGGCGCGGGATGGGACGGCGGCTATCGCGTTCCGTTCATCGCCTGGGGCCCCGGCCGCATCCCGGCCGGCAGTCGCAGCAGCGCGATCACGATGAATTTCGACCTGTTGCCGACCTTCGCCGCACTCGCCGGCAAACCGCTGCCGAAGGATCTCGTTCTCGACGGCAAGGATATCAGCGCGGTTCTGCTCGACGGCGCGCCGAGCCCACACGAAGCACTGGCCCTGTTCGACAACGAGAAGGTCGCGGCGATCCGCACCGATCGCTGGAAATTCGTCGCGCGCAGCTATTATCGGGGATATGATCTGCCGCTGGCACGGATCGGTGCCAATCTGTTGTTCGACGTGCGCAGCGATCCCGGCGAGGATTATAATCTGGCGACGCGCCATCCCGAGGTCGTGAAGGCCATGCGCGCGCGCTTCGAGCAATATCGTCAGACATATGAGCCGCTCGGACGGAAAAAGGAGCCCGATCGGCTTCCGGGCGGCAAAGCCCTCCCCTGAGCCGTTTCTCCATTATTGCTTATGTCCGATTGTCGCTGGTATTGGCAGCGCGGTCGAACGATAATGATTCAAGGTCTGAGGCAAGCAGGTTGCAGTCGAAACCGGGACGGAAAAGAAAAACCCAGGATCGCGGAGTCGCGACCCGGCAGCGGATCGTCGAAGAAGCCCTGCAGCTTTTCTCCCGCCATGGCTTCGACGGTGTCGGAGTCCGTGAAATAGCCGAAAGCGTCGGCGTCCAGCACGGGCTGATCAAATATCATTTCGGCACAAAGGACGAATTGTGGCGCGAGGCGGTTCGTCTGCTCTTCACCCGCATGAGCGAGATATTGGAGCCCGAGCCCGGCGAAGCCGACCTTCCCCCCGCCAAGGCTTTCGAAATCTCGTTGCGGCGCTATGTCCGCTATTGCGCCGAGCACCCCGAGCATGCGCGGCTGATGGTTCAGGAATCCTTCCGCGACAATGAGCGACTGGCATGGGCATCGGAAAGCTTCATCCGCCCCAGCCACGACCGGATCTTCCCACGATGGGACATCCTGATGCGCGACGGCACGATGCCGCGGGTCGACCCGGCGCTGATGGTCTATGCGCTGACGGGGGCCGCCCAGTCGATCTTCAACCTCGCTGCCGAAGCGAAATTGACGCACGGCATCGACGCATGCTCGAACGAGACGATCGAGGCCTATTCCGACGCGATCATCGCCCTGTTCCTTCCCGGCCTCGCAAAGCGCGAAGAAGCATCCGGAAAATAATTATCCGATTGGATAAAAATTAGAGACAGACGGACCCTGGTGCGATAGATGCTCCCCATAAAAGGGAGAGAGCAGCGATGGCCGATGGCAGCGTTGGAGCGGGGCAACACCGGGATCTTGCGGACCGATCATCCCTGCCCACCGGCGCGGTCGTCGCTTACGGGTCGGGCGATCTGGCGTTCAACCTCTATTTCACCTTCTGCTCGCTGTTCTTGCTCTATTTCTACACCGACGTCCTTGGCATTTCCGCCTCGGTCGGCGGATTGATCATCATGGCGGCGCTCATGTGGGAGGGGATTACCGATCCCGCGATGGGCGTGATCGCGAGCCGGACGCGGAGCCGGTTCGGCAGCTATCGCCCCTATCTGCTGTTCGGCGCACCGCTCCTCGCCCTCGCTTTCGTCTCCATGTTCCTGCCGCTGGGCCTTTCGGGCAACGCACTCGCCTTCTTCTGCCTTGCGACGCACATCCTGTTCCGCACGGTCTACACCGTCGTGAACATTCCCTTCGTCGCCCTGTCGGCCCGCATGAGCGCGGACTCGCTCGTCCGGTCGCGACTGGCGGGAGCGCGCATGCTGTTCGCGATCATCACCGGCCTGTTCCTCGCTGCGGCGACGCTGCCGCTCGTAGCCCGCTTCGGCGGCGGCCGCGAAGGCTTCCTGTGGGTCGCAACGCTCTATGCGTTCATCGCCACGCTGGTGCTGCTCAACTGCTTCAAGCGCACCCAGGAAACGATCGGCGAAGCGCCCGACGCGCATCCGACCTTTTCCGCGATGCTTCGCGCGGTCGGGTCGAACCGCGTATTCCTGCTCCTGCTCGGCGCAACCCTCGTCGGCTCGATCGGTTATGCGATGGGCGGCAAGGCGCTGCTCTATTACATGAAATATTATGCGGGATCCGAGGAGACGATCACTATCGGCCTGACGGTCTCGCTCGCCGCGGCGGCCCTGTCGATGCTCCCCTGGGTCAAGGTGACGCAGCGCATCGGCAAGCGCGCGGTGTGGTTGAGCGGCATCGCGATCAGTGCGACCGCCAACATCCTGATCTTCGCCATCGCGCCGAAGGCGGGGCCGATGCTTTACGGCTTGCTGGCGTTCAGCGGCGTCGGGAACGCAGCCTTCGTGCTGACTTTCTGGTCGATGCTGCCCGATACCGTCGAGGTAGGCGAATGGCAGACCGGCCTCCGCGCAGAGGGGGCACTCGTCGGCTTTCTCGCCTTCACGCAGAAGGTCGCGCTCGGCGTCGGAACGGGCCTGATCGGCATATTGCTCGACGTCATCGGCTATGTCCCCAACGCGCCGCAAGCCCCCGACACGCTGACGAGCATCCGCGGACTGGCAACGCTCGTCCCCGCGGCGCTGGCGGTCGGCGCCGGGCTGTTCATCTATTTCTACCCGCTCGACACGCGGACCCACGCGCGGCTCGTCCGGGCGATCGGATGGCGTAATGCACGCCGCCGCGGCCGGGCTTCATCCACCCCCGACAATGGACAGACGACATGACCGACCAGCAGCATGATTTCTCCCCGCGGCGCGGCGCCTCCGAGGAATGGATCGCCGAGACGATCGATGCGATCATGGAGCATGCAACGCTGGCGGAGAAAGTCGGCATGCTGTCCGGCCGCGGCTTTTTCCGGGAGTTCGCCGCCGACGACAAGCTATGGGGCGCGCGGCCCTATCGCGCCGGGAGCGGAATCGAACGCCTCGGTGTCCCGCCGCTGTGGTTCACCGACGGGCCGCGCGGCGTCGCGCGCGGGCAGAGCACCTGCTTCCCCTGCACCATGGCGCGCGGCGCGACCTTCGACACCGACCTCGAAATGCGGATCGGCGAGGCAATGGGGAAGGAAATCCGCGCGCAGGGCTGCGACCTTTCGGGCGCGGTCTGCATCAATATCCTTCGCCACCCCGCCTGGGGCCGGGCGCAGGAAACCTATGGCGAGGACCCGCACCATCTGGGCGCCATGGGAAGCGCGCTGGGGCTTGGCATCCAGACCCAGAATGTGATGGCGACGGTCAAGCATTTCGCACTCAACTCGATGGAGAACGCACGGTTCAAGGTCGATGTGCGGGTCGGCGAGCGTGCGCTTCACGAAGTCTATCTGCCGCATTTCAAGATGGCGCTCGACGCCGGCGTGGCGAGCGTGATGAGCGCCTACAACAAGTTCGACGGCGAATATTGCGGCCAGCATCACGGCTTGCTGACGGACATCCTGCGTGGCGAATGGGGTTTCGCGGGCTTCGTGCATTCCGACTGGGTGATGGGCCTTTACAAGCCCTATGCCGTCGCGGCGGGGCTCGACATCGAAAATCCCGAACCGCAGATTCTGGGCGAAAAGCTGATCGCCGCGGTCGAGGCGGGGCATGTCGCGCCCTTCGTGATCGACCGCGCCTGCCGCAACATCCTGCGCACGCAATATCGCTTCGCCTGCGCGCCCGATCCGCTGACCGCCTATCCCGCCGAACTGGTCGCGTCCGCGGAGCATGTCGCGCTGGCACGCGAGGCGGCGGAGAAGTCGATCGTGCTGCTCGAGAACAACGGCGTCCTGCCGCTCGACCGCAGCCGGGTCCGCCGTCTCGCCGTGCTCGGCCGGCTGGCGTCGCTCGAGAACACCGGCGACATGGGGTCGAGCCGCGTTCGCGCTCCCCATGTGGTCACGCCGATCGAGGCGCTGCGCGCGATGCTGGGCGCCGACGCCATCGCGGTCGGCGACGAGGATGACATCGACGCGGCGGTCGCGGCGGCGCGCGATGCCGACGCCGCGCTGATCGTCGCAGGCTACAATGCACGCGAAGAAGGCGAATATATACCGGGCGACATCACGCTGGGCCAGGAAAGCGATGCAAGCGGCAGGCGCCCGGCGATCGGAGGGGATCGGCTGTCGCTCGACCTGCCCGCGCGGCAGATTGCGCTGATCGAAGCCGTCGCCGCGACCGGAACGCCCGTGGTCGTCGCGATCGTCGCGGGATCGGCGGTGCTGGTGGAAGGCTGGCGCGCGCAGGCGGGGGCGATCCTCCAGACCTTCTATTCGGGGATGGAGGGCGGCGCCGCGCTCGCCGATATCCTGTTCGGCGACGTCAATCCGTCGGGTCGCCTTCCCTTCACGGTGGCGCGCGATCCCGCCGATTATCCCTTCTTCGACCGCGATGCGGACAGGATCGTCTACGATCATTGGCACGGTTATGCGAAGCTGATGCGCGACGGGATCGAGCCGCGCTATCCCTTCGGGCACGGCCTCAGCTACACGCGTTTCGCCCGCCGCGCCCTGCGCGTCTCGGCATCCGACCGGGCGGTGCATGTTTCCGTCACCGTCGCCAATGTCGGCGACCGTCCCGGCGACGACAGCATCCTGTGCCATGTCCGGTATCCGGGCAGCGTCGAGCGCTGGCCGCAGGCGCTGAAGGCCTTCAAGCGCGTTTCCCTCCATCCCGGCGAAACGCGGACGATCGCGATGGCCATCGATCTCGACGATCTGCGCTACCGTGACGAGACCACGCACGGCTGGAAGCTCGAATCGGGCCCCCATGAAATCTGCATATCCGGGGGCGTCGAGCCCGATCTCAGCGTATCGGTTCGGTTCTAGTCCACTCGAAAGGCGATTACCGAACGGCCTATGCCGGCCGCCGGAACCTGGCCGAAGGAAAGGGCGGAAAACCGCGCAACCTTACACTGGCATCTGGGCGATGGGTGCCTTCTTTTAGGCAGAGGGGCCTGCTTGAAGCCCCGCATGCGCGGGCCGGCCGCTGTGGCCGGCCCATCGGTTCAGAAAGCCGCGATCCCCGTTATGGCACGGCCGAGAATGAGGGCATGCATGTCGTGCGTGCCTTCATAGGTGTTCACGGTTTCGAGATTCACCATGTGGCGGATGACATGATATTCGCCGGCGATCCCATTGCCCCCGTGCATGTCGCGGGCGGTGCGGGCTATGTCGAGTGCTTTGCCGACATTGTTGCGTTTGACGATCGAGATGGTTTCGGGAGCCATGCCGCCTTCGTCGAGCAGGCGGCCGACGCGCAGGCTGGCCTGGAGGCCGAGCGCGATCTCGCTCGCCATGTCGGCGAGCTTCTTCTGGAAGAGCTGGGTCGCGGCGAGCGGCCGCCCGAACTGGTGCCGTTCCAGCCCGTAATTGCGCGCGGCGGCATAGCAGAATTCGGCCGCCCCCAGCGCGCCCCACGAAATGCCGTAGCGCGCCCGGTTGAGACAGCCGAAGGGCCCCTTGAGCCCCTGAACGCCGGGGAGGAGCGCATCGTCGGGAACGAAGACGTCGTCCATCAGGACCATGCCGGTGATCGAGGCGCGGAGCGACAGCTTGCCCTCGATCTTCGGCGCCGAGAGGCCGGCCATGCCCTTTTCGAGCAGGAAGCCGCGCACCGCGCCGCCATGCGCATCGGACTTCGCCCAGACGACGAAGACGTCGGCGATCGGCGCGTTCGAAATCCAGGTCTTGCTGCCGCTGAGCCGGAAGCCGCCGTCGACCTTGCGCGCGCGCGTCCGCATCCCGGCGGGATCGGACCCCGCGTCAGGCTCGGTCAGCCCGAAGCAGCCGATCAGTTCGCCGCGCGCGAGGCCGGGCAGATAACGCTGCCGCTGCTCCTCGCTGCCATAGACGAGGATCGGATACATGACGAGGCTCGACTGGACGCTCATCATCGAGCGATAGCCCGAATCGATGCGTTCGATTTCGCGCGCGACCAGCCCGTAGCTGACGTAGGAGGCGCCGGCGCCACCATATCCGGCGGGCACCGTCACGCCGAGCAGCCCCTGCTCGCCCATTTCACGGAAGATCTCCGGATCGGTCCGCTCCTCGGCGAAGGCGTCGACGACGCGCGGCAGCAGGCGATCGGTGGCGAAGGCGCGCGCGGCGTCGCGGATCATCCGTTCCTCTTCCTCCAGCTGGGCATCGAGCCCCAAAGCGTCTTCCCAGTCGAACGGTCGGATATCAGCCATCGAACATACTCCTTCCGGCGTCCCTTGACGCCCGATTTTCATTCTATCAATGTCATTAAAATCATTATTCGATCGCATTCAGGAATGAAAGATGCTCGACCGCCGCCCGCTCGAAATTTTCCTCGCGATTGCCGAGGAGCGCAGTTTCGTCCGCGCGGCCGACCGCCTCGGCATCGCCCAGCCGGTCGTAAGCCGCCAGCTCCAGCGACTGGAGGGAAACCTCGGCGCGCGCCTGTTTCACCGCGGCAGCCGGTCCAAGGTCACGCTGACGCGGGCGGGCGAGCTGTTTCACGACGAAGCGCGCGACGCGCTCGCCGGGCTCCTGCGCGCCGAACAGCTCGGACGCAATGTCGCGCGAGGGGCGACGGGGCCGCTTCGCATCGGCTATGTCTTTTCGGGCGCGATGACCGCGTTGCTGAGCGACATGGTTCGCGGCCTGCGCGCAGCGTTTCCCGATCTGGAGATCGAGCCGCGGCTGATCGAAACGCCCGCGCAGCTTCGCGAGCTGGCCGAAGGCCGTATCGACGTCGCGATCGTCCGCCCCCGCCCGTCGTGGCCGCGCGGCGCGGCGGTGCTGGCCCGTCACCACGAGCCGATGCTGCTCGGGCTCGGGACGACGCATCCGCTCGCCCGCCACGACAGCATCGCTATCGGCGATCTGGTGCCCGAATGCTTTCTGACGCCGCAGTTCGACGTCGAGGACGAACTCGCCGAGACCGTGCGGCGTCTGCTCCGCAAGGCCGAGGGCCGCCCCCGGATCAGGGCCACGGGCGACTTCATCACCGCGGCCGCGCTCGCCGCCGCGGGCGAAGGCGTCATCCTCGCGCCCGCGTCGCTCGCGCATCTGGTGATCGACGGCCTGACCTTCCGGCCGATCTCCGGGCATGCCGAGCGGCTCGAACTCGCCGTCGTCGGGCGGCCCGAACTGCCGGCCGCGCAGCGCGAGGCGATCATCGCCGCCCTGTCGGCATCGCGGACCGACTGCCGGATCTGACCTTCAGGAACACAGCGGGCAGCCATCGCGCGCAGCGGCACCATACCGAGCCGCTTTATCTTGACATCGATCGTGCATCGTCGCAAAATACGCATATCAGATACCTATTTTATTCCGAGGCATCCGCCGATCTTTGCGGCGACAGATGGAGGTCGTGATATGGCAAGCAATCCCGTCGAAACGGCCGACCCGGTCGACGCAGCGGAGACCCCCGCTCTCGTCGACCATATCATCGAGCGCTATCACCGCGTGCACAGCCGGGAGCTTCCCGATCTCATCCAGATGGCACAGCGCGTCGAGCAGGCGCATCAGGGCCACCCGGCGGTCCCTGCGGGGCTTGCCGCGTTGCTGAAACAGATGCTCGGCGAGCTGACCATCCATATGCAGAAGGAGGAACTGGTCCTTTTTCCGCAGATGAAGAAAGGCGGACGTCCCGAAATCGGCACGCCGATCATGGTGATGATGGCCGAGCATGACGATCACGGCGCCTTCCTGCGGGCGGTCGATGGCCTCACGCAGGGCCTGCAGATTCCGGAGGGCGGCTGCGGGACCTGGCGGGCCCTGTATGCGGGCCTGGCCAAGCTGTCGGCCGATCTGACCGACCATATCCATATCGAGAACGACATCCTGTTCCCCCGTTTCCTGGGGTCCGGGGCCTGACGACGGCGCGGCCGCAATCCGGAGCGCGCGCAGACCGCCCCGGATTGCTTCCCCCGGATCAGGTCGGGATATATACCCTTCAGGCAAGTAGGGAGTTGTTCCCCGGCGAAAGCCGGGGTCCATGCGGGGCAGCGCTGTGCCATCTGGACCCCGGCTTTCGCCGGGGAACAGTGACTTGTCGAGAAGGGATAATTGCCGACTTGATCCGGGGTCGCGATGGCGAACCGGGTCAATCCAATGTCATCATTCTTTATGGTCTATGGGGATTCGGGTTTCGGCGCGCTGCCTCATTCGTTCGTCATGCTGACTCGTTTCAGCATCCATGGCCGGACCTTCCCTTTTGTGCCGCCTTTCATTCGAGCGCAGACCATGGACCCTGAAACAAGTTCAGGGTGACGAATGGGAGAAACTGCACAGAACGCCAAATCCCCACAGACCATAGTCATGGGCTGCACTTTTTCGCCGCCCCGCAAATACTCCATCACGGCCCGTTCCCCGGCGAAAGCCGGGGTCCAGATGGCGCTGCTCCGCGTGGACCCCGGCTTTCGCCGGGGAACAGCTACCTGTCCGAAAGGGATAATTGCCAAACAAGTTCAGGGTGACGAAAGGGAGAAACGGTGTCGAAACCGAATCGCCACGGGCCTTGGAGCGGCGTCAGCGATCGTCCGGTCCGGTGCAGGTGAAATTGCTTGCCGACCGCGTCGACCCCGAGCCGCGATACACCGCCTTCCGCGGATAGGGGCAGAGCGGTCGCTGCATGGCGATCTCGCCCGTATCCTCGGCCGAAAATTTCGTCGCGATGACATGATCGGGCGCCTCGCCGCTGTCGGTCCAGGCAATCAGGGCCGAGAAAATGTCATGCTTCGCATCGTCGGCCGGCGGTCGTGGTGGGATGCCGAGCGTGGCGTTGAAGGCGTCGGGGCCGGTGCCGCCGCCGCAATGCATCATGCCGGGCGCGAGGAACAGGCGCGCGCTGTCCGCGAGATTGCGGCCGCCACCAAGCTGCGCCGCCTGTCGTTCATAGAATGCGATCGACTGGCCCGGCGCGACGAGCGTATCGGCCAGACCGTGATAGATGATCAGCTTGCCGCCGCGCGCGGCGAACGCCTCTAGACTGCCGCGCGTGGCATCGTTCACGATGGGGTCCAGACGCGCATCGACGGCGGGCATGTCGCGATCGAAATCGAACCCCTTCCAGTCCCAGTCGGCGCCGAACACCCATTTGAAAAGCGCGCCGAAAGGCGGCTGGCCGTTGATCGGCGTTTGCAGGAAGGACCAGCCGAAGGTGTCGGGCATTTCGCTTCCCGGGAGCCAGCCGAAATAGCTCGCCTTGCCATCGCGGCCCGTCGGTCCCGAATAAAAGGCGCGCGCGGTGGCCACTTCGCCTGTCGTCAAACAGGCGTCCGACGCCGCGCCCTTGCATTGCAGAACCGCGGGATCGAAGCTGCAACTCAGCGGATCGGAGATGAACCGGTCCCCCGCCAGACCGTGCCCCTGCCGCCAGCAGGTCGCGATCGCCGCCTTGTTGAGCAGCTTCAGCTTGGCGTCGGAGAGCAGGCTGCCGGGCGCGCGATGCGCGGCGGCATAGTCCCAAAGCACCGCGGCATGGCCCCAGGTCCGGTTGATGACGGGCGCGCCGACGAGGATTCCGTCGTAATCGGCCGGATAGTAGAGCGATTCGATCAGGCCCTGCTGGCCGCCGGTCGAGCAGCCGGTGTAATAGGAGCGCCGGGCGTCGCGGCCGTAAAAGGCCCTGGTGATCGCCTTTCCGGTCACGGTCATCACATGCGTCGACAGGCGGCCCCAGTCGCGCCACTTGCGCGGTTGGCCGATCAGGGCATCGCCCTCCAGCGGCGAGGCGGGCGCGGTTCCCGCATCGGTCGTCGCGGTCGCAAATCCGCGCCGCAACCCGTCGACCATCCCCGAATAGCCGCCAGCGAGAACGCCGGCGAAGCCGCCGTTTCCATTGCCGTGAAAGACGCCGGTCCAGTCCTGGGCGGGCAGCCAGATTTCGACGCCGATGTCGGAATCGGGCGCCGAGCGCACGCGCGCGACGACGCGGCAGAAGCTCCGGTAACCGGGCGTCTCGCCCGCAATCGTCGTCTCGGCCGCCTTGGCCGGAACCAGCGCCGCGCTGACGATGCTCGTATCGGGGAGCCGCAGGGCGGCGAGGCCGTTGCAACGCGCGGCGACGGCATCCGGCGCCGGGGTCGGCGCCAGGGCCATCGCATCGCTCGGGACCATCCACCCCATGATGAGGACCGCGGCGGCGGCAAGGCTGTTTTTCCGTTTCATGTCTGTCTCCGCAAAGCTGTCACCTTCACTTCGTTCCCCGCTTCCCCGGCCCTTCACACAGGATTGGCTTCGCGCCGCTCCAGAACGGCGGCGGGAGACGCCCGGCCGATCATCCGGGCGAGCCACAGGAACAGCAGCGCCGCGATCAGGGACATGGGCGCCAGCGCATAAAAGGCCATCTGCAAGGCATGCCCGCCATATTCCGGGCGGAAGAAATCGCTCGCCATGCCGACGAAGGTCGGGCCGAGGCCAAGGCCGATCAGGTTCATCACCAGCAGCAGCAAGGCGCCCGAAATGACCCGCGCATCCGGATCGACCTCTCCCTGCACGAAGGTGACCGTCGCGGGCAGGAAGAAGGAGTTGAGGAACAGCGGCACGCAGAGCAGCGCCAGCGCGACCTCCCAGCGTTCCGCGGTGGCGAAACCCAGGAAGAAAGGCAGGGCGAGCAACAGCGACAGCGCCGGAATGCTGGCATAGGCCGCCTTGTTCCGGACCCCGAAGCGGTCGATGAGGCGGCCGGAGACGAAAATGCCCGCCCCCATGCCGATGCCGACGGCCAGCGCATACCAGATCGCGACCTCCTCCAGCGTCATCCCCTTCTCGCGCATCAGGAACAGGGTGGCGAAATTGCTGAGGCCATAGGTGATGAAATTGGCGGCGCCGCTCGCAAGCGCGGTGACCGCGAGAATCCGGTTGCCGAAGAAGCTGCGGATCGCCTGCCCGAAGCCCTGACCGGGCTCCGCGGCGTCGGCGGAAACGGGCGCCGGGTCGAACTGACCGCGCGCGGGCTCCGGAACGATCAGGTAGACGAGCACCGCCGTGAGCACGCCGACCGCGCCGACGACATAAAACGGCACGCGCCAGTCATAGGCGGCCGCCAGCGAGGCGCCGAAAGCCACCCCCAGCGCGGAGCCGAGCGGCGGACCGAGATTGAAGATGCCCATCGCGGTTCCCCGCTGTTCGCGCGGGAAGCTGTCGGAGATGATGGCATAGGATGGCGGCACGCCGCCGGCCTCCCCCACGCCGACCGCCATGCGGGCGACCACCAGCTGCCCGTAATTCGCCGCCATGCCGCATGCCGCGGTCGCGGCGCTCCACAGGCCGCAGGCGAGCGAGAGGACTTTCACCCGGTTCGTGCGGTCCGCCAGCCAGCCGACCGGGATCGCGATGAAGCAGTAGAAGAGCGCGAAATAGAATCCCGTGATCCGGCCCAGCTGGCTGTCGGTGATCTGCAAGCCGTCCTGGATCGGCTTGGCGAGAATGGAGACGAGCTGGCGGTCGAGGAAATTCAGCACATAGACGAAGCACAGCATGCCGAGCACCAGGCCGCGATGGCCGGGCGCGCGGCTATCCGCGATGCCCGGCCGATCCGGCGATCCGTTCCTGTCCATATGCCTTGCACCTTCCCTGCCCATTGTTTTCCCGATCCGGCCGGCGCGCGCCGGCGGTTCGCGCCCTTACATCGCCTCTCCCGCGTGCGGCGCCATCTTTGCGTCCATGTCGCGCCGCCAGCGCTGCGCCCGGTCGATGTACCAGGGCAGCACCTCCGGGGTGGCGGTCGCGTCGGCATTGATCACCTTCGCCACGGGCCAGCCGCCGAACAGCCTTTTGATCGGCAGTTCCTGCTTCTTGCCCGACAGCGTGCGCGGAATGCCGGGCGCGGCGATCAGCCGGTCGGGCACGAAACGCGGCGACAGGCTGGTGCGAATGGCGGTCGCCACCGCCGCCTCCATCGCCGCATCGACGCTATGTCCCTCGGCCGGAACGACGAACATGATCAGCTGGCTGTCGCCGTCCGGGCCCTCGATGTCGACGATCATCGTGTCGGCGATCTGGGGCAATCGTTCGACCGCCGAATAGATTTCGGCGGTGCCCATGCGCAGGCCGTGCCGGTTGATCGTCGCATCGCTGCGCCCCGAGATCGTGCAGCCGCCGTCGGTGCCGATCGTCAGCCAGTCGCCGTGGCGCCAGATGCCCGGCCATTCGGCGAAATAGGATTCGCGGTAGCGGCTGCCGTCCTCGTCCCCCCAGAAATACAGGGGCATACTCGGGAAAGGGCGCGTGCAGACGAGTTCGCCGACTTCGCCGATCACCGGCTTGCCCCGCTCGTCCCACGCCTCGATCGCGGCGCCGAGGTGGCGGCACTGCAATCGTCCCGGCGTGTCGGGAAGCTCCGGATTGCCGGCCATGAAGGCGGCCGCGATCTCCGTCCCGCCGCTGACGTTGCACCACCAGATATCGGGGCGGCCCAATCCGGCGAATTGCGCCGACCCCCAGCGCTGGACGTCGGGCGGTAGCGGCGAGCCGGTGCTGCCGAGCGCGCGAATGGATTCGAGGCCGCCGATCCGGGCCAGGTCGAGCCCGGCCTTCTGGCAACTCGTGAAAAAGGCCGCGCCGGCCCCGAACCAGGTCACGCCGCTGCGCGCCGCGAACCGCCACAGCCGGGTCCAGTCGGGAGTCCCCTTGGGCCCGCTGGGCGATCCGTCGAACAGGCAGATGGTCGTGCCGCTGAGCAGGCCGCCGACCTGAATGTTCCACATCACCCAGCCGGTGGCGCTGTACCAGTGGAAACGGTCGCCGAAATTATTCGGGACGTAGCTCGGTGCGAGGTCGAAATGGAGCTGGCCCGCACAGGTCGCGAGCAGGACCCCGCCATGTCCGTGCACGATCGGCTTGGGAAGGCCGGTGGTTCCGCTCGAATAGAGAATCCACAGCGGGTGATCGAAGGGCAGCCATTCGGGTTCGAACGCCGCGACCTCGGCATCGTCCCGCGCCACGGCCTGTTCGAAGGCGACGGCGCCCGGCACCTCGTCCTTGCCGAATCCGCTGTCGATGACGAGCAGCACTTCGATGCAGGGCAGTTGACGCCGGATCTCGGCGACGGCGGCGCTGCGGTCCATGGCCTTGCCGCCATAGGCGACGCCGTCCACCGCGATCAGCACCCTGGGCCTCGTCTGGCGGAAGCGGTCGAGTACCGCATTGGCCCCCATGTCGGGCGAGCACAGCGTCCATATCGCCCCCAGGCTGGCGCATGCCAACAGGCCGACCACCGCCGCCGGGATGTTGGGAAGATAGGCGGCCACGCGGTCGCCCCGCCCGACCCCGTGCCGGCGCAGCTCGAGCGCCAGCGACGCCGCCTGCCGCCTGAGGTCCGCCCAGCTGAGGACCGCCCGGTCGCCGCGTTCGTTCTCGGCGACGATCGCGGGCTGGCCGGCGGCGTCGGCGGGGACCGCATGGCGAAACACGTGCCGGGCGTAACTGACCTGCGCCCCGTCGAACCAGCGCGCGCCCGGCATGGCGTCTTCGCCGAGCACGGCCGCGAACGGCGTCGGGGATTCGATCCGATAATAATCCCAGATGCTGCGCCAGAAGCCTTCTAGATCGTCGACCGACCAGCGGCGCAGATCCTCATATTCCGCGAATTCCAGATCGTGCGTGGTCTTGAGCCAGTCCGAATACAGGCGGATCTGCGGAACGGGAGCCGGGGCGTCCGCGCTGTTGCTGGCATGACTCATAACAGACCTTGTTTCATTTCAGGGAAATAGGACGAGGAGCGCTGCACCGGCCCCAGTTCCGCTCGATCAGGCGGGTGAACGACGGGCGGCGACCTCATCGAAGATCGCCGCCCATGGCATCAGAAGGCGGTGCGCAGGCTCATCGCCGCATAGCGGCCGATCGCATTATAGGCGCCGCCGATGCCGTCCGTCCCGGGGAAGAAGGGCGGCTTCTTGTCGAACAGATCGTTGATCTGCAGCGCAATCTCCGTTCCCTTGGCGAAACCCGTATCGGGCAGCCGCAGGGACAGGCGCAGGTCCACCGTGGTGTAGCCCTTCGAATGATAGAGGCCCGACCCGGTCGGCGTCGCAAAGGAAGCGGTGACCCCGCTGCGATGATTGACGAAGTTGACGAAAGTGACCGGCCCCGCCGTGACCCCGAGCGTCGTGCGCAGCGTGGTTCGCGGGATGCCCGCCTCGAGCGAATCGCTGACCGCCGAGGTCGGCGACAACCGGGTCCGGTATTTCAGGATATAGTTGCCGGCGACGCCGCCGAAAATCGTGCCGAAACCCGCCGTATGCCGGTAACGCACATCGAAATCGATCCCGTTCGTCTTGCGGATGCCGAAGTTCCCCTGGCGCAAGTCCAATATGTTCTCGATCGTCGGCACCGCCGAGAAGGTGTAGAAGAAGGGAACGGTGTCGGTAATCGCCGCCGCGACCTGCGCGGCGGTCGGGTCGCGGATGACGAGCGACGCAAAGGTCGGGTCGGTGAAGAGCAGCGCGCCGAGGCCCGACGGCGTGCCGATGACGTCATTATATTTGATGTCGTAGAAGGTCGCGCCGGCGCTGAATCCCGGAGCGAAACCGGGCCGGAAATCGACGCCGAGCGAAAAGGTCCGCGCCTTTTCGGGCTTCAGATTCTGGTTGCCGCCGTAAAGCAGCATCGTGTTGACCTGTGCCGCGCCGCGCAGGGGATCGCGGGCGCCGAAAGCATCGACGAGCGCCGCGGCAGCATAATAGGAACCGACAGTCGATCCGAGGTCGCGAAGGCCGGGCGCCCTGAACGAACGACCGTAGCTTCCGCGAAAATTCAACCCGTCCACCGGCTCCCAGGTGATGCCGACCTTCGGATTGGTCGTCGAACCGAAATCGCTGTAATGATCGTAGCGCCCCGAAAGCGACAGCGCGAGGCTGCGGAGCATCGGCGAGGCATTGCCTTCGCCGACGATCGGCACGAACAATTCGCCGTACAGCGACTGGACGCTGCGTTTCAGATCCTCAGGGAATCCGACGCCGCCGCTCGATCCGCGCTGATCATATGTTTCGCGGCGATATTCGGCGCCGAGGGCGACCTTGACCTCGCCGCCCGGCAGATCGGCCAGCGGGCCGTCGACCTTCACGGCACCGATCCGGGTGCGCTGATGGTTGGTGAAGTCGGTCGGATTGTCGAGAATGGCGGCGACGACGGTCGGGCTGGTCCCGCTACCGAACGGATCGAGCGCCGTCGCGGTCGTGGTCCCGGCCGCCGCCGCCGTCAGCGCGGTGGTGTCGATCCCCGGCTGGAAGGTGTCGTTGCGCGACCAGTTGAAGGTCCCGTACAGGCTCGCCTTGAAGTCGCCGGGCAGCTTGACGTCGATCCCGGCCGTCGCATTGCCGGTCCTGACGCGATAGGTCTGGTCGAAATGATCCGCGCCGACCAGATTGTCGGGGCGAAAATCGACGAACTCGAACAGGGCTCCGGTGCCCGGCGGGGCCCGGAAGAAGGGGTTGGTCGCGGTTATCAGAACGAATGTCTGGCCGGGCAGCGCGGCCTGCACCACGTCCTTGCGATCCGAATAGAGCAGATCGCCCCACAATGTGACGCTGGACGACAGATCCTGCCGCGCCGAAACGAACAGGCTGTGCGTGCGGTTCTCCGGAACGAGATCGACCGGTCCGCGCGGGTCGCAGGTGTTGAGGCCCGGCGCCAGGCCGGGCGCGGCATAGATCGGTCCGGTGAACAGGTTGACGTTGGCGTCCGGGCACACCGCCGAACGCGTGTCGATACCGCCGGCCGCCCGGAAGTCGAGCGACCGGTACCGGCGGTCCGCCCCGGTGATGTTGCCATTCTCCGAATATTGATAGGCCGCGACGAACGAGCCGCTGCTCCATTCGTGCCCGAAAAGGACGCCCGCGTTGAGGGCGTGATAATCGTCCGCGAAACCGTAGCGGACGTTGGCCTCGATCCCCGATACGCGCTTGCGGGTGATGAAGTTGACCACGCCCGCGACCGCGTCCGAGCCGTAGATCGCCGATGCGCCGTCGGCGACGATCTCGACGCGCTCGATCGCGAGTTCGGGCAGGAACGGATAGTCCGGATTGGTCTGCTGGGTGCTGCCAGAGATCAGGCGATGCCCGTTCATCAGCGGCAGGGTCGCGGCGGACGGCAGTCCGCGCAGGCCCGGCGCGAAGGAGCCGAGCCCGCCGTTGCTCGTGCGCGGGGCGGTGTTGAAGCTGTTGAGCTGCGGCACGGTCGCCAGCAGTTCGGGGGTGCTCGCCGCGCCGATCAGCTTTGCGTCTTCGCGCGACACGCTGATGAGGCCCGATCCGGTCGGCGGAATGCCGCGGATGCTCGTGCCGGTGACGACGATCTCCGTATCGGCTTGCGCCGCGCTGTCCTGCGCCTGGCCGCTGTCGTCCACGGTCTGGGCGTGGACGGCGGCAGGGACGCCCAGCATGGCCGCCGCGATTGCGGACCCGCACAGCATGTGCGCGCGGCGTCCCGTGAGAATGGTTCTGATCGACATGATGTTCCTCTTCCCTGGCTAGGCTTTTCCTGGCGCCGGGCTCTGCCGGCTTGATGTCGTGCTTATGATTTGCCAGAGCGGTTTGTAAGAGCATTAGCGGACATCGCTGTGTCTTTGGCGGACACGCGCTATTTGGGGGAACGATATGCCTGTCGATGATGGTCCGGGCGCACTCGCGAACGGCAATGGGCGCGCCGGCTTCCCCTCGCTGAATCAACGCATCTTCGCGCCTTTCAAGCTGGCGACCGTGATCGACACGGTGGCGGGCCGCGGCATCGCGCCGGAGACCGTGCTCGACCGCACCGGCCTGACGCTCGCCGAAGTGCGCAATCCCCATACGCTGACGTCGATCGGCCAATATCTGATCGCCTGCCAGAACATCGTGTCCGCCGGCGCCCAGTTCAGCGATGCGTTCGCGATCGGTTCGCGCCTCCACCTGTCGGCCTATGGCATGTACGGCTATGCGCTGATGTGCTCACCGACGATGCGCGACTTCTTCGATTTCGCGGTGCGGTATCAGCCGCTCGCCACCCCCACCGTGCGCCTCGGCTGGCGGATCGAGGGGGAGTTCGCGATCTGGCAGTTTCACGAAATCTATCGCGACGTAATGAGCAGCGACGTGCGCACCTTCCTCGTCCGCCAGCAGATGAAGATGACGTACACGCACATCCACGACACGGCGGGGTCGGACAATCTGCCGGTCCGCGCGCTGTTCGCGCTCGCCGAAGATGCCCATTCGGCGGAGGACGAGCGCGAATTGTCCTGCCCCTGCCTGTACGCACAGGAGGCGAACGAGCTTCACTATCCGATCGGCATCCTCGAGCAGACGCCGGAACTGGGCAATCGCCTCACGAGGACGATGCTCGAGGAAACATGCGACCGGCTGATCGGGCAGTCGCGGATGTCGTCGGGCCTGTCGGGCGAGGTCTATCAACTGCTGCTGCTCACCCCGAACCACTTTCCGTCGATGACGGCGATCGCGGACCAGCTCGGCCTGCAGGAGCGCACGCTTCGCCGCCGCCTCGCGGCCGAGGACACCAGCTATGGCGAGATCGTCGACGACGTGCGCCGCAAGCTGGCCATCGAATATCTGCAGACGACCCGCATGAGCGTCGACGACGTGGCCTGGAAAGTGGGTTTCAGCGACAGCGCGAACCTGCGCCGCGCGATCCGCCGGTGGACCGGCAAGACCATCGGCGAAATCCGTGCGGGGTGATGCGGGGGCGCCGACCGCTGCGATCGGGATGAATTCGGACCGCGCGCAGAACCGGCTGCCCCCAGTCGGTTCCCAGCCCAGAGTGGAATTTCGACCCAAAGGCTTGACCCTGTAGCCGCTACAGGGCGCATAAAGGCGCGAATCGACCAAGGGAGATTTCGTGGACACGATCGATCGGAAGCAGGCGAGGAAGCTGATCGCGGGCGAGCTTGATCGCTATCGCGCCGCGCGCACTGCCGGTGATGGCCGTTCCGCCTGGATCGCGCTCGAACGTGCGCATGTCGTCGCGCAGTCCTTTTTCGCGCTTCACCTCGCTTCGCACTGGCGCATGCTCGGCTACGCGCTCGCGCTAGGCGATGGACGCGAGGCCGCCGGGCAGTTGTTCCGTCTCGCGCTCGTGCCGCTCGGCTCGCTCACGGGGCGCCTGCCGGTCGGCAATACGGGCCGGGCCCGGATCAGCGCCTTCAAGCCGATGCCGATCCCATCCGACCTCGAAGCGCTGATTTCGCAGCGCGACAAAATGGCTTCGGGCCGATAAGGGAAGCAGTCATGCCGGGTGCGATGATGCGACTGCTGATGATCATCGGGGTGCTGCTTTGCAGCATGCATCTGGCCGAACCCGCGTCGGCGCATGCCACGGCCGATGATGCCGCCTTCCATCTCTCGGTCGATGACGGCGACCGGGACAGTCAGGAGCCGGCGTCGAAGCTGGTGCATGGCGGCCACCATCATTGTCCCGTCGCGCCCGACTTGCGGTCTGCATCCGATATCCCATGGACATTCGCGCGCGCGCCGCTGTTCGCGGCCGGCGTCACGCAGCTTCCCTCACGCACCCTGCCTCCCCTTCTCGATCCACCTCTCGCGATCTGAGCGCGCTCGCCGCGTCGTGCGGCGATCCCCGGATCAATTGAGGATGGATCTTATGTTCAGGTTCGTTGCTGCCCTGGTGGCAGCCACATCGTGCGTCGCAATCGCGCATGCACAGCAGGCCGGCGTCGTGAGCCGGCCAATATCGGAGCCGTTGCTGACGCTCGACGATGCCATCGCGCTTGCGACCGGCAGCGCTCCGGCAGCGGAAGCCGCGACGGCGGAGGTCGATTCGGCCGAGGCCGGACGCCGGGTTGCAGGCCTCAGGCCCAATCCCGCGCTGCTGGTCGAGGTCGAGAATTTCGTCGGCACGGGCCCCTATAGCGGGGTCAACGGCGCCGACGTCACCGCCAGTCTCGCCATTCCGCTCGAACTCGGCGGCAAGCGACGAGCACGGATCGCAGTGGCCGATGCCGAGGCACGCCGCGCGATCCTCGCCCGGACGATCGTACAGGCCGATATCAGGCTGCAGGTCACCGAACTCTATATTCAGGCCACGGCAGCCAGGATCCGGTTCGCGATCGCCGAGGACCAGTTCCGGATCGCCAGCGATACGGCGCGTGCCGCGACCGTTCGCGTGCAAGCGGGTCGCGCCTCGCCGCTCGAACAGGAACGCGCCGAAGTCGCGCGCCTCAACGCCGAAGTCGATGTCGACAGGACACGGCGTCTCGCGGACGCTGCGCGCGCCAATCTCGCGCGGCGGGTCGGACGTCCGATCACCGGGCCACTCGACGTCAGCATTCTCGGCGGGCCGACAAGCGGAACGGTGGGTCCGCCGCGCCCCGCTTCCTCGGCGGGCACGCTCGCGCTCGCCGCGGCCGAAGCCGAACTCGCGACAGCAGACGCGGGCGTGCAACTCGCAAGATCGCAGCGCGCGCCTGACCTGGCCGTCGGGCCGGGGGTCCGCCGGATCGAGGCGACCAACGACGTCGCGGCGGTCTTCAGCATCTCGATGCCGCTGCCGCTGTTCAACCATGGACGCGCCGCGGTCGACCAGGCCAGCGCCAGACGGCGCCGTGCCGATGCGCAGCGCCGCATGACCGCGCTCGACGTCGAGCAGCAGATCGGCGACGCCGAGGTCGAAGTGCACAATGCGGCGGCCGCAGCGCGGGTTGCCAGCGGCCCGGCGCTCTCGGCGGCGATCGAGGCCGCGCGGATAGCACGCATCGGATACCGCGAGGGCAAGTTCGGACAGCTCGAATTGCTCGATGCCGAACGGACGCTGATCGAAACGAGATCGGCTTCGATCGAAGCGCTCGCCTCCTATCAACTCGCCAGGGCCCGGTTGGAGCGCCTCACCGCTCCCGCGCCCATCGAAGGGAATTGAACCCATGAATATCACCATCAACCGAAAGCTGCTCTCCGCCGCGCTGGTGCCACTCTTGCTCACAGCGTGCAGCGGCAGCGAGAACGCCAAGCCCGCCGACGAACATGGCGAGACAGAAGGCGGCCACGCCGAGGAAGGCCATATCGCGCTCACCGCAGAGCAGATCCGGATCGCAGGCATTACGCTCGGCCGGCCGGCCGTCGGCAGCTCAGGCGAGCTCCAGCTTCCCGCGACGATCGAAGGCGATCCGCAGGGAACGCAGGCGGTGTCGGCGGCAATCGGCGGTCGCGTCGTCGCGCTCAATCGCAATCTCGGCCAGAGCGTCGGCCGCGGGCAGACGCTCGCGATCATCGAGAGCCGCGAGGCGGCACAGTTGCAGGGCGAGGTGCAGGCGACGAAAGCCCGGCTTGCGCTCGCCGACTCCAACCTCGCGCGCGAGGAGCGGCTGTTCGCGCAGCGCGTCTCGCCGGAACAGGACGTCATCGCGGCACGCACGGCGGCGACCGAAGCGCGCATCGCCTATCGGCTCGCGCAGCAACAGGTGGCGGCGGCCGGCGGCGGCGGCGGCCAGCTCAATCGCATTGCGATTGCGGCGCCGGTTTCGGGACAGATCATTTCGCGCAGCGTCGTGCTCGGCCAGACGGTCGCGGCGGACGCCGAACTCTACCGCATCGCCGATCTGTCGAGCGTGTCGCTCGCGCTGAACCTGCAACCCGCCGACGCCGGACGCATTCAGCCCGGCGCCGTCGTCACAGTCAGCGCGCCGGGACGGCGGGCGACGGGCAAGATCGGCTTCGTCTCGCCCGCGCTCGATCCGGCGACGCGCCTCGTGCCCGCCATCGCGATCCTCGACAACCGGGCCGGGCAATGGCGTGTCGGCGAAGCGGTCACCGCTTCGATCGCGCTCGCGGGCGATGGCGGCGATACGTCGATCAGCGTTCCCTCCACCGCGATCCAGACAGTCGATGGCAGGAGCGTCGTGTTCGTCCGCACCAAGGAAGGATTCAGGGCGGTCCCGATCGTTCCCGGCGACCGTGCCGGCCCGAATGTCATCGTGCGATCCGGCCTCAGGGGCAGCGAAGAGATCGCAATCACCAACAGCTTCGCGCTCAAGGCCGAGATCGGCAAGGGCGAAGCAGGGCATGAGGACTGAGCCATGATCGCCCGCACCGTCACCTGGGCGGTCGACAAGCGCTGGCTTGTCGTCCTGCTCACCGCCATTTCCGCCATTATCGGCGCCTTTGCGCTCTCGCGCCTGCCGATCGACGCGGTTCCCGACATCACCAACAATCAGATCCAGATCAATGTCCGCGCGCCGGCGCTCTCGCCCGAACTGATCGAGAAGCAAGTCGCTTTCCCGATCGAGACCGCGCTCGCGGGGATTCCCGGCCTCGAATATACCCGCTCGCTGAGCCGCAACGGATTTGCGCAGGTAACGGCCGTCTTTACCGACAGGACCGATATCTATTTCGCGCGGCAACAGGTCGGCGAACGGTTGAACGAAGCCGCCGAGACGATGCCGGACGGCGTCCGCCCCGAAATGGGGCCGATCGCGACCGGGCTCGGCGAGGTCTATATGTGGACGGTACGGCTTGCGCATCGCAAGGACGACGTTCACAAACCCGGCGAACCCGGCCTTCAGCCCGACGGCAGTTACATGACGCCCGAAGGCGAGCGGCTCGTCACCGAAGCCGACAAGGCGACCTATCTGCGCACCGCGCAGGACTGGATCGTCACCCCGCTTCTGCGCACCGTTCCCGGGGTTGCCGGGATCGATGCAATCGGCGGTTATTCGAAGCAATATATGGTCGTCCCCGACGTGCAGCGGCTCGCCGCGCTCGGCCTCGGTCTCGCCGACCTCGCCGAAGCGCTCGAGCGCAACAATACCGCCGTCGGCGGCGGCGTGGTCGAGCGCAACGGCGAAGGGCTTGCGGTCCGCTCCGATGCCCTCATCCGCGACGCCGCCGAGCTTTCACGCACCGTCGTCGCGACGCGGGCGGGGGTTCCGATCACGCTCGATCAGGTTGCGAGCGTCCGCACCGGGCAGGCCGTCCGGATGGGCTCGGCGTCCGAAGCGGGCACGGAGGTCGTCGTCGGCACCGCGATCATGCGGATCGGCGAGAACAGCCGCACGGTCGCGACGGCGGTCGCCGACCGGCTCGCGGGCATCAACGCCTCGCTCCCACCCGATGTCATCGTCGAGCCGGTGCTCGACCGCACCAAGCTCGTCAATGCGACGATCTGGACGGTCGGCAAGAACCTGACCGAAGGCGCGCTGCTCGTCATCGTCGTCCTGTTCCTGCTGCTCGGCAATTTCCGGGCGGCGCTGATCGCCGCGCTCGTCATTCCGGTGACGATGCTGCTGACCAGCTTCGGCATGCTGCAGGCGGGCGTTTCGGCGAACCTGATGAGCCTCGGCGCGCTCGACTTCGGCCTGATCGTCGACGGTGCGGTGATCATCGTCGAAAATGCGCTGCGGCGCATGGCCGACCTCCAGCACCGGCACGGCCGCATCCTGACGATCGAGGAGCGGCTGGCGACCGTTGCCGCGGCAGCGCGAGAGATGGTGCGGCCATCGGTCTATGGCCAGGCCATCATCATCCTCGTCTACGTGCCGCTGCTGACGCTGAGCGGGGTCGAGGGCAAGACCTTCATCCCGATGGCGCTGACCGTCATCATCGCGCTCGGCTTCGCCTTCATCCTCTCGCTCACCTTCGTGCCCGCCGCGATCGCGATCTGGCTTTCGAAGCGGGTCGAGGAGAAGGAGGGGCGGATCATGACCTGGCTCAAGCAGCGGTACGAACCCGGCCTCGACCGGGCGATGGCCAGGCCGAAGCTGACCATCGGCGCCGGAATCGGCGGGTTCGTTGTCGCGATCATCGCTTTCCTCTCGCTCGGGCAGGTGTTCCTGCCGCAGCTCGACGAAGGCGATCTGATGATCCAGGCCTTCCGCGTTCCCTCGACCTCGGTCGAGCAGAGCCAGGCGATGCAGCTGCCGATCGAGCGCATGCTGTCGAAACAGCCCGAGGTCGCGATCGTGTTTTCGAAGACCGGCACCGCAGACCTCGCGTCCGATCCGATGCCGCCCAACGCCACCGACAATTTCGTCATCCTGAAACCGCGGAAGGAATGGCCCGACCCAAACCTCGCCAAGGCCGATCTCGTCGAGCGGCTGGAGAAGGAACTGAACAAGTTTCCGGGCAATGCCTACGAAATCACGCAACCGATCCAGATGCGCTTCAACGAACTCATCGCCGGGGTGCGCGGCGACGTGGCGGTCAAGATATTCGGCGACGATTTCGACGCAATGAATGCGACCGCGCGGGAAATCGCCGCGATCCTGCGCACCACGGAAGGAGCCACCGATGTTCGCGTCGAGGAAACCGAGGGTCTTTCGATGCTTGACATCCGCGCCAACCGCGACGCGATGGCGCGGCTTGGCGTCACCGCGCAGGACGTGCACGATGTCGTGACCGCGACGATCGGCGGACGTCAGGCCGGCACGATCTTCGAGGGCGACCGCCGCTTCCCGGTCGTCGTGCGCCTCTCGGATACGCAGCGTTCGGACTTGTCGGTGCTTGAACAGATACAGGTTCCGGTCGCTGGCGGCGCCTTCGTCCCGCTCGCCAGCGTCGCCGATATCACTATCGTCGACGGGCCGAACCAGATCAGCCGCGAAAACGGCAAGCGCCGCGTCGTGGTGCAGGCCAATGTCCGCGGGCGCGCGATCTCGGACGTCGTGGCCGATGCAAAAGCGGCGATTGCCAAGGATGTTCGCCTGCCGGCCGGCAGCTATCTCGAATGGGGTGGTCAGTTCGAGAATCTGGCCTCTGCGCGTGACCGGCTCCAACTCGTCATTCCGGCGTGCTTCGTGCTGATCCTGTTGCTGCTCTATGGCGCGCTTCGTTCGCCGCGCGACGCGGCGATCGTGTTCACGGGGGTTCCGCTGGCGCTGATCGGCGGCGTGCTGGCGCTGTTCCTGCGCGGGATGGACTTCTCGATTTCGGCAGCCGTTGGTTTCATCGCGCTGTCCGGGATCGCCGTCCTCAATGGTCTCGTGATGGTGTCCTCGATCCAGGATCTGATGCGCAGCGGCGTCGCGCGCGCCGAAGCCGCGCGCCTGGGGGCGCTGCAACGCCTGCGGCCGGTCGTGATGACCGCACTCGTCGCCAGCCTCGGTTTCGTGCCGATGGCGCTTGCGACGGGCGCGGGCGCCGAAGTCCAGAAGCCACTGGCGACGGTGGTGATCGGCGGGTTGATCTCGGCGACCCTGCTCACCCTTTTCGTGCTTCCGACCCTCTATGCGCGTTATGGGGGAGAGCGGGCGAAGTCAGAGGAAAGGATCGAAGATGGCGCATTCGCATAGCCATGACGAGGGCGATCACGCCGGGCACGATCATACGGCCGGGGCCAACGCCCGCAGCCTGACGATCGCGCTGGCGCTGACCGGCACCTTCCTGATCGCGGAACTGGTGGGGGCGTGGCTGTTCAACAGCCTCGCCCTCCTGTCCGATGCCGCACATATGTTCACTGATGCGGCAGCGCTCGCGATCGCGCTTGCGGCGATCCGTATCGGGCGGCGGCCCGCCGACGACAGGCGCACCTATGGCTACCGCCGTTTTGAAATCCTTGCCGCGGCGTTCAACGCGCTGCTCCTCTTCGCGGTCGCCGCCTATGTCCTCTATGAAGGGATCAGGAGGTTCGTCGAACCGCAGGAGGTGCAGTCGCTCGGCATGCTCGCGGTCGCCGTGGCCGGGCTCGTCATCAACCTCATCGCGATGCGCGTGCTCGCAGGCGGGAAGGACGAAAGCCTCAACGTCAAGGGCGCCTATCTGGAGGTGTGGGCGGACATGCTCGGCTCGCTCGGCGTGATCGCCGCCGCGGCGCTGATCTATTTTACCGGCTGGAGCTGGGTCGACCCGATCGTCGCGATCGCGATCGGCCTGTGGGTGCTGCCGCGGACCTGGATATTGCTGCGCGACACGACGAACATCCTGCTGCAAGGCGTGCCGCGCGGCGTCGATCTTGGATCGGTTCGGGCGAGCATGGCCAAGGTCGCCGGGGTCATGGAGGTGCACGACCTCCATCTCTGGTCGATTGCGGGAAGCGACATGAGCCTGACGGCGCATGCTGTCTTCCAGCCCGGCAGTGATCCCGAAACCGTGCGGCGAGCGATATCCGAGATGCTCCATGACGAGTTCGGTATTTCGCATGCAACCATCCAGATGGAATCCGATGCCGGGCAGTGCCTGGAACCCGTGCATCCTTAATGAAAACAGACGCCGTTATGCGGACGATACCGTAACGCGCGCGCTGCCTCGAGCTTTGGCTTGCTCCGCCCACGGCGCGAAACCGCTTGCATGCCGTCAAGCAGGCACCTAATGGCTGCTATTGATAATCCTTTTCAATATCGCGAATAGAGCGTTCCGTGCAGCGATCGACCGTCCGGACCTGGTTTCTCATCCATAAGTGGACGAGCATCGTCTGCACGGCTTTTCTGCTGATGCTGTGCACGACCGGCCTGCCGCTGATCTTCCACGACGAAATCGACGCGCTGACCGAAGGCCCCCCGGCCTATGGCATGCCCGGCGTCGGCTCGTCGCGCGAAGCGCCGGGCCTCAGGCCGCTCGACGAAATGCTGGCGAAGGCGCTTGCCGCCCGGCCGGGCGAAGTCCCGGTCTTCATGGCGTTCGACAACGATCAGCCGTCGCTGACGATCACCACCGCGCCGCGCCCCGACTCCCCTGCCCAGGATATGACAATCCAGCTCTTCGATCGATCGACCGGCGAGCGGACGGGCGCGGTCGACGAGGACGGGGTGATGCACTTCCTGCTCCAACTCCATACCGACATGTTCCTCGGTCTGCCCGGCATGCTGTTCCTCGGATTCATGGGGCTGCTGTTCGTGGTCGCGATCGTCTCCGGCGTCGTGCTCTATGCGCCCTTCATGAAGAAGCTCGACTTCGGGACGCTACGCACGTCGCGCAGCGCCCGCGTCAAATGGCTCGACTATCACAACCTCCTCGGCATCGTCGCGCTCGCGTGGATGAGTGTCGTCGGCGCAACCGGGGTGATCAACGCGCTCGCGACCCCGATCTTCCAATATTGGCAGACAACCGAGCTCGCCGAGATGACGAAGGCCTATGCCGGCAAGGGCGCGGTGCCGCCATCGCGTTACGGCTCGATCGACAAGGCAATGGCCGCGGCGCGCAAGGCGATCCCCGGCAACAATCCGCAGTTCATCGCCTTCCCCGGCGGCAATTTCAGCAGTCGGCATCATTATGCCGTCTTCTTCCAGGGCGACACGCCGCTGACCGAGCGCCTGCTCACCTCGGCGCTGATCGACGCCGAGACCGGGGAGTTCACCGACGCACGGCCGATGCCCTGGTACACCAAGGCGCTCGCGCTGTCGCAGCCGCTCCATTTTGGCGATTATGGCGGGCTGCCGCTCAAGATCCTGTGGGCGATCCTCACCCTCTTCACGATGATCGTCCTCGGTTCGGGCCTCTATCTCTGGCTCGGAAAACGCCGCAGCGGCACCGACGCGCTCGTTCGCGAGGTCGAGAGCGGCGGCACGCTGGTGCCTGCCGAATGAGGAAGAAACATGGCCTCGCCGCGATCTTCGCAGCACCGCTTCTCGTTGCGCTCGTCAGCATCGCGGGCCTCGTCGTCGCGCTGACCGGCGACGGGCTTCGCGACGCCGCTTCTTGGGCCGCACTCGCCATACCCGTTTTCGCCGTCGGCTGGGCCATGACGTTCCGCCGCACCTGACATCCGACCCGCGGCGTGAAGCCGCATCAAAAAAGGGGAATAACATGTCCAGTCTCTCGCTTCGCGGCATGATCGGCCTGACCGCCGGGGCATCGATGCTCGCGATCGCGGCGCCTGCCATCGCGCAGAACGCGGCCGGCAGCGACGACATCGTCGTCACCGCGCAGCGCAACAACCAGACGAAGGTTACCGCCGGCGGCAATGTCGGCGTGTTCGGCACCAAGGCCGCCGAGGATATTCCGTTCAACATCCGCAGCTACAACGAGGCGCTGATTCTCAACCAGCAGCCAGACTCGCTGGGCGAAGTGCTGGAAAACGACCCGACGATCCGCACCGCACTGGGCTTCGGCATCGCCGGCGAGGTCTTCGTCATCCGCGGCTTCGACCTGTCGTCGGACGACGTCGGCTTCGATGGCCTCTACGGCATCACGCCGCGCCAGCTCGTCGCGCCCGAACTGTTCTCGTCGGTCGAGGTCATCAACGGCGCGAGCGCCTTCCTGAACGGCGCCGCGCCGGGCGGCAGCGGAACCGGCGGCAGCGTCAACCTGATCGCGAAAAAGGCCGAACGCGACATGGCGCGCGCGACGCTCGGCTATACTTCCGACGCGCACCTGTCGGGCGCGGTCGACGTGGCGCGCCGTTTCGGCGCGGGCGACGAATGGGGTTTTCGCATCAACGCCTCGGCGCGCCGCGGCGACATCGCGGTCAACGATGAGTTTCATTCGAGCTATGTCCTGGGCGCGACGCTCGATTACGACAGCGGCCCGCTGCGCGCCGCCTTGAATCTCAACTATCAGCGGCTGAACCAGACATATTGGCGCGGGCAGGTCAGCATCGGCGCGGCCATCCCGCGCGTGCCCGATGCCGACACCAATTATTCGCAGCCGTGGAGCCAGATCCTGACCAAGGACTTCTTCGGCACCTTCAGCCTCGAATACGACCTGTCCGACGCGGCGATGCTCTATGCCAAGGTCGGCGCACGCGACGGCCGCGAGGACCAGACCACCGCCGGCATCACCGTCACCGATCCGGTGACCGGCGCCGCCACCGGCAGCGGCTCCTATGTGCCGCGGGAGGACAATAATGAAGCGGCCACCGCGGGAATCCGGATCAAGCTGGCCGGCGGCGGCGTCAGTCACGAAATCAACGCCGGCGTCGCGGTGAACTGGCAGGTCAACCGCAACGCCTATGATTTCGACCTCGTCGGCTATGCCACCAACCTTTACGATCCCGTCGTCGCGCCGCGACCGGCGCCCAACCAGTTCGTCGGCGGCGATCTCGACAATGTGTTTCCGATCGCCCGCAGCCGCCTGTCGAGCGTCTTCGTCTCGAACACGCTCGGCCTCTGGGACGACCGCATCCTGATCACCGGCGGCCTGCGCCTGCAGGAGATCAAGACGAAGGGCTATGCGTATAACGACAGCACCATCTTCGATCCGGTATCTTTCAATGCAGGCGACCAAACCAGCGGCTACAAGGAATCGGCCGTAACCCCGGTCCTCGGCCTCGTCGTCAAGCCGGTGCCCGGCGTATCCCTCTACGCCAACCGGATCGAGGGGCTGGTGGCAGGTTCGAGCGCGCCGCCGACCTATGACGACGATGGCCTGCCAGGCACGGCCCCCCTGCCCGTCGTCAACGGCGGCGCGGCGCTGCCGCCGGTCAGGTCGAAACAATATGAGGTCGGCGGCAAGCTGAACTTCGGCCGCTTCAATGCCGGTCTCGCGCTGTTCCAGATCGACAAGCCCAACAGCTTCGTCGATCCCGCCACGCTGATCTATGGCAATTACGGCACCCAGCGGAACCGCGGCATCGAGATCACGCTCGACGGCGAGCCGGTCGACGGTCTGCGGATCATCTCGGGACTGACCTTCAACGACGCCAAGCTGCGCCGGACCGAGGGTGGGCTGAACGAGGGCAATGACGCGGTCGGCGTGCCGGACGTGCTGGCGAATGCCAACGTCGAATGGGATTTGCCCTTCCTGCCCGCGCTGACGCTGGTCGGCCGCGTCGTTTATACCGGCAAACAGGCGGCCGATGCGGCCAACACGCTCGAACTGAACGACTGGACCCGCTTCGACCTCGGCGCGCGTTATGTCGCGCTGGTCGGCGACACCCCGCTGACCTTGCGCTTCAACGTCGATAATGTCGCGAACAAGCGCTACTGGGCTTCTGCCTACAACGCCTTCAGCGCCTTCGGCTCGCGGCTGCTGCAGGGTGGCCCGCGCACCTTCAAGGCGTCGGCCTCGATCGAATTCTAGGAAGCATCCGTCCGCCCGGGCGCCGTAGGGCATGCAAGTGAAGAGCCGGGCTGGCGGAGCCTTTCGTTCGCCAGGCTGCTGACTGGCGCCCTTTGGCGAGAATTCGTGGAAAGCTGACGCGCCGCGAGCTTATGTCACTGCGGTAGGAGGACAAGGCAGGCACCGCCTGCGCTAGCGATCATCTATTGAGGACAAGATCCCCCCATTCCATTCGTTCGGCTCGCGGAATCTGGGTGGTTGGGCAATATGTGTGCGTGACATGTTCGCCGTCATCATATTCGACGGTGAAACTGGTGCGGCTCCTGACCGCCATTACCTGACTGTCCGTGTAGGATTTTCCGCTGGGATCGACCGCGCGATAGCTTCGCTCGTAGCGACCGTGACCCAAACTCCTGAAGCCAAGGGTTTCCGTACTGCCATCGGCGGCGCTCTGGCGCTTCTCGTCGATATACATCAACGTCAGATAGGGGTCTGCGACCGCCGCCGCGCAGCTCGTTTGGATGGCGTAATATCCCTTCTCCATCGGAGGAAATTCAATGGAACCCTGGATATGCGACGCGGTGCTCGCCTGTCCGGTTGCGGCGCCGGCCAGTTGCGGCCGCTCGGCGCGGATCGTCGCCTGCATCTGAGGAGAAAGCTGCGCGAAGGCGCACTTCCGATAGGCCTCTTCCGAGATCATCTCGCCGCCCGAGGCACCGCCCTGACTGACCTGGATGCTGGAAAACCGACCGTCGCCTTCCGCTTTTATCCCCAGAATATCCTCGTCGCCATCTGCATTCTCCGCATTCCAGACGAGTGTGTAGCCACGATAATAATCGTAGAAATCGCTGTCGCGTGACGGGGCTCCGACACGGTGGATAGGATTGACCTCCGAATATGCGCCAGCGCCGTTCGCGCCCGGCTCGGCCTGTTTGACATATCCGTAATTCGCGCCATCGTAGAAGAAGACCAGCGATGCGCGCGCGCAGCTTCCTCCCTCGACATTGCCGTAGATGCCCTGCTCGATCGGCAACGCCCCAGCCGCGACGGCTGGAGCCCCTGTCGCATTGGCGGCGGATTGTGTCGCCAGGGTCGCTGCATTTGCGCTGTCATGTGCAGGGGATTGCGACCCGCACGCCGCCACGGCGACGACGGCCAGGCCAAAGATACCGGTTCTCGATATGCGGAAATGACACGAGGACATATAGGCCGCTCCATTTCTTGTCTGATCGTAAGTGAGGCTGGCTTTTCGAGGGGTTCCATTGCCATATCGGATGCTTGTCGCCGCTGGTGCCCCGCCGACGCCCCCCGGAACCCTAGAAATCAGGGCATTTCACCAGCACAGAGATGGTGCCGTCGGGGCCTTTCGCGCGGATACGACCGTTACCCAATGGCTCCACCTCGAACACGGCCAGGTCCCCTTCGGATTTCCTGGTCGACCGGGCTTGCAGGATCAGCCGGTTGCCCAGCAGCTTCCAGTCGCCCGCCGCCTCGTTCCCCACGACGAAGGTGCCATCTTCGCCGAGGATCATCGTCGACGCGGCTTCGCAGGATCTATTCTCCCGCGACCAGCTTCCGACCATCGCCTGGCGGAACAGCGGCGCGGCGCCCGAGGAGGGCGGCGGCAAGGATGGCGCCGGTGACGGCGTCGGCGGGGTCTCGGCTGGATTGTCGGCGACGTCCGTTCCGCCCAGCCCGCCGAACAAGGCGCTGCCGGAAGACGCGCCTGCCGGCGTGCCTTCGCCTTCGGCCTCGCCCGTCATGGCCGGCGGGGTATCCTGATCCGGGCTCGCTTCGGGGGCTGCGGGCGCGGCGACCGGTTCGGCTCGGTCCGAACCTCCTTCCAGCCAATACCAGCCCCCGCCCAGCAGCAAGGCACAGGCGGCCAGTACGAACAGGCTGGACCCGCCACCCCTGTCCGTTTCGCCCCGCAATCCTCCTTTATCCTCCACCCCCATTGCGGCGCCTCCCTGTCCGGACCGGCCGACGGACGCCGGCTTTCATCGGCGGCACGATGCAATGGAAAGGCGCCTCGGCGCACGTGACAAAATCTGTCAGGCGGCGCGGGTTCAGTTGGTGAAGATGCTGATCGCTCCGGCGCTGCCGCCGTCGGGCGCGATGGTATCGACGACGACGCTCTGCGGGCTGAGCGGACGCCAGCGGCACAGAACGCGTCCGCGCGCGCGCTCCTCGTTGCAGAGGATATTGCCGGCTTCGTCGCGAACGCGCAGGCGGAGCGGGGCCGGAAATTGCGTACGGGCATAGACGATCGCGGGCGCGCCGCCTTCGAAGCGGATGTTGACGGAGGCCGGATCGCCGGGCGGCCGGGTCACTTTCTGCCGCCCCCCTTCGCGTCCGCGGTCGATGCCCGGAAGCCTGGCCAGCCGGTCGAGCAGATCGTCGCGGCTGTCGCCCGCCTTCTCGGCCGCCTGCCGCGCTTCGGCCAACCGCCTTTCATAATCGATCGGCGCGACGCCGCCACCGGGCAGGAAAACCTGTCCTTTCGCCCAGCTCAGCATCTCTGCGGACGAGACCAGCGCTTCGGCGCGCTGCTGCGGATCGGACGTGGAATAGGCCTGTTCGCGCGCGACATCGGCCCTCGCCAGCCACTCGACGGCGCTGGGCGATGCCTCCTCCGCCCCCGCGAACCCGGTCGCGAGAACCCCGGCGACCAGCCCGGCGAAGGCCATCGCGGATCGGCGCGAGGACCGGCGCCACTTCATTTCCTGACGGGATTCGTCAAATGCATCCATAGACGGATTAGCCTAGTATGAAACGATCCGGGGGGAAAGCGCAGCCTATGCATATCGCGATACTCGAAGATGAAAGCTACTGGATTGATCGCATTCGCCGGACACTCGACGCCGCCGGCTGGCAAGGCAGCTTCTTTCGTACCGGCGAGGACCTGCTCGCCGGCCTCGGCCGCGCCGCGTTCGATGCCGTGATCCTCGACATGCACATCGCGAATTCCCCGATGACGGGGGCGGACGTGCTGTCGCAGCTTCGCCGCCAGAAATCGCCCGAACCGATCCTGATGCTGACCCAGTTCGCCCGCCAGCACAGCGCCGCCGCCGCACTGGACGAAGGCGCGGACGACTATCTGGCCAAGCCCTTCGACGGCGACGAACTGTGCGCGCGGATTCGCGCGATCCGGCGGCGCATCGCGGTGGCCGACGCCGACATGGTCCACGCGGGGCCCCTGCACCTGAGCCGCCAGTTTCGGTGCGCGCACTGGTTCGACCGCCGGATCAACCTGAGGGGGCAAGGCTTCGACATCCTGCTGATGCTGGTCGAGGCGGACGGCGACATCGTCACGCAGGACGCGTTGTGGCAGCGGGTGTGGGCCAAATGGAGGAACCTCGACACCCAGGCCCAGCCGATCCAGGCGGGGGTATCGCGGTTGCGCAAGGACATAAGGGAAGTCACCGGTTTCGAGGTCGTGGCGACGGTGCCCGGGGTCGGTTACAGGCTGGCGCTCGGGTGATCGAACAACTGTCCCGCTGGTCGTGGCGACGCGCCTTGCTGCTGTTGGCGCTGCTCGCGATCCTGCCGGGTGCCGCGGCGCTTTTCCTCCTCACCACCCGCGATCAGATGATGCGCAGCGCGGAAAATGAAGTGAATGCCGATGTCGCGGCGCTGACGCGGCTGACCGACGTCGACGGGGTCGTCACCGCGATCGAAGTGCTGGAAGACCGGGGCGCCCGCGGCGCCGGCGGCGGTTTGGCCTATTTACTGGTCGATCCTGAAAATGGCGCGACGCTGGCCGGCAACATGGAGCATTGGCCCCGGAGCATCCCGCGCGTTCCCACCGAAAAGCCGATCGTCGCCGCCGGCGAGTCGCCGGTCCTGATCGGCCGGGTCATGCTGCTCGACGGTCACTTCCTGCTTTTCACCGGGCGCCGGATCGAGGGTTTCGCCGCGCTGCGCGATCGGACGATCCAGGTCGTCGGGGGCTTTACCGTCATCATTCTGGCGGGCGGGCTGATCTTCGCCTTCCTTTCGATCCGCACGGCCGAGAAGCGAATCGCGGCGATCGAAGCGACCCTCACGGCTTTCAGCCAGGGCCGCCGTTCCGTTCGGATCGAAGAACGGCGCCGCGACCCGCTGGGCCGGGTGTCGGCGCGCGTCAACGCCCTGCTCGACCTGCTGCGCGAGAAGCTGCGGCACCACGAACTGATCGCCGAACAGATCGCGCATGAATTGCGCGGACCGGTGGCAAGGGCGGCGACGGCGATTCAGGCACGGTCGGACGACCCGGCCCACGCCTCTTTGCTGGCGCGCGCGACGATCGACGACCTTCTGCAGATGATCGACGGCGTCCTGTTCATTACCGGGATGCGCATTCGCGACCTGAAGGTCGAACGCGTCCCGCTGCACGAGGTCGCCTCCGAGATCGCCGAACTCTTCGGCGAGGTCGCCGAGAGCAAGGAGATCGAACTGGAGCGGAGCCTGCACCCCGCTTTCATCATGGGGGAACGGGCGCTGATCGAACGGCTCATGGCGAATCTGGTCGATAACGCCCTCAAATATTCACCGCCGGGAAGTTCGCTTCGCCTGCGCGTCCGCGCCGATGCCGACGGCGCGTTGCTGGAAATATCCGACAAGGGGCAAGGCCTCGCCAACTTCCCCGAAACGCCGGGGATGCTGCTTGCACGGGGCCAGGCCACGCAGGATGTCGCGGGGACCGGCCTTGGCCTCGCGCTGGTGCTGCGTATCGCCGAACGCCACGATGCGCTGGTTCACTTCGCCGATCGCGAGGACGGCGGACTGACGGTTGCGGTGCGTTTCGCCCCAGAATCCGCGGGAACTCCGGGACCGCCGGCAACATAGGAAAGCGCCGCCCAATAACGGGGATGGCGCCAGCGGCCGGAGGGATCGTCGCGCAATGCGATCGCCGACTTGCGCAGCGCGTCAGCCAGGTCGATCCGCGGGTCCGCGCCGACCTGCGAAAAAAATTCGCGCATCTGGACATAGGCAGCGGCATCGTCGAGCGGCCAGTGACTCACCAGCAGGTTGCGCGCGCGCGCCAGGAAGAAGGCCCGGGCGAAGCTGCTGAGGGGGTCGGCGTCCCCCGGCATCGCGGTCGCCGTATCGCAGGCGGTCAGCACGACCAGCGGATGATCGAGGCGCAGGCTGCCGATGTCGGTCAGCGACAATAGCCCGTCGTTCGCCGCCGCCCCCGTTTCGGGGGCCAGTTGCAGCGCCGGTTCGACAACGGGGCCGGGAAGGCGGGTGCTGTGCGTCGCGAAAATGATGACGGCGGCCGATGCGACCTCCGGCGCCGTGGCCAGCCAGCCTTTCGTGGCCGCTTCGCCCTTGCGCACCGTCGCCGTCGCTCCGAATATGCGCGCCAGATCGTCGAGTTGGCGTTCCGCGCCGGCGAGCGGCGGCAACGACGGTTCCGCGGAGTCCACGGCACCGAGGGCCACGATTCCTCCCGCCGCCAGTCCCGGTCCGCTGCCGGCGGCGATGCTCGCCACCGATGGCAGGCGCGTGATCCGAAAACGGTCGACGATCCAGTCGCCGTTCCAGCGCAACAGCGATAGCGGCAGATGAGCCAGCGGACCGGACTGGACCACGCGCAGACTTCGGACTTCGGCGAGTTGCTCGCCGAAAGGACCGAACATATCCTCTCCCAGCCTGTCGGCGGCGGCGCGGTCGAAGGCACGCAGCGTCGTTGCCCGCGCGTCCATTTGACCGCGCACGATTTCGCCCGACGTGGGCTGCAGCGACGCATTGAGCGAGGCGATCGCACCGCCGAACTGTTCCATCGACAAGCCCGCCCTGCGCCACCAGATACCGTGCGGCGTGACAAGCCACATGTGGTTGGCGCGAACCGTCGGCAGCGTCAGGAGCAGCGCTTCATCGCGCTGCATGCCCTGCCGAAGCACGGCGACGTCCAGCGGGGTCGGTCGCAGCGCGACTTCATAGTCCGGATAGTCGGCGCGGATCCGGTGGCTCAGCGCATCGAAGCGGAGGCGGGCCTCGGCGACGCTGGTGGCGGTATAGCGATGCTCCGTGCCGTCGGGGTTGTCGCGGAGCGCCCGGATCAGATGGCGCTCGTCCTTCACGGTGGCGGCGAAGTCCTGCACCACGGTCGGAT
>ERZ778017.864-NODE-864-length-35668-cov-5.617050_pt1 | contig 35668 bp, 30 predicted proteins | sample MGYA00375747_ERZ778017 | MGnify/ENA primary metagenome ERZ778017 (study PRJEB29350, sample SAMN05509838) | bioreactor metagenome | biome: bioreactor; material: wastewater | place: South Africa: University of Cape Town | collected 2014-03-17 ...
TACGAGATATTGGCGTGACTGGAGTTCAGACGTGTGCTCTTCCGATCTCCCCGGCGGGGATGTCGATGCCGAAGATTCGCGCCGACGCGCGGGAGCGCTCGATGCCGCGTTCGATCAGCCGGCCGACGGTGGCCTCGTCGTCGACGACGACAAGATTGCGTGAGGCGAACACACGCGCCGGAACACCCGCGGGCAGGTTCGCACGATATGCGTCCACGACCATGCGCTGTGTGTCGGCGAGGGCAGAGAGCCCGTTGCCAGCTGTGTGCGGCTGCGACTTGGAGAGCATCAGCCCGAACCCCGCCGCGCCGATGCGGGCGGCGCCGTCAGCAGAGAACGTCGCCTGCCAAAGGGTGTCCAGCAGTTGCGGGGCGGCCGGGTACAGCGCACCTCCGTCATCGGTCAGGGACTCGCCGCGCAGGGCCCCGGTGAGCTGGGCGAGATGGCGCGCGAAGATCGCCGGGCGATCCTTCGGATCATGTCCGAACGGCGGGAACGAGCTGGGCGTGCCCCCGCTGCCCACGCCCAGCTCGAACCGTCCGTCGGAGAGCTCGGCCAGCACCGCGGCATCCTCCGCCACCCGTAACGGAGCCTCCAGAGGCAGTGTCACGATGCTGGTGCCCAGCAGGATCCGTGAGGTGCGTGCGGCGGCGTGGGAGAGCAGCACGAACGGCGACGGCAGCCCGCCCTCGTCGGCGTGGAAATGATGCTGGGCAACCCAGGCACTGTCGAAGCCGAGTCGCTCCGCCGCCGCGATCTGCGTGAGAGCGAGTCGGTAGCGCTCCCGCGCGGGGGCGTCGTCGAGAACCCGGGTGAAGAATCCCAGCCGCTGTCGTGTCGTCATTCAGGAACCGCTCTTTCCTAGGTACGCCTCTTGGATTCTCGGATTATCGAGAAGCTCGGCCGCCGACCCCTCGACGACGATCTCGCCGGTCGCGAGGACGTACCCTCGGCTCGCGATCGACAAGGCCAGCTCGGCTTGCTGCTCGACCAGAAGCACGGCAACGCCCAGCTCGGCGTTCAGTCGTGCGATCTCGTCGAGCACCTGGTCAACGAGCTTCGGCGACAGACCCATCGTGGGCTCGTCCATGCAGATCAGGCGCGGGCGGCTCATCAGCGCCCGAGCGAAGGCGAGCATCTGCTGCTCGCCGCCCGAGAGCGTGCCGGCCTCCTGTCGGCGCCGCTCGGCCAGGCGGGGGAAGTGCGCGCGCATCCGCTCGATGTCTTCGGTGATGCCGGCGCGGTCGCTCCGGGTGTGTGCGCCCGCGTACAGGTTCTCGTCGACGGTCATCTGCGGGAAGACGCGGCGCGCCTCGGGAACGCTCGCGATTCCCGCTCGAACGCGCACGGCTGTCGGCCGGTGGGTGAGGTCGGCGCCGGCGAATGTGATCGTGCCCGCCTTGACCTTGTTCAGCCCGAGGATGGTCTTCATCGTCGTCGACTTGCCCGACGCGTTGCCGCCCAGGAGTGAGACGATCTCACCGTCGCCGACATCGATCGACACGCCTCGTAGGGCATGGAATGGACCGTAGTACACGTCGACGGCGTCCAGCCTCAGCAGCGGGGTCATCGCAGATCCTCCCCGCCGAGGTGGCGACGCCGGCCGAGGTAGGCCTCGATCACGGCCGGATCACGACGCACCGACTGCGGATCGCCCTCCGCGATGATGCGACCGCCGTCCATGACGATGACGCGGTCCGACACGGTCATGACCAGGTCGAGCTTGTGCTCGACCAACAGCATCGTCTGCCCCTGCGCCTTCAGTTCCAACAGCTGCGCGAGCACCTCCGCCGTCTCGGACTGGTTCATCCCTGCGGTGGGCTCGTCGAGCACGAGCAGCTTCGGTGCCGGCGCGAGCGCCCGCGCGATCTCGGTGCGGCGCCGGTTCGCATAGCTCAGTGAGTATGCCGGGTCGTCACGGCGAGGCCCCAGCCGCGCCTCGAACCGGTCGATCTCGCCCTGGATCACTGCGTCGATGGCGCGGCGCTCACGGCGCGCGGCCGGCGTGCCGATGATCGCGACGAACAGCTCGGCCAGCAGCGGGATCCACCGCAGGAGGAAAAGATGCGAGAGTCGGCGCAACGGGCGGTGAGCGCGCAGCGTCGAATGGACGCCGACCTCGATGTTGTCGGCGACCGACAGCGTCGCGAAGACGCGGCCGTTCTGGAACGTACGGGAGATGCCGTGCTCGGCGATGTCGACACTGTGGGCGCGGTCGATGCGTACCCCGTCGAGGGTGATCGACCCGCCGTTCGGCCGCAAGGCGCCGGTGACGAGGTTCAGCGTGGTGGTCTTCCCTGACCCGTTGGGCCCGATGATCGAGACCACCTCGCCGGCAGCGACGTGGAACGTGACACCATCGACCGCCTTCACCCCCTCGAAATGGCGCTCGAGGCGGGAGACCTGGAGCAACGCGTCGCTCATGAGTTGCTCACCAGGATGCCACCGGGACGGAAGCGCACCACGAGGATGAGAACGAGGCCGTAGACGATGATCCGCCACTCCGGGGCGAACCGCAGCAGCTCCATCGCGCCGATCAAGATGATCGAGCCGATCACGGCACCGTAGGGCAGGCTGATCCCGCCCAGGATCACGATCGTGACCACCAGCAGCGACATCAGCATCGTGAAGATCGTGGTGTCGATGTAGGTGTACTGGTGCGCCAGCAGCGACCCGCCGATGCCTGCGAAGAACGCCGAGACAGCGAAGGCGAGTGCCTTGTAGTCGCGCACGCGCACGCCCACCGAGAGTGCGGCGGTCTCGTCCGAGCCGACAGAGGAGATCACCCTGCCCAAGTGTGAGCGGCGCAGCCGCCACATCACCAGCAGCGTCAGCATCAGCACGGCGAAGTCGATCAGATAGTACGCCAGCGGGGTGTTCAGCGGGATGCCCGCGATCTGCGGCACCGGGATGTCATAGACAGCGTTGGGCACGATCAGCTGGATGACCGCGACGATGGCGATGCCCAGGCCTAGAGTCGCGATCGAGATGTAGTGTCCCTTCACGCCCCAGATCGGCGATGCCAGCACGGATGCGACGATCGCGGCGGCTAGGCCCGCGATCGGCAGCGCCGCCCAGAACGGGATATGCGCATACACGCTCAGCAGTGCCGACGTGTAGGCGCCGATCGCAATGGGACCGGCCTGGCCGAGCGCGAGCACGCCCGCCTGCCCGGCGGTCACGGTGAAGCCGGCGGCGATGATCGCATAGATGAGCACTTGTGTGCCGGTGGTGAGGATGTAGTTGTCGGCCACCAGGGGGATGACGATCCCGCCGACGGCGAACGCTGCCACCCATACCCATCGGGGAATGCGCAGCGGTCGCCCCTTGCCCAGGAACGTGCCGGTCAGCGGCTCGGTGGAGATCAATGGCACCCTGCCGAGCAGCCCTCCGGGCCGCACGATGAGCACCAGGATCAGGATGACGAAGACGATGATCAGTCGAGATGCGTCGCCGAAGGCGTAGATCCCGAATGCCTCGAGGATGCCGAGTACGAACCCGCCGATGACGGCGCCCACGAGCGAGCCGAGACCGCCCAGGGTGGCGGCCACGAACGCGGTCAGTCCGATGTTCAAGCCGGAGGTGGGGTTGACCACCCCGATGTACAGCGAGAAGAAGATGCCTGCGAGGCCGCCCAGTGCGGAGGCGATGACGAACGACAGATTCTGTACCGCGCCGACCGGGATGCCCATCTGCAGGGCCGCCTCCTGGTCTTGCGCGGTCGCCCGGATGGCGCGACCGGTGCGGCCGTACTTGAGGAACACCGACATCGCGACCATCACGACGGCGGTGATCGCCAGCATCACGATGTCCGAGGTGCCCACCCGCATGTTGCCGATGTGCAGGTTCGAGGTGGGCAGCACCTCGGGAAACACCCGGAACTGTGCGGTGAACGCCAGCTGTGACCCGTTGTCGAGGATCTGCGAGACCGCGTACGTGGACAGCATCGCCGCCAGAGGCAGGTACTTCGCCAGGGGGCGCACCACCGAGATGTTGATGATCAAGCCCAGCGCCGCGCAGATCACCAGCACCAGTGGCAGCGTGACCCAGAACGACAGCTGCAGCTTCACGACGAAGAACCATGCGAGCATGGCGCCGAGGCCGAAGAACGAGAACTGGGCGAAGTTGACGACGTTCATGACGCCGAACACGAGTGAGACGCCGACCGCTCCGAGGGCGTACACGTTCCCTCGGAGCAGGCCGGCGATCAGAGTGTCGAACATGGCGGGCGGGTCAGCGCAGACGGCTCAGCCGTTGTACGCGACCCACTTCCCGTCCTTGAGGATGGTCGGCGTGAACTGCGGGTGCAGGATGCGGCGGGTCGCGGGATCGAAGGTGACGGTGCCGTAGACGACGCTGGGCACGTGCGTGATCTCGCCGAAGCCCTTGAGGATCCCTGCGCGGGTCGTGCCACCGGCTTTGGCGGCCGCGACGGCGATGTTCAGCGCGTCATAGGCGCCCGCCTCGAAGCTGGTCACGTCGGCGTCGTCGGGGTACTTCTTCTTGAAGGCCGTCACGAACGCCTGAACGTTCTTGTCGGGGTTGGTCTCGATGAACTGCGCGCCGATGATGGAACCGGCGGCATCCGGAGTCCCGTCGAACGACTGCTCGTCCTGCCCTCCGTAGAACGTGCCCTGGTAGCCGATCGCGCGCAGCTGGGTGACGAGCTTGGCAGCATCGGGGCCGTAGCCGATGTGTACGAACGCCTGCGGGTGCGCGGCGACGGCCTTGGTCAGTAACGGTCGGTAGTCGTCGCTGGTGGGATCGACGGCCTCGGCGGCCGTGATCTTCAACCCGACCTTCTCAGCCTCGGCCGTGAATGCCTGGTAGGCGGGGATGCCCCAGTCCGAGGTGTTCAGGTAGGTCACACCGACCGAGTCGATGCCCTGCTTCTTGATGTAATCGGCGGTCCACTCGTAGCTGTCGCTGGTGGTGGTGGAGCTGGACCACTGGTATTGGCTGCCCTTGTCGGTGAAGTCGGGGTTCGAGTTGTTGAACCCGTACTGCAGCAGCTTGCCGGAGGTGTAGATGGGCGAGGCGGGGATGGATGCAGCCGACGAGTAGTCGCCGAACACCAGGATCACATCGGAGTCCCCCACGAACTTCTGCGCGACGGTCACGGACTGCTTCGGGTCGGACTGCGAGTCTTCATACTTCAGCGCCACCGGGTGGCCGTTGATGCCGCCGTTCGCATTCACCTGTTCGACGGCGAGGTCGAACGCCTGCTTGAACTGTTCGCCGTACTGGGCGTACTGGCCGGTCTGGGCGGCCGACACGCCGAAGTAGACGGTGCTGGTCGCGGAACCCGAGCCGCCCGTGGATGCCGTGGCGCCGGCGAGGCTGCAGCCGGCCAGTGCCAGGGCGGCTGCGGTTGCGACCGTGCTGGCGAACAATGCGCGTCGAATGATGCGGGACATGATGAGGCTCCTTCTGGGGGCGAGGAAGGCAGAGGGGATCGCAGGGCCGATCCGGCCTGCAGCCCGGGGCTCCACCACAGTGGCACCGCTGTCAGCGCCGTGCGCGCCGTGTGACCGAAAACGACGTCATATGACCGAAAACGACGTCATATGACACGCCGCTCGAAGAAGTGCGATGATCGTTGCCGAGCCCAGGGGAGGAGCTGGACATGTGTCCTGGTCCGCGCCTTATGCCTGCGCGACGGGCAGCCCCAGCGCCGACCCGACGGCTCGGTTGACGACCCGCCCGCCGGCGGTGTTCAGCCCGCCGCCGAGGGCGGCATCGCCCTGGGCGGCCTGCTCCCACCCGTTGTCCGCCAGCGTCAGCAGGTACGGGAGGGTCGCGTTCGTCAGCGCTTGTGTGGAGACGACTGGTACAGCTCCCGGCATGTTCGCCACGCAGTAGTAGACCGCATCGTGCACGACATAGGTCGGGTTGTCGTGCGTGGTGGGGCGCGAGCCCTCGAAGCAGCCTCCCTGGTCGATCGCGATGTCCACCAGCACGGAGCCTGGCTTCATGCTCGCCACCATCTCGTCGGTGACGAGTTTCGGTGCCGACGCACCGGGTATGAGCACGGAGCCGATCACGAGGTCTGCCGTGGCCACCTGCGTGGCGATCTCCCATCGGCTCGACATCCGAGTGTGCAGACGCCCGTGATAGCGGTTCTCCAGCTCGCGCAGTCTGTGCAGGTCCAGATCGATCACGGTGACATCGCCGCCGAGCCCGAGCGCGTTCACCGCAGCCTGCTCTCCCGCCGTTCCCCCGCCGATCACGACGACCTTGGCCTTCGGCGTTCCTGCGACACCGCCGATGAGCGTGCCACAGCCTCCCTGCGTGCTCATCAGGAAGTATGAGCCGACGACCACCGAGAGCCGGCCGGCCACCTCGCTCATCGGAGACAGCAGTGGCAGCGATCGATCCGGCAGCTGAACCGTCTCGTATGCGAACGCGGGGGTTCGTGCGGTCAAGAGCGCGTCGGCGAGCGGTCGGTTCGCCGCGAGATGCAGGTAGGTGAACAGGATCTGGTCTTCACGCAGGTAGCCGTACTCGCTCGGAAGCGGCTCCTTGACCTTCGTGATGATGTCTGCGCGAGCCCACACCTCGTCCGACGATCCGGCGACCACGGCTCCGGCCGCGCGGTAGACGGAGTCGGGGATGTGCGCACCGAGACCAGCACCGCTCTGGACGATGACCTGGTGGCCGTGGGAGATGAGCGCGTCGACTCCCGCCGGCGTCATCGCCACCCGATTCTCGCTGTTCTTGATCTCTGTGGGCACGCCGATGTGCATGTGTTCCTCCTCGATGACTGCGCAGGAAAGGATTGCACAGATTCGATATGCGTGATCAAGTACTGAAGGTTCATTCCGATAATCACTCAATGATGAAGATCCTTCATTCTTCGGCCCGCGTAGAGTGTCATTCCGTGAACGATCTTCGGAATTCAATGGCGCTGGATGCGGTGGATCTCCGACTCGTGCAACTGTTGTCCGCGGATGCTCGGGCCACGAATGCGAGCCTGGCGACGTCGGTTTCCGTCGCGCCGTCGACCGCCCATACGCGATTGCATTCCTTGCTGCGACGGGGCGTGATCACCGGCTTTCATGCGGCGACCAATCAGAGCTCGATCGGTAACGGGCTCCAGGCCATGATCGGGGTCTCGCTTCAGGCCGGTGCTCGTCAGGAGAACATCCACGACTTCGTGGATGCGGTCTGTCTGTTGCCGCAGGTCGTTCAGATGTTCTTCGTGAGCGGTTCGGAGGACTTCTTGATCCATGTCGCCGTCCCGGGCGTGGCAGAACTGCGCCAGTTCGTGCTCGACAATCTCTCCGGGCAGCGCCGGGTTGCGTCCACCAAGACCAGCGTGATCTTCGAGTACCGGCGAAATCAGGTCGTCTCACCCTTCAGCTGAGCACCGGAGGCGGGTGCTGCGCGGCTGCGACGTACGTGTCATCAGGGGTTGTGGTCGCGGGCCGGCTGCGATACTCTTCCCTCGCGTTCATAACCATGATGCTATGAACCTGATCGATCAGCGAGGATCACGTGCCTGGAATCTACGGAGAACTGGTCCAGCGCAAGAATGGCCGCATCGGCGGCCATCGCTCGGTGCGCTGACCTCCTTCCCTGCTCTTCGTGTCTCGATAGCGCAGCGGCGGTCTGATTCTTCGCGTTCTCGAAGAGACGTCCTTGGTCGAGGTCGGTTCGAACGCATTTCGCTGTGCCGCGGCTTCTCCTCGGTATTCACGCCGAATGAACCCATTTTCTTGCGCCTATTCGTGTGGCGCGCACATCACTTCCGTGAGGTTCTGTCTTTCATGCATATCGATGAATCCCTGTATTCTGTTTCTGCAATCCGCTCTCAGTTCCCCGCTTTGCGATCCGCCGGTGCGCTTTTCGACGCTCCCGGGGGTACACAGACACCCGTTCGTGTCGCGAACGCGATCCGAGACGCGATGGTCACTTCGGTGTCGCAGCGCGGTCGCAACAATTACAGTGAGCAGGCCGCCGATCGCATCGTCATGGCGGCCAGGCGGGCGATGGCCGATTTTCTCAACGTCGAGGCCGACGCCGTGGTGTTCGGTCGCAGCGCCACGCAGATCAACTTCGATATGGCGCGGGCCATCGGCCGCGCGCTCGTCCCCGGCGATGAGATCGTGGTGAGCAGGTTGGACCACGATGCCAACATCCGGCCCTGGGTGATCGCTGCGGAGGCGAACGATCTGACCGTCCGCTGGATCGACTTCGACAAGCGATCCGGTGAGCTCCGGCTGGAGCACGTTCGCGAGGCTCTCTCGGAGCGGTCTCGCCTCGTCGCCGTCACTGGCGCCTCCAACTTCTTAGGGACCAAGCCCGACATCCCGGCGATCGCGGCGGAGGCGCATCGGGTCGGTGCAGAGCTGTACCTGGACGCGGTGGCGTATGCAGCGCATGAGCTGGTCGACTTCGCTCAGTTGGGTGTCGACTACGTCGTCTGTTCTCCCTACAAGTTCTGCGGTCCTCATCTCGGGGTGCTGGGATCGACGGTCGAGAGGCTGAGCGGGCTCGTCCCCGACAAACTTCGCCCGTCGACGATGCGGGTGCCGAACCGATTCGAGTTGGGCACTCTGCCGTATGAGGCGCTGGCCGGGGTCGCGGAGACCGTCGAGTTCCTCGCTGACCTCACGGTCGGCCCCGGGAGCCGGCGAGAGCGGCTGGAGCGCTCATATCGAGCATTGGCGGCCCACGAGTCGGCGCTTTTCGACGAGCTCGTGAAGGGGATCGAGCAGACGGCGGGAGTGCGGCGGATCGGGAGCCCGGGCAGCTGTGTTCCGACGGTGCTGTTCGCCGTGGACGGCAGGACCCCGGAACAGACGTGCCGTGAGCTGGGCGCGCGCGACGTGGCGGTCATGGGCGGCTCGTTCTACGCGATCGAGGCGGCCGAGTTCGCGGGGCTCGGCGAAGGAGGCGTTCGCGCCGGAATAGCGCCGTACACCAACGCGGAGGACGTGGCGCGGCTTCTGGAAGCGGTGGCCGATCTCTCTCCGTCTTCAGTCGCAAGGTCGTGAGAACGCGACATGTCATGCCGATCAATGCACACCGAACAGAACGATGAGGAGTAGTCCCATGAAGCGAAAGATGTCGATCATTGCCGGACTGAGCGTCTGCGGATTGTTGTTCGCAGGCTGTAGCTCGGCCGGCGTCACGGACCCCGGGCCGAGCGCGTCCCATCAGGCTGCAGGAGGCGGCGGCGGGTCCAGCGAAGACCTCGGCGCATCGATCGTGGCCGCGGTCAAGGTCGACCCGGCGGTTCAGAAGCTCCTGCCCGCCGAGTACGCGAAATCCGGAGTCCTGCAGGAGGGGACCAACATCCAGTTCCCGCCCGCGAACTTCTTCGCATCGGATGGGAAGACGCCCATCGGCAACGAGATCGACACGGCGAAGGCGATCGCTGCACGGCTCGGTGTGAAGGTGGAGTTCCAGAACTCGCCGTTCGAGAATCTGATCACGAGTCTCCAGTCGGGCCGCGTCGATTTCACGATGGCGAGCATGAATGACACGCCCGAGCGTCAGAAGAAGATCGATTTCGTCGACTATTTCAAGACGGGGATCGGGATGCTGGTCAAGAAGGGCAATCCTGACAACATCAAGACTCCGCAAGACCTGTGTGGCCACTCGGTCACGGCCGGCGTGGCGAGCAGCCAGGCGACATGGGCGAAGCAGCTGAGTCAGAAGTGCGTCGCGGACGGCCACAAGGCCATCGACGTCGTCGAGTCGAACGACGATCAGCAGCGACTGAACTCCGTTCGCACCGGTCGCGACACGGCAGAGTTGAACGACCTCGCGAACCTCCTCTACATCGCTCGGACCGCAGGCAACGGCGCCTATTTCGAGGTCGCGAACTCGGAGCCCCTCGAAGGGGCCCTGTACGGCATCGGCGTGACCAAGGGCAACACCGCACTGCGCGACGCGATCCAGGCGGCGCTGCAGTCGCTCATGGACGACGGCACCTATCAGAAGATCCTCGATGCCTGGGGGCTCACGTCTGCGTACATCGGCAAGGCCACCGTCAACGCGGGCACGGACTGATCGTGCGCCTGCACGCGGCGTCGTTGCCGACTGGCCCCTGATACCCCTATCCGCTCACCATGCCGGGGGTGGAAGCGACGGCTTCCGCCCCCGGCCCCTTCAAGGAGTCACATCATGGCGACGGCACATGCACAGCTCTCTCCCCTCTCCGAGATGCGTGTCAAGGAGTATCCGCGACGATATCCGTGGCGCTGGGTCGCTGCCATCGTCATCCTCGCGCTTGTCGGGTGGGTCATCTGGACCCTCGCCGGCGCTGACATCGTGTGGGCACACGTGCTGCCGTATGTCGGCATGGACGTGTTCGTGCAGGCGGCGATCAACACCCTCGTCCTCGCCGTCGCATCGCAGGCGCTGGCGATAGCCATCGGTGTCGTCATGGCGATTCTGCGCATCTCGCACAACCCGGTCGCCAGAACCGTCTCGATCGTCTATATCTGGCTGTTCCGAGGTCTGCCGGTTCTCGTGCAGCTTCTGCTCTGGTACAACCTCGCGCTCGTGTTCACATCGATCAAACTCGGGGTGCCCTTCACCGACGTCGTGTTCTTCTCCGCGCCGACCAATGCCGTGATGACCCCCTTCGTGGCGGGGCTGCTCGGCCTCTCCCTCAACGAGAGCGCCTACATGGCCGAGATCATCCGCGCGGGGATCAACGGGATCGACAAGGGGCAGACAGAAGCCGCCCATTCGCTGGGAATGAGTCCGATGAGCACCATCACGCGGATCGTCCTGCCGCAGGCGATGCGGATCATCATCCCGCCGACGGGCAACGACTTCATCAACATGATCAAGACGACATCCATGGCCTCGGTGATCACCTACGTCGAGCTCGTCAGGGCGGCCAACATGGTCGCGAGCAGGAACCTCGAGGTGATGGAGACGCTGTTCGCCGCAGCGATCTGGTACATGATCCTGGTGTCGTTGGCGAGCATCGGGCAGTACTACCTGGAGCGGATGTTCACCCAATCGAGGGGCCCGGGCTTGTTCGCGTCGGTGTGGCGCTCCGTGGTCAGGCCCCCGATGGCGCGCGTGAAGATGGAAAGGATCCAGGCCGATGTCTGAAGCCCCGATCCTCCGCGAGGAACCGCTCGTCAAGATCCGGCACGTTCGCAAGTCGTTCTCCGGAACCGAAGTGCTCCGAGACATCAACCTCGACGTGCACCGTGGAGAGGTCTTCTGTTTGCTCGGTGCCTCGGGCGCGGGCAAGAGCACCTTGCTTCGCGCGATCAACAGATTGGAGACCGTCGACGGCGGAGAGATCTGGGTCGATGGCATGAGGATCGGCTACGGTGCGCATCGCGATGGCGTTCGTGCTCTGAGCGAGCGTGAGATGGCCGGCCAGCGACGGCATATCGGAATGGTGTTCCAGCGCTTCAACCTGTTCGGGCACATGACCGCTCTGGAGAACGTGGCCGAAGCTCCACGAGTCGTGTTGCACAGACCCGCAGAGTCCGCGAGGCGGGAAGCGATGCGGTTGCTGGCCGATGTCGGGCTCGCGGAGAAGGCGCATCAACACCCGGGCGAACTCTCCGGAGGTCAGCAGCAGCGGGTCGCCATCGCGCGAGCGCTTGCCATGAAGCCGAGCCTGATGCTCTTCGACGAGCCGACCAGCGCGCTGGACCCCGAGCTGGTCGGGGAGGTGCTCAACGTGATGACGGAGCTTGCGCGCGGGGGGATGACGATGATCGTGGTCACGCACGAGATGAGCTTCGCGCGAGACGTCGCCGACCGGGTGGCGTTCATGCACCACGGCGAGGTCGTCGAGACGGCGACGCCCGACGAGTTCTTCACCCGTCCGGCACACGAGCGCGCGCGGCAGTTCCTCGCTCGGACAGACATGGGCGCCGCTGCCCGGCGTCGCCCCGCGCGCTGACCGCACCCGCCGAGGCGCTGCACTTTTCCGCTGATGCGGCTGTCTTTGTCTGGAGCATCAGCGGAAAGGTGCAGCCGGGACGAAAACCTGCCGCATCGGATGCGGCTGCGCTCGGGATCGTGACGCCGTCACACCGGGGTGTAGAGCACGACCTGCAGATCGGGGCGATCGGAGGGCCGTAGCTGGTGGTGCTCGAACGTCACGGTCCGGCCCTCGCCGACGTGGAAGACGCGCTCCCGCGACTGGAAGCCGCCGACGTCGTACGACTCCCATCCCGCGCGGAACTCGGGGCTGGCCTCGCCGAGCGCCTGCACGAGCTGTGCGGTGGACGGATCGGCCAGCCGACCGGCCTCGGCGCGGAACTCCGCGAGAAAGCGCCGGCTCGTGACATCCCAGTCGTCCAGCAGAGTGCGTACGTACGGATCGGTGAACACGAGCCACAGCAGGTTGCGCTCGCCGGGGGCGACGTCGGCGATCGGAGGATACAGCCGCTCGTAGGCGGCGTTCCATCCCGCCATCCCCCAGTCGGGGGTCAGGGCGTAGGCGGGATGCGGCAGGGCGTCCAGCAGCCGCTGCACGTGCACGGGCGCGGGCTCGACGCGCGCGGGTCGCGGCCGCGCATAGCCGGCGAGCCCGAGAACGTACGCACGCTCGGCGTCGGTCAGCCGCAGCGCGTCGGCGATGGCGGTGAGCACCTGTCGCGAGGGGTGGATGTCGCGTCCCTGCTCGAGCCACGTGTACCACGTGATGCTCACCCCCGACGTGACCGAGACCTCCTCCCGGCGCAGTCCCGTGGTGCGTCCGCGACTGGTCGGCGGAAGGCCCGAGGCCGCGCGGTCGAGCCGCTCCCGGCGCGAGCGCAGGAACGCGCCCAGCTCCTGGCGTCGCGGATCGAACATGACCTCAGGGTAGTGCTCGTAGTGCTAGTGCAAGCGGCGTCTGTTTCGGCATCCCACTAACACCCACACTGGGACCATGCCCGATCTGCGTTCTCGTACCGTCACCCACGGCCGCAACATGGCCGGCGCGCGCGCCCTCATGCGTGCGTCCGGCGTCGACGCCGGCGACTTCGGCAAGCCGATCATCGCCGTCGCCAACAGCTTCACGGAGTTCGTGCCCGGCCACACCCATCTGCAGCCGGTCGGCCGCATCGTCTGCGAGGCGATCAAGCAGGCAGGTGGCATCGCCCGCGAGTTCAACACGATCGCCGTCGACGACGGCATCGCGATGGGCCACTCCGGCATGCTCTACTCGCTGCCCAGCCGCGACCTCATCGCCGACTCGGTCGAGTACATGACCAACGCGCATCAGGCCGACGCGCTGGTGTGCATCTCGAACTGCGACAAGATCACACCGGGGATGCTGCTGGCGGCTCTCCGGCTGAACATCCCGACCGTGTTCGTCTCGGGCGGCCCGATGGAGTCCGGTCGCGCTGTGCTGCAGGACGGCACGGTGCGCACCCTCGACCTCGTCGACGCGATCAGCGACGCGGTGAACGAGAGCATCTCGGATGCCGACATGCTGCGCATCGAGGAGTCGGCGTGCCCCACGTGCGGGTCGTGCTCGGGCATGTTCACCGCCAACTCGATGAACTGCCTCACCGAGGCCATTGGCCTGGCGCTTCCCGGCAACGGGTCGGTCCTGGCCACGCACACCGCCCGCCGTGCGCTGTATGAGCGCGCAGGGGCGCTCATCGTCGACATCGCGCACAAGTACTACGACGACGATGACGCCTCGGTGCTGCCGCGCAACATCGCCACGCGCGACGCATTCGACAACGCGATGGCGCTGGACATCGCGATGGGCGGCTCGACCAACACGATCCTGCACCTGCTGGCGGCCGCGCACGAGGCGGGGGTCGACTACGGCTTGACCGACATCGACGCGGTGTCGCGCCGGGTGCCGTGCCTTGCGAAGATCGCGCCGAACATCGCCCATGACCGCACCTACTACATGGAGGACGTACATCGGGCCGGCGGCATCCCCGCGATCCTCGGCGAGCTGCGCCGCGGCGGACTGCTGCACGAAGACGTGCACTCCGTGCATGCGACGACGCTGGGCGAGTGGCTCGATGACTGGGACATCCGCGGCGGAAAGGTCTCCGACCAGGCGCGCGACGTCTGGTTCGCGGCGCCCGGCGGAGTGCGATCGTCGTCGGCGTTCAGCCAGTCCGAGCGCTGGCTGGCGCTGGACGAGGATGCCGCATCGGGCTGCATCCGCGATGTCGAGCACGCCTACTCGGCCGACGGCGGGCTCGCCGTGCTGCGCGGCAACATCGCGGTGGACGGCGCGGTCGTGAAGACCGCGGGCGTCGACCCCTCGATCTGGACGTTCTCGGGCCCGGCCGTCGTGTGCGAATCGCAGGAGGAAGCTGTCGAGAAGATCCTGAACAAGCAGATCGGCGAGGGCGACGTCGTCGTGATCCGCTACGAGGGCCCGAAGGGCGGACCGGGCATGCAGGAGATGCTGTACCCGACGTCGTTCTTGAAGGGCCGAGGCCTGGGCAAGAAGTGCGCGCTGATCACCGACGGCCGCTTCTCCGGCGGCACGTCGGGCCTGTCGATCGGGCACATCTCGCCCGAGGCCGCCTCCGGCGGTGTCATCGCGCTCGTCGAGGACGGTGACATCGTCTCGGTCGACATCCCGACCCGCTCGCTGACCCTGGACGTGCCCGAGGACGTGCTCGACGCCCGCCGCGAGGCACTGTTGGCCACCGGTGGGTACCGCCCGCGCACCCGCGTGCGCCACGTCTCGGCCGCCCTGCGCGCGTACGCCGTCATGGCCCAGTCGGCCGACAAGGGCGCGGTGCGCGACGTCGAGGCGGTCGAGCGGGCGATGGATGCCGCATCCGCCCTCGCGGCGGAGCCCGCCGCCGTCTGACGACCCTTCTCCGGTCGTTGAGCGAGCGTGATTCCCTCCCGGTCGTTGAGCGAGCGTGATGTCCCTCCCGGTCGTTGAGCGAGCGGAGCGAGTCGAAACGAGGCACTGCTCGGTCGTTTCGACTCCTCGCTGCGCTCGTCGCTCAACGAGCGGGAGGGGCGCTTGTCGCTCAACGAGCGGGAGGGGCGCTCGTCGCTCAACGAGCGGGAGGAGCGCTCGTCGCTCAACGAGCGGGAGGGGCGCTCGTCGCTCAACGAGCAGGCGCGCTCAGGCGGTGCGGGTCACCCGCGCCTGCCAGATCTCCGGACCGGATTCCAGCTCCTCCCAGCCGGCGGCACCCGGTCGCTCGGCATCGAGCATGTAGTGGATGCCGCGCGGATCATGGTCGGCCACGAGCACGAAGCTCGTCTGGGCGTCGAGCGCGTCGAAGGCGCCCATCGCCATGTCGGCGCAGCTCATCGTGCCGCGCTCACGCGCGTCGACGATCTGCTCGCCGGCGTGCGTCGGCGGGATGTTCTCGGTCATGGTGTCTCCTGGATGGCGGCTTCGCCGGCGGACCCGGGTGTGGATGCCGTCGCCTTGCGCGCGACGATGGCGATCGCCGCGATGTGCTTCTCGTTGCGCTGGAACGCCGCGCGCATGGTGTTCACGCGCCTGCGCACGTCGGCGTCGCGCAGGTAGTTGCCGGCGATGCGCAGGGTGCCGCGCACGCCCTCATCCGCCAGCAGACGCCGGAAGTGCAGCAGCCGCATCGGCGCGTGCACGATCTGCTCGACGACGAACCCGTGCGCGGCGAACAACGACTGCCACTCGGGCGTGGTCAGCGGCCGGGTGTTGACCTTCTGCGAGCGCACCAGCGAGAGACGCACGTCCTCAGCGCTGGCCAGCGGAATGTCGTCGGGAACGAGCGCGAGCTCGTGCACGGCGTAGCGTCCTCCCGGCCGCAGGATACGGGACACCTCGTCGAGGATCTCGCCTTTGTGCGCGTTCGTGTTCATGGTGAGCATGGCCTCGTTCAGCACGACGTCGCACGAGGCACCCGCGAGCCCGGTGCGTTTCGCGTCGCCGACGGCGATCGTGCCGCGTGCGCCGATCGACTGCGCGGCGATGGCAGCGGCATCCGTGTCGCCTTCCACGCCCGTGTACGAAGCCGGGCCCGCATCCAGCAGCAGGCGCGCGGTCAGCCCCAGCCCGGGCGCGAGCTCGACGACGTCGGCGCCCCGCAGCGGCAGCATCCCCACCAGGCGGGTGGTCAGCTGGCGTCCGCCCGGCCGCAGCACCTTCTTGCCTAGGCGCGCCAGCAGCCAGTGCGCGGGGACGTCCTGCGCGCGCCGATCGGACAGCGGCACGTCGTGTGGGGATGCCGCGGTGCCGCTCATGCCTCCACGCTACAAGCGCTGCGCAGGGGCAGGGTCGGAAGCGGGATGATCATCGTGCACTCACTTCGTGAGCCGGGACAGCTGAGCTGCAAGAGAATTCGCCGACTGGCGCAGGATGAGTCCGAGCTCGCGCGCGCGTGGGGCGTCGATCCGGCTGGCGGGAGCGGCGACCGTGAGTGCGGCCATGTGGTTTCCGGGGTCGTAGCGAAACGCGACGCCGACCTCGTGCACGTCCTCGTAGGCGAGCCCGAGGCCGACGGCGTATCCGGCCCTCTGCGCGGCGGCGACCTGGTCCGAGAGCCAGCCCTCGTCGAAACTGCGGACACGCCGCGACAGGAAGATGACTCGCTCGATGCGCTCGGGGGTCATCAGAGACAGCATCGCGATCCCGGCCGCGCTCGCGATGACGGGAAGTCTTGATCCGCTCTTCAGCCCGACCCGGACGGTTCGGGGGCCCTCTATGCCATCGAGGAAGTAGACGTCTGCGCCGAGCCTCGTCACCAGATGCACGGTCTCCTCCGTCGCGCGCCGCAGGCCGGCAAGCGCCGGCCGCGCGGCCGCGATCAGATCATCGTGCGCCACGACGGCCGAGGTGAGCCCGGCGAACGCCGGCCCGAGTGTGTACAGCCGTGACCCGAGCGGCTGGATGACGAAGCCCGCCTCGCGCATGGTGACCATCAAGCGGTGCGCGGTGGACCGCGCCACATCGAGTTCCTCAGCGATGTCAGCGAGACGCATCGCGCCCCGTTCGCCCATCAGGGTCAATGCCATGAGCGCCTTGCGCACCGATTCCATCCGCGTCTGACCTCCTCAGTGTTGTCTCCATCCCACCATATGGAACTTCAATGTGAGGTTTTGGAGCACTATGTGGAATTTTGTTGACGTGTCTGTGCGGGTGACAGAGCATGGCCCTCATGCACTGACGGCCGAGAAGGACGAGGCCGCCAGATCCAGGTGCATACGAACCCATGTCAAGACGAGGGTGTCTGGAGGACGAGGTTGAGAATCCACGTGCCGCAGGCGAGGCCTACACGGTCGGCTGCGGCGGGCTGCGCTCCGGCGCTCGGATCCTGGCCTCTGTGTCAGCTGTGATTCGTCGAAACGGTGATGTACCGACGGTCGCAGGGCACGGGCTTCGTTCAGATCAGCAGAGAAAGGACTCGTAATGAATCGACGCCGACTGCTCGGCTTCGCCGGCCTCACTGTCGCGGCATTGGCTCTCGCGGCCTGCACAGGAACGACGGCTCCCCCCAGTAAGGATCTGCCGACCGGGAACGGCATCAGTGACGAGCTCATCGCCGCTGCGAAGGCCGAAGGCACGCTCACCCTGTATCACGGCACGACCGAGGAGCCCACTCGGGAGTGGGTGCAGGGGTTCATGGATGAGTACGGGATCGACGTCGTCCAGCTGCGTGATTCCAGCAATCCGCTCTACTCGCGGTGGGCTCAGGAGGAGAACGCGGGGCAGCACATCGCAGACCTCGTGATCCTCAGCGACCTGCCGAACATGCTGGAGGCCAACGACAACCACCTGTGGATGGACTACACGCCCGCCGAGTTCGACAAGTACCCCGATGTCTCCAAGCGCGAGGGTGCCTTCATGCCGCTCTACTCGCTCTACCAGACGCTGACCTACAACACCGACCAGATGACTCCGGACGAGGTCGCATTCATCCAGTCGGAGGGAGTGAAGGGACTCGCTGATCCTCGGTTCAAGAACCGGATCTCGATCGGCAACCCCCACAACGCGCTGCAGATCCTGGCCTTCTTCGACGTGCTCGCCGAGCAGTACGGATGGGACTGGCTCGACGCGGTGGCCGCCAACAAGCCGCGTGTCGTTGACAGCTCGAACCCGCAGGTGCAGAGCCTGGTCCAGGGCGAGGAGGCCCTTGCCCTGGCGATTCCCTCCTCGGTCGCAGCCGGCCAGTGGGCGCAGGGCGCACCCCTCGAGTTCCAGTACCCCGACCGCACGACCGGCGTGACCTGGATGATGGGCATCTCCGCGGGGGCACCGCACCCGGCCGCCGCGCGTCTGTTCATGGAATGGGCGACCTCGGCGAAGGCCAACAGCGAGTTCGCGCTGCTCGGCCAGGGAGAGCCGACCTATCAGGGCGCCGAGGACGCGCGCACCTTCCTCAAGGAGCCCTGGTACGAGGCACCCCGGGAGGTCTGGGACGACTGGGGCGTCGACAAGGAGTTCCTCGATGGTGGCAAGGACTTCCTCGCCCGCTGGGACAAGGCGTTCGGCTACTCGGGTTAGTCCCGGTGCTCACTCGTTCGTCCAAGACTAGGAGGCTGCTCAAGTGACCGACATCACAACGTTGGTGGAGGCCGAGCACGCGCCGGCGCCTGGAACGCCCCAGCGGGCGTCCCGGGCGCCGGGGGCGCGGCGCGCGCGGACGTATCCGTACCTCGTATGGCCCGTTCTCGCGGTGCTGGTCGTCCTGATCGCCGTCCCCGTCGTGGCGATGTTCTACGGAGCGGTCCAGGACGGGAACCTCGGCAGCCCGAAGGGCACGTCGTTCTCGCTGCGTGCCCTGGCCCAGGTCTATCTCGGCTGGCCGTACATCTCGACGCTGCTGGGCACGGTGGGGCTCGCGCTCGCCGTCGCGCTGCTGTCCACCGCCATCGGCTCGCTGTTCGCGTGGATCATGTCGCGCACCGACGTGCGGTTCCGCAAGTTCTTCGAGCTCACGGTCATCGCCCCGCTGTTCCTGTCGCCGTTCATCGGCGCCATCGCCTGGATGACCCTCGGCGCTCCGAAGTCCGGCATGATCAACGTGAATCTGCGGCATGTGTTCGGCACCGACTTCACCCTGATCGACGTCATGAACGTCCCCGGGATGATCTTCGTGATGACCATGTATTACGTGCCCTACGGGTATCTGCTCGTGGGTGCGGCGCTGCGCAACATGGATCCGTCCCTGGAGGACGCCTCCTACATCAACGGGAACGGCCATCTGCGCACGGCATTCCGAGTCACCCTTCCCCTCGTGCGGCCGGCCATGGCTGCGGCGTTCTTCTTCATCGCGGTGCTCTCCACCGGCGTGTTCTCCGTTCCGGGCGTGCTTGGCGGGCGCGATGGGTTCGTTCCGCTCGCCGTGCGCATCTACCGCGCGACCGAGGTGTTCCCGTCCGACTATGCCGTCGCCGCCTCGATCGGCACGATGCTGTTCATCGTCACCATCATCGGTGTCTTCTTCTACCGTCGGGCAGTGGCCAATGCGGCACGGTTCGTCACGGTCAGCGGTCGTGGATTCCGACCGCGGATCATCAAGCTCGGCAGTTGGCGCTGGGTGGTGACGACCGTCCTCGTGATCAACTTCGTCGTGGCGATCGTGCTGCCCTACATCGCTCTGGTGATCGTGTCGCTCACGCCCTACGCGCAGACCGACTTCACCAAGCTCAATCTCTCGTTGAACAACTTCACCGCGGTCCTCACTGCCCCCAAGGTGATGGAGGCATCCTGGAACACCCTCCTGCTCGGCATCGGGTCGCCCACGGCCTGTGTGGTGCTCGGCGTTCTGATCGCGTTCATCACCGTCCGCTCCGGCAGCCCGATCAAGGGGATCATCGACTATCTCGCGACGATCCCGCTCGCCATCCCGGGTCTGGTGCTGGCGACCGGCATGATCTGGCTCTACATCCGCACGCCGATCTATGGCACGCTGTGGATCCTGCTGGTCGCGCACGTCGCCGCGTATCTGACCCATGCGTCGCGGCTCGCCTCGAACGGTCTCATCCAGATCGACAAGTCGCTCGAGGAGGCGTCGATCGTCAACGGCGCGTCGTTGCCACGCACCCTGTGGCGGATCACCACCCCGCTGATCCGACCGTCGCTGCTGTCGGCCTGGATCCTGATCTTCATCTTCTCCGTGCGTGAGATCAACGAGGCGATCATGCTCTATTCGGCGCGATCGAACGTCTTGTCCGTCGTGACGTGGGACTACATGCAGAACGGTCAGATCCGTCAGGCCGCCGTCGTGGGCATCCTCCAGACAATCGGCCTCATCCTCGGCGTGCTGGTCGCCCGCTACGCCTTCCGCGTCAAGCTCACCAGTGCCTCTCTCTAGAACAACCCAGGGAACACCATGACCACTTCATTCTCGACAGCAGCCTCTCCGCAGGCCGGCGCTCGTTCCGTCCCCGCGCTGGAGGTGAAGGACCTCCGCATCAGCTATGGCGCCGTCGAGGCGGTGAAGGGCATCAGCTTCACCGTCGAGCAGGGCGAGTTCGTGACCCTCCTCGGCCCGTCCGGATGCGGCAAGACCACGACGCTGCGCTGCATCGCCGGTCTGGAGGCTCCATCCGGTGGCGTGATCAGGATCAACGGCACGGAAGTCGCCAGCGTCACGCGTCAACTGTCACCGGACCGACGGGGCATCAACATGGTGTTCCAGTCCTATGCGGTCTGGCCCCATCTGACCGTCGAGCAGAACGTCGCCTACGGGCTGCACGGCAAGAAGCTGGACCGGTCCGAGATCCGCCGGCGTGCCCTGGCCGCTCTCGAGCTGGTGGGCCTGGAGAAGTTCGCGGATCGCTACGGAACGGAGCTCAGCGGTGGTCAGCAGCAGCGCGTGGCTGTCGCGCGCGCGACGGTGACCGACCCGGCGATCATCCTGTTCGACGAGCCGCTGTCGAATCTGGACGCGGGCCTGCGGGAGCGGATGCGGGCCGAGCTGCTGTCCTTGCAGCGCCAGATCGGACGCACGGCCATCTACGTCACGCACGACCAGAGCGAGGCGATGGCCATGTCCGACAAGATCATCCTGATGAACAACGGCGCCATCGACCAGCAGGCCACACCGCGGGAGCTGTACAACCGTCCTCGCACGCGGTTCGCCGCCGACTTCGTCGGCACGACGAACGTGCTCGAAGGCGTGCTGGAGACCGTCGGCGAGCGGCGCTTCTTCCGGGATGGCGAGCAGGGGATCGAGCTGGCCGTGAGCGATCGGGATGCGGCGGACGGCGCCGCCATCGCCGTCACCCGCCCGGAGCACATCCGGTTGACGACGGACACGAACAGCCTGAACGCCCTGCCGGGAAAGGTCCTGTCGGTCGAGTTCCTGGGGAGCCGGTGCGACGTGTCGGTCGACGTGCCCGGCATCCGCTTCCGGATCGAGGCGCCGGCAGGCTTCGAGGCCGCCGTGGGCAGCCCGATCACGGTCGTGTTCGATCCCGATGCGATCCTCATCCTCCCGGCGACGGGGCAGGCCTGAACGCGATGCCCGATCGTGAGGACCACCCGGTGGTCGGGTACCGCGTCGAGGACGGCATCGCCCGTCTTCGGATCGACCGTCCCGAGCGCGCCAACGCGATCTCGTATGACGTGATGCTCGAGATCATCCGCGCCATCGAGCTCGCCGCGGAGGATCCTGCCGTCGCGCTCGTGCAGCTCACCGGCGCCGGTGGGGTGTTCTCGTCGGGCCGCGATATGAAAGAGGGCAGCGCAGGCACCCGCACGCCGGAGTTCAGCCGGACGCTGATGAAGGGGATGTATCGCAATCTGTTCGAAGTGCTCCTCGAGTCGCCGAAGCCGACAATGGCCATCGTCAACGGACCGGCCGTGGCCGCCGGGACCGAGCTCGTCCTCGCGTGCGACATCCGGATTCTCGTCGAGGACGCCTATCTCCAGCTGCCCGAGGCGCGGCGAGGCGTCGGCGCCAACTTCGGCACGATCGTGCTGAGCCAGATCGCTCCTCGTGCGCTCGCTGCCGAGTGGATCTTCACGGGACGCAGGATTCCGGCAGAGGAAGCCCTGCGCTGGGGACTCGTCAACCGTGTGGTGGCACGAGACCAGCTCGATGCCGCGGCAGCCGAGATGGCCGAGTCGATAGCGGCGAACGCCCCGTTGTCACTGCGTCGGATGAAGGAATCGATGACCAAGTCGTGGGGAATCCCCCTTCCGGTGGCGTTGCGGATCGGCACGCTCGGGCCGAACCCGTATCTGTCCGAGGACCGTGAGGAGGGTGCTCGCGCCTTCTTCGAACGACGAGAGCCGAACTGGAGTGGCCGATGAGATTCGTGACCTTCGAACAGTCAGACGTCGTGACGCCGGGCGTGGCAAGAGGCGACCGGGTGATCCCGCTGGGCGCGCTGGCCGATGCCCTGCCCGATCGCCTGCGCGGCGTGGTCGGATCCGCTCGCGATGTCGCCGGCATCGCGGGGATCGAAGGCATCGTCGATGCGCTGCAAGCTGCACTCGATGAGGCTCCCGGTTCGCTGTGGACACCGCTTGGATCGGTACGGCTGCTCTCGCCCGTCGTCGCGCCCGGTCGGGTCATCGGCGTGGGGCTCAACTACCGCTCGCATGCCGAGGAGCAGGGCGCGAAGATCCCACGTCAGCCGATCCTGTTCGCGAAGTGGAGCGGCTCGGTGGTCGGGCCGGACGCCGTCGTGGCAATCCCCTACGCACAGGCCGAGGTGGACTACGAATGCGAGGTGGCCGTGGTCATCGGTCGCGGCGGTCGCGACATCCCCGCGGCGTCGGCGCTTGACCACGTCTTCGGGATCACGGCGCTGAACGATCTGAGCGATCGCAAGGCGCAGCTGGCCGAACGGCAGTGGACACGGGCGAAGTCGTTCGACGGCTTCTGCCCCATGGGCCCCGCCATCGTGACTCTGGACGAGATCCCCGCGGTGGCCGACCTCGCCGTGAGCACCACGCTCAACGGCGTCGTGGTGCAGCAGGGCTCCACGTCGGACCTGATCTTCGACATCCCGACGCTCATCGCCTTCGCCTCTCAGGGCACGACCCTGCAGCCGGGGGACGTCATCGCGACGGGGACGCCCAGCGGTGTCGGGTTCGTCCAGGACCCGCCCGTGTATCTGAGGCCCGGAGACGTCGTGACCGTCGCCGTCGAGCATGTCGGAGACCTCTCCACCGTCATCGGGCCCATCGCCGAACGGGCCTCGTCGTGAGCGCGTCACGGCTGGCCGCCGCCGTCCTGGACCCCGCCTCGATCGCGCTGGTCGGTGTGAGCCGCGATGCCACCCGCCTGTCCGGGCTCGCCCTGCCCTATCTGCGTGCCGCGGGTTTCGCAGGTGACATCTACCTGGTCAATCCCTCGGCCGACGCCGCCATGCCCGGCGTCCACGTGCTCCCGGACGTGCGCGCGCTCCCGGGAGGCGTGGATCTTGCGTTCGCATCGGTCTCGGCCTCGCGCACCCCCGGCGTCGTAGGCGATCTCGCGCAACGGGACGTCGGCGCAGTGGTGGTCGGGGCGAGCGGGTTCTCAGAGCTGGATGCGGCGGGCGCCCGGCTGGAGGCGGACCTCGCCGCCGCGATCTCCGGGAGCGGCACGCGCCTCGTCGGTCCGAACTGCAACGGCCTGTACTCCGTGCAGTCCGGGGTCGCGCTGGGGTTCAACCGCGCGCACGGTCGGCGCTATCGCCCCGGCGGGATCGCGATCATCTCCCAGAGCGGCGCGCTCATCGGAGCCGTCGCCGATCTGTGCACGAGCAGCGGTGCCGGTCTGCGCGGATTCTTCTCCACGGGGAACGAGCTCGACGTCCGACTCGTCGATCTGCTCGAGATCCTCGCCGCCGACTCCGAGACCACCGTCATCGCCCTGGTCCTGGATCGCATCGGTGACGCCGCACGCTTTCGTGCCGCCTGCGAGCTGGCCGCCCGCAACGGCAAGCGGGTGCTCGCCTTCAAGTTCGGGAACACGGCGGCCGGCCGGAAGGCATCGCAGTCGCACTCCGCCCGGATGGCCGGAGACAGCGCGACGTATGACGCGCTGTTCGCGGCCACCGGCGTGACCCGGTGCGCGTCGCTCAGTGAGCTCGCGGTCACGGCCGCCCTGCTCGAATCGCGTGCCGCTCCGATACGTGCGGGCGCGCTCGTGATCAGCACCTCGGGGGCCGGGGCGGCAATCGCCGCCGATGCGCTCGAACAGCGCGCCGTGCCCCTGATCCCCCTCGATGACGAAACGAAACGCGAGCTGGCCCCGACACTGCGTTTCGTCCGGCCCGCCAACCCGGTGGACGTGGGCGCGGGCGGATCCGCGAACGCACTGGCGAACTTCAGCGCTCTTCGCTCCACCGCCGAGGGCACGTGCACGGTGTTCGCATACCTGCCGCCTCCCACGCCGGAGTTCGCGGAGCTGTACTCGCAGGGGTTCGTCGACCTCGTCGGCGGGCAGCGACGCACGCGCACGGTGGGCATCGCGGTCATGATCGACAGGACGGATCCGCACCTCGTCGACGGCTGGCTCGCCGCCGGCATCCCTGTGGTCTCCTCCGTCGACGAGGCCGCAGCCGTCATCTCCCACCTCCAGCCCTCTTCGCCGGAGGCTCTGTCCATCGCGCCATCGACGGCTGTCGATGCCGATGTGCGAAGCGAGGTCGAGTCCGCGCGGATCGCCGCCGATGCGGGAATCTCCTTCCCGGCATCAGCGAGCGCCGCGAACAGCGCCGACGCGGTCGCCGCCGCCGAGCGGATCGGCTACCCGGTGGTCGTCAAGGGCGTTCCCGAGGGGGTCGCCCACAAGAGCGCCCTGGGGCTCGTCGCGCTCGGGCTCGATGACGCCTCGCAGGTCGCGTCGGCGGCCGAGGCGATCCTTGCCCGGATGGCGCAGTTGGGGATCACCGACGAGGCCGCACGGCTCCTGATCGCCGAGCAGCTGCCGGAGGTGGGAGCCGACCTGCTGATCTCCGTGAAGCGGGATCCCGAGTTCGGGTCGGTGGGCCTGGTGGGCCTGGGCGGAACGAATGCCGAGGCGCTCGGCGCCTACCGCGTGCTTCTGCCGCCCTTCGGCTCCGGTGAGGTCGGCGACGCGCTTGCCGACCTCGGGATGCCCGAGGAGACCTGCACCTCCCTCGGACGAGCGGGCCTCGCCGGCGTGCTCGCCGAGGCGCTGCACGCCCTTGACACCGTGCTCGACACGGAGCGGCTGGCCAGCATCGAGATCAACCCGCTCCGGGTCGTTCCCGGCACGGAGGATGTCGTGGCGCTCGATGCGCTCGCGATTGCGGGGGCAGCGCGATGACCCCCGGGCACGCGCAGGTCGCGGAGCTGTTCTCGGCGCGGGCGACGATCGAACGGTGGCTGCGGTTCGAGATCGCGCTGGCACGGGTCGAGGCCGACCACGCAATCATCCCGGCCGCCGCCGCCGACGCCATCGCGGCAGTCGGCGTCGACGACCTCGATCTCGAGGAGATCGCCCGCGGAGCCCAGCGCAGCCGGCACGCCGTCGTGCCGTTCGTGCGCGCACTGTCCCGAGCGGCCGGGTCGCACGGCGAATACGTGCACTGGGGGTCGACCTCGCAGGACGTGATGGACGTGGGCAAGGTCCTCGCCGTCCGCGAGGCCGACATCCTCATGGACTCCGCGCTGACACGTCTTCTGACAGCGCTCGCCGAGCTCGCGGATCGCCATCGCTCCACGCTTATGCCCGGTCGCACGGCCGGGCAGTTCGCCACCCCGATCACGTTCGGCGGGAAGGTCGCGGGCTGGGCGGACGAAGTGCTCCGCGAGATGCAGGCGTTCGACGGCGTGCGCAGCATCGTGCTCACGGGCCAGCTGGGCGGAACGACCGGCCAGCATGCGGTGTTCGGCTCCCTCGGTCCGGCGATCCGCGACGAGGTCTGCACGCGATTGGGGCTGACGGCGCCGCTGGTCACCTGGCACACCTCACGTGACCGCTTCGTGCGCTGGGCGTTCCACTGTGCGATGGTCGCCGGAGCGCTGGGGCGTATCGCTGCCGAGATCATGAACCTGCAGCGCAGCGAGATCGCCGAGCTGGCGGAACCCTTCGACAGCCTGCAGGTCGGCTCCAGCGCCATGCCGCACAAGCGCAATCCGACGATCACAGCGACCCTGATGGCATCCGTGTCGATGGTCGAAGCCGAGTTCGGAGCGGCGCTGAGCACCTGGCGCGGTCTGCACGAGCGCGACAAGTCGCAGTTCGGCGTCGAGGACGAGTACCTTCCCAGTATCACCACCAGGACGCTCGACCAGATCCCGCAGCTGATCCATGTCGTGGAGAACCTCGGAGTGGACGCTGAGGCGATGAGCCGGGATCTGGACCGTGACGGGCGTACGGTCTGGTCTGAGATGCTGCTGTACCACGTCGCGCAGACGCACGGTCGCGCCACCGCGCACGAGCTCATCCGCAACGCATCGGGCGCATGGCGACCCGGACGAGACCTTCCGCGGATTCTCGCCGCCGATGCGGCCATCGCTCCGGCCGTCATCCCGGATGTCCTCCCCGACCAGCAGACCCGGGATCGGATCCTCGCCGCCGGCGCCGCGGTCGTCGATCGAGTTCTGGCAGAGATCCGAGACCATGTGAGAGGTAAGCAATGAAGGTAGCCGGCATCAGCGTCGAGGCGGTCGTCGTTCCATTCGAGAAGCCGTTCCGAGGCAGCAGCTATTCCGTCGTATCGCGTCGAGTGCTCATCGCGCGCGTCACCCTCGACGACGGCACGGTCGCGGTCTGCCACTCGGGCAACGGCCACGAGGACGCCCCGCTCGTCGCGAAGCTCGCGACCGAGATCGGACAGCTGATGGTCGGCAAGTCGCTGCACAGCGTGGAGCAGAACTGGGCGCAGCTGTTCGACATCGCGGGCCCGGTGCAGTCGCCCTGGCGGCAGCGCAACCTCACCCACGCGATCGCCACGGTGGACACGGCCCTGTGGCACGCTCTCGGCGTCACCACCGAACAGCCGCTGTGCAGGCTGCTCGGAAGCGACCCCAACCCGATCCCGGCGATGTACATCGGTGGCTACTACGGCGAGGGCACGCCCCGGGAGGACGTCGAGGACGCGATCGAGTTCGTCAAGGCCTCCGGTGTCGCGGCCGTCAAGCTGAAGGTCGGAAACCCCGACGTCGACCTTGACATCGAGAAGCTGCGGCTCACCCGCGAGCTCGGCGGCGACGAGCTGCAGATCGTGTGCGATGCGAACGGCGGCTGGGACCTGCGCACCGCGCGCCGCTTCGCCGATGCCGCCGTCGACTACCGCATCGAGTGGCTCGAGGAGCCCGTGCACTGGCACTCGGATGTCGACGGCATGCGCCTCATGCGAGCCAACGGCAAGGTGGAGATCGGCGCCGGACAGAGCGAGACCTCCCCGCAGCGGGCCGCCAAGCTCATCATGGACGGTGCCGTCGATGTGGTGAACTTCGATGCGTCCTGGGGCGGGGGCGTCACAGGGTGGCGCAAGGTCGCCGGCATCGCCGAGCTCAGCGGGGTCCGCGTCGCCCACCACTCCGAGCCCCAGCTCGGCATGCACCTGCTGGCCGGCATCCGGCATCGTGGCTACGTCGAGATCTACGAGCCGGAACGCGACCCGGTGTGGTACCAGATGGTCGACGCGCCCCCGGTGGTCGGCGGCGCGATCGTCGCCCCATACGGACCGGGCCTCGGCCTGACCATCGACGAGTCGTTCGTCAAGCGCTACCGCGTCGACGCGTAGCCGTTCGCCATGCCGGCCACCCAACGCCTTGTCAACGGCGCCAGCCACGCCGTGGGCTTCTTCGTGCTGCTCGGATTCGGCCTCGCTTCCCCGGTGCTGCCACTGCTGGCCGGTGACCTGGGACTCACAGTGGCCAGCATCGGTGCGGCCGTAGCCGCGTTCGCCGTCGGCCGGCTCATCTTCGGTCTTGGATCCCTGTTCGGGCTGACCGAGATGCGGCACATGCTGCACCTCGGCTGGCTGGTCGGAGGATGCCTGCTGACAGCGGCGGCAGCGGCCTGGTGCGCCCTGGCCCCGGATGCCGTCCAGCTCATCGCCGCCCGTGCGCTGCAGGGGATCGGCTCGGCGATGGCAATGCTTGCGGCATCGATCCGGCCCTTCGTCCTCGACGACGACGACGCCCTCGGACGCCGGGTCGGCAATCAGCAGACGGTGTTCCTGCTTGGAACCGCCATCGGCCCGATCATCGGCGGCGCCCTGGGCCAGTTCGCGGGGCTCCATGCGCCGTTCTGGGTCACTGCCGCCCTCGCACTGTGCGGCATCCCCTGCGGGCTCGTCGCTCACCGGCTGGGTGCTCGTCTGGGCACCGTCGCTCCGGATCCCGCCGTCGAGTCCCGCCCCGCGGCATCCCGTCGTCTGTTCCTGGCGGTGCCGGCCACCGCGGCCGCCCTCGTCATCGTCGCGGTCGCCAACGGAAACCGCAGCGGCTTCCGGACGACGTTCTTCCCGCTCTGGGGGAATGATGTGCTGCGCATGTCCGAGACGATGATCGGCGTGGCACTGAGCGTCGGAGCCCTGGGGTTCTTATCGTTCGCCGTCGTCGGCAGGCTCGTCGATCGCCTGGGTGCAGCACCGGTCCTCGCTGCCGGCGGGGCGCTGCTGGCTCTCGCAAGCGGTCTCATCCTGGTCTTTCCCGCCGTGTGGGCGGGTTTCGTCTCGATGACCCTCTCGACGATCGGCGCGAGCAGCGCCGTCGTCGCCGCCAGCACGCTCATCCTCGCGGCGGGAAGAGGCTCGCGGCGGTTGATCGGCATACGCAACCAGCGGGTCGCCACCGACGTCGGAATGTTCTTGGGACCGCTCCTCGTGGGTGTCGCCCTGGGGGGCTGGGGATACACAGGAGCCCTTATGGCTCTGACCATCGCTGGCCTCGCCGTCATGCTCGCCGCTTTTGCGGTACGACCGGACACACGCTCGGCCGCGCGTTCGGCCATGGCTCAGGAGGACCCGACATGAAGATCGTCAAGATCGACGCGAGCTGGTATCAGGCACCGTTCGCGCGTCCCATCGCGAACAGCACGTTCACGTACAGCGCCAGCAACAAGGTGGTCGTGCGCATCCACACCGACGATGGCCTGGTCGGAACGGGATGGACCAACGGCACCGGGCTGGCCATGGCGATCGCCCAGGACATGGGGGAGCGCATCGTCGGCCGCGACCCCCTCGATCGCGCCGCAGCTCTGGCCCCGCTCGCCGATGACAAGGTCTACGGGCGCGGCGGCCTGTCGGCGAAGTCTCGCAGCGCCATCGACATCGCGCTCTGGGACATCGCCGGCCAAGCGGGTGGGATGTCGCTTCATCGCATGCTCGGAGCGCACCGGGACCGCGTGCCTGCGTATGTCGCGGGCGGCTACTACGCGGAGGGCAAGGATCTCGGCTCTCTCGCCGACGAGGCGCTCGCCGCGCTGGCCCTCGGAGCACGCGCCTTCAAGATGAAGATCGGTCTCGCCGACCCCCAACGGGACCTCGCGCGTGTCGCGGCGGTGCGCTCGGCCGTGGGACCGGACGTGGCCCTCCTCGTCGATGCGAACGGTGGCTACGACCGTGCCACCGCCCAGCTCATGGCCGACGGCCTGCGAGAGCTCGACATCGCCTGGTTCGAGGAGCCGATCGACTCCCGCGACGTCGAGGGCCAGGCGGCGCTGCGGGCCTCGGCCGGCATCCCCATCGCCTCGGGTGAGAGCGAGCACTCGCTGCACGAGATGCGGTACGCGATCCGCGCGCACGCGATGGACGTCCTCAACGCCGACGCGCAGTGCGTGGACGGGATCACCGGATGGGTGGCCGCATCCCGGATGGCCGCCGAGGAAGGCATCCGGGTCGCGCCGCACGGCGACCAGGAGCTGCACGTGCACCTGGCCGCGGCCGTCTCGCACGGGACGTTCGTTGAGTACTACCAGGGAGTGAACGCGCTGCGTGAGGAGATGTTCCTCGAACGGCTCGAGCTCAACGACGACGGCACGGTGAGCCCGCCCGACCGTCCGGGGCTGGGCTTCGTGTTCGACGAGGAACGGCTGGCGAGGTTCCGGCGGGGCGCTCTGGAGACGAGGACGACATGAGGATCCAGTCCATCCAGCCGATCGCCGTCGACCGCTATCTGTTCGTCGAGGTGCGCACCGTCAACGGCATCGTCGGCCTCGGGGAGGCGAGCGCCTGGGCGCATCATCCCGAGACGGCCCAGGCGATCCGGTCGATCGCGGCCGTGCTCGAGGGGGAGGACCCCCGCAAGATCGAGCGGCACTGGCAGTTCCTGCACCGCGCCGCCCACTTCCGCGGGGCCGTGCTCGGCGCGGCGATCGGTGCGATCGACATCGCCCTGTGGGACATCCTCGGTCAGGACCTCGAGGTGCCCATCCACGTCCTCCTCGGCGGCGCAGTCCGCGATCGCGCCCGGGTCTATGCGCACGTCTGGGGCTCCACGAAGGACGAGCTGGTCTCAGGCATCGAGAACGCGGTCGCCCGCGGATACACGGCTGTGGGCCATCTCAGCCCGTTCTCCGACGTCGACCTCGCCACTCCGGTCTCGGCGAGCCCGACGCGGCGGGTGACGGAGGCGATCGATGCGACTCGTGCGTTCCGTGGTGCCGCCGGTGACGATGTCGATCTCTGCATCGAGGTGCACCGGCGGATGACGTTCGCCGAGGCGCTCCAGTTCCTCCACGGCGTCCAGGATCTGCGGCCCATGTTCGTGGAAGATCCGCTCACCCACGACAACATCGACGAGATGGCCGATCTCGCGGCGCGCACGGCGGTGCCGATGGCGACCGGTGAACGCTTCACGAGCATCTGGGACTTCCAGATGCTGCTGCGACGTCGCGGTGCGGAGTACCTGCGGCCGGACCCCGGTCTGCTCGGCGGGATCACCGGGCTGCGCAAGGTCGCCGCGCTCGCCGAGGCCCATCACGCCCGGCTCGTCCCACACAATCCGATGGGGCCCGTCATCACGGCGGCGTCGCTGCACGTGGCGGCATCGAGCGCGGCGTTCTCGATCCAGGAGTACCCAGAGCATCAGGTGGGCGCCGACTACTTCGCAAGCCCGCCGGCGAAGGAGATCGTCGAGGGGGCCACCGAGCCCGTCGATGGCTTCCTGGCGATTCCCGCCACTCCCGGTCTGGGGCTGCGCCTGCGGGCAGATGTTGCGGAGCGGTTCCCGGCGCGGCAGGCGTCGCTGCGGTCCCGACGGTTCGACGACGGGGGAATGGCCGAGCTGTGAGCCGCGGCGGTGGCGCCGCGGGCAACCGTCCTCCCCGCGGATCGAGCGGGGAAGCTACGCCGGCGGCGTGCGTGCTCGACTTCTCGCCGCTGCACTCCTGACGGCCGGTGGTGTGCTCGCGTGGGGCGAGCTGGTGAACGAGCGGGCCAGCCGGCGCGGGCTCGGGACCGCTCCGCGCGTGTCCGGCACGCAGGCCGTCGTGGTGCTGGGGTTCGGCAATCGCGGTCGGCGCGCGAACCTCGTGAACAGATATCGGGTGCGTGCCGGCATCCGTTCTCTCGACCCGGCGGCCCCCCGCCGCGTGCTCGTGCTGTGCGGCGGGGCGGTGGCCGGTCCCGAGCCGGAGGCCGACATCATGGCCCGCTACGCGCGAGACGAGTGCGGCCACGCCGGTCCGCTGCTGCTGGAGCGCGAGAGCACGACGACCTGGGAGAACATCCGCGACGTGGTCCCCCTCATCGAGGACGTCGACGCGATCGCCATCGTCTGTCTCCGACCCGCTGCACGCTGAGAAGGGACGGCTGTATCTGCGGATGCTACGGCCCGACATCGCCGATCGGCTCGTGCGTGGCCGGGAGTACCGGCTCGGCGGGCTGACGCTGTTCAAACCGGTCGCGGCGATCGCGGGCCTCGTCGGACTGCGGCGTGCGCGTCGCGGCTGTGCCCAGTGCGGGATGCTGCCCCGACAGCCCCGCAGACTGAGCGCCGTTGATGGTCGAGGTGCCCGGTCGAAGCCGAGAAGCCTTCGCGCTGGAGGGGTATGGTCATCGTTGCGGGAGGAGCACCGAGTCGAAGAACTCCGCGAGTTCGTCTCGGTCCTGCAATCGGAGAACGGTCGAGATGTATTGGTCCGGGCGCACCACGACCATGCAACCCGTCGTGCGGTCCAGGCCCCGGGCAGCGTAGATGTCGCGTGCGAGCTTCGTCACGGCGCTGAAGGTCTTCTCGTAGTCGGTCAGACCCAGACGCCCCTTGCGCGGCAGCAGCAGGCGTGGAAGAGCGCCCAACTCGACGTCGTCGTGCGAGCGCTGGAACACCGCGCGCACATCAATCACGTCGTCGATGTCTGCGCGTTGCGGGGTGTGACGGACGATAGGGGAGGTGGGCGCCTCGGTCAGCCAGCGGCAGAGCTCGAAGACCTCTTCCTCGTCTTGACCGGCGAACAGATATAGTCTCCAGCGGCCATCAGCGCGTGCTGCGTGTCCAAGCTCGACCTGCCGTCCGTCTGCCACTCTCGTCACGGGTGCCGAATGGAAGCGCGTGCCAATCTCGAGCCCCGTCGCGAGGCTCTGGGCCGCATCGGAGTCCGTTAGCGGAGACAGGCGGTAGCGGGTGGCGACACCCGCCGTGAAGCGTCCGTGTTCGACGTAATACTGTTCGAGCTCTTCCGAACCGACGCCACCGTGGGCTGGATCGGGAGCCGACGCCATCATGGCCGACCATTCGCGGTCGAACGCGATCAGCTCCTGCGCGATCGGGTGTCGTTCGCTGGAGTAAGTGTGCAGAAGCGTCTGGTCACTCAGGCCACGGAGTACGGCAGCGAGCTTCCAGCCGAGGTTGAACGCATCCTGCATGGAAACGTTCATGCCCTGGCCCGCCTTCGCGCTGTGGGTGTGACAGGCATCTCCGGCGATGAACACGTGAGGGTCGCCACCGCGACCGGCCGTGTCATCGAAGGCGTCTGTCACGCGCTGCGCGACCTCATAGATCGAGAACCAGACGGTCTCTGCCGCCTCTATCGAATATGGCTGGAGCACGCGGTTCGCGACAGCGAGGACGTCCTCGGCGGTCATTGCGTGCACGACCGTTCGGCTCGCCTCGGTCACTTCTCCAAGATCGACATAGAGACGTACAAGGTATCCGCCCTCTCGAGGGATGAGAAGAATGTTTCCCGCATCGGCAGACTGGATCGCTGATTTGAATCGGATGTCGGGAAAGTCTGTCAGGGGAAGAATATCCATGACACCCCACGCATGATTCGCTGTGGTCCCGTGGAGTTCACGACCGATCGACTTGCGAACCTTGCTTCGGGCGCCGTCGCAGCCGACGACATAGCGGGCGCGGATCGTCAGCGGAGCATCCGCCAATTCGTCATGGAGTGTCACCGTTACCGGATAGTCCGCTGTCGGATCCACCGTGAGCGCACGGAAGTCCAGACTGTATTCCGGCGAGAGGTGCGTCTGACTGCGCTGCATCGATCGCAGCAGGTAATCATGAATGCGCGCTTGGTTCACGATGACGTGCGGGAATTCCGAGAGATCGTCGGCGGTGTCTTGGACACGGCCGGTACGAGTGATCCCTCCTGCGGCAGGATCTGGATGCCAGAATGCCGTCTCGTTGACCCAGTACGCCTCGTTCAGCAATTGATCGGCGAGCCCGAAAGCCTCGAACATCTCGACCGTCCGGCAGGCGATGCCGTCCGCTTGACCGAGTTGCAGAGGGCCAGGCTTGCGCTCGATGATGCGGGTCGTTATCGATGGGAACCCCGCGAGCTGGGCTGCCAGGACGAGCCCGGCCGGCCCGCATCCGACGATGAGCACGTCGACCTCGTCGGGGAGATCCGGGCGGAGGATGCCGGCGTGGCCGGCCCGTGACGGACTCATCACCGGGTCACCGGGGTGGAAGCCGTTGAGGTAGTACTGCACGCGAACTCCTTCGGTCTCGGAGCAGAATAGTTCCGATCTGAGCACGCGTGACGATGAATTCCATCCTGAAGAAGTTCTGCTGTGGGCTTTGCGATCGATCTCGCGCGACGGCTCGCTGTACGCTGAGCTCGAACACATCGGTGGGCGCACGCGAAGGTGCACGCTCGATTGGAGGCGTTGATGGTGGAGAAGGAGATCTTTCCCACGCCCACCTACTTCTTGCAGTCCGTGGACAACGCCCTGCATCTCGCTCAGGTGCTTCGGGACGAAGGCCGGCTGCGGCTGAGCGAAGCCGCCGAGATCCTCGGGGTGTCGCCGTCGACCGCCCACCGTCTGCTTGCCATGCTCATGCATCGCGGGTTCGCCGTTCAGGATGATTCTCGCTTGTACTTCCCCGGCCCGTCTCTCTCGGTCCAGGCGGCGCCGACGGACTTCGGGCGTCGGCTGCGAGCAGTGTCCGAACCGTATCTCGTCCGGCTTCGGGACACGCTCGACGAGTCCGTCAACCTCATGATGCGACTGGGCACGGCCGTGCGTTTCCTGTTCACCGCCGAATCGTCCCAGGCATTGCGCGTGGGCGACCGACAGGGCGCCATCCTCCCGGCGCGGCTGGTGAGCGGTGGCAAGGCGATCCTGGCCGAACTGGAGCTCCCCTATCTCGCGAAGATCTACCAGAAGCCAGATCTCGGCTCGAGCAACGGTTTGAGCCCGGCCGATTTTCGTCGCATGGTCGTTGAGCTGCAGGCCGTGAAGCAGCGCGGCTACGCCGTGAACATCTCGGAGACAGAAGCCGGTGTCTGCGCCATCGGACTCGCGTTGCATACGCGAGGAAACGTGCCCAGTGGGGCGTTCTCCGTCTCGGCACCGGAAGCGAGGTTCCACAGGCTCACCTCCGAGTCGGTGGTCAAGCTCCTTCGATCGACAGCGCAGGAGATTGAAGGAGAACTTCTTCTCCGCGACGACATGGGCTGAGTCGCATCGAGTAGGACGGCCTCGCGCCCCCTATGTTCTGTAGAGCAGAACTTCGCTTGAGGTCGGTTCACGGCACGACGCATACTGATCGCGAACACGGACCCGGTCGCTGGTGACAGGGCCCTGACCCGCAGGGTCTCTTGCGACCGAGAGGATCGGCTATGACGCTTCGCATGCAGTTCGGAAACGCCCGCTCCCGTGCACACGAGGGCGTTGGTGCCTCGAGCACGATGGCGGAATTGGTATCCGACCCGAGGATGGGAATCGACGCCGCGGATGTCGTCGAGCAACGCGAATATCGGTCCACCGGAATGACAGAACTCCCGGACGAAGGAGACTGCGCACTAATGACGCCCAACAGTAGGAGCAGGAGGACCATTGTGAAACTTCTCACCAAGTCGATCGGTGTCGGCGTGGCTGCCGCGGCGGCAATCGCGCTTTCAGCATGTAGCGGCGGGGGAGGGACGCCTGGAGGAGACGCGACGGGTCTGCAGACGATCAATATCGTCGCCACTCATGGAACGGACCTGTATGGTCTCCCGTGGTATGCGGCCAAAGATCAGGGATTCTTTGAGAATCACGGGCTCCAGGTGGGCAAGCTCATCAATGGTGCAAGTGGCGGCACCGACGATGTTCACGCGCTTACCGCTGGTGGAATGGATATCGGCACCATCGCAGTTCCTGCAGCCGTGAAGGGCGCAGCCGCCGGGGAGAAGATCGTGGTTGTCGCGGGCGCGACGCAAGCGGTGACAGACGTGAACTATTACGCGTTGGCGAGCAGCAAGATCCAGACGATCAACGACATCAAGAGATGGGGATACACGAGCCCCGGATCAACCACGCAGTCGCTCGCATATGTCGTGGCTGACCATGCGAAGCTGAACACTTCCCGCATCGACTTCGTGGCCACCGGAGGATTCGGCGAAGGCGTCGCATTGCTCGAGGCGGGGAAGATCGACGTCGCCTACGGTCCTCCTGCAACCTATCT